>Ga0335070_10000220_pt1 | contig 65387 bp, 63 predicted proteins | sample Lox_Sample_13_FD_206722 | JGI IMG/M metagenome (GOLD analysis project Ga0335070, IMG submission 206722) | Soil microbial communities from Loxahatchee National Wildlife Refuge, Florida, United States - Lox_Sample_1.3 | ecosystem: Environmental > Terrestrial > Soil > Wetlands | place: USA...
CCACCAATCCCCCTTCCGGAAACGGTCACCACCAGCCGCAGGGTTTCGTCGGCCGGGTGGGCCACCTGAACGACAGCGCCCACCAGCTCCTCGAGGAGGCGAAGAGCACCTTCGAGGACCTCGGCCAGGCCCTCGACCTCCGCGGACGCGTGCAGCGTCATCCCTACGCGATGGTTGCCGCGGCCCTCGGTGTGGGCTACGTGCTCGGGGGTGGGCTGTTCAGTGCGCTCACCTTCCGGCTGGTGGGCCTCGGGGTGCGGCTGGCGGCGGTCCCCCTGGTGAAGAACCAGCTACTTGGCCTGGCCGAGGCTGCGGTATCCGGATTCACCGGCGGCGGAGACGACGTCGGCTCGCCCTCCTGACAGGAGAACCACGATGCTGAGCCTGAAGGACATCAAGAAGCTGGACCGCGACGACCTCCTCGACCTGGTGGGCCTGCAGCGGGCGAGCTCCACCGACTGGGTGGCTCCGGCGCTGACCGCGCTGGGCGTGGGTCTCCTGGTCGGCGTCGGAGTGGGCCTCTTGCTCGCGCCGAAGCCGGGGGCCGAGCTGCGCAGCGACCTGCGGGACAAGCTCCGCTCCGCGCAGGACGCCCTACCGGATCAGCTCAAGGGCGCGACGGCGAGCGCCGGCTCCCCGTCGAACCGCTCAGTGCCCTGACCGGCCTGGGTGCGGCTGGCACATCGGGCTTGTCCGGCCCGGCCCGGTGACGGCAACATGTCGGCCCCCTGTCACCCCGATTCCCGTCCGCCGGGCGCCGCTTCCTGCGCGTGCTCGGGTTCAGCCTCTTCCAGGCCGCCGTGCTCGGCAGCGCGGTGGGTGCCATCGTCAGCGCCCGTGTACCCCCGACGCCGGGCTTCCGCGACGAGGAGCCCCCGCGGCGGTTCCGGCTCCGCACCTTCGTCGGCGCGCCCATCGACGCGCTGGAGCGCGCGCTCCTCGACTGGCGGCTGCACGAGCTGGGACGGCAGAGCGAGCCCGCCCGCGACGTGGTGCTGGTGGGGGTGGACGATGAGACGCTGGCCAACGCCCGCGAGGACCCGCACGCCGACCTGAGCGTCTGGCCCTGGCCGCGTGCGCTGCTCGGGGGGCTGGTGGGCCAGCTCGGGCGCGAGGGCGCCTCGCCGGTGGTGCTCGACTGGCCGCTGGACAGCGGGAGCCCGCGGGCCGGCGGCGAGCTCTCGGACGACGAGCAGTTCCGCCGTGCGCTCGATGCGACGCCCGGGACGGTGCTCGGCTTCTCGGTGTCGGCCGCGCCTCCCCCAGCGGTGGTGCGCCCCCTTCGCCCGTCGCTGGTGCTGGTGGGCACCGAGGAGAGCGAAGGGCCTGCGGTGACCGAGCTGCTCAGGCGCGTTCTGGCGAGCCATGCGCCGGCCTTCGCGGTCCCCGACGGGAGCCGGCTCCGGGTCTGGGCCGGGGTGAGCTCGGAGGAGGAGGGACGGCAGCTGGCCAGGCGACTCGGCGTGGGGGGAACGGCGCTGGTCCGCGACTACGGCTCGGCGGACCGGCCCTTCCAGGTGACGCCAGAGGATCTCCTGGTGCGCGTGGCGGCGGTGGGGGTGCAGGGAGTGGACGTGGAGGAGTTGCCGCTCGCGCGATCGCTCGACGTCCCGGCCTCGGTGCTTCTGGGCGCGCGCAGCCGGTACGGGCACACCGCCCTCGCGGTCGACCCGGACGGCAAGGTGCGAGGCGTCCAGCACCTGGTGCGGTGGGTCTCGCCGGAGGGCCGGGTGCACGTGCTCCCGTCGCTTGCGCTCGCCGGGGCGCTCGCCCGAGCGAACACCCGGCAGGTGGTGCGGAGCGGCGGACGGCTGCTGGTGGCGGGGGGTAAGGGCATCCCGGCGGACCGGACCGGGTATGCGCTGCTCCGCTGGGATGCGGCGGAGGGCGGGCGCGACGGCCGCGGCTCGCTGGAGCGGGCCATCTCCGGGTGGCGCTTCCTCCAGAACCACTTCGACGCGCAGGAAGGCGTGCCGGCCCACGCCCGCAACGACGTGCAGCACCGGGCGGTGGTGCTGGCGCAGACGTTCCGCGGCGCGGGCAGCTGGCCGGCCACTCCGCTGGGGGACGGCGTCTCGCACGCCGCGGTGGTGGGGCAGTCACTGGAGAACTGGATCGACGGGGTGGGCATCAGCCGGGCCCCGGTGCGGACCGACGTGCTCGCCACCTTCGCCCTGGCCTTCGCCGGTGGGTTCCTGGCGCTCGGGTTCAGCGGGCTCTTCCGCTCGGCCATCGGCGCGCTCCTCTACGTGCTCTCGGCGGCGGCGGTGGTGGTGGCCTGGCTGTTCTTCGTCCGGCGGCTGATGGTGGCAGACGGGGTGTGGCTCGCGGCCGGGGGGCCGCTGATCGCCTTCGGGCTCGCCTGGCTCATCACCGGCCGGTACGCGCTCCGGACCGAGCGGCAGATGCGCGAGTTCGTCTACGGCGCGCTCGGGCGCTACGTGAGCCCGGACATCGCCGACCAGGTGTTCCGGAACGTGGCGCTGATGCGCCCGCAGCGGCGCGAGGTGACGCTCTGCTACGCCGACCTGGACGGATTCCGGCGCCTCCACCAGGTGCTCCCGCCCGAGGTGCTGGTCGACCTGCTCAACACCTACTTCGGTGAGCTCACGCACCTGGTCCGGCAGACCGGCGGCCACGTGGAGTACGTGGGCGACGCGCTGATCGCCTTCTGGGGTGCGCCGGTGCGGCTGGACCGGCACGCGCAGGTGGCCTGCCGCACGGCGCTGTCCATCCGGGCCGAGCTGGTCCGGCTCCGCCCCGAGTGGCTTCGGCGCTTCGGGGTGGAGGTGCAAGCGCGGATGGCCCTCCACTCGGGCGAGGTGGTGGCGGGCGACATGGGGAGCCCGCTCAAGTCGAACTACACGGTGCTCGGAGACCCGGTGGCGACGGCCGAGCGGCTGGAGCGGGCGAACCGGCTCTACGGCACCGATCTTCTGGTCTCGGCCGAGACCCAGCGCCGCGCGGGGAACGAGTTCACCTTCCGCGAGCTCGACGTGGTGACGGTGGGCGGGGGGCCACAGACCCTCTACGAGCTCGTCGGTCGCCGCAGTGAGGTGCCGCCAGGGCTGGTTCCCATCCTCCAGGGCTGGTCGGAGGCACTGGCCCAGGTGCGGCGGCGCGACTTCCGGGGGGCGCTCGCGTACTTCGCGCAGCACGCGGCCGTGGACCCGGTCTCGGCGCGCTGGGCCGAGCGGGTGCGTGGGTACATGGCCTCTCCGCCGCCAGCCGACTGGAACGGGCGGGGAGACCTGCGCCGTGGAGCCTGAGGGCTAGGGGCGCCCGGGGCCCGTTCCCCCGCCGGTGCCGCCCTGCGCGGGCTCCAGGACGACTCTCACCGCGCCGTTGGCGGCGAACTCGGGCGAGCCGGGAATGGGGCGCGTCGGGGCCTGGCTCGGCGGCCCGGTGCGGATCTGCTCCGCGGTGACCCCCTCGGCGACCAGGAACTCCCGCACGCGCTCGGCACGCTTGCCCGACAGGGCGAGCGCGCTCTTCCGTGAGCCCCGGCTCGGCGGCTGGGCCTCGACGCGGGCGGCGCGGCTGGCGCTCTTGAGGAACGCGGCCACCTGGCTCAGCCGGTCACGCCCGCCGGGAAGCAGCTCGGCCCGGCCGCGCCGGAAGAGCTGCTCTCCGGGCAGGGTGATGATGGTGCCCTCGGGCAGGTCGCGGATCTCGGTCTCCCGCGCCAGCACCGCTCTGCTCTGGGCGAGGCGGGCCTCGGCGGCGTCACGTGCCGCCTTCTCCTTCTCCAGCACGGTCCGGGCCAGCGTGAGCTTCTGCTGGGCCTCGTCGAGCATCCGCTGCTTGGTGGCGCTGAGCAGCTGGAGGGTCCGGTCGCGCTCGGCGGCGAGCTCGTGCGTCCGGCCGAGCGCCTCGGCGGCCCGGATCTTGAGGAGAGCGATGGTGGCGCGATCGTCGACCACCTTCGGCTCGTTCGTCTCGAGGCCCTTCTCGGCGAGTTCGAGGAACTTCTTGGCGGTCGCGAGGTCGGCCGGGCTGGAGGCGCCGGCGGGTCCCTCCTGGGCCTCGTCGTAGGCCGCCCGGGCCTCGTCGAGCCGGTCGGTCCGCTGGAGGTGGGCGCAGCCGGCCGAGAGCGCCGCAGCGACGGCCAGGAGCGCGCTCGCACGGCTCATGGGCTTCCCCCGGCGTTGCCGCTTCCGCTCCGCAGCGCCTCCAGACGGGCGTGGGCCTGGTCTGCCTCCGAGCGGGCAATCTGCTCGCGGGCCAGCGCGTTCGCCAGCTCGGCCTGGGCGCGTGCGATGTCCAGCTTTCGGGCGGCGGCCTCCGGGTCGTCCCTGTTGGTCTCCCGGGCCGCAGCGATGCTCTCGCGCGCCTCCTGGAGGAGGAGCTTCGCCTGCGGCGCGCGCTCGGCGCCGATCTCCTGGGCTGCCCGGGCCTCGGCCTCGGCCTGGGCCAGACGATCCGCCGGGAGCGGCGGTGCACTGGCACAGGCCCAGCCGAACGCCACCAGCGCTCCTGCCGTCCAACGTCGCATGCAATCTTCCTCCCCGACGGCCCGGGAAGGTGAGCACGCACGGTTCGACGGGCAACGGCGCGGCACGCGCCTTGCGCCGGTCAGCCCCCCACAGGTCAGTCCTCGCGGGGGCCCTTGAGCGCCGCGACGGGGCGGTCCTGGCCCACGTGCTCGGCGAGGACGAGGCGGATGCCCTCGGGGGTCATCCGGCCGTAGTGGACCTCGTCCTCCCAGCCCATGAGCTGGAAGTCCTCCTGCCGGAACGGATCCGGCGGGCGGGGGCGCTCCTCGCGGATGACGACGTTGGGCCCGAGGTGACAGAGCCCGTAGCAGCCACCGCGGGCGAGCGTGCACCGGCCGCGCAGGTCCAGCTCTTTCACCGCGTCCTGCGCCGCGGCCGCGACGCGCTCGGCGCCGTTGCGACGGCAGTCCGGCCCCTTGCAGATGGAGACGCGGTAGGTGGGCACGGGAGGCCAGTCTTACGGCGTCGTGGCGGCGGGCGGAAGAGAGGCCCGGCTGGCCGAGCGCTCCTCGGCGGCGAGCCGGCGGTCTTCGCGGCGAACGAAGGGCCAGTAGACGGCGATGGCCAGGCCCAGGGTGGCGAGCTGGAGGACGACGGCCCGCGGGTCGCCGCCGGTGGTCAGCCAGGCGCCGACCGGGGCGGGCAAGGTCCAGAGCGCCTCGAGGTAGGGTGGGTGGACCCAGCCGAGGCGGAACGCGCTCCAGGCGACGGCGGCGGAGAGCAGGGGGGCGAGGACGAAGGGCGGGGCGAGCCGTGGGTTGAGCACGACCGGGACGCCGAAGAGCAGCGGCTCGTTGATGTTGCAGAGGACGGGGACGATGCCCGCGCGGCCCACGGCCCGGAGCTGGGCCGAGCGGCAGCGGAGGAGGAGCAGCCCGAGCGCCAGCGCTGCGCCCGAGCCGCCCTGCCATACGAACCAGAGGAAGAAGTGCAGCGGGGCGACGTGCGGCGGAGCGGCGTGCGCGGCCACGGCCTCCATGTTGGCGACCAGCATCGCTTCCCAGACCGGGCGCATGGCGGCGGTGAGCGCCGCCGGGTGGACGCCGAGGAACCAGAGGAGGCTGTCGAGCGCGACCAGCATGAGGACGCCTCCGAACGAGTCCGCGGCGTGGACCGCCGGGGCGACCGCGCGCTCGAGCAGGGTGATGAGGTCGAGGCCGGCGACGTGGACCACGAGGAACACGCCGCCGAGCACGCACGCGGCGGGGATGAGCGCGACGAAGCTCCGGATCACCACCTCCGGCGGTCCGCCTGGCAGGCGCAAGGTCCAGCGCCGGGCGACGAGCATCCGGGTGAGCTCGACGGAGGCAATGGCGAGCAGCAAGCCGGCGAAGATGCCACCCGCGCCGAGCCGCGTGAGGCTGAGCGAGAGCGGCTGCCCGGGCACTCCGGGCTGGAGTGCTGCCACCACGTAGCCCGAGACGGCGATGAGCCCGGCGGCCGTCGTGTCCAGCGCATAGCTCCGGGCGAGCGCCTGCGCCGTCCCGAAGGTGACCCAGAGCGCGATGCAGCCGCCGAGCGCGCGGTAGGGGAGGAGCAGCGTCGCCGCGTAGGGCGCGACGAGGCGCTGCAGCGCGGGCCACGGAGGCTGTGCGACGAGGAGGAACAGCGAGCCGACGAGGACCAGCGGGAGCGCGCTGACCACGCCGTCACGCACCGCGACGAGATGCCGTTGGCGGGCGAGCCGCTCGGCCGCTCGGGCCAGGTACTCGCGGCGCGTGGAGGGCGCGGCGGTGGTGGAGGCGGTGGCCAGGAGAAGATGGTCTCCCGGCCAGGACGGTTGGGCAAGGAGAGCACGGCCCGTCGAGCCGGTCCGAGAGCGCTGGAAGAGATGCGATCCGGCGAGCGGACGCGCGCCCAGGCCCGCAGCGGTAACCCATCGAACGATCCGGTTCGTTCCGGTTGGGCTTGCCCGCTCGCGGGCCGGCGGGAGGTCCCAGGAGCAGGGGGGCTGCGCAGAGCCATCAGCGGGCCGGATGGCGCAAGGTTTGCGGGCTCCCGGAAGGTGTCAGACACCTCATAAACTCCAATGGTTCCAGAAGCTTGTCCTCCGTGGAGCCACGGCGAGGCGGAGGGCGGCTCAAACTCGACTTTGAGAATCACTCTCAATATAAAGGGTCCATGAGGAACCTCGCGCAGCTCCCGCCCGGCGCCCGTGCGCGCATCGACGGCTTCGGGTCGGACCTCCGCCCGGAAGTGGGGCGGCGTCTGCGCGAGCTCGGCTTCGTGGACGGGAACGTGGTGCGCTGCATGCGCCGCGCGCCCTTCGGGGGTCCCCGGGTGTACGCCGTGTCGGGGGCTGCGTTCGCGCTCGAGATGGACGTCGCGGCCCAGGTGATGCTCGGCCCGGCGGACGGCGATGTCGGCGCGGGCTGAGCGAGCCGACGTCCTCCTCGTCGGCAATCCCAACTCCGGCAAGAGCCTCCTCTTCAGCCGGCTCACCGGCATCGCCCAGAAGGTCGCCAACTATCCGGGCGTGACCACCGAGGTCCGCTCTGGCCACGCCGGGGGCCTGGTGATCCACGACTACCCGGGCATCTACTCGCTCGAGCCCCTCACCCTCGACGAGCGGGTGGCCATCGAGCGGCTGGACAAGGCGCTCGCCGACTCGACCACCAAGGCCATCGTCTGCGTGCTCGACGCCACGCGCCTGGAGCGGAGCCTCTACCTGCTGCTCGAGCTGCTCCCGCGGGCGCGCGCGGTGCACGTCCCGGTCATCGCCGCGGTCAACATCATCGACGAGCTCGTCGGCCCGAGCGCCCGGCTCGACCTGCCTGGCCTCAGCGCGGCGCTGAGGTGCCACTTCGTCGGAGTCTCGGCCAAGACCGGGCAGGGGCTGGAGGAGCTGCGCAGCACGCTCCACCACCTGGACCGCGAGTCGCCCTGGGACGAGCGATGCGTCGACCCTGGGTCCATCGAGGACCGGAAGCGCGTCGCCCAACGCCTCGCCCGGGCGTACGGCCCGCGCGGCGACGTGCTCCTCAAGTCGCAGGAGCGGCTGGACCGGGTGTTCCTCTCCACCTGGCTCGGGCTCCCGGTGTTCGCGGTGGTGATGGCGGTGCTCTTCCAGGCCATCTTCACCTGGGCCGCGCCGCTGATGTCGCTGGTCAAGGATGGCGTGGCGGCGGCCGGCACCTTCGTCGGCGGGCTGCTCCCGGCCGGCATCGCGCACGACTTCGTCCAGGACGCGGTGTTCGCCGGCATCGGCGCGTTCCTCACCTTCGTTCCACAGATCTTCATCCTCTTCCTGATCATCGGCGCGCTGGAGGACTCGGGGTACCTCGCCCGGGCGGCGGTCATGCTCCACCGGCCGCTGGGGTGGTTCGGGCTGTCGGGGCGGAGCTTCCTCCCGCTGCTCTCGGGCCATGCCTGCGCCATCCCGGCGATGATGGCCGCGCGGACCATCGAGTCGCCCCGTCGCCGGCTGATCACGGTGATGGTGATTCCCTTCGTCTCCTGCTCGGCGCGCCTGCCCATCTACGCGCTGCTGATCGGCGGCTTCATCCCGGCGCGCACGATCATTCCCGGGCTCCTCGGGCTGCAAGGAGTGGTGTTCGCCGGCGTCTACGTGTTCGGCATCGTGAACGCGCTGCTGGCCGCGGCGGTGCTCGATCGTCTGACGCGCCGGAAGCTCGGCGGGCGCATGGCCGACGCGCCGTTCGTGGTCGAGCTGCCGTCTTACCGGCTGCCCAGCGTCAAGCCGATCGTCCTCGCCGCGGTCTCCCGCTCCGGGAGCTTCGTCCGTCGGGCCGCCCCCATCATCTTCGGGGTGGTGGTGGCCGTCTGGTTCCTCGGCTACTTCCCGAAGGGCGCCGGGCACCTCGAACAGTCCTGGCTGGCGGGGCTCGGCCATCTGCTCGAGCCGGTGTTCCGGCCCATGGGGGCGGACTGGAAGTCGGGGGTGGGCATCGTGACCTCCTTCGTGGCCCGCGAGGTCTTCGTGGGGACGATGGGGACGCTGAACGGGCTCGAGGATGCCGGCACGCACCTGGGCCAGCTCTCCACCCAGCTCCAGCTCGGCGGCATGGGCCTGGCGGCGGCGCTGGCCCTGCTGGTCTTCTACGCCCTGTCGCTGCAGTGCGCCTCGACGCTGGCGGTGATGCGCAAGGAGACCGGGAGCGCCCGGGCGCCGGTCTTCTCCTTCCTCTCCATGACCGCGCTCGCCTACGTGGGCGCGGTGGTCACCTTTCACCTCGCCCGCGCGTTCGGCGCGGCCTGAGCGGCTGCCCTCCCGCTCGCGGGCGGCGCGGGTCGGCACCGTGCCGGGGTGAAATCGGCTGCGGCATGCCGCTCGTCCTCCCGAGCTTCGCTTGTGTTGAGGTGTCCGACCTGTCAGGTTGGGCTACCGGCCGAGCGATCCCCGCCGCCGCATGAACTGGCCACGATGACGCGCTCGACCTTCCCGCTGATCTACCAGGGTCTGAGCTGCGTCCATCACCGCTGCGCCGAGCGCCTGGTGGACACCAACGAGTGCGTGGAGTGCGTCGGTCCGGTTCGCCTGCGGCAGATGGAGGAGCGCTCCGAGCGCCAGAGCATGGAGCGGCGGATGCATCGGGTGCTCCACGAGATGAGCGACGGCGGAAAGACCATCCTCCAGCTCGTTCACACCACCGGCCTCTCCACCACCCAGCTCCGCCCCCTGCTCGAGCAGCTCGCCGCGGCCGGGCTGGTCCGGTTCGGCGAGGAGCGGTTTGGCCACCACAGTCGCTGGCTGTGGTCGCTGCTGCCGGCCCCGGCTCCGAGCCGGGGGCACGAGGCTCTCCGCTCGACCGCCAGGCCCCTCGGCGCGGGCCGGGTGGCGCCCCAGGCCCAGCGCAGGTCGTCGTGTCGATGAGCCCGCTCCCGGTCGACCCGGCGGGCAGCTCCGGAGCCTGTGTGCACGTCCGGCAACATCACCCCGGCTCACCGGAGCGGATGCTGCCCTGCGCCTGGCCGGGCTGTGACCTGGGCGTCGGCGAGGAGAGACTCTCGGTCTGTAGGCCCGGCCTCGCGGACCCGCTCCTGCTGGAGCGGCGCTGGCTGGTGCTCGGCGGCGCCGAGCAGGTCTTCCTCTGGCACCCCTGCGGACGGCAGAGCTAGCTCCACCCCGGGGCGCGAGTCCGCTGCATCGACCCGCTCCGACGGTTAGGACCGCGGGATGCCTCCCGCGGAAGTTCCCTTCTCCGTACTGGACCTCGCGCCGATCTGCGAGGGCGGTGACGCCGCGCAGACGCTCCGCAACTCGCTCGACCTGGCCCGCCACGCCGAAAAGCTGGGGTACGCGCGCTACTGGGTGGCCGAGCACCACAACATGCCGGGCATCGCCAGCTCGGCGACCGCCGTCGTCATCGGCCACGTCGCCGCGGGCACCTCGCGGATCCGGGTGGGTGCCGGCGGCGTCATGCTCCCCAACCACGCGCCGCTGGTCATCGCCGAGCAGTTCGGCACCCTGGCCACGCTGTTCCCGGGGCGAATCGACCTAGGCCTCGGACGCGCGCCCGGGACCGATGCCCGGACCGCCTACGCGCTCCGGCGCAATCTGGGCGGCGACCAGGACGCCTTCCCCGAGGACGTGGTCGAGCTGCTGACCTATCTCGGCACGCCACGCACCGGGCAGCGGGTCCACGCCATTCCCGGCGAGGGGACCGAGGTCCCGGTGTGGATCCTCGGCTCCAGCCTCTTCGGCGCCTCGCTCGCCGCGGCGCTAGGGCTCCCCTTCGCCTTCGCCTCTCACTTCGCTCCGGCGCACCTCATGGAGGCCATCGCGCTCTACCGGAGCAAGTTCCAGCCGTCGGAGTGGCTCGCGGCGCCGCGGGCGATGGTGGGTTCGACGGTCGTCGTCGCCCCGAGCGACGAGGAGGCCCGCTTCCACTTCTCGTCGCTGCAGCAGGGGTTCCTCAACCTCCGGAGCAATCGCCCCGGACGCCTCCCGCCGCCGCGGCGGGGTTTCGAGGAGAGGCTGACCGACATCGAGCGCGCGCTGCTCGACGAGGCGCTGTCCTGCGCCTTCGTGGGGGGGCCGGACACGGTCCAGCGGGGCCTCGAGGGATTCCTCTCCCGAACCGGGGCGGACGAAGTCATCGTCTCCGCCCAGATCCACGACCACCCCGCGCGCCTGCGCTCGTACGCGCTGCTGGCGGAGGTGCGGGACCGGCTCGCCGCCCGTCCGGCGGCCGCGGTCAGTCCTTGAGGAAGCGGGTGACGGGGACCGGCTGGTCCGTCACCTCGGTGCGCTTGTGGTGCTCGCCGGGCGGCAGCTTCAGCTGGACCAGCCCCTCGCCGATGCGGGTGTGCGCCTCGGCGTGCTGGTGCGGCGGCGGTGCCGAGGAAGGACGCTTGCTCCACGGATCCGAGGGGTGGCTGACTGGAGGACCCTGGAGCAGCTTGGGGATGTCCCAGACGAAGCCCGCGCGGTTGTACTCGGAGGGCGTGTGGAGCCCGGTGTCCATCCGGATCGCGTCCTTGGGGCAGGCGTCGACGCACAGCCCGCACACGATGCACCGCAGCTCGTCGATGACGAACTGGGTGGGGAACTTCTCGATGACCCGGCTCTCGCTGGCGGGGTCCTGGGTGGCGTACTCGCCGGCCTCGATGTAGATGCACTGCGCGGGGCAGATGGTGGCGCACATGTAGCAGGCCACGCAGCGGGGCTTGCCGTCCTCCCGCGGCACCAGCCGGTGCAGGCCCCGGTACCCGGGCGGGTAGGGCGTCTTCTCCTCGGGGTAGCTGACCGTGGAGACGAGGTTGGCGCCCTTCCGCTCCTGGACCTCGCTGTTGACGTCCCGGGGGTTGAAGAGGTTGCGGAGGAAGTGCCGGGTGGTGATGGCCAGGCCGCGGATCAGCTCCGGCAGGTAGAGCCGCTCGCGGAGGTCGCCACTCGGGTTCTTGCTCGCGTCGTAGGCCATTCGGGGTCCGGTCAGTGATGCGAGGCGGCGGCCGCTCCGGGGAGAGCTGCCGTGGAAGCCTGGCCGTGCGCATCGGCGGGGAGGTGGGCGTCGTCACCGGCGTGGTCGGTCTCGTCCGTGCTGGTCTTCGCCGCCAGGGCGAGGACGAAGCCGATCTCCAGGAAGCCGACGATGGCCAGCATCTTGAGGGAGGGATCGAACAGCAGCAGCGCCCCGGTGACGAAGACGTTCGCCAGCGCCTGGGGAAGGAGGATCTTCCAGCCAAGGTTCTGGATCTGGTCGTACCGGAAGCGGGGGAACGTCCAGCGGATCGCGAGCTGCACGTAGCAGAGGACGAGGACCTTGATCCAGAAGATGGTCGCGTAGAGCGACCCGAGCAGGATTCCGTGTTCGGGGCCCAGAGCTCTGGTGAGCGCCGCGTCGCCGCCGAAGCCGAGCTGCCAGCCGCCAAAGAAGATGTCGGTGGTGATGGCGGAGAGGATCACCACCTCGGCGAACTCGGAGATCATGAACAGGCCGAACTTCATCCCCGAGTACTCGACGAAGTAGCCGATGATCTCGCTCTCGCCCTCGGGAACGTCGAACGGGGCGCGCTTCGTCTCGGCGAAGGCCGCGGTGAAGAAGACCACGAAGCCGATGGGCTGGAGGAGGATGCCCCAGGCGGGGATTCCAAAGTCGATCGCTCCCAGGCCCGGCACATTCGTCACCCCGCCCCAGAGGTGGGTGGCCTGCCCGCCGATGATCTCCGGGAGCCGGACGCTGGAGAAGGCCATCATCACCCCGACCAGCCCGAGTCCGAGCGCGACCTCGTAGGAGATCATCTGCGAGGACGCGCGGACGCCACCGAGCAGCGCGAACTTGTTGTTGCTGGCCCAGCCAGCGAGCGAGGTCCCGTACACCGCCAGCGAGGCGATGGCGAGCACCCAGAGCATCCCGAAGTCCGGGTTGGAAACCTGGAGTCCCACCTGGTGCGAGAAGCCGAAGATGCGAGCAGTGACCTGCGGGCCGACTGGAACCACGGCGAAGAGCGCGAGGACCGGTGCGAAGGCCAGGATCGGTCCGAGGTTGAAGAGCAGCGGATCCGCGTTCTTCGGCCGGAAGTCCTCCTTGAAGAGCATCTTCAAGGCGTCCGTCGCCACGTGGAACAGCCCGCCGAAGGCGCGGCCCCGCAGGCCCGGAACGTCGATGGTCGCGCGGTTGGGACCGATGCGGTCCTGGATCATCGCGCTCCACTTGCGCTCGGCGAGCGTGAGCAAGGTGGCGATGATCATCACGAACCCGAGCAGCAGAATCGCGAGGTTGCTGATCCACGCCCAGTCGCCGAGGACCGCTCCCAGTGCGTAGGCGAGCGCGCTCAGCCAGAAGACGGTGACCAGGATGACGCCGATGGCGATGAAGACCGAGAAGGCTTTCATGGCGGTCAGATCCCCCGGACGCGCGGGACGCCGAGCTCACGGTACCCGGGCGGCCGTCCGTCCGCGCCGGTGGCGATGGGGTTGAGACCCCGGGTGACCTTCAGCGGGGGCGCCGCCCCGTCCCAGTCGAAGCTGGCCAGCTCGACCACCCTCGGGCCCCACTCGCGGAACACGTCACGGGCGCTGGTCTGGATCCAGGGGAACCCGAACTCCTGGGCCAGGTGGACCGCCCATGCCCAGTGCGCCTTGCTGTCCGCGCGCGGGGGGTAGGCGCGCCGGAAGCGCTGGGTGATGCCGTCGAGGTTGGTGAAGGTCCCCTCGTCCTCGACGTGGACCGCGGCTGGCAGGAGCACGTGCGCCTGCTGCGTGACCGGCGACTCGTTCGAGGCCTGGAGGACGAAGTACTCCAGCCGCCCGAACGCCTCCGCCGCGACCGCCGGATCCGTGGGGACCTCCCCGCCGATCGCGTAGAGCGCCTTCACCGTGCCTCCCGCAATCCGCTCGGTCAGCTCGGCGAACGGCTTGAGCGAGAGCTCGAGACCGCGCGCCACCCACTCCAGTCCCCGCCGGTTGGGGTTCTTGTCCGGCGTCATCAGATAATGATCGCCGGCGCCGTCGGCCCGGCCGCCGGCGTAGACCGACCGCACGCCGAGCGCATCCCGGGCGAAGGCCAGCGCGGCGAGCAGGTCCTCGTTGGAGGCCAGGGGCGAGGCGAGCACCGCCAGGCCCTCGGTCCCGGCCAGCGCCTTGAACTGCTCGGCGACGGACTTGAGCGCCTCGGGCACCGCGGCCTCGCGCCGGTCCTCGCCGCGCCCGAGCATCGCCACCGCCAGGCGGTTCTGGTTCAGGGACTTGTACGAGAGCCGGCCCTGGTCGCACATCCAGCTCTTGTTGATCGCCTCGTTCTCACGCGGGCGGTACCGGTAGGTGTCCTGCCCCATGAAGTCGACGAAGGTGTTGCAGCCGCGCGAGCAGCCGGTGCAGACGCTCGGCGCCGCGGAGAGGAACCAGCTCCGGGCGCGGAAGCGGAAGTCCCGGTTGAGCAGCGCGCCCACCGGGCAGATGTCGACCGTGTTCCCGGAGTAGTTGCTGGTCAGCTCCTTGCCCGGGAAGGTGTCGATGAGCTCGGCGCTGCCGCGCCCGAAGACGCCGAGCTGCGGCTCCTTGGCCACCTCGGTCATGAAGCGGACGCAGCGGGTGCAGAGGATGCAGCGCTCCTGGTCGAGCACCACCGTGGGCCCGAGCACCTTCCGTTTGGACTTCATGAGCTTCTCGCCCTCGAGCCGCGAGGGGCGGAAGTCGTAGCGCTGGTAGTAGTCTTGAAGCTTGCACTCTCCCGCTTGGTCGCAGATGGAGCAGTCCACCGGGTGGCTGAGGAGGAGGAACTCCATCACCGCCCGCTGGCTCTCCTGGACGCGGGCGCTCCTGGTCTGGATGACCATGCCCTCGGTCATCGACGTCTGGCAGGCCGGGACGAGCTTGGGCGAGTTGTTCACCTCCACCAGGCACATCCGGCAGTTGGCCGCGATGCTCAGGCGCGGGTGGTAGCAGTAGTACGGGATCTCGGAGCCGACCTTCTTGACCGCGTCCACCATGTTGGCGCCGGGCTTGGCGACCAGCTCCTTGCCGTCGACCGTCACCGTGACGAAGCCAGGGTGCTTGGGCGCGGGCTTGCCGGGAGGCGGGGGAGGCGGCTTGGCCGCGGGCGGTGGGTTACCCGGGCTGGGGCCGGCCTCGGCCGCGGGGTGGGTGGTGGGCGCGCCGGGGCGAGGCGGCTGCGCGTCCCCGGTGGGCTTCTTGCCGTCGCTCTCGCTCACTGCTCCACCTCGCCGCCGATCATGTTGATGGTGTCGAACGTCGGGATCAGATCCGCCAGCATCTTCCCCTCGATCATCCGGTGGACACCCGAGAGGATGGCGAACCCCGGCGCGCGGACGTGGACCTTGTACGGCCGGCCCGACCCGTCGCTCACCAGGTACCAGCCCAGCTCGCCGTTGGCCGCCTCGGTGCAGTCGTAGACCTCGCCCGGGGGCACCGGGACTCCCTCCATCACCAGCTTGAAGTGGGAGATGACCCCCTCGATGGTCCCGTAGACCTCGGCCTTCGGCGGGAGCGCGATGCGCCAGTCGTCGACGATGATCGGCCCCGGCGGGATCTCCCGGAGCGACTGCCGGACGATCTTCTCCGACTGCTTCAGCTCCTCCATCCTCATGAGATATCGGTCGTAGTTGTCGCCGTTCTGGCCGACGGGGACGTCGAAGTCCATCCGGTCGTAGACCCAGTACGGACGCGCCTTGCGCACGTCGTAGCCGATGCCATTGGCACGGAGACACGGGCCGGTGAAGCCGAAGTCCAGCGCGTCCTGGGCGGTGATGACCCCGGTGCCGCGCATCCGGTCCACGAAGATGCGGTTGTTGGTGAGGAGGCCGTCCACCTCGCCGAGCAGCTCGTGGATCTTGTCCAGCGTCTTGCCCACCCGATCGATCCAGCCCTCGGGAAGGTCGCGGTTCAGCCCGCCGACCCGGCCGAAGGAGGTGGTGAGCCGGGCGCCGGTGAGCTCGCTCACCCGGTCCATGATCTGCTCACGGCCCTCGATGGCATAGAGGAAGGCGGAGAAGCCGCCCAGCTCCAGGCCGATGGCGCCGACGCAGGTGAGGTGGTCGTGCATCCGGTGCAGCTCGGACGCGGCGACGCGGATGTACTGGGCGCGCTCGGGGATCTCCACGCCGACCAGCTTCTCCACCGCCTTGAGGAAGCCGAGGTTGTTCATGATCGCCGACACGTAGTTCAGGCGATCGGTGTAGGGCAGGCACTGGTTCCAGGTGACATTCTCGCAGCTCTTCTGGAACCCGCGGTGGAGGAAGCCGATCTCCGGATCGGCGTGGATGATGGTCTCGCCCTCGAGCTCCACCTTCATCCGCACGGTGCCGTGCATCGCTGGATGCGACGGCCCCAGGTTGATCATCATCCGCTTGGTCTGGAGGTGCGCCTCGAGCTCGGACTCCTCGTCCTGGGCGACGTCCTCGGTCTGTCGTTCGTCGGCGTGGGCCATTGGGTCGGGTCAGGCGGTGCCGGAGGTGCCGGGGCCGCGGAAGATGTCCCGGATGGGGCGCTCGGGGATGAGCGGCTGGCGCTCGCGGAGCGGGTAGTCCTTGCGCAGCGGGTGCCCCTTGAACTCCTCGTACATGAGGATCCGGCGCAGGTCGGGGTGGCCGGCGAAGCGGATGCCGTAGAAGTCCCAGACGAACCGCTCCCACCAGTTCGCGCCCTGGAAGATGGAGGTGACGCTCGGAACCTCGGGGTGGTCCTCGCCGACGCGCACCTTGAGGCGAAGGTGCTCGTTCCAGGTCACCGAGTAGAGGAAGTAGACCACCTCGAATCGCGGGGTGTTGTCCGGCAGCTGCAGCCGGTCCACCGCGTCGATGGAGAGGAAGAGCTTGAAGTCGAGCTGCGCGTCGTCCTTGACGTGGCCGAGGACGGCGCGGAGCGACTCGGGCTTGAGGACGCCCCAGCTTCCACCGGTGCGGTCGGTGTACTGCTCGACGAAGGCGTCGGGGTGCTTCTCGTGCACGAGGGTGAGGGCGCGGAGGCTCACGGGGGTCGGGACGGCCTTTCCGGGACGAGGGAGCGTGCCGAACGGCGCCGCGGGTTCTACTGGCCTGCCGCGGGGCACGTCAACGGACAACCCCGAAGAAGTTGGGGCACTTACCGAGCTGAGCAGGTGAAGTCAGGGCAGCCGCGGGCGCCGGCCTGGGAGTAGGGTGGCCGGCAATGGAAGGCCCGAGCGTCCAGGAGCGGTTCGCCCCCCACAACGCATGCTTTGGGTGTGGCCCGTCGAACCCGAAAGGACTGCGGATTCGCAGCTTCGAGGAGGGGGACCACCTCGTCGCCCGCTGGAGCCCCGAGGAGCACCACCAGGCGTTCCCCGGGGTGCTGAACGGGGGCATCGTCGGAGCGCTGCTCGACTGCCATTCCAACTGGGCGGCCACGGTGGCGCTGATGCGCGCACAGAATCTCCCGTCGCCGCCCTGCACGGTGACCTCCGACTTCGCGGTGACCCTCAAGCGGCCCACGCCGATGGGGCCGGAGCTGGTGCTCTGGGCGAAGGCGGTGGACATCCAGGGCGACCGCGCGACCGTGGAGGCGACGGTCACCGCCGAGGGGAAGGTGACCGCCACCTGCCGGGGGACGTTCGTGGCGGTGAAGCCCGGCCACCCCGCGTACCACCGGTGGTGAGCGGAAGCGCGGACGGGAAGGGAGCCCGATGAGGCGCCGCCGATTTCTCGAGCTTCTCGCGGGGGGCGCAGCAGCTGGCGTCCTCGGGCCGGCGCTGCCTTCGGCCGTCGCCGGGCCGGCGGCGCGTCGCGTGCGCCCCGGCGACACTGGATGGCCGGACGAGGGAGCTTGGAACGCGCTCTCCGAACGGGTGCAGGGGCGACTGCTCCGGGTCGGCTCGCCGCTGGAGAAGGCGAGTCCGGAGCTGGTGAAGCAGATGCAGAACCCCTACTTCATCGGGGACCAGGTCTGGGGTACCCAGAGCACCGGATGGGCGGGCGCGTGGACCTCGAGCCCGAGCGCGTACGCCGTCACCGCGAAGAGCGCGGGGGACGTGTCGGCGGCGGTCGACTTCGCCCGCTCGCACCGGCTGCGGCTGGTGGTGAAGGGCGGCGGACACAGCTACCACGGCGGGTCTAACGCGCCCGACTCGCTCCTCATCTGGACCCGGGCCATGGAGGACGTCACCCTGCATGACGCCTTCGTTCCGCGCGGCTGCGAGGGGATGCTGCACCCGGTGCCGGCGGTGAGCGTGGGGGCGGGCGCGCTCTGGTTTCACGCCTACGACGCGGTGACCACGCGGGGCGGCCGGTACGTGCAGGGCGGGGGATGCGCCACGGTGGGAGTCGCCGGGCTGGTGCAAGGCGGAGGGTTCGGGAGCTTCTCCAAGCGGTTCGGCATCGCCGCCGCGAGCCTGCTCGAGGCCGAGGTGGTGACCGCGGACGGGGTGGTCCGGGTGGCGAACGGCTGCACCCATCCAGATCTCTTCTGGGCGCTGAAGGGAGGTGGTGGCCCGAGCTTCGGCGTCGTCATCCGGCTGACGCTGCGAACCCACGCCCTGCCGCCGACGTTCGGTGCGGCGCTGCTGACCCTGACCGCGGATTCGGATGCGGCGTTCAAGCGGCTGATCCGCCGATTCGTGGCCTTCTATGCAGCCTCCCTCATGAACCCGCACTGGGGAGAGCAGGTCCGGCTGTATTCCCGCAACCGGATGGCGGTGCAGATGCTCTTCGAGGGGCTGGACGGCGCCCAGGCAGAGGAGATCTGGCAGCCTTTCCTCGCCGAGGCGGCGAAGCCGGGGAGCGGGGTCAGCGTCGGCACCGACCGGACCATCGTCACCCTGCCGGCGCGTGACTTCTGGAACCCCGAGTTCCTGCGGACGAAGCTCGGCCCCTACGTCCGGACCGACGATCGGCCCAGCGGGGGGCGCTTCGACAACGTCTGGTGGGCGAGCAACGAGGAGGAGCTCGGTGCGTACTGGCACGGGTACGAGTCGACCTGGCTCCCGGCATCGCTCCTGTCGGCCGGACGCCAGGAGGCGCTGGTCACCGCACTCTTCGCCGCCTCGAGGCACTGGACGGTGGGGCTGCACTTCAACAAGGGGCTCGCCGGCGCGCCGTCCGAGGCGGTCACCGCCGCGCGAGACACCCCCATCAACCCCGCGGTGCTCGACGCCTTCGCCCTGGCGATCATCGCCGGGAGCGGTCCGCCGGTGTACCCGGGCGTGGCGGGCCACGAGCCCGAGCCGGACGAAGCGCGCAACGACGCCCAGGCGATCCACCGGGCGATGGCGGAGCTGAGGAAGGTGGTGCCCGACCCCGGCTCGTACGTCCTGGAGAGCAGCTACTTCGAGCCCAGCTGGCAGCGGGCGTTCTGGGGAAGGAATTACCCCCGGCTCCGCGCGGTGAAGAAGAAGTACGACCCGAGTGGTCTGTTCGTCGTCCACCACGGGGTGGGCAGCGAGGACTGGAGCGCTGACGGGATGACCCGGGTGGCCGGAGGCTGACCGGGCGACCTCAGTTCCCCGAGGGAGAGAGCTCGGCCTTCCCGTCCCGGTTGCTCCACTCGGTCTGAAAAGCGAACCCGTTCCGGCGGCCCCAGACGGTCTTCAAGGTCGTGTCTCCCTCGAGCTCGGCGTTGAGCACCGGGATGTCACCGATCTCCCCCTTGCCCCGCATCGGGCGCCCCATTCCGTCGAGCACGGCCGTTCCATCGCGCCGGCGGACGGGTGTCGTGTCGTCGTACCAGCCGAGCAGATGCGGATCCCCGGTCTCGATGGCCAGCCCCACGTCGGGGTCGGTCACCGCCTCGGTCACCTCGTGGCTCTCGGTGATGGTGACGTTGTCGATCGGTGTCCCGGTGAAGTCGATGCCGTTCACCTGCGACCCGGTGCGCTGCGAGTGGACCACCACCGCGTAATAGACCGGGTGTCCGTCCTTCGCGGTCACGTTGCCGTGGAATCCGCCGAGGCCCGAGAGCGAGCTGGCCTCGCCGTCGTGGAGCGTGGCACCCGGAGGGAGCACCAGGGTGAAGATGCGCTCGGGATCCGAGGCGTCGAACGCGCCTGAGCGAACCTGTGCCTGGACCAGCGCCTCCACGTCCTCCTTCGAGAAGTCCCGCCGCGAGACGGCCGCCAGCACCTTCGACGGGGAGGTCATCCCCGGCCCACCCCCGTACTCCCGCCAGAGGCCCGTCTGGCCGGGGTCCTTCACCAGCGCCGCCATCGCCGCGTCGTTTCGCGCCCGCTCGTGCTGGCCCTGAAGCGTCTGCCAGTAGCCGCCCACGTACACCGGGACCACGTCGGGTGAGCGGAGCACCTTGCCGCGATGGAACGTGAGATGGCCGGTCTCGACGTTGGTCGCCCCCGCCCCTCCTGCCGAGGGCCTCGGCTGCAGGTCATCGAGCTCGATCCGGTCCGGATCTGCCGGCTCGAAGCGCCGGCTGTGGGTCGACGGCGATGCCGGCTCGTCGTGCTCCTCGACGTACGGATCGATCGGCGTCGCTGCGCCCGCGGACTGCACCCGGCTCATGTGAGGCCCCCCCCCGTGCCGCGACCGGGGTGGTCACGGCGTTCCCGCGGGCCTCAGCAAGGACCGTGCGCGGCGCTGATCCAGGGCAAGACGCCCGCCCCGCAGTCGCGGGGCATGGACCGACCGACCGCGGGCGTGGACACCGGCTCTGCTGGTGGCTCCGCCTGCCGCCGGCGCCCCGTCACCTCCGCTCCGCCCCGCCCGGGGCGTCCGCCCCCACCACGTGACAGGCCACCAGGGTCCCGTTCCCCAGGGGCCGCAGCTCCGGCCGTTCCACCCGGCAGCGCGGTTCGGCCAGTGGGCAGCGGGGGTGGAACGCGCACCCCGGCGGCGGGGTGAGCGCGCTCGGCACTTCCCCGGGGATCGCCGCCCGGCGCCGCCCCGGCCGGCCCACATCGGGAATGGTCTCCAGCAGAGCCCGGGTGTACGGATGCGCCGGCGCGCCGAAGAGCACACTCCTTGGCGCCCACTCCACCAGCCGGCCCAGGTACATCACCGCCACGCTGGTCGAGACGTGCGAGACCACCGCCAGGTCGTGGCTGATGAAGACCAGCGAGATGCCGAGCCGCGCTTGCGTCTCCCCGAGCAGATTCAGCACCTGCGCCTGCACCGAGACGTCCAGCGCCGAGGTCGGCTCATCGCAGACCACCAGCTCCGGCTCTGCGCACAGCGCCCGGGCGATGGCCAGGCGCTGCCGCTGCCCGCCCGAGAACTGGTGCGGATGCTTGTCCAGATCCGCCGCGGAGAGCCCCACCTGCCCGAGGAGCTGGACCGCCCGCTCGCGCCGGGCCGCCGCCGGCAGCGCTCCCCGCACCGGCTCGGTGATGATGTCCCGGACACGCCACCGCGGATCGAGCGAGGCGTACGGGTCCTGGAACACCATCTGGATCCGCCGCTGGAACGCGCGGGGCCGGCGGTGGGCGCCGCCTTCGAGCGGCTGACCACGGAGGCGAATCTCCCCGGCGCTCGGGATCTCCAGGCCGACCAGCAATCGCCCGAGCGTGGTCTTGCCGCACCCGGACTCCCCCACCACCCCGAGCGTCTCCCCGGCCCGGAGGGTGAGGCTCACGCCGTCGACCGCGCGCACCACGGCCGGCGGCCTGCGCGACGCCACGCGGGCGAGCAGCGGCCGCGGCACCTCGAAGTGCTTGGTCAGCCCCCGGAGCTCGAGGAACGGCGCCGCGGTCTCAGCCACCGCTCCTCCCGGTCTCGAGCGGGTGCCAGCAGGCCAGCTCGGAGTCTCCGCTGCGCTCCAGCGGTGGTCGCTCGATGCGGCACCGGTCGGAGGCGCGCCGGCAGCGGGGGTGGAACGCGCACCCATCAGGGAGCTCGCCCGGCCGGGGCATGTTGCCGGGGATCGCCGGCAGCGCACCGCCCCCGTCGGCGTGGATCCGCGGCACCGCATCGAGGAGCGCCCGGGTGTAGGGGTGACCCGGCGCCCGGAGCAGCCGCGCGACCGGCGCCCGCTCGACGATCCGCCCCGCGTACATGATCGCCACCTCCGTCGCCAGCTCGGCCACCACGCCCAGGTCGTGGGTGATGAGCAGCACCGAGGTGCCGTGCTCCTCGACCAGCCGCGCCAGCAGAGCGACGATCTGCGCCTGCGTCGACACGTCGAGCGCGGTGGTGCACTCGTCGGCCACCACCAGCGGCGGCCCGGCGCAGATCGCCAGCGCGATGGCCACCCGCTGCCGCATCCCTCCCGAGAGCTGGTGGGGGTAGTGCTCGAAACGCTCGGCGGGCGAGGGCAGGCCCACGTCGGCCAGGAGCTGGATTGCCCGCTCGCGCGCCGCCGCCCGGTCCAGCGGGGTGTGCGCCCGGAGCGTCTCCACCAGCTGGTCACCCACCCGGAACAGGGGGTCGAGGCTGGTGAACGGATCCTGCGGGACGAAGCCCACCTCCTTCCCGCGCAGCGGTCGGATCGCATCGGCGTCGTGGAGGGTCACCTGGCGCCCGCGCACCCCCAGCCGGCCGGAGGTGATTCTCACTGGTGCCGCGACGAGCCCGATGAGGGCCGCGGCGGTCAGGGATTTCCCGGCGCCTGACTCGCCGACCAGCCCGAGCACCCGGCCGGGCTCGATCCGGAAGGACACGTCCTGCACCAGCGGGATCTCCCCGTCCGGCCTCCCCAGTGCGACGTACAGGCCCTCCAGCGCCACCGGGCCGGTCACGACACCGCGCTCCGCTGCTTCGGGTCCAGCCCGTCCCGGAGGCCGTCGCCGGCGACGTTGACCGCCAGGACCAGTCCGGCGAGCGCCAGCCCGGGGAACACCACCATCCACCACGCTCCCGAGGGTAGGTACGCGCTGCCGTTGCGGACCAGCGCCCCCAGCGAGGGCGAGGTCGGCGGGATGCCGACGCCGAGGAACGACAGGGTGGCCTCGGTGAGGATGGCGTTCCCCAGCCCCACGGTGGCGATGACCACGATGGGCCCCATCACGTTGGGCAGCACGTGCGAGAGCAGAATGGCCCACCAGGGCCGGGCCATCACCTGCGCCGCCTGCACGTAGCCCTTCTCCCGCTCGACCAGCGTGCCCACCCGCGCCGCGCGGGCGAAGGGAACCCACTGGGCCAGGGCGATGGCGCCGATCACCACCGGCACGCCGAGGGTCGGGTGGGCCGACCGGGGGAGAACGCTCCGCGCCACGCCGTCCAGCAGCATCGCCACCAGGATCGCCGGGAAGGTCAGCTGCGCGTCGGCGGCGCGCATCAGGAGCGCGTCGAGCCAGCCGCCGCGGTAGCCGCTGACCAGCCCTGCCGCGAGCCCGAGGAGCATCGCCAGCGCCACCGCCGCGAAGCCGACCCCCATCGAGAGCCGGAGCCCGAAGAGGACGCCGGAGAGGACGTCCCGGCCCTGCTCGTCGGTGCCGAGCAGGAAGGCGCGGTTGCCCTCCGGCTGCCACGCCGGCGGGAGCGAGGCGTTCATGAGATCCAGCGTCCGGAGATCCGACACCGGCTGCGGCGCGACCCAGCGCGCGCCCGCTGCGAGGAGCACGTAGGCGGCCACCACCCCCAGCGCGATGCGCGTGCCCCGTCGCGTGCCCTCGAGGAGAAGCATCCGGAGCGCTCCCTACGTTCCACCGAGCGTCGACCGGACCCGCGGGTCCAGCACCCGGTAGCTCAGGTCGACCACCAGGTTGATGAGCACGAAGGCCACCGCCGCCAGGAGCAGGTAGCTGGAGATGACTGGCACGTCGACGAACTGCACGGCCTGGAGGAACAGCAAGCCCATCCCGGGCCACTGGAACACCGTCTCCGTCACCACCGAGAAGGCCAGGAGACTGCCGAGCTGCAAGGCGGCCACGGTGATGACCGGGAGCAGCGCGTTCCGGAGTCCATGCCGGAAATGGATCGACCGCTCGGGCAGCCCCCGCGCCCGGGCGAAGCGGACGTGGTCGGACTGGAGCACGTCCAGGAGCTCTCCCCGGACCAGCCGGAGCAGCAGCGCCAGCGAGTAGAGGGCCAGGGTGATGGAGGGGAGGAGGAGCGAGCGCAGCCCGCTCGCGGTCAACAGGCCGGTGGTCCAGGGCCCGACCGACACCACCTGGCCCCGTCCGGACGAGGGGAGCCACTGCAGCTGGACGGCGAAGAGGAAGATCAAGAGAAGGCCGATCAGGAACGTCGGGACCGAGAGCCCGGCCAGCGAGCCCCCGAGGATGACCTTGCTCACCACGGAGCCACGCCGGAGCGCGGTGTAGATCCCCATCGGCACCCCGAACAGGAGCGTGAGCAGCATCGCCACCCCGGACAGCTCCACGCTCGCCGGGAGCCGCTCGGCGAGGAGCTCTCCCACCGGGATGCCCAACCGATAGGAAACGCCGAGCTGTCCGCGGGTGACCCGCCCCAGGTACCGCCCGTACTGCACCACGAAGGGCCGGTCGAGCCCCAGCTCCCGGCGCATCGCCTCCCGCTCCTCACTGGTGGCGCTCTGCCCCAGCATGTTGTTCACCGGGTCGCCGAGCTTGGTGGAGACCGCGAACGCCAGCAGGCCCACCACCAGCATCACGCCCAGCCCTTGAAGGAGGCGGGTGAGGATCCCGGCGATCACTGGCGCATCTTCACGAAGCGGAGCTGCACCCGGTCGCGCGGATCGGGGACCACCTCCACCGCATCGCGCGCTCCCCAGATCACCAGCTGCTCGTGGAGCGGGAGGTGGCCGAAGTCCTCCCTGTGGATCCGCAGCGCCTCGGAGATCAGCTTCCTCCGCTTCTCGGGGTCCATCTCCACGCGGATCCGGGTCACCAGCTCCTCGACCCTGGGATTCGTGTACCGGCCGCCGTTCCAGGCGCCGCTGCCCTCGAGCTTCATGGTCATGACCGGAAGCAGGGTGGCCATGGCGTCCGCGGTCTCGGGGCTGAAGCCGAGCAGGAAGAAGCTGGTGTTGTTGTTCGACTTCTTGAGGATCTTGTCGAAGTGCTTCGACTTGGTCTGGGCGTTCAGGGTGACCTTGACGCCCACCCGGGCGAGCATCGGCACCAGCGACTGGCAGATCGCCTCGTCGTTGATGTACCGGTCGTTGGGGCAATCGAGCGTCACCGGGAAGCCGTCGGGGTAGCCCGCCTCGGCGAGCAGCTTCCGCGAGGCCCCCGGATCGTACGGGTAGCGCTCGCGCAGCTTGGGGTCGTATCCCTCGGTGCCCTCGGGGATGATCAGCCCGGTGGGCGCGGCCATGCCCCGCATCACCTTGGCCCGGATCGCCTCCTCGTCGATGGCCTGGTACACCGCGCGCCGCACGCGGACGTCCCGGAAGGGATTCTTCTTCGAGCCGGGCATGTCCAGCGACTCGTCCCGCCACTGGTCCATGCCCAGGAAGACGACCCGCAGCTCGGGTCGCTTGATGATCCGGAACCCCTTCTGGCTCTCGACCCGCGCCACGTCCTGCGGCGCCACCGGGTAGGCCAGGTCGACCTCGCCGGAGACGAGCGCCGCCAGCCGGGTAGCGGCGTTGGCGATCGGGCGAAACTCGGCGCGGGTGATGGCGTACTGCTTGTTCGAGAGGTCCCACCATTTGTTGAAAGGGACCAGCACGGTGCGGGTGTCGGGGACTCGCTCCACGACCTGGAAGGGCCCGGTGCCGTTCTCGTGGCGGGTGGCGTAGGTCTCCTCGCTCAAGCCCGCCACCGGCTCGGTGGTGGCGTGCTGTTCCGACCACTTCTTCGACATGATGAAGTGCTCGGTGAGGTTCCGGAGCAGGATGGGATCCGGGCCGTCGGTGAGGTACTCGATGGTGTTGTCGTCAATCTTCCGCACGCTCTTGATCGACGAGAGGTGGGAGGCCATCACCGAGTTCTTCGACCGCTGCCTCCCGTAGGAGAAGACCACGTCGTCGGCGGTGAACGGCGTCCCGTCGTGGAAGGTCACTCCCTTGCGCAGCTGGAAGCGCCAGGTAGTGGGGTTGACTGCCTTCCAGCTCACCGCCAGCGCCGGCTCGGGCTCGAGCTTCTCGTTGAAGCGGACCAGCCCCTCGTAGACGTTGTTCTTGAAGGAGTTGGACAGCGCCTCGTCCGCCGAGTGGGGATCGAGGGTGAGGAGATCTCCGGTCGAGGCGTAGCGGAAGGTCTGCCCCCATCCGGTCTCGGCGGCGAACAGCACGCCCAGCAGCACCGCAGCACGCGAGAAACGCAAAGGCTCCCCTCCTCGATCCGGCGTCGGGTCGGCTCGTCGACGGAGGGTAACCGATCTCACTTGCGGATCGAGACGAAGCGCAGCAGCACCTGGTCCCGGGGATCCGGCTTGATCTCCACTCCCTCGCGGACGCGCGCTCGGCGGGAGGGAAGCGGAGTGCGGCGGACGAAGACGGATGGGCCCGACCCGCTGCCCCACGTCTGTGTCCCGCCCGGGTCGAAGCCCCGGTCCCACAGGCGAAAGCCCAGCGTGTCGAGGACCAACTCGCTCGTGGCGTAGGTCGCGCCCTTGAGCGAGCTCGGGCAGCCCCGGCCACTCGTGCCTCCGCGGAAGACCTTGCCGTCGGCGTGCAGCGAGACGGCGCACCCAACGCGCTCCACCAGCTCCTCCCGGGTGAAGCGGGGCCGGACGGACAGCCCGCACCCGCCCACGGAGGAGCCGGGGACCGCGAGCTCGAACACCCGCGACATCGCCGCGGACTCCATGGGCTCGCCCGGCTCGATGCTGTAGACCCGCTGGCGGTACGGCGCATCCGGGGAGTCCATCTGGGCCTGCTCGACGTAGAGGACGCGAGGGCCGAGCGCCGGGACGTCCGCGGGGCAGGCGACGAGCTGGATCGCCGAGAACCCCGGCGAGCTCCGCGCCTGGTCCGCCGAGTCGAACCGGCCCGCAAGCAGCGAGTAGACCTTGTCCGCGGCGCCAGCCGGGACAGGCTGCGGGGGCGCCACCGTCGAGGGCGCCGAGGTCGCGCACCCGACCGCCAACACCACGAGGAGCGCCGCCGTCCGGGCGACGGGGCTCGGGCTCAGCGCTTGCCGGAGCCCAGGCCCTTCTCGTGGGGGGACGTCTTCAGCAAGTCGAGCCCGACCTCGCTGGGGCCGGTGCCGCCGATGCGGTGCACCTGCCGCTGGATCTTGTCCTGGAGCAGCATCAGCCCGTCGAGCACCTGCTCGGGTCGAGGCGGACATCCGGGGATGTACACGTCGACCGGGAGGATGCGGTCGATGCCCTGGAGCACCGCGTAGTTGTCGTAGAAGCCGCCCGAGGAGGCGCACACGCCGAAGCTGACCACCCACTTCGGTTCGGCCATCTGCTCGTAGACGCGCTTGAGGATGGGCGCCTGCTTGAGGTTGATGGTCCCCACCACCATCAGCATGTCCGCCTGGCGGGGCGAGAAGCGGGGGAACTCGGCGCCGAAGCGCGCGATGTCGTACCGGCTGGCGGCCACCGACATGTACTCCATGCCGCAGCACGCGGTGGCAAAGGGGTAGGTGAAGAGCGAGTACTTCCGCGCCCAGCCGAGCCCCTTGCTGACCATGCGTTCGAGGAAGCCCATCGCGTCGTCACGACGGGTGGTGATCGCTGGAGTGATGTCCGCGTCGGCCATGGTCTCTCCTAACTCTCCCAGTCCAGCGCGCCCTTCTTCCACACGTAGGCCAGACCGATGACCAGGGTGACGGCGAAGATCAGCATCTCCACGTATCCGAACCAGCCGAGCGCCTTGAAGTTCACTGCCCAGGGGTAGAGGAACACCGTCTCCACGTCGAAGACGATGAAGAGCAGGGCGACCACGTAGAACTTGACCGCGAACCGCTGGCGCGCGGTGCCGGGCGAGGGCTCGCTCCCCGCCTCGAACACCGTGGACTTCACCACCGACGGGCGCCGCGGCCCGAGCAGGGCGGAGGTGAAGCTGACCAGCGCGCCCATCCCGCCGGAGAGGAGCAGGACTGCGAGCAGCGGCAAGTAGGGGGCCAGCGGGTCGGCGGGGTTCATCGGGGCGGGCGGATAGAACGACGGGGCACCCAGGGGTGTCAACGCCGGGAAGCGGCCCGGGCCTCCAATCGTGCGAGGTGTGCGGGGTCGAGCGACACCATCCCGAGCTGCCTGTCAGGGGTCACCCGAGGTCCGTGGAAGTCGCTCCCGGCCGTGGGGACCAGTCCGAGCGCGTCGGCCTGGCGGAGAAAGGCGTCGCGCTGGCTCGGGACGTGGTCGGGGTGGAAGATCTCCAGCCCGTCCAGGCCGGCCCTCGCCAGGCGCTCCAGGGTGTAGCTCGAGACCTTGCTCGAGCCCGGGTGGGCGATGGTCGCGGTGCCGCCGGCGCGGTGGAGCATGGCGATGGCCTCCTCGGCGGGGAGCCGGAAGCGGTCCACCCAGCCCGGCTTGCCGTCGCCGAGGAACCGGTCGAATGCCTCGCGGCTGGAGGTCACGTACCCGCGGGCGAGCAGCGCCAGTGCCAGATGGGGACGTCCGAAGTGCGCGCCGGCGGCAATCCGTTCCACTTCGGCGAACGTCACCGGAAACCCGAGCTGGTTCATCCGCTCGACCATCCGGCCCATGCGCTCGGCACGCTCGTCACGGAGCCGGTCGGAGAAGCGGGCCAGCTCGGGCTCGGTCGGATTCACGAAGTGGCCGAGCACGTGGACTTCCCGGCCCTCGGCCTCGGTGGAGACCTCGATCCCGGGGACCAGCCGGATGCCCTGGGCGTCGGCGGCGGCCTGGGCGCGGGCGAGGCCCTTGACCGTGTCGTGGTCGGTCACCGCCAGCGTGGTGATTCCGGACGACCGCGCGCGGGCGAGCAGCTCCTCCGGGGACAGCTCCCCGTCGCTCGCCGTGGTGTGCGAATGCAGGTCAATCATCCGGGCTCGGGCGGCTCATCGCGTTGAAATGTGGACCGCCGAGGCCTATAATTCCTCAACTGCTCGAATTCTCAAGCGGATTCCGCCATGCAGCACCCCCTGCAGATCTCTCGCCGCATCGAGTACGGCCTCCGGGCCATGGTGTGCCTGGCTGCCCAGCCGGAGGGCCGGGTGATGCCATTCCGGGAGATTGCCCGGCGGATGAACGTCCCCCAGGACTTTCTGGCGAAGATCCTCAAGCAGCTCGTCACCCGCGAGCTGGCGGTGAGCACCCGGGGCGCCCGCGGTGGGTACCGGCTCGGCCGGCCGGCGCGGGAGATCTCCTTCCTCGAGGTGATCGAGGCGGTCGAGGGCCCGGTGGTGGTGAACCTCTGCCAGGACGGGCACGACGCCTGCCGGCTGTCGCGGGGCTGCACGCTGTACGGGGTCTGGAAGCGCGGCCAGGAGCGGATGCTGGACGTGTACCGCACTGCCACGCTGGACCAGCTGGCCATGGCCGAGCTGAAGGCCTCGGACCTGGCGGTGGTGCCTTCGCCTCCCGCCGCGGCGGCGGGAGCCTAGGGACCCGCCCGATGGGCCGTGACCCGATGCAGGCCCTGGAGCGCGACCTCCAGGCCGAGCGCGCCTCGGCCCTGGCGCGCATCAACGACCTGTTCGCGAAGGCGCTCGAGGCCTGGGAGGCGCTCGAGGCCGGCGAGTTGCCGCCGCTGTCGTCGGCCCAGGCAGAGGTGGATCGCCGTTCCGAGCTCCGCGATCTCGCCGCGGAGCGGCTGTGGTGGCTGCTGGTGCAGCGCGAGACGGTGGGGCTGCGGGACCACCGCGAGATTCTCCACCGCGTGCCGCAGGACATCCGACGACGCATCGGCCCGAAGCGGCGCGTTCCCCGCGCGAAGGGCTGATCGCGGTCTCGCGAGCGGCTTGCCAGCTCAGGCGGTCAACGCAACACCTGGCCTTCTGGGAGGTGGTGCGTGGACCCGCTCGAACTCTTCCTGGAAGGCGCGACGCTCAGCGAGAAGTGGGCATCTCCCTAAAGACCTTCCCGTTCTTCATCACGAACCCGATCTGCTCGAGGACCCGCACGTCCTTGAGGGGGTCGCCGGTCACTGCGACGAGGTCCGCGTAGGCGCCGGGGGCCACCACCCCGAGCTGGCCCTTCATGCCCAGCATCTCGGCTGCGCGCGCGGTGGCCGACTGAATGGCCTGCATCGGGGTCATCCCGAACTCGACCATCCGGGGGAACTCCTGGGCGATCGGCTCGCTCCAGGGGAAGCCGCCCACGTCGGTGCCGAAGGCGATCTTCACCCCGGCCTTCACCGCCCGGCGGAAGGACGGGCCATGCACCTCGGCGCGTTTGCGGTCGCGGCGCCCCTCGGGCGTCCCCTCGGGAGCCCAGATCTTGTAGTACGGCGACAGGGTCGCGCAGAGCCAGGTCCCCTGCTTCACCATCTGTGCGACGGTCGCGTCGTCGAGCTCGAGCCCGTGCTCGATCGAGTCGCACCCGCCGTCGAGCGCCCGCTTGAGCCCGATGCCTCCGTAGGCGTGGCAGGCGACCTTCTTCCCCCAGCCGTGGGCCTCGTCGACGATGGCCCGGAGCTCCTCGACGGTCAGCGTGGGCTGCGAGACGAGATTCCCCGCGCCATCCACCCACGAGCGGTGGGTCATGTAGACCTTGAGCCAGTCTGCGCCGTTCTCCAGCTGCTCGCGGGCCGCCTTGCGCGCCTCCACCGGTCCGTCGATGAGCTGCGCTCCCTTCGGCACGACGACCTCCGGGGCGTACCCCTCCAGCGGGTAGCCACCGGTGGTGGAGATCGCCCGGGTGGAGACGAACATCCGGGGCCCGGGGATGAGCCCCTCGTCGATGGCCTGCTTGATGCCCACGTCTCCGTATCCGGCCCCCTCGGTCTCCACGTCGCGGATGGTGGTGAAGCCCTGCTCCAGGGCACGCCGGGCGGCCACCGTCGCCCGGGCGGCGCGATAGGCGATGGGCTGCTTCAGCAGCTGCACGTCGTATCCACCCTCGGCCGGGTCCTCGCCCTGGAGGAAGACATGGGTGTGCGCGTCGATCATCCCCGGAAGGACCGTGGCCCTGGAGAGATCGATCACCCGGGCGCCGGCGGGGATGGTGCCGCCCACGCTCTCGATCCGGTTGCCGTGGACGACGATGACCTGGTTCGTCCTCGGGGAGCTCGAGACCCCGTCGATCAGCACCCCGGCCCGGATGACCGTCACCGGCTGCGGGGCCGGAGCTGGCTCGGCGGCCAGCGCCGCGCGACAGACGAGTGACAGCACCAGCATCCACCCACGACGAACGGGCATGTCCCGCCCTCCCTGGAAGGGCCCGGATGGTTCCGCATCCGCCGACCCGGAGCAAAGGCATTCGTGATACTCGGCCCGGCCATGCCCAAGCCCTCCCAGCGCCGCGGCCTGCGCGCCGCCCATGCCAAGTCCCGGAGCGTCGATCCCCGGCCCATCACCGGACGGGAGAAGCCGGCGGAGCTCCTCGCCCACGCCTTCGGCGCCTACGTGGGCCGTCAGGAGCGGACGGCCTTCGAGCTGATGGAGCGGAGCGTGGCCGAGGACTGCAGCATCTTCCTCACCCTGTCCGGGGCGATGACCCCGGCGGGGCTGCACCAGAGCTGCCTCATCCCGCTCATCGAGCGGGGCATCGTCAGCGCGCTCACCACCACCGGCGCCAACCTGTACCACGACGCGCACCGGATCATCGGCCACGCCATCCGCGAGGTGAACCCCAACGCCGGCGACCTCCAGATGCGGCTGGCCCGCATCATCCGCATCTACGACCTGGGCTTCTGGGAGGAGGCGCTGCTGGACACCGACCGGCTCTTCAGCGCGATCATCCGCCGCCCCGAGTTCCAGCGGAAGATGACCACCCCCGAATTCCACCACCTGCTCGGGAGGGCGGTGCACGGCATCGAGCGGTCGCTGGGGGTGAAGAAGCCCTCGCTCCTCGCCACCGCCTTCAAGCACGCGGTCCCCATCTGGGTGGGTGCGGTGCAGGACGGAAGCATCTTCCTCAACGTGGTGAAGCTGAAGCGGCTGCTGGGAGACGCGTTCAAGTTCGAGCTGGACATCAACGACGATGTCTACTCGATGGCCGCGATGCAGCATTTCTGCCGGCACAACGGGAGCAAGAGGCTGGCGATCTGGATCCTCGGGGGCGGGGTGCCGAAGAACTACACCCTGCAGGGCGAGCCGCTGCTCGACCAGATCCTCTCCGTTCCCACCACCGGCTTCGACATCGATCTTCAATTCTGCGTGGACCCGGTGGACAACGGCGCGCTCTCCAGCTGTCCGGCCGGGGAGGGCCACACCTGGGGCAAGGTCTCGGTGGAGGCGGTGGAGTCCGGCTCGGTCTACGTGCACACCGACGTGACCGCGGTGTTCCCCTGGCTGACCCACGCCCTGTTCTCCGCCGGGGCGAAGCGGCCGCCGCAGCGGCTGATGGACCGGCTGACCGACGCCATCGCCTTCCTCGATGGCGACGTCGCGCGACGCCGGAAGAAGCTCATGGCCACGATCGACTGGAGCCCGGACACCGTCGCGGCCCCCCGGGGCCGCCACGAGATGGTCGTTCGCTGACCCCGGGCCCGGTCCTGCCGGGAGATGGCGCCCCCCCGCCCCCGACCGCACGAGGTGTCGTGACGCGAGCAGTCGCGATCCGCGGCCCGCGATCGGGCTGAACCGAACCTCGCCGCGAGTTAGCGTGGCCGGGAGTCGCCCTCCGGAGGTCCCGGGCATGTCCGAGCAACCGCACTTCGTCGAGATCACCGCCGAGTCCATCGGGGGATTGCACGTCCGCGTCACCCACGGCCCGAGCGGGGCGAGCTTCGTGACCGACGCGCCGAAGGACAACGGCGGTGACGCCTCGGGCTTCTCGCCCACGGACCTGGTCGCCACCGGTCTCCTCGACTGCATCCTCACCACCATGAGCATCGCGGCGAAGCGCGAGAGCATCCCCTGGGGCAAGCTCCGCGGTCGGGTGGAGAAGCACATGCACCCCTCGCCCCGGCGCATCGGCACCCTGGTGGTGGACCTGTGGATGCCGGCGGAGCTCCCCGAGGACAAGCGCGAGCGGATGGAGCGCATCGCGCACACCTGCCCCGTCCAGCGAAGTCTCCATCCGGAGGTGAAGGTCGACCTCCGGTTCCACTACTAGGACCGCCCTCGGGGCAGCGAGAGCGTCAGGTTCCGGTGGAGGATCGGCCCGGCTCGACCTTCTCCACCAGCCGGAGCTGGCCGGAGGCCGCGAGGGCCGGGGCGTCCACCTCGCGCTCGAGGTAGGTGTACCCGGCGAGCCCGTCCTCGTACGCCCGGAGCAGCTGCCGCGACTGGTCGAGCGTCATCGCCCCCTTCCGGAGCGCCTCCTCGGCGAAGCGGCGCACCCGGGCGACCAGGTCGTCCTTGGAGTAGCTGACGTAGTTCAGCACCTCGGTGACGGTGTCGCCCGAGACGACGTGGTCGATGAGGTAGCCGCCGCTCGGTCCCAGGGACACCTGCACCGCGTTGGTGTCGCCGAACAGGTTGTGCAGGTCGCCGAGGATCTCCTGGTACGCGCCCACCAGGAAGATGCCGATGTAGTAGTCGTCCTGGTTGAGGGGGTGGAGCTCGAGCACGTCCTTCACGTCGCGCCGGTCGATGAAGTGCTCGATCTTCCCATCCGAGTCGCAGGTGATGTCCGCCAGCACTGCCCGCCGGGTCGGCCGCTCGGTCAGCCGGTGGATCGGCATGATCGGGAAGAGCTGGTCGATGGCCCAGCTGTCGGGGAGCGACTGGAACACCGAGAAGTTGCAGAAGTAGGTGTCGGCGAGCTGGCGCTCCAGCGTCTCCAGCTCCTCCGGCATCTCGTCCAGCTCGCGCGCGGTGCGCAGAATCTTCTGGCACAGCGCCCAGAAGAGGTTCTCGGCCGCCACCCGGTCGGCGAGCGTGAGGTGCCCCAGCGAGAAGAGGGTGAGGCACTCCTCCTTGTACTCGGTGGCGTCGTGGTACGCCTCGAGCACGTTCTTCCGCGTCAGCTCCCGGTAGGTCGCCCAGAGCTTCCGTACCACTGGCGAGGCGTCCTCGGGCAGCGCCTCTGGCACGCCGTGGGCGTCGAACTCGCTGATCCCGAGCACCTCGGTCACCAGCACCGCGTGGTGTGCGACGACCGCCCGCCCCGACTCGGAGACCAGCGTCGGATGCTCCACCTGGGCCTCGTTGCACGCCTCGAGAACGCTGAACACCACGTCGTTGGCGTACTCCTGGGTGGTGTAGTTCATCGAGGAGGTGAAGTTGGTCTGGCTGCCGTCGTAGTCGACGCCCAGGCCACCGCCGACGTCGAGGTACTTCAGCGGCGCGCCCGCCTGCGCCAGCTCGACGTAGAACCGGCTCGCCTCGCGGAGCGCATTCTTGAAGTTCCGGATGTTCGAGACCTGGCTCCCGAGGTGAAAGTGCAGCAGTTCGAAGCAGTCGAGGATCCCCACCCTCCGCATGAACTCCATCGAGTCCAGCAGCTCGCTCGAGGAGAGCCCGAACTTGCTCCGGTCGCCGCCCGAGGCCTCCCACTTCCCGGCTCCACGGGTCGACAGCTTCACCCGGATGCCGATGCGCGGCCGGATGCCCACCCGCCGCGACACCTCGGCGATGAGGGGAATCTCGCTCGGCTTCTCGACCACCAGCACCACCTTGCGACCGAGACGCGAGGTGTAGAGCGCGGTCTCGATGTACTCCTCGTCCTTGTAGCCGTTGCAGACGATCAGGGCCTCGGGGCTGTCCAGGAGCGCCATCACCGCCAACAGCTCGGGCTTGCTGCCCGCCTCGAGCCCGTAGTCGTACGGCCTGCCTGCCTCGACGATGGTCTCGGCCACGTAGCGGTGCTGGTTCACCTTGATGGGGTAGACGCCCTTGTACGCGCCCCGATAGCCGTGCTCGACGATCGCCCGGCGGAACGCCTCGTTGAGGTGCACCACCCGGTTTCGCAGCACGTCGGTGAAGCGGATCAGGAGCGGCAGACCGATGCCGCGCCGGCGGACCTCCTCCACCAGCTCCTTGAGGTCCATCGAGTGGCCGTTCCCGTCCGCGTGGACGGTGACGTTGCCCTTGTCGTTGATGCCGAAGTACCCCGCGCCCCAGCTGCGGACGCCATACGTCTCGAAGGCATCGGCCAGGGTCCAGGGTTGCGGGGGTGAGGTGGGCATCTTGGCGTCCGGCGCACAATAGAGAAACACACGGGGCCGTCAACACTCCCGCCCGGGCACCGCGGAAACATGGATGTGACTCCGGACCGGGGGGGCCCGGAGGAGACCGTTCAGCTCTCCCGGATCGCCTCGAGCACCTCGTCCACGTGCCCGTCGACCTTCACCTTGGGCCACACCCGGGCCACCTTGCCCGAATCGTCGATCAGGAACGTGGAGCGGGTGATGCCCATGAACTTCCGCCCATACATCGACTTCTCGCCCCACGCCCCATACTTCTCCGAGACGCCGTGGCCGGTGTCGGCGAGGAGGGGGAACGGAAGCCGGTACTTCCCCGCGAACCTGGCGTGGCTCGCCCCGGAGTCCGGGCTGATGCCCAGCACCACCGCGCCCGCCTTCAGCAGCGCCGAGTGCTCGTCGCGGAAGGCGCACGCTTCCCGGGTGCAGCCCGGGGTGTCGTCCTTCGGGTAGAAGTAGAGGACCACCTTCTTGCCCTTGAAGTCTGAGAGCTTCACCGTCTTCCCGGACTGGTCCTCGAGACTGAACGCGGGGGCCTTGTCGCCGACGTCGGGCATCGCCATGGGGCGCCTCACTTAACCCGGGTGGGCCGCGGAGCAACCGGATTCGTGGGCCCGCGCTCCTGCGCCTGCTCCACCGCCTGCCGGAGCTTGGCCAGCTGCGCCAGCGCCTCGGGGTCCTGGAGCAACTTGTGGACCGACGCGCTCCGCAGGAGTGCCACCGTGTCCCCGTTCTCCAGCGCCTCCTTCACCTCGGGGTCGGCGAACACCGCCCGGAAGTGAGCGTTCTTCTCCAGCGCGGTCACCGCCGGGTTCCCGGCCACATGCTGGAACAGCTCCGGGGAGCGGAAGACGCGCTCGACGGCCACCAGGTCCGTGGCTTTGGAGAAGAAGGGGGCGGAGAACAGGTTCCACCGCCGGGCGATGGCGAAGGCGGTCGAGTCCTTCGGCGACAGCCCGAGCCCCTTGCCGGCGAGCTGGACGTTCGCCTCCACGAAGGCCAGCGCGGACAGCGCCACCCAGGCCACCGCCGCCACCTTGCCCCCGCCGAGGAGGGCGCCCAGGGCCCGGTCCGTGCCCCGCTCGCCCGGGTCACTTCCCCCGAGCACCCCCTGGAGCAGCTGCGTGCCCACCAGCCGCACCCCCACCGCTACCACGATGAAGGTGGCGAAGCTCGCCGCCACCGACCCGAGGGCCTCCGAGGTGTGGAAGAACCTCCCGAAGGCCCCGCCGAGGAGCGCGCCTCCGGGGCGGGCGGCGAGCGCCCCCAGCACCAGCGCGCCCCAGCTGGCGAGCTGGCGGGAGGCACCGGCCCGGGCGCCAAACACCGCCCCCACCGCCACCAGCGCGAGCACGACCAGGTCGACGGTCATGTGATCTTGAAGGCCTTCGCCCGGGACTCCTCGTAGAGACGCCCCTGCACCTGCGCGAGCTTGTCCTTGTACAGCGCGTTCTCCCGCTCGTAGGTGAGAGCCATCTTCAGTCCGCGCTCGGCGGCCTGGAGGTTGCCCCTCTCCAGATCGGTCATCGCGGTCTGGAACAGCTGCCGTGCCTTGGGGTTGAGGCCGATCTGCTCGGCGGCCTGCTGCTTCACCGCGGCCTTGGTCTCCTGCTCGGCCAGCTCGTCGAAGCGGAGCTTGTGGGCGCGGTCCGGGCCGGTCACGTCGGCCAGGTACTTGTGCCGGCGCAGGTCGTCGCGGAGCACGTAGTAGGCCTCGGTGACGCGCTTGTAGACCTCGTGGACCCGGGTCTTGAACGCCTCGTCGGTGAGATGGAAGAAGCGGTCGGGGTGGTAGGCGCGGCTCTCCCGGTAGAAGGCCCGCTTCACCTCGGCGGCGCTGGCGGTGGTGGGCACGCCGAGCAGCTCGAAGTAGTCGAGCGCGTCCAGCCGCTCGGCCTTCCACGCCAGCAGGGCCACCGGATCCGCGGGCGGCGCGGTGGGGGAGACCGGGGCCATGGACGGCACCAGCGGGGCGATTCGCAGGTCGAGCGGAGGGAGCGGTCCGGCCGCGACGGGCGGCAGCGGCGGCATCACCGGGATGCCGAGGCTCGTCTCGCTCATCGGGTCCCGCGTCGGGCGGTGCGGGACGCGCGGCGCCGGGGCGGCCGGCTGCGCGCGGCGCATGACTTCCTTCACCGGCGCGAGCGGAGGGATGACCGGCGCGATCCTCACTCCCAGCGAGGGCAGGGGCGGATTGGGGGGCGCGCTGGCCGCGGGCCGGAACACCCGCGCCGGCACGACCCCCGGCTGCGGCGGCGGGCCGGCTGCGCGCGCCTGCTCGGTCAGGAACTCACCGGTGGGCGAGTGGAGCGGAGCAGGCGGACCCTGGCGCGCGGGGGTGGCGGGCTGCTCGCGGGTCGGCGGACGTGGCGCGGCAGGAGGCACGGAGGCTCCGGCCCCCGCTCCCAAGGTACCGGCGGGGGCAACGCCGGTCGTGGCCGCGCGAGGGGGTGGGGCAGCGGAGCGCGGGAGCGGCCCGTGCGGGATGGCTGGCGAGGCGGGCCGCGACGCCGGGCCCGCGCCGGTCGCGGGGGGGCTCGGCGACGCGCTGCGCGTCCGGGGTGGCCCGGGAGGCGTCGCCCCGGGAGCGGGCCTGGCATCGGCCGGGGCGGAACTGCTCTGCGGTGGGCGCGACGGCGCGGCGGGCCGGGGAGCGGTGGGGAAGGGCGCGTCGAGGACCGGGACGCCCGCAGCCCCGGTGCGGAACGAGCCGGTGGTCTCGAACTCGGCCTGCGCCTCGGACGGCTCCACCGGAGCGATCGGCTGCGTCGTCGTCGGGCGCAGCGGTCCGCCGGGGGGCACCGGGGCAGCAGGGCCCGGCTTGTCGGGCGGGTCGCTCACGGCTCTCGCTCATCCCTCCACGGCGCTCGGCAACTCGGGCAGGACGTCACGCGAGGTGCCGGGCGGGATCGGGTGCACCATGCCACGGGCCAGCCGCGTCTGGCGGTTCAGCTGGATAGACCGCTGGATGTCCGCCTCGCTCAGGCCCGAGGACAGGGAGATGGTGGTGGAGGTCTTCTGGCCAGTCTCGACGTCAGCGGCCGACACGTTCACGATGCCGTCGGTGTTGATCTCGAAGGTGACCTCGATTTTCACCTCCCCGCGGTAGCCCACCCGGAACCCGGCGAACTCGAACTCGCCGAGCATCTCGCACTCGTCGGCGCGGTTCGACTCGCCCTGGTAGACGCGGATCTTCACCCGCTCCTGCCCATCGCGGCTGGTGGTGAAGGTCTTGCTGCGGTCGATGGGCACCGGGGTGTTCTTCTCGATGATCCGCTCGGTGAAGCCGCCCACCGTTCCGATGCGCAGGGTGAGCGGGGTGACGTCGACCAGGAAGGTCTCGGTCTTGGCGTCCATCAGCGCGTGGGCCTGGAGCGCGGCCCCCATCGCCACCACCTGGTCCGGGTTGATTCCCTCCAGCGGCTCCTTCTGGAAGTAGTGGCGCACCGAGTTCTGGACGATGGGCAGCCGCGTCGGCCCGCCCACCAGGATGACCGCGTCCACGTCCGCCGCGGTGAGCCGCGCGCTCTGCAGCGCCTCATCGCACACCTTGAAGGTGCGCTGGACCAGGTCCATCACCATGCGGTTGAACTGATCCTGGCTGAGCGTGGCCTTGAGGTCCATCACCTGCCCGGACGCGTCCTGGCAGATGTGCGGGCAGAGGATCTCCGCGGTGCCGTTCTGGCCCACGTCGATCTTCGCCTGCTCTGCCGCCTCCTTGAGCATCTGCAAGCAGTACTTGGACTGGCGGAGGTCCAGCCGGGTGCGGGCGAGGAAGTCGTCCGCCAGCCAGGTCATGATCCGGTCGTCGAAGTCGTCGCCGCCGAGGTATGTGTCGCCGGCGGTGGAGAGCACCTCGAAGACGTCCTTGCCAATCTCCAGGATGGAGATGTCGAAGGTGCCGCCGCCCAGGTCGTAGATCACCACCCGCTGGTTGACGTCCCGGCCGAACCCATAGGCCAGCGCCGCCGCGGTGGGCTCGTTCAGGATGCGGAGGACGTTCAGGCCGGCGATGCGGCCCGCGTCCTTGGTCGCCTGGCGCTGGTTGTCGTTGAAGTAGGCGGGGACGGTGATGACCGCCTTGGTGACCGGCCGGCCGAGGTACTGCTCGGCGATGGCCCTCATCTCCTTGAGCACCAGGGCGGAGATCTCGGGCAGCGAGTACAGCTGGTCGCGCACCTGGATGCGCACCGAGTTGTTCTCCCCCTCGGCGATGCGGTAGGGCATCACCGCCATCGCCTTCTTGACCTCGTCCGAGAAGAAGTAGCGGCCGATCAAGCGCTTGGCCGAGTACACGGTGCTCTCGGCGCGGGTGATGATGTTGCGCTTGGCGGTGTTGCCGACCAGCACCGTCCCGTCCTCGAGGAACGAGACCACCGAGGCGTGGTTGACCTCGCCCCACTCGTTGGGGAGGACCACCGGCTCACCGTTCTCGACGATCGACACACAGGAGTACGAGGTCCCGAGGTCGATGCCGATCGCGATGTCGTCCGCCATGCACCCTCCAGTGTCGAGGCCCTGACGCGGACCGGGGCGATGGGCGCTCGGGGGCGCTCCACCCGTGGCCCCCCGGCTCGCGGCGGTCCCAGATGTTACCCTTATGGCGGAGGCACGACGGAACCAGAATGGGCGGAAGCTTCGGTATTCTCACCTCGCACCCGGACCTCCTCGGGTGCCAGCTCCTCCGGCTGGACGCGCAAGTCCAGCTGGGCGCCAGCACACACTCGACCACCCTGGTGGGACTCGGAACGGTGTCTGCCGGCGAGACCTTGCTTCGCCGCTGGGCAGTCCGGGTGGCGCCGCGCTCGCTCGCCGACCCGGAGCTCGCCGCTCCCGCCTCGGCGCTGCTCTACCGGGCACAGACGTTCGGGCCGGGCGCCTCGCTCGACGAGGACGTCCAGCCGCTCCGGCATGGAAGCTGGATCTTCTCCTGCGAGGGGGACCTCGAGGCCTTTCCCCGTGTTCAGGCCTGGCTCGATGCCGAGCTGCCCCCACACCTCGTCCGGGCGGTGGGGACGCGCACCGTGGCCGCGGCGAGCTTCGCCCTCTTCCTCGGCGCGCTCCCGCCGCCGGACCAGAACCGGCCGCTCGCCGCGCGGGACGGAGCGCGGATGCTGGGCCAGGTGGCCCGCGTCCTGGCCCAGCGCTCGGCGGCGGAGGGCGCCGCGCGCGCTGCGCGTCTCCTGATGATGGCCACCGACGGGCGCGTGTTCCTGGCAGCCCGGGTCGGCGACCTGCCGGCCCAGATGCGCCTGCTCGAGGGCGAGGGCCGGTGCCGGCGCTGCGCGCTGGACGAGCACTCCAAGTCGCGTGCCCTCGTCCGGGCGCACCTCCGCTCCCGTTCCGTCGCCGTCACCTCCGTCCCCCTGGGGCCGGGCGCGCACTGGCTCCCGATTCCGGACGGCGGGGCGCTCGGAGTGGGGCCGAGCCTCGAGCCCGAGCTGCTCTGACCTAGCGCGCGTCCCAGAGGGGATTGACGGACGCCGCCACGATCTTCGCGAGGATGTTGCAGCCGGCGTGGAAGAGCGTGCTGCCCACCACGGTGCCGGTGCGCTCGCGGAGCCAGCCGAAGAGCAGCGCGGGGAAGAACACCGCCAGCCGTGACGCCTGGAAGATGGCAAGGTGTCCGACGGCGAAGAGCGCGGCGGTCAGGAGGAACGCGGGACCCACCGCCACCCCGGCGATGCGCGCCCCGCCCGGCCACACGCGCTTGAGCCGGGTCTGCAGCCAGCCGCGGTAGAAGAATTCCTCGGGCAGCGCGGTGACGAAGACCTCGTCCACCACGTTGCTCCAGCCGTAGCCCGCCGGCACCCGTGGGCGGAAGGCGAGCCCCGGGGGAGGCCCGCCGGGCGCGTGGCCCGGCAGATGGCCGAGCCAGGCCTCGTACCCGAGCACGAAGAGCGGCGCGACGACGACCAGTAGCCCGAGCGCCAGCAGGAGGTCGGTGCGCCAGTGTGCCAGGGTCACACCGTAGTCGCGCGTGTCCTCGCCCGTGCCGCGCATCGCCGCCAGCGGAAGGTAGAGGAAGGCCACCACGGCCGTCACCTTGGCCCAGGGCGGCGGCGCGAGCAGCGACACCACCACGATGGCGGCGAACGCCAGCGCCCAGAGGAGAAGCGCTTGCCGGAGGACGCCTTCGCGGCTCACGGCGGCCGCCCCAGCTGGGCGAGCACCGAGGACAGGGTGGCGACCCGCGAGGACGAGCTCCGGCGCGCGGTGACAACGCCCGCGAGCCGCGCCTGACCGTCCAGCACCGGGCTCCCCGGCGGGAGCCGTAGCGACACCTCGAACCACGGGCCGCTCGCCGCGTGGCTCACCTTTCCGAGCTGCGGCGACTTCCCGTCCTCGCCGATGCCCACCACCCACTCGCCCGGCGCGAGCGGCTCGAGCCGGGCCGCGGGGGCAGGGAAGGGCCCGTCGCCGTCGATGGCCAGGAGCACGAGGCCGAGCGCCGTCAGCCGCTCCACGACGTGCGCGGTCCGCCGTGACTCGCCGACCTCCACCAGCGCCGCCGTGCCGTGCACCAGGCCCCCCAGGGTGAGGACCTGACCCCCGGCCCCCACCAGCACGCCGGCGCCGGTGCCGCTTCCGAGCACGCGGACCCACGCCCGGCCACCGGCCTCGGCGGTGCGGTGGAGCGCGCTCGACGACGGGGGCGGCGAGGTGGCCGGCTCGCCGAGCGCGAGGGCCGTGAGCACGGCGACCAGCGGCGAGCTCAATGCCGCAGCGCCTCGGCTTCCAGCCGGCGCCACAGGCCCGACGAGGAGGCGAAGGTGAACAGCACCTGCGCGGTCTGCAGCCGCGCTCCCTCGGCCAGCCGGTGCGGGACGGCCTTCTCCAGGCGCACGCCGTCCAGCCAGGACCCGTTGGTGGACCCGGAGTCCTCCACTGTCCAGCCGTCAGCACCTGCCTGCCGGAAGACGAGGTGGACCTGGCTGACGGTCCCCTCCTCGATCTGGAGGTCGCAGGAGGGGCTCCGGCCGAGGGTGATCTGCGTCGCGTCCCGCACCACCGGTTCGAGCGCGATGGCCAGCGCCGAGCCCTCGAGCGGCGCGGCCACCGTGGCCGGCATGAGCAGCGTCTGGTTCCCGTCCGGGTGGGTGGCGTGCCAGGCGGTGGGCTCGCGCAGCAGCCAGGGGTGCGGATGGGCGCGGGCGAAGGCCACCTCGTCGCGCAGGTCCAGCTCCGGCAGCAAGGTGGAGAGGAGGAAGCTCTTCATCCACCGGCGCCTCCGCGCTGGCGCAGCGCCCAGAACCGCTGCTGCAGCCCCAGGTTCAGCGGATCCAGCTCCAGCGCCCGCTCGTAGGCCTCGAGCGCCTGGAGGCGCTGCCCGCTCGATTCGAAGGCCCGCCCCGCCGCGGCCTGCAGGTGCGCCCGGGCCTCGGCGCCGGGGTGCGTGGCGAGGAAGCGCACCCGGTGCTGCTCGAGCGCGGTCACGGTCAGACCACCGGAGATGCAGCGGGCCACGCCGCGAAAGTTCCCCGCCTCGGCGTCGGTCTCCGCCCGCCGTGCCGGCGTCGCGATGCGCTCCACCGACTCGGCGAGCTTCGCCAGGAGCCGCCGCGCCTCGTCCTGCTGCCCGGGGGTGGCGCCGCCGGCCTGGACCCCCTCCAGCTCCGCCCGCAGCTCGCGCCACCGCGAGCGGATGTCGTCGAACTCGGCGTCCGGAGGCAGTCCGAGCCGGACGTACGGGTCGCCCGGTGCGGTGCGTGCGCGGGCGAGGATGCGCTCGGTCTCGGGGTCGCCGGCCCCCTTCGGGGTGAGCGGCGCCAGGCCCTTCAGCCGGCGCGACACCGCCTCGCGGAACGGCGAGGCCGGCTCGAGGAACTGGAGCGCGACCCCGGCGGCGAATCCCCAGGCCCGGGCCTGCAGCTCGGGGACCTGCCGCACCACCTCGGCCCGGGTCAACGCCCCCGGGGGGTTCTCGAGCGACACCTGGACCCGGGTGAAGAGCGCCGGGAGCGGTTCGGGAACGCAGGCGTACACCCCGGCGCGGGAGAGGTCGCGGAGGTCCACCGCGCAGACCGCGCCGTCGATGATCAGGGTCCCGCGGAACATCACCGGCGTCGGGGTCGGGCTCGACGGTGCGGGCGCGTGCGTGACGTGGGGAGTGGGCACCCGCGGCGTGGGCTGGGTCGCGACCGGTCCGCCCTGGGCCGCCGCCGCTCCGCTGCTCGCCGCGGTGCGGGTGAGGGCCCGCTCCAGCGCGGTCCGGAACGCGTCGGCGTCGGGGAAGCGATCCTCGCGCCGCTTGGCGAGCGCGCCGAGGATCGCCTCGGACCAAGCCTCGCTCAGCCGCGGGTTCAGCTCACGCGGCGGGAGGGGTGGGGTGTCGCGGTGGGCGAGCAGGATGCCGGTGACCCCGCCGCCGGTGAACGGCAGCCGCCCGGTGGCCAGGCGGTAGGCGATGACCCCCAGCGCGTACAGGTCGGCGCGGCCGTCCAGCGCCTCGCCCGAGCCCTGCTCCGGGGCCATGTACTCGGGCGTGCCGACGATCCACCCGGCGTGGGTCTGCCCCTCCTGCGTCTCGCCGCCGAACAGCTTGGCGATGCCGAAGTCGAGGATCTTCACGAACGGCGGGCCGTCGCGGCGGCAGAGGAAGATGTTCTCGGGCTTGAGGTCTCGGTGCACCACCCCGCGGGCGTGGGCGGCCTGGAGCGCCTGGCAGACCTGGATGAGGATGGGGAGCGCGCGCTCGGGTGGCATCGGTCCGGCCGGCGCGGCGGAGAGCGGTTCGCCCTCCAGGTACTCCATGATGAGGTAGTACCGCCGCGGCGGCACCACGTTCATGTCGAAGATGTTGACGATGTTCGGGTGGCCGATGAGGTTGACCGCCCGCGCCTCGGCGTAGAACCGCTGGACCAGCGAGGCGTCCGACGCGAGGTGCTCGTGCAGCACCTTCACCGCGACCTTGCTGCCGATGAGCGTCTGCTCGCCGAGGTAGACCGAGCCCATCCCGCCGTGGCCGATCCGCCGGACGAGGCGGAAGCTGCCCACCGTGGTGCCCAGGAGAGGGTCGGGCGCGCTGGTCGCAGGGGTCGAGGCCATCGGGGGGAACGGACCGAAAATGTCCCACGCCCGGATGACAGGTGCAAAGCGACCGGCGCGCCAGCGACCGCTCTCAGCCGGCGCGGCGGCGGCGGATCTCCGCCAGGAACTCCTCCGGCCCACGGGTGTTCAGCACGTCCGAGGTCCGCGCGCCACCCTTCCGGGCGGTGTGGATGGCGAACGCCACGTTCTGCAGGGCGAACGTGCTGTGCGCGTCCGCCGAGACCACCAGGCGCGCTCCGGCCTGGAGCGCCAGCCGGACGTGCTCGGCCGAGAGGTCCAGCCGGTCGGGGTTGCCGTTCACCTCCAGCAGAACGCCCCGCTTCGCCGCGCGCTCCACGACCGCCGCCATGTTCAAGGGCGACGGCTCGCGCTTCTGCAGGAGCCGACCGGTGGGATGTCCGAGCACGTCGGTGCAGGGGTGGTCCAGGGCCTTCAGGACCCGGGCGGTCATCGCCGCCTCGTCCTGGCCGTGCCGGACGTGCACCGAGGCAATGACCACGTCCAGCTCGGAGAGGAGCCGGTCGGAGAGGTCCAGCGCCCCGTCCTCGAGGATGTCCACCTCCAGCCCCTTGAAGAGCCGGACCCCGGGAACGGCCTCCTGCACCCAGGAGATCTCCTCCCACTGCGAGCGGACCCGGGCCTCGTCCAGCCCCCCGGCATAAGCGGCGGCGGCGCTGTGGTCGGTGACGGTGAGGTAGCGCAGGCCCAACGCCGCCGCTGCCCGGGCCATGTCCTCGAGGGTGGACTTCCCGTCGCTCCAGGTGCTGTGGCTGTGCACCACCCCCTGCACCGCCGAGGGCTGGAGGAGGTCCGCTGGCAGGCTGCCCGAGAGCGCGGCCTCGAACTCGCCCACGTCCTCCCTGAGTTCCGGCGGGATGTAGGCCATTCCCAGGAGCGCGTAGAGCGCCTCCTCGGTCGGGACCGGTCGCTTCTCCTCGCCCCGGAACACTCCCCATTCGCTGATGGTGAGCCCGAGGTCGCGGGCCCGGCCGCGGAGCCGGACGTGGTGCGACTTGGACCCGGTGAAGTGGTGGAGTGCCGTCGCGTAGTCCTCGTCCGGGAGCACGCGCAGGTCGACCTGAAGTCCGTCCTCCATCCGGACCGAGCACTTGCTCTCGCCCTGGGCCAGGACCTCGCGGACGCCCGACTGCCGGGCGAGGAGCACGAGGACCGGCGCGGCCTCCGGGGCCGAGGCGACGATGTCCACGTCCGAGACCAGCTCGCACCAGCGGCGCACGCTGCCGGCCACCTCCGCCCGGACGACCCCGGGGGCCGCCCGGACCTCTGAGAGGAGCGCCTGGGCGACCGGCAGCACGTCCCCGAGCCGCCGGCGGGCGTGCGCCGAGCGGTACTGCTCGATGCCGGCGAGGATCTTGTGCTCGCTCCGCTCCCCGAACCCTTTGAGCCCCCGGACCCGCTGGTCCCGGCAGGCTTGCTCCAGCTGGTCGATGCTCCCGATGCCCAGCGCGCGGTGGAGGGCGGCGGCCTTCTTGGCCCCCAGGTCCGGGAGCCGGAGCAGCGCGAGGATTCCCGGCGGGAACTCGGCACGGAGCTGCTCGAGGAGCGTGAGGCCGCCGGTGCGGTGCAGCTCGGAGATCTTCTCCGCCAGTGCCGGGCCGATGTTGGGCAGCTCGGTGAGGCGGCCCTCGCGCACCAGCGCGTCCAGATCGCCGCTGAAGCCGGCCATCCGGTCGGCGCCGAGGTCGTAGGCGCGTGACTTGTAGAAATCGTCGCCCTTCAGCTGGAGGTACTGCGACACCTCGCGCAGTGCGCGGGCGATGCTCAGAGGATCCATGTGTTCGGAGCCCCTCTTGTTAATGTCTCGGGCCGACAGATGCGAATCGAGCTCGGAGCCGCGGACCTGGAAGAAGGGGAGCTGCGGGGGTACGACCTGGGAAAGCGCGCGATCTGCGTCGCGCGGGTGAACGGGCGGTACAAGGCCCTGGATGACTGGTGCAACCATGCAGGATGCCTGCTCTCCGGCGGTCGGGTAGAGGGCAACTTGGTCGTCTGCCCGTGCCACGAGGTGGGGTTCGACCTCGACACCGGGGCCAACGCCACCTCGCCCGGCGTGTGCGACGACCAGCCCACGGCCCAGGTGACGGTGGAGGCCGGACGGCTGCTCTTGGAGGTGGAGGAGGGCTGAGCATGGGACAGGGGCACGATCACGAGCACGGGCACCGGGGAGAGCACTCGCACGGCCAGGGAACCCCGGCGCACGGGGAGAGCCCGGCGCGGGAGCACCGCCGCGACGCCCCGACGCATGTCGCCTGCTTCGTCCTGACCTGCTCGGACTCCCGGGCCCACGCCGACGACGTGAGCGGCCGGGCGCTGCGCGAGGGGCTCGAGGCGGCGGGGCACAGCGTCGTGGGCCAGACGGTGGTGCGCGACGAGCCGGACGCCATCCGGGCGGCGGTGGAGGGCGGTCTGGAGGGCGGTGCCCGGGCGGTGCTCATCACCGGCGGCACCGGCATCACCCGCCGCGATCAGACGGTGGAGGCCATCCGCCCACTCCTGGACAAGGAGATCCCGGGTTTCGGCGAGCTGTTCCGGATGCTGTCGTTCCAGGAGATCGGCAGCGCCGCCTGGCTGTCGCGGACGCTCGCCGGGACGGTGCGTGGTGCGCTGGTCTTCGTCCTGCCGGGGAGCCCCAACGCGGTCCGGCTCGCGCTGGAGCGCCTCATCCTCCCCGAGCTCGGCCACGCCGTGCGCGAGCTGAGCCGGTAGTGCCTCGACCGGGCCGGACCCAACGGCTGTCGCCCGAGCGGGCCGCGCGCCTGCGACGGGCGCTCGACCGCCTCGAGCGGACGTCGCCGCCCCGGCGCCGGGTGCCGCTGGATCCCGTCTCCTTGCCACACCGCTACCGGGATCCGCGCGACATCGAGGTCGCGGCGCTCCTGGCGGCCTCGCTCGCCTACGGACGGGCCGATCTGTTCCTCCCCAAGGTCGAGCGCCTGCTGTCGGCGATGGGCCCGTCGCCGGCGGGGTTTGTCCGCGCGGTCGACGTCGCGGGCGCGCGGGAGCTGCTCTCGGGCTTCGTCTACCGCTTCAACGTCGGCGCGGACGTGGCGGTGCTGCTCCTCGGGGTGGGCCAGATGCTCCGGCGGCGCGGCTCGCTCGAGGCCGGCTTCCTCGCGGCGCGGGCGTCATCCGGGGGCGCGCTGCACGAGGCGCTCGGGCGATTCGTCCGGGAGCTTCGGGACGTGGACGTCAGGGCGGTGAAGCGGGCGCTGGGGAAGACGCGCGGACTCGACCATCTGCTTCCTGTCCAGCTCGGGGCAGGCGCGGCGAAGCGGCTCCACCTCTTCCTCCGCTGGATGGTGCGTGGTCCGGACGGTGTCGATTTCGGGGTATGGACCCGGGTCCCGCCGAGCACCCTGCTCGTCCCCCTGGACACTCACGTCGCGCGGCTCGCCTGGCGGCTGGGCCTGGTGCGTCGGCGGACGATGGGCTGGGCGGCGGCGGAGGACATCACCCGGAACCTGGCGGTCATCGACCCGGTGGACCCGGTGCGGTTCGACTTCGTGCTCTGTCACCACGGGATGAGCGGGGCCTGTCCGCCGCGCGCCCGGGCCGAGCTGTGTGCGCGGTGCGTGCTCCGGCCAGAGTGCAGCGTGGGTCGGCGGCTCGCTCCTCCGCGGGGGGTCTCCCGGGCGCCGGTCGAGATCGTCCGCCCCTGAGCGCCTACGGCTCGAGTCCAGGCGGCGTGGGCGGCGCAAGGGTCGAGGTCCGGGCTCCGGTGTTCAACCACCGCGCGCGGCCCTCCTTGAGGCGCTCCGCGACCAGGGTCGCGTGCTGAGGCCGTCGCCGGGGGTCGCGTTCGAGGCAGGCCCGGATGGCGCGATCCCACGCCATGGGAATCGTCTGGACCCGGCTCCGGGCGGACGGCGCGGGCCCTTCCAGCCGCTTCGCCGCCGCGGCCAGAGCGGTCTCCCCACTGAACGGCAGCTCGCCGGTGACCATCTCGAAGAGGATCACTCCCAGCGCGTAGATGTCCGCCCGCTCGTCGATGGGCCCCGAGGTGAGCTGCTCGGGCGCCATGTAGTGCGGCGAGCCGAAGCGGGGCTCGGTGGGATCCGCAGCGTCGCGGGGATCCGCCACCAGGGCCCGGGCGACACCGAAGTCGCCCACCACGACGCGAGGAACTCCGCCCTTCCCGACCTCGGGAGAAAGGAAGATGTTCCGGGTCTTGAGGTCCCGGTGGACCACGCAGCGGGCGTGGATCCCCGCCAGCGCGGCGGCGATCTGCTCCGCGATCGGCAGGGCATCGAGGGGGGCGAGCCGGCCCACCCTGGCCAGAAGCGAGCCCAGCGTCTCCCCCTCGAGGAGCTCCATGGTGAAGAAGGCCGGCGCGGTGCCCTGCGCCGGGAAGAACTCGAAGACCCGGAGCACGTTGGGATGCGAGACCCGGCGAGCGAGGCGCACCTCGTGCTCCAGCCGCGCGGCGTGCAGCCCGCGGTGGAGGTCGCGTCGGAGGTGCTTCAGCGCGACCGGGATCCGGAGGGCCACGTCGAAGGCCTCGAAGACCTCGCTCATCCCGCCGGTCGCCAAGTGCCGGACGAGGTGGAAGCGGTCGGCGAGCACGGAGCTCGTCGGCAAGACCGTCTGCACCGAGGCCTCCGGCTTGGCCTCCGGGAGCTCTCCGGCCGCAGGCAACGCTTCGGTGATGTCATCCTGCAACATCTGACGCTCGGAACGACGAAGGCCGACCCGGGGAATTCGGGCTGCTTGACCATCAGCGCCCGGGAACGGTTGGCGTTACGGCGGCGCTGGATTCCCGCTGGACCGCGTCGCCGCGGAGGTTGACACCCAGCTCTCCCCCGTGCCGCACTCCCGCTCTAGGGGGAGCCGGATGCCACGTCACTTCCTGCGCCCGTGGGTGCAGGTTCTGGTGCTGCTCGGACTGGGAGCGTGCACCAGACGCGCGGTGGACGAGTGCTCCCGCGCATACCGTGGAGCGCGCCCGGCCGAGGCCGTGGCGGCCTGCACGGGGGCCCTCGCCCGGACCCGCGGCGTGCAGGAGGCGGGGGCCCTCGCATACAGCCACTATGCCGCCGGGCAGCCGGAGCAGGCGCGAGCGCTGCTCGCGAGGTACGGAACGCCGACCGGGCTTCTGCAGCTGGCGGCGGCGGGGCTCGACTGGCGCTCGGGGAAGACGGAGGGCGCGGCCGAACGCCTCGGGCGGGCGGCGAGGGCCTGCAGGACCTCGGGGGACTCGGTCTGCGCGACGCGCGCGGAGCTGGAGACGGCGGCCCTGGCCCTCACCCGGGGCGAGCACCGGGCGGCTCTGGAGGCGTCGAACCGGGCCGCCGACGAACCCGCGGCGAAGGAGGACCCTGTCCTCGCCTCCCGTGCGCTCACCGGAGTGTTCGACGTCTTGCTGGCGCTCGGAGACGCCGAGGGCGCCGAACGGGTGATGTGGGCGATCACCGAGCTCAAGCCGGACGACCAACTCCGTGCGCCTTACCTGGCGCTGAAGGAGGGCGTGCTGCAGCAGGTGCGGGGGCGGAACGCGCTGGCTCGACGGGCGTACCTCCGTGCGCTGGAGGCGGCCAAGGCGCCCTCCTCGATGCCGGTGCAATGGTCGGCGCGCCTCAATCTGGTGGAGATCGCGCTCCAGGACGGGCACCCGGACGAGGCGGCGCTCGAGCTCGGCAGGGCCGAGAGCCTGCTCCCTGAAGTTCGGGGCCGGGGCAACTCCGAGCTCGCCTACCGCTACTACCGGGCCTGGCTTCTTCGGGCGCAGGGGGACCACCGGGCAGCCACGGAGGAAATCGGCCGGGCGCTGGAGCTCGGGCCAAGCGACGACTGGGCCTGGATGCTGGAGCTCGAGCGGGCGCAGAACGCCGCCGAGGCCGGAGATCGTCCCACGGCGCTCGCGGCGACCCGGGCCTCCATCGACGCCCTGGAGCGGCTCCGGACCGAGCTCGGCCTCGACGAGCTCAAGGCGTGGCTGCTACCCACGCGCAGGAAGCCCTTCGAGCTCCGCTTCCGGCTCCAGGCCGAACAGGGTGACACTCTGAGCGCGCTTGAAACCGCCGAGCTCTCCCTCGGGCGCACGCTCCTGGACGCGTTCATCGCCACGCGGACGGCGGCGTCCACTCCGGGGCCGCAGTCGAGCGGGGAGGCGCTGGCCAGGGCGGAGATCCTGCGCGACCTCATCCCTGCCCTGAGAGCTGGGCCGGTCACCCGGCCGGGGCCGATCGCCCAGGTTCTCCGTCAGATCCGGCACCGCCACGTCCTAGTCTACCTCACGGCGGGAGAGGCGGTCTGGCGCTTCGACATCCGCGACGGCCGACCGATGCTGGAGCGCCTGGCACTCGGTCTCGACGCGCTCGCAACCGGAGTGGGCAAGCTCCGGAGCCAGCCCGCGGACGCGACGACGGCCACCGAGCTGGGAGGGGCGCTGCTCCCGCGGAGCCTGGCCACCACCGGAGAGGAGCTCACGGTCGTCGCGAGCGACGCCTTCTCCGGATTGCCATTCTGCCTCCTCCGGACGGACGGCCAGCCTCTGTTCCAGCGTCACGCGGTCGCGTACGTGCCGAGCCTGGGCACCCTCGCTGCGCTGATGGACGCGCCACCTCAGGCCGTCGGGGCGCCGGTGGTCATGGCGGATGCGGCGGGAGATCTCCCGGGCGCACGCGACGAGGGGGTGACGGCGGGCCGTGTCCTCGGCGTGAAGCCTCTGCTCGGCCCGCGGGCGCGGCGGGACGAGCTCCAGGGCGAGTCCCAGCCGTCGGTCATTCATCTCGCGCTCCACGGCGGCGTCGGGCCTCTGGGCTCCTGGCTGAGCCTGGCCGACGGGGAGCTGCGGGCGAGCGACGTGCTCGCGCTCCGGCTCCAGCCCCGGCTGGCGGTGCTGAGCGCGTGCGCCTCGGCGGCGACGAGGGTGCCCGATCTCTGGGGCTCGATGAGCGCCGCCTTTCTCGCTGGGGGAGCACGCGACGTCCTCGGCGCGCTCTGGTCCGTCCAGGATGCTGAAACGCGCGCCTTCGTCGAGCGCTTCTACGCCGAGGGCGGTGCGCGCCGACCAGCGAGCGCCCTGGCTCGGACTCAGCGATGGCTGGCCGAGCAGGGTGCGCCGGCCTCGACCTGGGCCGCCTTCGTAGTGCTGGGGCTGTAATCCGTCTGACCGTCGAAGAGAGGAGCCAAACGCATGAAACCCGTCTTGAAGCTCGTGGTCCTCGGTCTGGCACTGGGTCTGGGGCTCGCCCTCGCTGCCCCGAAGAGCGATTCCCCGACCCCGCACTATTTCGTGGTGGGCACCACGTCCAGCGGCGAGCGCGTCTTCCTGGAGGACAAGGACAAGGGAAAGCGCGCCGGGTTCGTTTACGTGGGCTTTGCGACCGCTCCTGTTCCCACGGCCGGCTCAGCCTCCAAGGCTGGGGCGACGGATGGAGGCTCGGCGTCGAGCATGGCCTTGGCTGCGGCTGGCGACCGACCCTGCAACGGAGTCTGGGTCGGTTCGGAGTGCATGGTGAAGGTCGTCCCCGCGGCAGTCGTGGTCTGCAACCCGGCCATCTGCAATCCGCCCGGTCCTCCGCGCTGGAAGGGAGACCCGCCGTTCGACGAGCTCTTCATGAACCTCCAGGTGTCGGTGCGCCCGGGCGAGAAGCTCATTGGCCTGCAAGTGGGCCGCTAGTACGCGCGGATCGACGGGCCGAGGAGCACCGCAGCGCCCGACTCGAGGAGCCGGGCGCTGTCCGTTTGCAGGCTCCCGGTCGGCTCGGGGACGGGTCGCGTCGAGGTGACGAGGAGCGGCTGGTAGACCCCCACGCCGGGCACCGGGACCGTGCCCACCAGCAGCTGCGTGCGGACGAAGCAGGTCCGTCCAAGCTCGAGAGGGCGAGCCGGATCCGGGCAGCGGAAGACCAGATCGGCGTCGTTGCGGTAGAGCCGGATCTCCGCCGAGGACGCGCCGCCGCGGTTGGCGGTCAGCTCAATGACGTCGCCCGGCTGGACCCCCAGGCCGCGAAGCTGCCCCGCGCGCCCGGGGCGGACGATGGCCGCCAACGTGGGGTGGGCCGCGGGCGGCGGACCCCGGAGGAAGAAGACGTAGCCGGCGGCCGCCGCGGCGAGCATCGCCGTCACGCTGGCCAGGACGGTCCTCCGTCGGGAGGCCTTCCTTCGCGCCGTCTCGGAGATCCGTGCCAGGACGCGCTCCTCCCAGCCGGCGCCAGGCGCAGTGGCGTGCAACGACCGGAGCCCCTCGGCGACCTGCCGGTGCTGGGCCATCCGCCGCACGCAGTCCGGGCAGTGCCCGAAGTGCTCGTCGAGGGGGAGACCTGACTCGAGCCTCTCCAGGGCCTCGTCCTCGAAGCGCTGGCAAGGTTCGTTCACGCCGCCAGCCCCTTTCGCTCGAGACACTCGCGGAGGAGCGGCAATGCCCGGGCGACCCTCACCCGGAGCGTCCCGGGCCGCTCATCGCAGAGCTCGGCGATCTCGTCGTACCCGAGCTGTGCGGAGTACCGGAGATAGACGATTTCCCTCGCCGTCACGGGAAGCTCGTCCAGGCAGGCCCGGAGTGCCGCCTCGAGCTCGCCCCGAAGCAGCGAACTCTCACCGCCCTCGTTCGGGTCGGGTGCGTCGGGGAGGGATGCCTCCGGGCTAACGACTCGCAGGTGGGACCGCCGACCCTTGAGGGCGTCCAGGCAGCGGTGCCGGGCGATGCCGAACAGCCAGGCGCGCGCGCTGGTGCGCGGCTCGTACCGGGGGAGCGCCTCGAAGGCCTGGAGGAATACGACCTGGAGGGTGTCCTCGGCGGCGTCCCGGTCTCGCAGCAGCTCGAGGCAAAAGCGGAACACGTTCGTCCCGTGCCTCCGCATCAGAGCAGCCACCGCCGCGCGAAAGTCGTGGGCAGCCAGGGCCTGGGGAAACTCGTCATCCGGCTGCTCCGGGTCGTCGTGGGTGCCGGATGAGTCCACGACTGGACTGTAGCGATTCCGGCCCTCTGGGGAGGAGAAAATGGCGTCACGGCGGGCCCCACTGGTGAGCGACGGTGGTCGGCGCGCGTTACCGCCGACGGTGCGCGTCCGAGGGTGGCGAAAGGCACGGCTGGCGGGCGCTGGAGCGCTACCCCAGGACCCGCCCCAGCCGTACCTCGTCCGGGTACGGAATGGGGTCTGGCTGCCGCCCGGCGCGGATGTCCTCTTGCCGCGCGATCCACCAGGCCGGGTCGAGCAGCTCCCCGTGCATCTCGACGAACAGGTCCCGCAGCCGTCCCGGCGGGAAGAGGAAGCGGAGGAACTCCTCGGGGAACACGTCGCGTGGGCCCACGTGGAACCAGGGCTCGGCGGACGACTCCTCGGCCTCGTCGCGGGCGCTCGGCATCCGGCGGAAGGTGACGTCGGTGAGGAGCGAGATCTCGTCGTAGTCGTAGAAGACCACCCGCCCGCGCCCGGTCATCCCGAAGTTCTTGAGCAGGAGATCTCCGGGGAAGATGTTCGCCTCGGCGAGGTCGCGGATCGCCCAGCCGAACTCGCGCACCCCGTGGCTCCGCTGCGCCGGGTCGGCGTGGTCGAGCCAGAGGTCGAGCGGCGTCATCCGGCGCTCGACGTACAGGTGCTTCAGCACCAGCCGGTCCCCCTCGCGCTCCACGCTCCGGGCGCAGGAGCGCTCCAGCTCCTCGATCACCGCGGGGTGCATGCGCTCGGCGGGAAACAGCACGTCCGAGTACTCCAGGGCGTCGGGGAGCCGCCCCACCCGGTCGTGGTACTTCACCAGCAGATACTTCGCCCGGACCTCCTCGCGACTGATCTGCTTCGGCGGGGGGAACTCGTCCCGGATGACCTTGAACACCCAGGGGAACGAGGGGAGGGTGAAGACCATCATCACCATCCCCCGCACGCCCGGCGCCGGCACGAAGGCGTCGGTGGAGTGCTTCAGGCTCCAGTGGAGGTCCCGGTAGAAGAGCGTCTTGCCCTGCTTCTGCAGCCCCACCGAGGTGTACAGCTCGGCCTTCGACTTCCCCGGCATCAGCTGGTTGAGGAAGGTGACGAACTCGGAAGGCACGTCCATGTCGACGATGAAGCAGGCCCGAGAGAGGCTGAACAGCGCGGCCAGGTGCTCGCCCTTGAGCAGCAGCGCGTCCACGTACAGCCCGCGGCCCGACTGTGCGTGCCGGATGCAGGCCACGAATGGCGTCTGCTGGTTCCCGTTCAGCAGCCGGCCCACCACGTACGCCCCCATGTCGCGGAAGAAGAGCGAGGACAGCAGCTGCACCTGGAAGTTGAGCTGGCGCTCGCGGTGGCCGGGCAGATGCTCGCCGAAGGCGATCAGCACCTTGCGGAGATCGCGCCGCAGGTTCTCGAAGGGCACCGACAGCCCGAGGCTCCGGGCGATGGCGGTGAAGGTGGACATCAGATTCGTGGCGGTGGGGTACCAGGACCTCCAGGTCAGCTCGTCCGCCTCGATGAACTCGGTGGCCACCGCCTGGCGCCAGAAGATGTACTCGTTCCGGTAGTAGGTGCGGTCGAGCACCCGGCAGGCGACGGAGTTGTAGAAGGTCTCGGCGCACTCCGGCCGCTTGTGCTCGTACAGAAGGCCAATGAGCGCCTGCTTCACCTGCGGCCACAACGTCTCGTCGGTGCGCGCGTCCGGATGGAGCCGCAGGACGGACTCGACGGACTCGCGGACCCGCGCGTCGTAGGTTCCGATGCCCAGCCGGTTCAGCGCGTGAGCCCCCTCGCGGTCGCCCTGTTCGAAGCACTCCTTGGCCGCCGCGCTCTGCTCCCGGAACTGAGCCCAGCGCTTCTCGAAACCGTCCAGGATGGTGCGGGCGATCGCCTGGGGAGTGCTCATTGCGGGGGTCAGGCCAGCATTCTCGCAGGGTTTCACCGCCGGTGACGGAACCCGTGCCAGCGACCATCCCCCGAGACGATGGCTGCCTCCACCCGGACCCTCGCCCTGGCCGTCCTCCTCGCGCTCCACCCCGCGCCCGCCACTTCGGCGCCCTCGGCGGACCCCCAGTCGCCCCCCTCCCCAGGCCGCTGGACTTCGAGCTCTTCACCGACGCGGTCAGCCTGACCGGCGGTCCGGACACGCTGCTGGACGGCGGGGAGGACGACCACCACACCCAGCCCTCGGGTGACTCGGGTGACCGCATCGCCTGCGCGGTCATCACCCGCTGACCAGCGGCGTTGTCCTTGCGCCGAGGCCATGGCACGGTGCTCGGGGGCCCTTGCGATGGCGATGCCCGAGCACCACTTCGAGGAGATCCGCGAGGCCTGTGTGCATCTGCACGCGCGCGGGCTGCTCGCCGCGGCGGATGGAAACGTCAGCATCCGGCTGCCGGACGACAGCATCGTCCTCACTCCGGCGGGAGTGAACAAGGCCCGGCTCCGTCCCGGGTCGCTCGCGCGGGTCACGCTGGACGGACGCATCCTCGAGGGGAAGCCCTCGACCGAGCGGGCGATGCACCTGACGGTGTACCGCGCCAGTCCCGAGGCGCGGGTGGTGGTCCACGCCCACCCGCCCACCGCGATCGCCTGGACGCTGGCCAGGCCCGAGCTGACCGAGCTTCCGGCGGACGCGCTTCCCGAGCTGCTCCTCGCCGCCGGCCGCGTACCGATCGCCCCCTATGCCCGCCCCGGAACCGAGGAGATGGGGGCGGTGCTCCTGCCGTTCCTCCCGGGACACCGGCTCCTGCTGCTCTCGCGCCACGGCGCGCTGGCCTGGGGTGAGTCGATGGAGGAGGCGATCAACGGCATCGAGCGTGTCGAGCACAGCGCGCTGATCCTCAAGGCCGCCGAGGAGCTCGGGGGGTCAACGCCGCTCCCACCGCTCGAGCTGGAGGCGCTCCGGACGCTCCGGGCACGCATCGGCCCGAGGCTCCTGTGAAGCGCATCGAGGGGCTGGCGCTCCGCTCGGACGGGTCCCGCCTCGAGGTCCTGGACCAGACGCGCCTTCCGGATGACGAGGTGTGGCTCGATGGGAGCGAGCCCGGAGAGATGGTGGGCCACCTCCAGCGCCTCTCGGTCCGGGGGGCGCCGCTCATCGGCGTGGCCGCGGCCCTGAGCGTCGCCGCGGCCGCCGGGCGCGGAGCGGACACGGCATCGCTCCGGAGCGCCATCGCCGGGCTGCGCGCGGCGCGGCCCACGGCGGTGAACCTCGCCTGGGCGATGGACCGGCTCGGGGCGGTGCTCGACGCCGGCGGGAGCACGGCGGACCTGGTGCGGGAGGCCGAGGCGATCCACGACGAGGACGTGGCCGCCTGCGCCCGGATGGGCGAGCTCGGCGCGGATCTGGTGAGGCCCGGCGAGCAGCTGCTCACCCACTGCAACGCCGGGGCGCTGGCGACCGCGGGGATCGGCACCGCGCTGGGCGTCATCCACCGCGCCCATGCCCGCGGGCTCGACGTTCACGTCTGGGTGGACGAGACCCGGCCATTGCTCCAGGGCGCCCGGCTGACCGCCTGGGAGCTGGGCCGGCTGGGCGTCCCGTACACGCTGGTCACCGACGGCATGGCGGGGACGCTCTTCCAGGCCGGGAGGGTGAGCCGGGTCCTGGTCGGCGCCGACCGGGTCGCCCGGAACGGCGACTTCGCGAACAAGATTGGCACCTACGCGGTGGCGGTCCTCGCCCGTGCGCACGGCGTGCCCTTCCACGTGGTGGCCCCCTGGTCGACGGTGGACCTCGACTGCCCGGCCGGCGGCGCCATCCCCATCGAGCAGCGCGCGGCGGAGGAGGTGCGGGGCGCCCGCGGCGTACGCTGGGCGGCGGCCGATGCGCCGGTCTTCAACCCCGCGTTCGACGTCACCCCCGCCTCACTGGTCACCTCGCTGGTCACCGATCGCGGCGTGGTGGAAGGCGAGTGGCTGGCCGCGGGCGGTCTGGTCCGGCTCGCCTGAGCCTCAGGCGCGGAGCCCGAAGATCGACCGGAGGCGATCGAGGATCCAGTTTGCCTCCCGGACCTCGACCACCGTGCCGTTGGCCTCCGCCACCGCGCGGAGCTGCCCCCGCCGGTGGGCCAGCGCCTCCGAGAGCAGCCCTGCCAGCGCCGGCTGCTCGTCGAACAGCTGGGCGAACGTGGGCCGGTCCAGCTCGAAGAGCACCGCGTCCTCGGCCGCGACCACCGTCGCCGCGCGGGGCTCGCCGGTGAGCAGTGACATCTCGCCGAAGTACTGCCCACGCCCGAGCCGGGTCACCTCCACGCCGCGGGCGGTCAGGATGGAGACGCTCCCCGAGGCCACCACGTAGAACGTCCGGCCCGGGGCTCCCTGCTCGATGATGCGCTCCCCGCGCCCGAACCGGCGGGGCACCATCTCGTGTGCCACCCGCTCGCGCTCGCCCGGCCCGAGCACCCGGAAGAGGTCCACCTCGTCGAGCAGCGCGATCCGGCTGGACACCGGGAACTCCTGCGCCTGCTGGTCCGGGAAGCGGTGGTGAAGGACCCGCTGCTCGTAGGGCACCTCGATGCCCTCGCGCCGGAGCCGATACCAGAGGCGGGTCAGGATCTCGTCTCGCACCCCGTTCGCCCGCGCCACGTCCGAGACGTAGAACCGGATCCGGTACCTGACGCCCGACTGCTCGTAGGACCAGGTCCGCACCCGGGCCGCGGGCTCGGCGAGGATGAGCGGCACCTCGGCCAGCGTGTCGCGTACCACCCCCTTCACCCGGTTCGGCGGCGTGTCGTAGGTCAGGGTGACGAAGGTGTCGAAGCCCACCGGCTCGCTCCCCCGCGAGTAGTTCTTCACCCCCTGCTTGCTGAAGGTGGTGTTGGGAAGGGAGATGATCTCCCGGCGCTTGTTCTCCACCCGGGTGGCGCGCCAGCCGATCTGCACGATGCGCCCGAAGACGTCGGTGCCCACCGAGACGATGTCGCCCACCTGGAATGGACGCTCGAGCTGGATCGCCAGGCCGGCGAAGAGGTTCCCCAGGGTCTCCTGCAGCGCCAGACCGATGACCACCGAGACGATGGCCGATCCAGCGAGCAGGCTGGAGAAGTCGATGCGGAACTCGCGCTGGACGATGATCAGCGTGGCCACCAGGTACAGCGTGCCGTCCAGCACGTCACGGAGGATCTTCGGCGTCGGCCGGGCGCGCAGCCGTGCCAGCTTCAGCACCACCGAGACGCTCAGCCGGATGAAGCCGAAGGCGAGAGCCAGCATCCAGGCCAGCTCGAGCGCCCGGTGCAGGCCCTCGGGCAGCGCCGCCCCCCGGTACAGGTCCACCGTGCGGAGGACGAGGTACCCCGCCAGGAGCGAGGCCGCGCCGCGCAGGTCGCGCTTGAACTGCGGGTCTCCGCTCAGCGCCTGGAGCCCGACGAGCGAGACCAGGAGCCCCGCGCAGGCGGCGAACAGTCCGTGGCTCTGGAGCAGGGGGAGCACCAAGTGCGGGGCGGAGGATGCGGGCCGCTCGCCTGCTCCGTCAAGGTTGACGGCGGCCTCGGGCAGAAGCATGTGAGGAGGTCCTTCCGATGGCCCTCTCCGACGTCCAGGGACAGCCCCGTTCCGTCCACGCGCTCCAGGCCGCCCTCAGTCACGGCACGGTGCACCATGCGTGGCTGCTGACCGGGCCCTCCGGGGTGGGCAAGGAGCTCGCGGCCCTGGGCATGGCCCAGGCGCTGGTCTGCCCGGTGTCCCCGCTGGTCGGCTGTGGGAAGTGCCCGGCGTGTACCCGGGTGTCCCACTTCCACCACCCGGACGTGCTCTGGCTGATGCCGGAGGAGGAGGCGGTCCGGCGGAAGCTCGCTGCCCGGAGCGACTTCGACCACGTGCCGTCGAGGGAGATCCGCGTCGACCAGGTGCGCCGGCTTCAGGAACGGCTCGCGCTCCGCCCGCTCGAGGCGGCGCGCAAGGTGGTGCTGCTCCTCCCCGCGGAGGCGATGAACCCGCAGGCGCAGAACGCCTTCCTCAAGACGCTGGAGGAGCCGCCGCCGGACACGGTGCTGCTGCTGGTGTCCGCCGCGCCGGACCGGCTCCTGCCCACGCTCCGGAGCCGCTGCGTCCGGGTGGCCTTCGGGCCGCTGCCGCACGCCTTCGTCCGGGACGAGGTGCAGCGCCGGCTGGAGGTGACGCCGGACGTGGCCGAGGCGGTGGCCTCGCTGGCCGACGGGAGCCTCGAGCGCGCGCTCTCGCTCGACGCCGGGCGCCTCGCGGACCGCCGGGGACGGATCGAGCGCTTCGAGGCGGTGACCGGCGCGGACCTCCGGACGGTGCTCCGCTTCGCCGACGAGGCGGGGAGCAGCCGGGAGGAGGCCGAGGCGACGCTCGCCCTGCTCACCGTCTGGGTGCGCGACGTGGCGGTGGCCCGGGCCGGGGGGGACAGCCTCTTTCACCCCGAGCTCAGGCCGCTGGCCGAGCGGGTGGCCAGCCGTCTCGACGACGACGCGCTCCACCGCCGCTTCCGCCTGCTCGACGACGCGATGGTGGCCATCCGGCAGCGGAACGCGTCCCCCCGGCTGCAGCTCGAGCGGATGCTGCTGGAGATGGAGGGATGAGCGATCCGCTCGCGCCGCTGCTCGCCGAGGTGGAGGCCGGCAAGGTGCGGCCGCTCTACCTCTGCTGGGGCGAGGAGTTCCTGGTGCGGCGGGATGCCGAGGCGCTGGCGCATGCGCTCGTCCCGGACGCGGCGGCGGGCCTGAACTTCGCGGTGCTGGACGCGGCCTCGCCCCGGGAGATCGCCGCCGAGATCCTCACCCTGCCGCTCTTCCCCGGCCAGAAGGTGGCCCTGGTGCGCGACCCCGAGTTCCTCGCCCCGAAGAAGGGCCGGGTGGACGCGCTGGGGAAGGTGCGCGAGGCGTGGAAGGCCGGGCGACGGAAGGAGTCCGCGCGCCGGCTCCTCGCCCTCGTCGCCCGGGCGGGCTGGGGACCGGCGGAGGTGGATCCGTCCGTGCCGGGGGCCCCCGCGCCCGAGGCCTGGAGGGAGGAGCTGGGCATCACCCTGGCGGACCCCGATCTCGACTGGCTCCGGGAGATGGCCGCCTTCATCCGCGAGGAGGGGGTGACCGCGCCCGAATCCGACGTGTCACCGCTCCTCGACGCGCTGGAGCGGGGGCTCCCTGACGGGCACGCGCTGATCATCGCCGCGACCGACGTGGACGCGCGCCATCCCCTGCTCAAGGTCGCCCAGAAGCAGGGTGCGGTGCTGGAGCGGAAGGTGGGCGGGCGGATCCGCGACCTCGACCTCAGCGGGGCGGCCCGGAGCTTCCTCGAGGGGACGGGGAAGCGGCTCGGTCCCGGCGCGGAGGAGGCGCTGCGCGACCGCCTCGGCGGGCAGATGCGTCTGCTCCAGTCCGAGCTGGAGAAGCTGGTGGCCTACGTGCAGGGCCCGGTCATCCGGCGCGAGGACGTGGAACAGGTGGTGGCCCGGGTGCGCGAGGAGGAGTTCCTCGAGCTGTCGGACGCGCTGCAGAAGCGCGACCTCGCCGCCGCCCTCCGTTACGTGGACGAGGCGCTGGAGCACGGCGCGGCCCCGCTGATGATCCTCGGCGCGGTCGCCAGCGTGGTGCGGGGGCTCATCGAGTCCCACGAGCGGATGACCCAGCTCGGCCGCGGGCAGCCGCCGCGCAGCTTCGACGAGTTCAAGTCGCGCATCTTTCCCGGGGTGGAGCGCGAGGCGAAGCAGCACGGGCAGCGGGTGCCCCACCCCTGGGCAGCGTTCCTGGGGATGCAGGCGGCGGCGCGCTACGGACGCCCGGCGCTCCGGCGGGGGCTCCTCGCCTGCGCCGAGGCCGACGTGGCTCTCAAGTCGTCCGGGGCAGGGAAGCTGGTGCTCGAGCGGCTGTTGTGGACCGTGTGTCCCCCGGGGCGCGCCCCGGCTTGACCTCGGCTTAACCTCCCGATGCACGGCCGGGTTCTCCCCGGTGTGCTCGCGCTGTCCATGACCCAGAGCGGACGACCCCGGCAAGCGCTGCAGCTGACCCTGGTGGGGCCGAGCGTGCCCACCGACGAGGCGCTGGTCCGGGCCCATCTGGACGGGCATCCAGCGGCATTTGGCGCTCTGGTGCAGCGCCATCAGCGGCTGCTGCTGGCGCTGGTGCGGCGCTACGCCCGCTCGCCGGACGAGTCCGCGGACCTGGTCCAGCAGTCCTTCCTCCGGGCGTTCGCCGCAGCGGGCCGGGTCTTCCCCCGCATGCGGCTGGGCGAGGAGGGCGCCTTCCGGGCCTGGCTACTGCGGGTGGCGGTGAACGTGGGGAAGAACCACGCGCGGGACGGCCGCCGCTGGCGCCTCGAGCCGGTCGAGTCGATGGACCTCCCGGCCGCGGAGACCACCGGGGTGACGGACCGCCTCGAGGCCGAGCAGCGCCGCCGGATGGTCCGGGAAGCGCTCGACGCTCTCACCCGCCGCCAGCGGGAGGTGTTCGCGCTCCGGGTGGATGGCGAGCTGCCCTTCGCCCAGGTGGCGCGGGTGCTGGGCATCACCGAGAACAACGCGAAGGTTCACTTTCACCACGCGGTGAGGCGGCTGCGGGAGCGGCTGGGGGGGGAGGGCGAGGGATGAGCATGGACTGCGAGATGCTGGGAGCGCTGCTCTCCGAGCGCCGCCGGGGCGAGCTGTCGGCGGACCAGGCGCGGGCGCTGGAGTCCCACCTGGCCGGCTGCGCCCGGTGCCGGAGGGAGGCGCGCGCACTGGAGTCGGTGCTCGCGGCGGTGGAGCTGCCGCCCGTGGGCGCCGCGGAGCTCGAGGCGCTGCGTTCCCGCCGTGTCGGAGAGGCGCCTCGCCGGAAGCCGCGGGCCGCAGGGTGGCGGGTTCCGGCGGTGCTGATGGCGGCGGCAGCCGCGGCCGTCCTGACCGTCTCGGTCCGCCCCGCGCCGCACCGGCACGCCTCTGCCGTCGAGCAGATCGGGATCGCCGCGGCGGCGCAGGCCGAGGCGCTGCCGGAAGGCAACACGCAGGAGCTCTTCCCGGAGATGAGCGCCGACACCGTCGACGAGACCGCCGACACGGTGGAGGACGACGCGCTGTCGCTCGAGGGTCCGGGGCTGTTCGGAAACCTGGATGGATAGGCTGAAGAGGAGCAGGACGATGAAGACATGGATGGTGCTCGGGATGGTGTCGCTCGCGGGTGTGGCCCGGGCTGCCGGCCCGAAGAGGGCGGACGATCCGGCCTCCGCCCAGCGGCGCGAGCAGATGGACCAGCGCGCCCAGATGATGGTGACCCTCCAGCTCGCCGAGGCGCTGGAGCTGGACGATGCCGGGACGCTGAAGCTGAGGCAGACCATCGCCCAGTGGGACGCCCAGCGGGCGCCGCTCCGGCAGCAGATGTTCGATCTGGCGCAGGTGCTCCGCCGCGCGGCGAAGGGCGACACCACCGCCTACGGCCAGGTGGATCCGTCGATCCAGAAGATCATCGACCTCCGCGCCCAGATGCACCAGATCGACCAGAAGATGTTCCAGCAGCTCTCGCAGGGGCTCCCCCCGCAGAAGAAGGCCAAGCTGGCGCTGGCCATCGCCCGGATGCCCGGGACGATGCGGGGCATGATGCACGGTGGGCGGGGCGGTCCGCCGGGAGAGCCGGACGACGTGCAGTGACGGCGTCGCCTGGGCCTCGCCAGGCGCCCGGAGCCGTGCAGGAGGAGTGCCGAGCCGCTAGAGTGCCCGGCCCCTCGCTGCACCCTCCGGAAGCCACGCCTCGATGCACGGGAAGAAGAAGTACCTCGTCACCCCAGCGCTGCCCTACGCCAACGGTCCCCTCCACGTCGGTCACATGGTGGAGCATGTCCAGACGGACATGTTCGTCCGCTACCTGCGCTCGGCCGGGCACGAGGTGGTGTACGTCTGCGCCGACGACACCCACGGCACGCCGATCGAGCTCTACGCGGCGAAGCAGGGGCTGACGCCCGAGGCGCTGGTGGCGGCCGTGTGGGAGTCGCACCGGGCGGACCTGCGCGACTTCGGGATCTCCCTCGACGCGTTCCACTCCACCAACAGCCCGGAGAACAAGCACTACTCCGAGCTGATCTACGGGCGGCTGAAGGAGGCGGGGGACATCCTCCGCCGGCCGATCCGTCAGACCTACTGCGAGGTCGACAGGCGGTTCCTGCCCGACCGCTTCGTCCGCGGGACCTGTCCGAACTGCAAGAGCCCGGACCAGTACGGCGACGCCTGCGAGGTGTGCGGGAAGACCTACCGCCCCGAGGAGCTGATCTCTCCGCGCTGCGCGATCTGCGGCACGCCGCCGATCACCCGGGAGAGCGAGCACCTCTTCTTCGCGCTCTCCAGGCACCAGCCCTGGCTCCAGGAGGTGGTGCGGAGCCCGGGCTTCCTGCACCCCTCGGTGGCGAACCAGCTCCAGGCGTTCTTCGACCAGGGGCTCCAGGACTGGGACATCAGCCGTGACGCGCCGTACTTCGGCTTCCCCATCCCCGGGGAGAAGGACAAGTTCTTCTACGTCTGGTTCGACGCCCCCATCGGGTACATCTCGGCCACCGAGAAGTGGGCCAAGGACTCGGGGCGGGTGCGCTCGGCGATGGACCTCTGGGCGGAGGACTCGGAGACCGAGATCCGCCACTTCATCGGCAAGGACATCGTCTACTTCCACGCGCTCTTCTGGCCGGCGGTGCTCAAGGTCGCCCGGCTCAAGCGGCCGGCGAGGGTGCACGTTCACGGGCACGTGACGCTCAACGGCGAGAAGATGTCCAAGTCGCGCGGGACGCTCATCGCTGCGCGGACTGCGATCGAGGCGTTCGACCCGGTGTACCTCCGGTACTTCTACGCCGCGAACCTGGGGCCTGGGCCCGAGGATTTCGATCTCTCGTTGCCCGAGTTCCGGTCCCGGGTGAACGGCGAGCTGGTGAACAACATCGGCAATCTCGCCAACCGGACGCTCTCGCTGCTCGCCGGACCGCTCGGGGGCAGGCTCGCCGCCGCGCCCGGGGAGGCCGGCCGGCAGCTGCTCGAGTCCGCGCTGGCCCGCATTCCCGAGGTCGTCGAGGCGTACCAGTCGCTCGACTTTCGGGCGGTGGTGCGGACGACGGTGGAGGTCTCGCAGTCGGCGAACCAGTTCCTCCAGGCGCGGGCGCCGTGGGCGAGGGTGAAGACCGATCCCGAGGTGGCCCGGGCGGATCTGTCGGACGCCTCGGACGTGGTGGCGCTGCTGGCGACGTTCCTGACGCCCATCGTCCCGTCGGTGACCGAGAAGCTCTTCGCGCAGCTCGGGACTCCGCCGCTGACCTTCGCCGACCTCGCCGCGGCGCGGCTGCCGCTGCTTCCGCGCGGGCGCGCGCTCGGCACCCCCACGCCGCTCCTCCCGCGCCTGGAGGAGGCGCAGGTGAACAAGCTCATCCCTCCGGAGGAGCTGGCGCGCATGTCCGGCGGACCGGCCCCGAAGGCAGCGACGGCGCCGACGCCACGCGCCGGTCCCAGGGCTGCGCCCGGAGCGGCGAAGGAGGTGGAGCCGGAGGAGATCGACATCGACACCTTCGCCCGGGTCGCGCTGCGCGTGGGCCAGGTGCTGGCGGCCGAGCGGGTGCCCAAGGCGGACAAGCTCCTGAAGCTCACGGTGGACGTGGGCGAGGGGACGCCCCGCACCGTGGTGGCGGGCATCGCCGAGGCGTACGCGCCCGAGGTGCTGGTCGGCCGCAAGGTGGTGGTGGTCGCGAACCTCAAGCCGCGCGCGCTCCGGGGCATCGAGTCGCGGGGCATGCTCCTCGCTGCGGGGGGCGGCGGCGCCTCGCTCAGCCTCGTCGATCCAGGGGACCTTCCGCCCGGAAGCCCGGTGAAGTGATGCGCCTGGTGGATGGGCACTGCCACCTCGAGCCCGATGACTATCCGGACCTGGGCCCGGTCTTCTCCCGGATGTCGGCGGCGGGGGTGGTGCACGCGGTGGTCGTCGGCCAGTTCCAGGCGCCCGGTGACTTCGGGCACGCGGTCGCGGTGGCCCGTGCGCATCCGGAGCGCCTGACGGCGACGCTCGGGATTCACCCCCACGAGGCGGCGCGCGCCACCGAGGCGGACTTCACCTTGCTCGAGGAGGCCTGCCGGCAGCCCGAGGTGCACGCGGTGGGCGAGGCGGGGCTCGACTTCTACTACGACCGCTCGCCCCGCGACGTTCAGGCGGCGGTGTTCCGGCGGCAGTGCGCGCTGTCGGTCGCGGTCGGCAAGCCGCTGGTGGTCCACGTCCGGGACGCGCATGCCGAGTGCGCGGAGGTCCTCCGGTCGGAGCGGCCGACGCCGGGGGTCATCCACTGCTTTACCGGCGACCTCGCGGCGGCCCGCACCTACCTGGATCTCGGCTTCCAGCTCTCCATCTCCGGAGTCGTCACCTACAAGAAGACCGAGGCCCTCGCCGACGCGGTGCGGTTCGTGCCCCTGGAGCGGCTCCTGGTGGAGACGGACTCGCCGTACCTGGCGCCGGTTCCGTACCGCGGGAAGAAGAACGAGCCGGCGTACGTGGTCGAGACCGCGCGCCGCGTCGCGGAGCTGAAGCGTCTGCCGCTCGAGCAGGTCGCCGAGGCGACCAGCGTGAACGCGGCGCGGGTCTACCGGTTCCAGCTACCGGACGCCTGACGGGGCAGCCTCTGGGGCGGGGCCCGCAGCGTCGCCGGGTTGAGCGTCCTCCATCGGTACCTGCGTTCCGTCGGGCGCATCCGGCCCCGAGGCTCATCTCACACCGGCTCGAGTGCCCGCACCACCAGCTCCAGGTCCGTATCCAGCTGCGGCAGCTCCATGAGCAGCGCGTCCGGGTCGTAGACGAACTCGGTCGCCTTGGCCCGGAGGATCTGGGTCAAGGCCTCCTCGCCGCGCACCTGCCCGGCCCCGGCCCACACCACCCGCCCGCGCTCGAACTGGAGCAGCCCGTCGCCCGCGTCTGCCCGGAGCACCAGACGCCCGGATTTCCGTCCGCTCCCGAGGATTCGGAGCACGTCCCGCGGCGGGAGCTCGTCCGCCGTGCCCTGGACGAGCCGCGCGGGCGCCCCGTGGCCGATCCGTTCCCGGACGGCATCCACGATGCGCGCGGCGACGTCCGGCGGCTCTCCCATGCCGAGCAGCGCGTTGACTCCCGCCTGGAGGAGCCGCTCCGAGCCCGCCTGGTCCACCGGGCC
>Ga0335070_10000221_pt1 | contig 65300 bp, 45 predicted proteins | sample Lox_Sample_13_FD_206722 | JGI IMG/M metagenome (GOLD analysis project Ga0335070, IMG submission 206722) | Soil microbial communities from Loxahatchee National Wildlife Refuge, Florida, United States - Lox_Sample_1.3 | ecosystem: Environmental > Terrestrial > Soil > Wetlands | place: USA...
CGACGAGGTGCACGCCGAGACGGGCGACGGCGTCGTGGCGCTCGCGGGACGCTCCGCGCTCACCTTTCGCCTCTCGGGGCTCTCCAAGGTGGCCGGCCTCCCGCAGCTCAAGGTCGCCTGGATCGCGCTCGCCGGCCCCGAGGACCTCGCCGCCGAGGCCGCGAGCCGGCTCGAGGTCGCGGCCGACTGCTTCCTCTCGCCCTCGGGGCCCTCGCAGCTCGCGCTCCCGCGTCTCCTCGATCTCCGGGAGCGATTCCTCGTGCCGCTTCGGGAGCGGCTCGCCGCGAATCGGCGCGCGCTCGCCCGCGCCGTGCCCGGGTCCGCGCCCTTCGGCGCGATCGCCGGCCCCGCGGGGTGGACGGCCGTCCTCCGCGTCGGAGAGACCCAGGACGAGGAGCGCCTGTGCCTCGGGCTCCTCGAGTCGGGCGTCGCCGTCTGGCCGGGCTTCTTCTACGACTTCCCCCGGAATGGGCACCTCGTCGTGTCGCTCCTCGTGAAGCCGGAGGTGATGGAGGGCGCCCTGGCGGTCCTCGTTCCCCGCCTGGTGGAGCTGTCCCGCCCGAACGGGTGAGGCGCCGCCCGCTTTCTTGCAGGGCGCTATCGCCGGGCTAACCTGCCCGTTGCCATGACGGACCACGAACGGACGGGCAGGGAGTCCCGCAAGCGCTTCGCCACCCGCTGGGTCGCCGCAGAGGGTTACCCGAGGCGCGAGCGCGTGCTTCCGGCGGACCTCGATCTCGACGCCGAGCTCGATCGGCGCTTCGCACAACCGGGGGTTGGCCTCCAGGTGGCCGTGGTATAAGGCCGCTCACATGAACCGGGCCAAGATCTGGGGCTTCACGCTCCTCGTCCTTGCCGCGGGCGCCATCAACATCTACGTCGTCACCCAGCGCGCCACAGACGACGCCCTGGAGCAGGTCGGCTCGTCCGTGCGGGCCGGCACCGCCCAGGTGGAGGCCGGCGCGCGGCTGTTCGCCCGGCAGGTCGCCGACGTGGCGGCGCTCGCCGCTCGGGACCCGGAACTCGTCTCCGCCCTCCAGGCGTCCGCCGAGGCTCCCGCCCCCCCCAAGGGTCCCGGCCGTCGCGCCCCGCCCCCGCCCCCAGCCGACGTCGCCTCCCTGGCCGAGAAGGCGCTCCGGAGCGCCGCCAAGGAGCTCGAGGTCGACGTCTCCCGGTCTCCGCTCCTCGCGATCGCCTCCGAGCAGGCGGTGTCCTTCCGCGTGGGAGACCGCCTGCTGTCGGGGAAGGAGACCGTCGTCCAGGCCGTCCTCGGCAACTCGGGCGGACGGCACCTCCGGGTCGACGACGTTCCCTACTACGTGGTGGGCGTGGACGTCGGGCGTGCCGGGCGGCTGGCCTTCGGCCTCCCCCTCGACCCGCGATGGCCGGAGCGGCTCAAGGCCGCGACCGGCGCCGACCTGACCATCGCCGCCGGCTCGAAGCTCCTCTCCACGCTCCCCGCTCCCGAGGCCGCGGCGGTCGTCGCGGCCGCCAAGCGGGGCTCGGGGTCGGCCGTCGACGGCGGGCGGCTCGCCCCCGTGCGGCTGCCGGGAGGCCTTCCGCTGCCGGCGGTTCCCCTGCTCTTCGCGAAGGCCCCGGCCTTCCGCGCCCGCGCCATCGCCCTGCCGGGGGCGGACGGGCCGAGCGCGGTCGTCTCCGCTCCCGCGCGCGCGCTGCTCGAGCCCGTCGCCGTCTACCAGCAGCTCTCCCTCGCCGCGCTCGCCGCACTCTTCGTCGTCGGCCTCGTCCTCGGGCTCCTGCCCGAGCGGACGATCACGGCCCACGTCCCCCGGGAGCTCGCGAGCGCGGCCGATCGGATCGCCCGGGGTGACTTCGACGCGCGGGTGCCGCGCATGTCGGGCACCTTCGGCACCGTGGCCTCCGCCCTGAACCGCGCCGCCGACGCGGCGCGGATGGCGCGGGTCGCGCCCTCGGCCACGCTGCCGCCCACGGGGATCGCCATCCCGCCCTCCACGCCGGCGAACACGCTCGACGTGCCGCTCCTCGCCGTCCCTCCGCCCGAGCTGCCCGCGGCCGGCATGTTCGACGACCCGTTCGCCCACGGCATCCCCTCCTCGCCCGCGCCGGCGGCGGCCCCGACGCCCTTGAACGGCACGACCCCGTCCCAGCCGACTCCGCTCCCGTTCCCCCTGCCGCAGCGGACGGGCACGGCGCGCTTCGACGCGGCCGAGCCGCTCGCCCCGCAGATCCCGGCGGTGGCTCCGCCGTTTCCTCCGCCGCCGGTGCCCGCCGAGAGCGACGAGAGCGCCTGGCAGGGCGTGTTCCAGGAGTTCCTCCGCGTGCGGGAGGAGTGCGGCGAGCCGGTCGAGGGCCTCACCTGGGAGCGCTTCCGCCAGAAGCTCCAGAAGAACCGGGACTCCCTCGTGCAGAAGTACGCCTGCCGCACCGTCCGCTTCCAGGTCTACGTGAAGGAAGGGAAGGCGGCCCTCAAGGCGACGCCGGTCCGCTGACCGGGACGGCCGCTGGCAGGCGGACCGTGAAGGTGGTCCCGCGCCCCGGGCCCGACGCCACCTCCAGCCGACCGCCGTGCTCCCGGACGATGCGGTCCGCGATGGAGAGGCCGAGGCCCGTCCCGGACGCCTTGGTCGTGAAGTAGGGCTCGAGGACGCGCGGGAGGTCCTCGGGCGCGATGCCCGAGCCGGAGTCGGTCACGTCGATGGCGACGCCGTCCGGCACGCGTCGGGCCGCGATCCGCAGCGTCCCGCCCGACGGCATCGCCTCCTCCGCGTTCTTCACGAGGTTGAGCAGCACCTGGAGCATCTGGTCGCGGTCGGCGCGCACGGGTGGGAGCCCGGCCTCGATCCGGCGCTCGACGAGGACACCCGCGGGCGGCGAGGAGTAGAGGGCGAGCACCGCGGCCACGAGGTCGGCGGCGCCGATCTCCGACGGCTCCGGCGCCGGGAGTCGCGCGAAGCGGCTGAACTCGTCGACGATTCGCTTCAGGCGCCGGACCTCCTCCTGGATGGCGGAGGTGCCCTCGGCGAAGAGCTCCGGGAAGTCGGGCCGCCCCTCCGCGAGCGCGTCCTGCAGGGTCGACACGCTCATGGCGATGGGGGTGAGCGGGTTCTTGATCTCGTGGGCGAGGCGGCGCGCCACCTCCTGCCAGGCCGCCACGCGTTCCGCCGTGGCCGCCCGCACGCGGCTCGCCTCGAGGTCCGCGGTCATGGCGTTGAAGCCGCGCACGAGGTCCCCGAGCTCGCCCGAGGCGGGGACGTCCACGCGGACGCGGAGGTCGCCGCCCGCGACCCGCGCCGCGCCGGCGCGGAGCGCCTCGAGCGGGCGCGTGATGCGCCGCGCCAGGAGGTGTCCCACGAGCGCCGCCGACGCGACCGCGGCGGCGAGGGTCGCGAGGAAGACGACCGCCACGGTGATCTGCGCGCGCTCGAGGCCTGCGGCCGGCAGCGTCACCTCCACGAAGGCGAGCGGGGCGCCCCGCCCCGCGGCGACCGGGACGGAGCGCACCCGGTCCCGGGGAGCGCCGAGCAGCCGGGTCGCGAACCGGCGCAGGGCGCCGCCGCTTCCCTCGGCCGAGAGCGGGACGTCGCCCTCGCCCCGCACCGCCACGGTGCCGCCCGCCAGCGCCGCCACGCGCTCGGCGAAGCTCGGTCCGAGGGCCACGCCGGCCGCCACGCGCAGCGAGGGGTCCGACGGCACGGCCTCCCACGCCACGAGCGCCAGCGCGGGTTCGACGCCGGCGGCGCTCGCGCGGGGCACGAGGCGGGGCTCTGCATGGCCGGGGCCCGCCGAGGCGTAGAGGGCGCGGAGCTCCGGGTCGGCGTCCCCGGCGCGGCCCGGCAGGTGGCCCGAGGAGATGACGAGGCCCCGCGCGTCCGTCACCGCGAGCACGTCGAGGCCGCGCGCCTCCATCCACTCGGCGGCGAGGCGAGCCACCTCCGCTGGATCGAGCGCCCCCAGTGCGCGGTCGCGGGAGAGGGCGACGACCTCCGGACTGCGCGAGACGTCGCGCGCCGCCTCCACGGCCGCGGCTCCGAGCCTGCGGAGCTCGCCCTGGACGGCGAGCGCGGCGCCGTCGAGGCGGGCGGCGTACTCGGCCTTGAGCCCCTCCGAGAGCGCCCGCGACAGCGGCAGGACCGCGAGGAGCATCGGCGCCGCGGCGAAGAGCGCGAACGCGATCGTGAGGCGGGCGCGGAGCCTCACCGCGCGCCTTCCTGGGCCGTGCGCCGCGGCGGCAACCAGAGCTCGGCGAGGTCGACCGTGGCGTCCGGAAGGACCTCCAGGCCGTACAGGCCCGGCCGCGCCGACGCGCGGAGCCCGGATGCGAAGAGCGGGACCGCGCCGATCTCCTCGGCGAGCTCGCTCGCCACCGTCGCAGGTTCGCTGCCGCCGAGCCGCTGCAGGGCGCGGCGGGCCGCGGACGGCCCCCCGAGCGCCCAGGCGACCTCGAGGAGCGCCGGCTGCGCGCTCCCGGAGGTGAAGGTGAGCGAGACCACCGCCAGGTCGTAGTTCCCGGAGGCGAGGCGCGCGGCGAGCGCGGACCGGGAGACGGCCTCCACCGCGACGCGCACGCCGCGGTCGAAGAGCTTCACCTGCAGGCGGTCGGCGAGGGCGCGGTTGGCGTCCGCGACGACGAGCGACACCCTCGGCGTGTCGGCGATCCGCGCCGCCGGGCGCGCCGCGGGGGGTGCGCCCTGCGGGAGGAGCGACGGCGGCAGGAGCGCGGCGAGTGGGGAGACCCGGCCCCTGCCGGCGAGCCGGCCGAGCTCCGGTCGGTCGAGCTCGAAGATCGCCCGGCGGATGAGGTCGCCGGCGGGCCCGAGCCTTCGTGCGTTCACGACGGCGTAGGTGGCCGTGACCTGCGGGAGGTCGCGCGTCGTCGCCCCCGCCGCCGCCTCGGGGCGGAGGACGAGGTCGACCTCGCCGCGCCCCACGGCGCGCGCCGCCCGGCGTCCGTCCGCGCCGAGGACGTTCACGCCGTCAGCGTAGGCGCGGCCGCGGAAGTGGCCGTCGAACGCCGTGAGCCGCAGCGCGCCGTCCGGACCGCGGGATGCGAGGCGGAACGGTCCCGCGCCCGATCCCTGGGACCCGCGGGCGAGGATCGCGGACGGAAGGGCCGCGAGCGCGGCCGGGAAGTCCGGGAAGGGGGCGTCGAGGACGAGGCGCAGCTCCAGCTCGCCCAGGACCTGCGCCCCCGACAGCGCGGAGGCCCGCCCCTCGCGCACCTCCTCCGCGCCGGCGACGGGCAGCGCGATCCAGCCGTGCAAGGACCGCGTCTGGGGAGCGAGGAGCCGCGCCAGGCTCGCCGCGACGTCTCCGGCGGTGACGGGCCGACCGTCCTGGAAGCGCAGGCCGGGGCGGAGCCGCAGCCGGAACGCCCGCGCCCCCGGCTCGGCCTCCGGCAGGGACGCGAGGAGGCCGGGGCGGAGCGCGCCCCCGGGGCCCCACTCCACGAGCGTGGCGTGCAGGGCGCGCGCCGCCTCGAGCTCGGCCGGGTCCGAGATCCGGGCCGGGTCGAGGTCGGCGGGAGCACCCGCGAGCGCGACGGAGAGCTCGCCTCCGTAGCGGGGGGCGAGGCCCGCGAGCGCGGCGAGCGGGGCCGCGAGGGCCAGGGCGGCGGCGACGCCCCTCACCGGACCTCCGCGAAGCGCGGGTCGGCGGTGACGAGCCAGAGCTCGGAGCCGCCGCCCGGGAGGACCGAGACCACGACGGCGTCGTCGAGGCCGTCGCCGGTCACGTCGGCGGCCGCACCGGCGAGGAGCGAGCCGGGCACGGGTGGCGACTCGAGGACGAGCACCGGGGGCGCGGCCGGGCCGGCCCCCGCCGGCCAGCGGAGCACGCGGATCCGGTCGGTCGCCCCGGAATCGGTGGTGCTCGCGACGAGCTCCGGCTCGCCGTCGCCGTCGAGGTCGGCGAGCGCGAAGCCGGCGCCCACGCCCTCGACGGGCGCGCCGACCGGATCGAGCCCGGGGCCGAGCAGCTCGAGGACGCCGTCGCCGGTCACCCAGGCGTGGGCGAACCGTCCGGGCCGGGGCGCCGAGGCGAAGGCCGCGTACTCGCGCGGGCTGCGGGCGGGCGGGACGGGATCCGGGGTGCGCGAGAGCGCGTCCGCGAGGACGGCCTTCCCCGGCACGAAGGCGCCGAAGAGCGCCCCGCGCTCGCCGCCTGGGAGCGGGACGGACGGAAGCGTGCCGACCGGAAGGAGCGCGCCGCCGGCGGCGTCGAGGAGCAGGGACGGGCTGCCCGCGCGCCCGAGCGCGATCCGGCCGGGGCCGAAGGCGCCGACGGCGACGGTCGCGGCCGGGCGCCGGGGTCCGGGGACGTCGGGGTCGAGGACGTAGCGTGCCCGCACCGCCCCGCCGAGCGTCACGACCGAGACGGACCGGGGCGAGGCGAGCACGAGCTGCGTCGTCCCGTCGCCCACGGCGTCTCCGACCGCGACCGCGAGAACCCGCTCCTCGAGCCGGAAGAGGGGACGCACCCAGAGGGCGGGCCCGGTCGGACCGGTGCGGCCCCCGGCGCGGGCGAGGAGCAACGTCGCCTCGTCCGCCGGCACCGACACCGTCCACAGCCGCGCCCCTCCGGACCGGAACTCCGGCGCGCGCTGGAGGAAGAAGGAGGCGCGCGTGGGCACGGCCTCGGAGGCGAGGACGAGCTCGCGGCGTCCCGGGACGAGCCCGGCGGTGACCCGCAACAGCCGGTCCGCGCCGAGGATGCGCGCGGCCTCCTCGGCGCCCGGCCCGGTGGCGGCGGCGAAGAGCGCCACCGCGAAGCCGCGCCGCGACAGGGCCTCGGAGAGAGCCGCCGAGAGGGGGCCGGCGAGGCCCTCGGCGCCGGGGGCGAGCACCTGCAGAGCGACCGGCTCCGGGCTCCTCGCCACCTCGGAGAGGCGGGAGGCGAGCTCGTCGGCGGCGCGGGCGAGCGCGGGGGCCGGCGGGTCGCCGGCGGATGCCGGGGAGGCGAGGAGCAACGCGGCGGCGAGCGCCGCCCGCCCCGCACGGCTCACCCTCGCGGCGCGCATGCCCACGCGGTCCCCGCTACCGGTCGTCCTGGAAGAAGTTCTGTGGCGAGCTCGACGGATCGGGCGCGGTCTTCGCCGGCGCGGTCCCGGCGACGAAGGGCAGGGAGACCGTGCTCGCGCCCCCCTCGGCCCCGGGCCGGGCGAGCAGCCCCGTTCGCGGGTCGACGGCCACGACCTCCACGCCCGCCGGCGGCGGGAAGTCCGACGGGGGCTGCATGCCGACCGCCGCCTGCATGAAACCCAGCCAGCCCGGGAGGGCGGCGCCGGCGCCCGTCGCGTGGGCGCCGAGCGGGTCGTGGGAGTCGAAGCCGACCCAAACGCCCGCGACGAGCTCGGGGGTCATGCCGACGAACCAGGCGTCGCGGTGCTCCTGGGCGGTCCCGGTCTTCGCGGCGACCGGGCGCTCGAGTGCACGCGCCGCCTGCCCCGTGCCGCTCTGGACGACCTCCTTCATCATCGAGAGGACCACGAAGGCGGTCTCGGGGCGGATCCGCGGGGGCCCCTCGGCGGGCGGCTCGGAGGCGGGCGCGGCGGCAAGGGCGGCTTCGGCGGGAGCCGGGGGCGCGGCCGTGGGCGGCGCCCCGGCGGCGGGCGGCGGGGCTCCCGGGAGGGCGGCGACCGCGTCCGCGCTCGCGGGCACGAGGCCGTCGGCGGGCCCGGGTGGCGGGGGAGGGGGCGGGGGCGCGGGTGGGATGGGCACCGGGCGGTTCTCCTCCAGTACCCTGCCCTCGCGGTCGCGCACCCGGGTGACGATGATGGGCGGCGAGTAGAACCCCTGGGCGGCGAGGCTCGCGTAGGCGTTCACGAGCTCGAGCGGCGTGACCTCGCCCGTCCCCAGCGCGAGCGAGAGGCTTCGCGGAAGCTCGCTCGAGATTCCGGCGCGGCGCGCGAAGTCGATGACCGCGTCCACCCCGAGCGAGTTCACGAGCTTCGCGGACACGGTGTTCTTCGAGTGCGCGAGGGCATCCTTGAGCAGCATCGGGCCGTCGTAGGAGTCCTTCTCGAAGTTCTGCGGCTTCCACTCCTTGTTCGTCCAGGGGTCCCGGTAGAGGTCGGGGGTGTCGTAGACGACCGTCGCCGGGGTGAACTTCCTTGACTCGATGGCGGCCCCCCACACGAAGGGCTTGAAGGCGCTGCCGGGCTGGCGCTTCGCCTGGAGCGCCCGGTTGAACTGCGACCGCCCGAAGTCGTAGCCGCCGACGAGCGCCCGGACGCCGCGGGTCGAAGGGTCGATCGCCACGAGCGCTCCCTCGAGCCGCGGGGTCTGCTCGAGCGACAGGGTGAGGGGCTTCCCGGCCCGGGCGAGGTCGGCCGGGCCCCGGCGTCCAGCGGGGAGCACGCGAACGAGCACGATGTCGCCGGGCCGGAGCACGTCGCCCATCCGCCGGGGCGGGGTGGTGGCCACGGCCGGGTTGTACTTCCGCGCCCAGGAGACGTCCGAGAACGGGATGACGCCGCGCGCGTTTCCGAGGTCGAGCTCGGCATCGCGGTCGTCGACGCGCACGACCAGGGCTGCGTAGACCTCCCCGGCCTCCAGCGGGCGCGTCCGCACGCGGCGGCGGGCGTCCGCCGAGAGCTCCCCGCCGGGCTCGATCTCCTCCGGGTCGACGCGTCCGAGATCCCAGGCGAGGACCTCCCCGGCGCCGGCCTTCGCGGAGGCGAGGCGCTCGCGCCAGGCGGGCATGGCCCGGGCGAGCTGCTCCTCGTCCAGATGCTGGGGCGCGCCCCGCCAGCCGTGCCGCTTGTCGACGAGTCGCAGGTCCGCGTCGATCGCCGCCTCCGCGGCCCGCTGCAGCGACGGCAGCATGGCGACGTCCACGACGAGCCCGTCGGTCTCGACGCGTTCGGCACCGTAGCGCTCGTCGAGGTAGCGGCGCACGGCGTCCGCGTACCAGGCCCCGTAGGGCTCCGCGGGCCGCCGGAGCCGCAGCGGCTTCGCCGCCTCGGCCTCCGCCACGCGCGGGTCGAGGAAGCCCTCCTCGACCATCCGGCGCAGGACGTAGCGCTGCCGGGCGCGGGCCGCGTCCGGGTGCTTGAAGGGCGACAGCCGCTCGGGCGACTGCACCAGGCCCGCGACGAGCGCGGCCTCCCCGACGGAGAGGTCCTTCACCGACTTCCCGAAGTAGAAGCGGGAGGCCTCCTCGACGCCGTAGCGACGGTGGCCAAGGTAGATCTGGTTCAGGTAGAGGTAGAGGATCTCGTCCTTGGAGAGGTTCTTCTCGAGCCGGGGGGCGAGGACGAGCTCCTTCACCTTGCGCTTCACGCGCCAGTCGGTGGAGAGCAGGAACGTCTTCACGACCTGCTGCGTGATGGTGGAGCCGCCGCAGGCCACGCCGCCGCGCAGGAAGCCCTTCACGGCGCAGCGGCCGATGGCGAGGTAGTTCACGCCCTCGTGCTCGTAGAACCTCGCGTCCTCGGCCGCGAGGACGGCCCTCTTCATGACGTCCGGGATCTGCTCGAAGGGGACGACGGTGCGCCGCTCCCTTGCGAAGGCGAACGCCTCGCTGCCGTCCGCAGCGTAGACGCGGGTCGCGACCAGCGGGCGGTAGTCGCGCAGGCCCTCGAACTCCGGCAGCTCCCAGGTCCAGGCGACGGCGAGGCCGGCGACGGCGAGGGCGCAGAGCGCCGCGGCTCCGAGCGCCGCGAGGGCGAGGCGCCTCGCCCCCAGGCGGCGGACGGCGGCGGCCGCGCGGGACGCGGCGGAGCGGAGCCGTCCACCCGCGTGGGGGCCTTCGGCGGGGTTCGGGTCTTTCGGGGTGGGGTCCAAGGGTCGGGGGGCCGAACGATAGTCCCGCGGCGGTCCGGAGCCAAGTGGCGGGCCGGCGGGCCGCCCGGTGCGGGAGGGAGGGTAGCACCGGGCGTGCCCGCTGGCCGCCAAGTTGCAAACGCACGCCGTGGATGGAAATTCCCCGGCCATGGCCGGCGGTGCGTCCGGCCGGACACGGGGCGGCGTGGCCAACGGACCACGCGCCGCGCCCCGGATCACTCCCCTCGCTTGATCCCGAGCGCGCGGAGCTTCTTGTAGAGGTGGCTGCGCTCGAGGCCGAGCGCGCGCGCCGTCTCGGCCATGTTGTCGCGGTGGGCGGAAAGCGCCGCCAGCACGATTTCGCGCTCGGCCTCGTCGAGGAGGTCCTTGAGCGGCGCGCCTTCCCGGTAGCGGTCCCCCCGGGGCGGGCGGGCGGCGGGCAGGACGGCCGCGACGTCGTCGGCCGAGATCTCCGGGCCGTCGCAGAGGATGGCGATGCGCTCGACGAGGTTGCGAAGCTCGCGCACGTTGCCGGGCCAGTCGTGCGACTGGAGAGCGGCGACCGCCTCCCGGTCGAGGCGCATGGCGCGCCGGCCGTTCTTCTCGCAGGCCTCGGCGAGGAAGGCCGCGGCGAGCTCCGGGATGTCCTCCCGCCGCTCCCGGAGCGGTGGCACGGGGATGGGGACGACCGCGAGCCGGTAGTAGAGGTCCTCGCGGAACCGACCCGCCGCCACCTCCGCGTGCAGGTCCTTGTTGGTGGCGGCGATGACCCGCACGTCGCAGCGCAACGGCGCCCCGCCCCCGACGCGCTCGAACTCGCCCTCCTGGAGCACGCGGAGGACCTTCGCCTGCATGGCGGCGGGCATGTCCCCCACCTCGTCGAGGAAGAGGGTGCCGCGGTCGGCGAGCTCGAACTTCCCCTTGCGGGCGGTGATCGCGCCGGTGAAGGCGCCCTTCTCGTGCCCGAAGAGCTCGCTCTCGATGAGCTCCGCCGGGACGGCCGCGCAGTTGAGCTTGACGAACGGCCCCTCGCGGCGCCGCGAGCCCGCGTGGAGCGCCCGGGCGACGAGCTCCTTGCCGGTGCCGTTCTCGCCGACGACGAGCACGCGTCCTTCGCTGGCGGCCGCGCGGTGCACGATCTCGCGGAGCCGGCGCATGCTCGCGCCCTCGCCGAGCATCTCGCCCGAACCGGCCTCCCGGCGCAGGACGGCGTTCTCCTCGGCCAGCGTGCGCATGCGCAGGGCGTTGCGCACCGCCGCGAGCAGCTTGTCCTTCTCGGTGATGGGCTTCTCGAGGTAGTCGAACGCCCCGAGCTTGAAGGCCTGGCGCACGGTCTCGAGCGAGCCATGGCCGCTCATGATGACGACCGGAAGTCCCGGCCGGGCCTCGCGCGCCTGGCGGAGCACGGTGAGGCCGTCCACGTCCGGCATGCGCACGTCCATCACGACCACGTCCACCGGGAGGGCGGCGATCTTCTCGAGCGCCTCCTTCCCCCCGGAGGCCGTCTCGGTGGCGTAGCCCTCGAGCGCCAGCGCGCGCCCGAGGGTGAGCAGGATGTTCCGCTCGTCGTCGACGATGAGCACGGTGTCGGGCACGGGAGGGAATGGTAGCCGAGAAGGCCCCCGACGGGTCTTTTCGTTTGACACCCCGAGGATGAAAGAGCGACAAGCAATGGGCCAAAGACGAGACAGAATCTCGACACGGAGGAGCTCCATGCAGATGCGTCGACTGATGTTCCTGGCCGTCCCGGTGGCGGTTCTCGCGATGGCGGCGTGTGCCAAGCCCAAGAACGGCGAGTGCACGAAGAGCGAGGACTGCGCCGAGCAGGAGGGCTACGGGAAGGTTTGCGTGGAGGGGCACTGCCAGGAGTGCGGCCAGGACACCGACTGCAAGGCCGGCTTCGTGTGCCGGTCGCTACGCTGCGTGCCGCGCCCCGAGTGCGAGCGCCCCGAGGACTGTGGCGCGGGCAAGAGCTGCGAGGCCGGTCGCTGCGTGGCTACGGCCGCGGCCGCGCCCGTGAAGCCCGAGTGCCTCTCCGACTCCGAGTGCGGAACCGGCCAGGGCTGCGACGCCGGCAAGTGCGTCGCCAAGAAGGCGGCCGACTGTCCGGCGAGCGGCGGGCAGCTCACCCCGGTCTTCTTCGCGTTCGATCAGGCCGTGCTCACGCCGGAGGCCCGCGCGAACCTCGAGAAGGATGCGCAGTGCATCAAGCAGCGCGGCTTCGCGAAGCTCGTCGTCGAGGGCAACTGCGACGAGCGCGGCACCGCCGAGTACAACATCCAGCTCGGCCAGCGCCGCGCGGAGGCCGCGAAGAAGTTCCTCGTGAACCTCGGCGTGCCCGCGAAGTCCATCAAGACCGTGAGCTTCGGCAAGGAGCGCCCGGTCTGCACCGAGCAGACCGAGGATTGCTGGTCCCGCTGCCGCCGCGACGACGTGGTGGCGCAGTAGCGGGGACGCCCGTGCGCCGGATCGCGGTCCCGCTGCTCGCGCTCGCCTCCGCCTGCTGGGTCCCCGTCGACAAGGGGCGGCAGATGGAGGAGCGCATCCAGCGGCTGGAGGACGAGGGAGCGATCACCTCGCGCCAGCTGGAGGAGCAGCGGGCCGTGATCCGGGACCGCATCGCCCGGGTCGACCAGAAGATCGCCGAGGTCCAGAAGAAGCTCGACGAGCTGAACGCCACCTCGCACCGCAGCGGGGCCGACGTGGTCGCGAACCAGGATCGCCTGCAGGAAAGCCTGAACCAGCTCAAGGGCCAGCTCGAGGAGGAGCAGCACCGCCTGCAGCAGGTCGACCAGGCGGTCACGGGCCTCAAGGCGGACACCGATGCGCGCTTCGCCGCGCTCAAGGGGGCGGGTGCCCTCGACGAGTACGAGGCGAGGCGCAAGGCGGAGGGGCTGAAGCGCCCCTCCGACAAGGCCGAGTTCTTCGCGCTCGCGCAGAAGCAGGAGGCCGCGGGGGAGCGGGGCGTCGCGAGGCAGCTCTACGACGAGTTCGTGAAGAAGTGGCCGACCGACCCCCGCGCCGCCGATGCCTGGTTCCGCATCGGCGAGATCTCCTACGGGGAGAAGCGCTACCGCGAGGCGGTGATCGCCTACGGCAAGGTGGCGCAGGACTTCCCGCGCTCCGACAAGGCGCCGGACGCGCTCTACCGGACCGGAGAGGCGATGCTCGCGCTCGGCCTCAAGGACGACGCCCGGGCGATCCTCGAGGACGTGGTTACCCGCTACCCGAAGACCTCTGCCTCGAAGAAGGCGGCGGCGCGCCTCGCGGAGCTGCAGCGGGGCGGCAAGAAGGCGGCCGGGAAGAAGCAGTGAAGGAAAAGCGAAGGGTTTCGCCACCCTCGCTGCCCCCCGTTCATGGTGTCCCACGGTCAAGGTCCGCCCTGGGGAACCCGAAGGACTTGCGCCCAAAGGGGGATATGTCGGACAAGAACCCAGGCGCACCGCGGGGGCTCGGGTCGGTCGATGGAGGGAACGCGGCGCTCCGGGGGGGCCCCATGGACCGACGGACGCTCATCGGCGAGATCTTGGTGGACGGGGGCTGGATCACCGTTCAGCAGCTGCGGGTCGCGCTCGCCTGGCAGCGGCGCTGGGGCGGAAGGCTCGGCCGGGCGCTCGTCGGCCTCGGCTACATCGACGAGCCGGCGCTCGTGGGGATGCTCGGCCGGCAGCTCGGCGTCGCGGTGGTGGACCTCGAGGGCTACACGATCCCGCCGGGCGTCCTCCGGCTCGTTCCCGAGAAGGTCATGCGGGAGCGGCGCGTCGTCCCCGTGGCATTGCGCCCCGAGGGACGGCGCGAGGCGCTCCTCGTCGCCACCGCCGACCCGCTCGACATGGAGGCGCTCGACGACGTGGCCTTCGCGAGCGGGAAGACCGTGCGACCCGTGCTCGCGACCGAGTGGGACATCGACCGCGCCCTGAGCCGACACCTCGCCCGCCGGTTCCAGCGGGGCCTGGGCGGACTCCCGGGCGCGGCGGAGACGGAGGCGGCGGACGCCTCTGGATCGCGCCGGGCCTAGGGCTCGTCGTCGGCCTCGTCGTCGTCGGGGCGGGCGCCGTCCCGTCCCTCGTCCTGCAGCCCCCACTGCGCGATCCGCTTCATGACCGTGCTCTTCGCGATGCGGAGCTCACGCACGACGGCCGCTCGCTTCCCCCGGTGGCGCCGGAGCGAGAGCCGGATCGCCTCGCGCTCGATGTCCTCGAGCGTGAGGCCGGGCAGGTAGAGGGTCGTGTCGTCGCCGCCGTGGCCGGAGGCGGGGCGCACGTCCTCGAAGGTCACGACGGAGGCGGGGAGCACCTGTCCTTCCCCGCGCAGCAGCAGCGCCCGCAGGACGACGTTCCTGAGCTGCCGGACGTTGCCCGGCCAGTCGTAGCCCTCGAGCTTCTGGAGCGCCTCCTCGCTCCAGCGCAGGGGCTGGCCGCGTGGGGCGGCGGCGTCGAGGAAGCGCTGCGCGAGCGCCCTCACGTCCCCCTGGCGGCGGCGCAGCGGCGGGACGGCGACCGGGAAGACGCAGAGGCGGTAGTAGAGGTCCTCCCGGAACCGCTGCGCGCGCACCTGCGCGGCGAGGTCGCGGTGCGTGGCGGAGACGACGTGCACCGAGACCTGGATCGGGCGCGACGAGCCCACCCGCTTCACCTCTCCGCTCTCGAGCGCTCGCAGGAGCTTCGCCTGCAGCTCGAGCGGCATCTCCCCGATCTCGTCCAGGAAGAGGGTGCCGCGGTCGGCCTCCTCGAAGGCCCCCTTGCGCTGGCGGTCGGCCCCGGAGAAGGCCCCCTTCTCGTGTCCGAAGAGCTCGCTCTCCATGAGCGACTCCGGAATGGCGGCGCAGTTGACCGGGATGAAGGGACCGTCCCGGCGGGAGGAGCGGGCGTGGAGCGCGCGGGCGACGAGCTCCTTGCCGGTGCCCGTCTCCCCGAGGATGGCGACCGGCACGTCGGTCTCCGCGAGGCGGTCGACGAGGTCGAACACCTGGCGCATCGACGGGTCGAGGGAGAACATGCCCTCGTAGCTTCCCGGCAGGCGCCCCTCGCGCGGGGTCCCGACCTCGAGCAGGAGCTCGCTGTCGCCGATCGCGAGCGGGAGGCCGGGCGGGAGGTCCGAGCGCCACACCCGGACGCCGCCGAGGAAGGTGCCGTTCGTCGAGCCCACGTCCACGACCTCCCACCGGCCGGCGCGCGGCTCGATGCGGAGGTGCCGCGCGGATACGTAGGGATCCTCCAGGACGAGTGCGTTCGAGGGGTCGGACCCGACCGACAGCCCGTCCGCCGGGAGGGGTGCGACGCGCTCGCGGCCGCCCTCGCGAACCCGCAGCCGCGCCGGCGCCGGCGTGGACGGCGGCGTGGCGCGGACGCCGGTCGCCCCTCCGGCGGCGGTCGCCTCGGCGAGCGCGGCGGCCGACGTGCGGAAGAGCGCGCGCCAGGTCCCGAAGGCGATCTCGGAGCCGCTCGTGAGCGGAGCGGTCGACACCTCGACGCCGCCCACCCGGGTGCCCCGGCCCGACTGGTCGAGGAGCACGAATCCCTCGCCCCGTCTCTCGACGAGCGCCTGCACCCGGGAAAGCGTCGGGTCCGGGAGAGAGACGTCGCAGTCCGCGGATCGGCCGATCGTCGTCCGCTCGCCGAGCTGGACGCGCAGCAACTCCTCGCCATGTCGGAAGAAGGCCAGCTCGGACATAGATGTGCGGAGACTGTATGCGAGGAATGCGCCGCCCGTGAACGGGGCGGCGCGGACCCGGAGGGAGGGGTCAGCGAGGCGCCGCCTCGCGGAGGGCCGCCTCGAAGTCCTCGGTGCCCTTCAGGGCGTCGAACGCCCGGTCGGCGGCGATCCAGGCGCGGACCTTCCGCGGGTCGGAGGCGAGCGCGCGCCTGAGCGGCGGCAGCGCCTCGGCGGGACGGCCCCAGAGGGCGTAGAGGGTGGCGAGGTCGTAGTTCAGGAGGAGGTCGTCCGGCTTGAGCTCGTGCGCCCGGAGGTACGCCCGCTCGGCCTCCGCGTAGAAGCCCTTCTGCGCGTAGCAGATCCCGAGGTCGAGATGGGCGTCGAACCCGTCCGGCTCGAGGCGGGCCGCCTCCTTGAGGTGCGGGATGGCCGCGCGGTGGTCGCCCTCGTCCATGAGGAGGGAGGCGAGCTCGTGGCGCGCAAGGGCGTCGTCGGGGGCGAGGCGCACGGCGATCTCGAGTTCCCGGAGCGCGTCCTCCACCTTGCCCATGTCGGCGTAGGCGATCCCCAGGTTCAGGTGGGCGTCGGGATACTCGGAGTCGAGCGCCAGCGCCTCGAGGTACCCGGCCGCCGCGATCTCGAGGCCGTGCGCGGCGACGAAGGAGGCGAGGTGGAAGTGGGCGGCCGGGTCGTCGGGGGCGAGCTCGAGCGCCCGGAGGTACAGGCGCATCGCCTCGCGGTACTCCTTCTTCTCCGCCCGGACCGCGGCCAGGTTGTCGTGCGCGTGGGCGGATTCGGGGTCGAGCTCGATGGCTTTCTCGAACTCCTTCGCGGCCTCGTCGAGCCAGCCGCGGTCGGCGAGCTCGATCCCCCGCTCGTTGTGGTGGTCCGACTGCGAGTTCCGATCCCGTTCCCGCGCCACGGGGGGAGTCTAGCAAAACGGCGCCCGTCAACCCGGACGGGTGACGACGGGGCGGGCGGGTTATGGAGAGGCCATGACCGCGCGCTCGATCGCCGTCGCCTCTCTCGTCGCCGTCGCCGCGGCCGCGGGGGGCCTCGCGGGGTCCCGGTTGCTCCGACGGGCCCCGACCGACGAGGAGCGCGTCCGGAGGGTCTTCGAGGACGCGGCCCGCGCCGCCGAGGAGAGGCGGGTCGGGGACGTGATGGAGGCGGTGTCCCCGCGATTCCGCGGGGAAGGCGTGGACCGGGACGGGCTCCGACGGTTCGTCGCCTTTCACGCCCTGCGCGGATCCTGGAGCGCCGCCGTCGTCCTCGGCTCGAGCGTGCGCCTCGACGGGGGCGCCGCGGAGGCGACCGTGGACGTGGCGCTCGCCCGGGGGGGCGGCCGCCCGGACCTCGCCGCGGGCAGGCTGCCGGACGACGCCTCGCTCCAGCGGATCGACGCACGGCTCGAGCGGGAGGATGGAACCTTCAGGGTGGTCTCGGCACGGTGGCGGCCGATCGGCCCGGCGGAGGCCCTGGCCGGGCCTCCGCCATAGCGGCGCGGGCGCGCGCCCCGCGGTTGACGGGTGGAGGCCGGCGAAGGATCCTCCCCTGGCACGGCGCACGGGCGCCGGCGAGGCACGCCTTGGCCCTGTACACGCCGCTCACTCCCGACGAGCTCGTCTCGGTCCTGCTTCGCTTCGGGCTTCCCGCCCCGGAGCGCTTCCTCCCGGAGCCGAAGGGCAGCGTCAACACGAACTACCACGTGTGGGCCGGCGGCCGTCGCTTCTTCCTTCGCCTGAACGAGGGGAAGAGCGACGCCGACGTGGAGTTCGAGGCGTCGGTCCTCTGCTTCCTCGAGGCGATGAAGTTCCCGGCCGCGCGGCTCCTGCTCACCGTGGACGGGCGGACCCACGTGGGCGTGCGGGGCCGCCAGGCGATGCTCTTCGCCTTCGTCGCCGGCGAGGAGCTCGCCCGCGAGGCCGTCGGGCAGGAACACGTCCGCCGCATGGGCGGGCAGCTGGGGCGCCTGCACGCGCTCGCGGCGGGCTTCCGCGGATCGCGCCCGAACCCATACGGCCCGGAGCGGGTGGAACCGTGGATCGAGGAGCTCGAGCCGGACGGGGGCGGGGACGACGCGGTCCGCGCCGCTCTTCCCATGCTTCACGACGAGCTTGCGCGCGCGCCTTCCCTGCCGCCCGCGCCCCGCGGCCTCGTCCACGGCGACCTCTTCGTGGACAACGTCCTCTGGAGCGGCGGGGAGGTGAGCGCCATCCTCGATTGGGAGATGAGCTGCGTCGACGCCTTCGCCTACGACATCGGCGTGGCCCTGAACGCCTGGTGCTACACGGACCGGTTCCAGCCCGGGCTCTGCCGCGCGCTGCTCCAGGGCTACGCCACCCAGGGGACCCTCGCCGCCGAGACCCGGGAGGCGCTCTACGCCCACGCGCGCTACGCGGCGCTGCGCTACACCGCCTCGCGCATCCACGCCTTCCACCTCGCCGAGCTCGGCGAGGACCGGCTCTTCTGGAAGGACTGGTCGCGCTACCGGGACCGGTTGAAGGCGCTGCGCGACATGGGGGAGGCGGGCTTCGGGAGCCTGATCGCCGGCGAGGGGTGAGGCGCCGGGCCGGCTACAAGCCGGTGACGATCTTCCACTTGTCCCCCTCGCGCCGCAGGACGAGCCGCTGCACGTCGGAGTCGCGCTTGGGAATCTCTCGCCGCGGCGTCGCCACCCGGTAGCGGGCGTCGTAGAACATCTCGACGTTCGCGGTGTCGCCCTTGATCTTGATGTCGGTGACGCCGACCTCGAGCTTGAGGTCCGGGAGCTTCTGGAAGGTCTCGGTCAGCACCTGCTGGAGGAGCCGGTAGTCGACGTCGTCGGTCGGATCGCTCGTGCCCGCGTCGTCGTAGTAGCTCTTCGAGACGAGCGCCATGACGCCCTGGACGTCGCGCGCATCGAACGCCTTGCGATAGTCGTCCACGACCGCGATGACCTGCCGGTTCTCCGGCGAGTCGTCGATGTCGGTGTTGGGAATCTTTTTCGCGCAGCCCGCGAGGGCGAGGGAGGCCAGGAGCGCCGCGGCGATCGGTCGCATGGCGGAGGTCAAAGCACGGGCGCCCCCCCCAGTCAATCGATCGCTCGGGCCGGGTCGCGGCCGCCGATCCTTGCCCGGGGCGGCGCGCGCGCTAGACTCGTCGGCATGGCGGGACCGAGCTTCGAGGCCCTGAAGCGCTTCTTCGAGACCTCGCCGGCCGCCCGCGCGGCGACGGGTCCCCTGCACCGGAACGCGCGGGTCGGCCTCGAGCTCTCCGGCGGGCCGGCCCAATTCACCATGCAGGCGGGCGGAGCGCAGGTCGTCGACGGACCGGCCGAGGACCCGGATTTCACCCTGGTGCTCCCCGACGGTGCGGTGAGCCACATCACCGCCGTCGAGGGCGACGACGTCGGCGCGTTCGGCGTGGAGTTCTTCAAGCTCGTCCTGTCGCGGGAGCCCGAAACCAAGGTGCGCATCCGCGTCCACTCGTCCACGGCCCGCCTGCTCTCCAACGGCTACCTCGGCGTGCTCGCCCTCGGCGGCGCCAAGGTGGGCTGGTGGCTCCTCAGGAACGGCGTGAAGAACCCGAAGGCGGCGATCGACCGCCTGCGCGGCAAGTGAGCGGCCCACCGCGCGCCTCCTCGCCCGGGCCGGCTAGAACAGGCCCGGGACGAGCCGCCACCGCACCCGCGCCGCGTAGGCGTCGTAGCCGGTGAGCTCGCGGCGCAGCATCCGGTCCTCGAGGGCCGTGCGCAGGGCGACCCACGCCGCGCACAGGACGGCCGGCGCGAACGCCCAGCGCGAGCGCAAGAACGCCGGCGTCCCGAGCGCCCAGAGGGCGAGACCCAGGTAGCCGGGGTGGCGGACGATGCGGTAGGGGCCCGCATCCACGACCGTCTGCCCGGGCTGCAGCCGAACCGTTCCCTCGAAGAACGGGTTCGAGCCCATCGCCCAGGCGCTGAGGAGCAGTCCCGCGCCGGAGAGGACGAAGCCGGCCGGCGCGAAGGGGGCGGGGAGCGCCTCACGTCCCCGCCGCACGAGCTCGACCCCGGCGACGAGCGGGACGAGGAGCATGAGCGGCCAGAACACGGCCACCCAGAAGAGGTCCCAGCGCGCGGTGCCGCGCCCGACCGACCCGCGGCGCGCGAGGAGGGCGGCGTTGCGCCGCGCCACGTACGAACGGTGAAGAAGGAGGCCGGCCGACAGCGCGATCACGTAGGCCCAGCCGGCGGTCCAGCGCAGCGTGCCGGCGCCGCCGAACACGGCGGCGAGCCAGGCCGCGACGAGCGCCGGCAAGGCGGCGCGCGGGAGCGCCGTCTCCCCGGCCGGCCGGCGGGCCGCGCCGGAGGTCACCACGGCAAGGTCTCCCGCGGAACCGGCGCGTGCGCGCGCGGCGGGTCCGCTCGGGAGGAGGCCGGTTGCGGCCAGTCCGACGTGGAGCGCGGCGGGGGCCCGAACGCCCGGAAGAGCTCGCCGCAGCGGCGGGCGCCGGCGAGCGCGAGCTCCCGGTCCGCCTCGCGTGCGGCCGAACTCGCCAGCTCCACGAAGGCCGCGGCCGCCCCGGGTTCGTCGCCCGACGCGCAGCGGGACTCGCCGAGGAGGCGGAGCGCCTCGGAGCGGAACGCCGGAGAGGGGAGGGGGCCTGCGAGCGCGCGGGCGAGGCTCTCGGCGGCGAGCGCCGGTGCGCCGCGCGCGAGCGCCGCCCGGCCGAGGAGGTACGCGGCGAGCGGACGGTCCGCGGCGGCGAGTCGGGCGAGGGCGACCGCCGGATCGCCCGTGCCGAGGAGCCAGGGGGCGGCGCCCGCCAGCGCGGGGTCGGAGAGCGTGGCGAGCTTCGCCTGGAGGAGGCGCTCCCGCGGGCGGTCCGGGCGCTCCGCGAGCGCCGCCCGGTAGAGCTCGGAAGCCGCGGTCCCGTCGCCGGCGAGCCAGCGCAGGTCCCCGCGGGCGTCGAGGACGGCGCCGCGGAGCGCCGGCCGCCCGTGGGCGGCGCGGAGGGCCTCCGCGAGCGATCGCTCGGCGAGCGCGGGATCCGCGGTCTTCACGGCGAGCGCCGCGGGGAGCAGGTCGCCGGGGTCGCCGGAGAGCGCCGCCGCCCGGCGCCAGGTCCCGGCGGCGGCCACGGGCCGGCCGTCCCGCTCCTGCCGCGCGGCGAGGCGCTCGAGGCCTGCGACCTCCCGGGCGCATCGGCGGCCGAGGAGGCCGGGCGGCCGAAACCTCGTCTCGGCGGCGGACGCGAGCTCGGGCGGCACCTGGACGCCGTCGAGGAAGCGGAGCCACTCCGCCTCGAGCTCGGCGAGCGGTCTCCCGAAGGCGCGCTCGAAGCTCGCGCCGGCGTAGGCGAGCCGGACGGGAGCGGGCCCGTAACGTTCGAGCAGGAACCGGAGCAGGCTCCCGGACGCCGCGTAGGCCCGCGCGGGCGCCGCCGCGAAGAATCCCGCCGGTTCGACGAGCCGCCGCGCGGGCGGCAGCACGCCCATGTCCCGCATGGCGCGCGCCCACTCGTGCACCGTCCACTCGCCGCGGGGGAGGTCGAGCGCCACCGCGAGCCCCTCGACGAGGCCGGCGTTGACGGCCAGGCCGGCCGCCGCGGGGACGCGCAGCGGGCCGCCCGCGACCGAGCCGGCAACCGCGTGGACCAGCTCGTGGCGGAGCGCGGCCGGGCCTCCCGGGGCGTCGAGCAGCTGGACCTCGGCGAGCCAGGGCTTCGTGAACTCGGTCTGTCCGGCCCCGACGAGGCGCCGCTTCTCCTCCTCCGAGCGGTGGAGCCAGACCGCGACGCGTGGCGGGTTCGCCACGCCCAGCGCGGCCGCGATCTCGGCGACGTCGAGCTCGCAGTCGCGCCAGAGGCGCTCCGCGTCCGCGGCGGGTTTCTCCCGTGGATAGTGGAGGTCGCAGCGGTCCCCCTGGCGGCGACCCCCGAGGACGCGGTCGAGCGTCGCGCGCGAGGCAATGTCCCCCCGGCGCTCCGCCGCGGCGTGCAAGAGCAGCGCGGCGGACGTCGCGAAGAGCAGCGCGGCCGCAGGCCCGCGGGCCGGGCGCCGCGCGCCGCGGGCGAGGAGGAAGGCGGAGGCCGAGACGAGCGCCCCCGTCCAGGCGAGGGTCCCGGCCCGGAAGAAGAGGAGCCGCCCGTCGATCGCCAGCGCCTCGTCGTAGACGGGCCCGGGCCAGAGTCCGAGGAGGTGCACGAGGACGTACGCGCCCGGCCCGCGGTAGGCATCCCAGAGCGCGAAGGCGACCGAGCCGAGCGCGATCGCCGCGTAGAGCGCGGCGGCCCTGGCTCGCCGGCCGCCCGTCGCGAGGCCGGCGAAGGTGCCGAGCGCGGCCGCGAGGAGCGCCGAAGGAGCGGAGACGAGCGGGAGGAACGCGAGGCCCGCGGTCGGGCTGCAGGGGGAGAGCAGAGCGGTCCTCGCGACGGCGCCACCGAGGAGGAGGGCCTGCCCGGCGACGAGCGCGATCGCCGCCCGGGCGAAGGAGGCGATCGCGGACGGGACGGGTACCCGGAGCTCCCGGCGCGCTGCCGCGATCCCGGCCGGGGCGCCCAGGAGCGCGGCCAGGACCGCGGCGGCGGTCGCGAGCTCGAGACCCGGTGCCTCGAGCAGCGGCAGCCCGGCGAGCGCGAAGCCGGCGGCGAGGAGCGCGAGACCGACACTCACCCACACTAGCAGTCTGGGTCTATCCGCCACCGTATCCCCGCGCTACCATGTGCCGAGCATGATCGAGCGCCGCGAGCATCCTCGGGCTCCCATCGAGCTACAGGTGGACTACAAGAAGCTCAACAGCTTCTTCGCGGACTACACGAAGAACATCTCCAAGGGCGGGACTTTCATCAAGACCCAGAAGCCGCTCCCGCCCGGGACGCGGTTCCTGTTCCGCCTCATCGTGCCCGGCCAGCCCGAGCCGTTCGAGCTCTCCGGGGAGGTCATGCACGCCGAGGGGGAGCGCGGCGACCCCGGGATGGGCATCCGCTTCGTCTGGACCGACGATGGACGGCGCCAGGCCTTCGAGGCGGCGGTCGAGGCGCTCATGACCGACAGCCTGGGGCCGCTCGTGGCCCGCCGGCTGCTCCACGGAGAGTAGAGCTCGGCCGGAAGGCCTAGGAGCGCGGTCGCTGCGGGATCTCGATGCGGACGCGGTCGCCGGCCTTGACGCCGCGGCGCGCCGCCCATCCGCCCGCGACCTCGAGCACGTAGCGGCTCGGCCCGCCGAGGCGGGGCTCGAGCGTGAGGGGTTGGGCTCGCTCCACGATGCCTGTCACGCGCCCCTGCCCGTCGATGAAGATCAAGTCGAGCGGGATGAGCGTGTTCTTCATCCAGAAGGAGTGCTCCCCCTCCTCGTCGAAGACGAAGATCATCCCTCGATCGTCGGCGAGCTCCTTTCGGAACATCAGGCCGCGCTGGCGCTTCGCGTCGTCGTCCGCGACCTCCACCTGGACGACGTGGGAGCGGCCCCCCGCCTCGACGACGACGCGGGGGCCAGCGGCGTCTCCGCGCGGGCAGGCGCAGGCGAGGAGCCACGCGCCGGCGACGAGCGGGCGCAGGGGGGGGCGGCAGAAGGTGTGCGTCACGGGACGGACGGCGGAGCACAATAGCTCGACTGGAGCGCGCCCGGAAGGTAGGGCGCGCCGCCGTCGGGCAAGCTCGCGACGAAGCTCGGGTCGAGCACGATGCGGCGGCAGACGAGCCCGGTCTGGGAGTTGAAGCAGTCGGAGTCGGAGACGCACGCCTTGGAGCAGAAGGTCCGCACCTGGTACGGCGTCGCCGCCTGGTCGGAGCAGGTTCCGTCGGGCGACTGCAGGCAGACGAGGCCCGCGCAGTCGTAGTCGCCCGTGAGAAGGAAGTCGGCACTCTCGGCCGAGCAGTACACCCCGCCGTCTCCCACCGGCACGGCGATGGGCCCGCCGTCCGCGTAGCTCAGCTGCATGCTGCAGGGCTGGCCGACGTCGACGGACTGACAGGCGGCCGCGCCGACGAGGGCGGCGAAGGGGAGGGCGGCGAGGAGGTGTCGCGACATCGTGTCCATCGTTAACACCGACCCGGCGGGTGCTCAAGGAAGCATGCGAGAGAAGCGGAAGCGCGGTGCGTGCGAGTGCGCGCGCGTGCGGCGCGCACTCACCTCACGAGTTTGCTGGACTTGAAATCCGTGAGTACGATGCTCCCGATCCCCATGCGCCCGTCGATCCGATCGATCTCGTGGATGATGGTGGCGCTGCCACTACTGGTGAATGCACAGGAGATGCAGGGGCTTGACCTGTCGGCCCCGGCGAAGCCCAAGTCGCAGGCGCCGCAGGGGCAGGCCGACGGGGGCACGCCCCTCGAGAAGGCGGTCGGCGTGCCCGGCGAGTCCGACGCCGCGCTCGAGGACCGCGTCAAGGCGGTCCAGCGCAAGGGCTTCATCAAGCAGAACCGCTTCCAGCTCACCGCCTTCGTCGCGCCCAGCTTGAACGACGCCTTCTTCGAGAAGCTCGGGGTGGGCGGGATGCTCGGCTACAACATCCAGGATGCCTTCGCGGTCGCGTTGCGCGGGGCCTACTGGTTCTCGTTCACGAGCCAATACGTGAGGCAGGGCTCGATCGCGTTCCAGAGCCAGGTCCTCTCGAGCCAGCTCTACGGGACCCTGATGCTCGACGGCATCTGGTCGCCCGTCTACGGCAAGTTCTCCTGGCTGGGCAAGAGCATCGTCCACTTCGACGCCTACGTGCTCGCCGGCGGTGGCCTCGCGTGGAGCGGGACGAGCGGCCCGCCGCGCGACGAGGGGCCGCACGTCGCCGGGGAGCTCGGGGGCGGGATCCGCTTCTACCCGAACGAGTGGCTCTGCTTGGACCTCGGCCTCGTCGGCACCTTCTACGCCGACCAGGCGAGCACGGCGCTGCCCGGCAGCATCCAGAAGGTGGTGGCGATCACCCTCGGCGTGTCGTTCTTCGTCCCCACGCACTTCGAGTACTACTACCCATGAGCGCGCGCACTGCCATCCGGGCCGCGCTCGCGGCGGCCGCCCTGCTCGCCGCCCCGCTCGCCGAGGCGAGCGAGGCCGACGCCTTCGAGAACAAGATCGAGCCCATCTCGGGCCAGCTCTACACGAAGGCCGGGAAGGTCGAGCTCGAGGGGCTCTTCGCGCTCTCCCTCAACGACGCCTTCTACACGAAGTACTTCGGCGGCGTGCGCGTCGGCTATCACTTCTCCGACTTCTGGAGCGTGGCGGTCACCGGCCAGGCGGGCGCCTCGTCGCCCACGTCGTCCACGACGCTGTGCACGCCGAGCCAGGGTTGCAAGGGCGCCTCCGCGGAGCAGCTGTGGCGCGCCCCCGGCGACCTGAAGTGGATCGCCGGGGCCGAGGTCCTGTTCGCGCCCGTCTACGGCAAGGTGAACATCGTCGGCAGCGCCGTGCTCCACCTCGACTTCTCCATCCTGGCCGGCGTCGACTGGATCGAGTCCCAGAAGGTGCTCACCCCCCAGCAGGCGTCGGCCGGCGTGCCCCCGGGGAACGTCGGCGCGCCGGCCGTCCACTTCGGCCTCGGGAGCCACATCTTCGTCGCGCCCTTCGCGGCGCTCACCGTGGAACTCAAGGACTACCTGTACTTCACCGACGTGAACACCGGCTATTCCACGCAGGCGAACACGCTGCAGAGCCAGCTCTTCCTCGAGCTCGGCATCTCCTTCTTCGTCGGAGGGGGCCGGTAGGCCCGGGAAGGGACATGCGTACCTCGCCGAAGCTCGCAGTCGCCCTCCTTCTCGCCCTCCCCATGGCCGCGCTGGCGCAGGGCCTGGGCATCGACCTCGGTGGCTCGAAGCCCGCGGAGAAGAAGGCCGAGCCGGCGCCCGCGCCGGCGAAGCCGGCCGCCCCGCTCACGCTCGACGCCTTGAACGTCGCCGGGCGAACCGCCGGGCGACAGCGGATGGACGCGGCGAAGAAGCTCTACGACGAGAAGGCCTGGGAGTCCGCGGCGGTCGCCTTCGACGAGATCCTCCGCGATCGCACGCTGGCCGCCGAGCACGACGAGGCCCGCTACCGGCTCGCGCAGTCCCTGGAGAGGATGGGCCTCTACTACTCGGCCTTCTCGCGCTACGAGGAGATCCTCGCGAAGGGCCCGCAAGGCACGAAGTACTACTACAACGCGCTCGACGGGCTGTTCTCCTCGGCCCGTCACATGGCGAACGACCGCGTGGTGCTCGCCGGGGCGGCCCGGTTCGGGAGCGAGAAGATGCCCGCAGAGTACCAGGCCCGGCTCGACCTCCTGCTCGCCCGCTACCACTACGAGCGCGGCCGGGCACTCTTGGACGCCGGGCAACAGGGAGAGGCGCGCCGGGAGCTCGAGGAGGCGCGGAAGCTCGCGGCCCAGGTGGCCCCGGGGGCCACGTCCGCGACGCTCGGGCCGGACGCGGGAAGCCCCACCGAGAACCTGGCGGCGCGGGCGCGCTTCGTGGACGGCACCGCGCTCTACGCGCTCGGCCGGCAGGCCGAGGCGCTCGAGGCGTTCAAGGAAGTGGTCCGGCTGACGAACCCGCGGAAGACATCCCGGACGGACGCCCGCGTCCGGGAGCTCGCGTTCCTGCAGCTCGCCCGTATTCACTACGAGCACAAGCAGAACCGGTATGCGATCTGGTACTTCGGAAAGATGCCCTGGGGCGAACGGCTGTGGCTCGAGGGGCTGTGGGAGTCGTCCTACGCCCACTACCGCATCGGCGACTACGAGAAGGCGCTCGGAAACCTCCTGACGCTCCACTCGCCCTTCTTCGTCGACGAGTACTTCCCGGAGTCCTACATCCTGAAGTCGGTCATCTACTTCGAGAACTGCCGCTACCCGGAGGCCCGCGCCATCCTCGAGGACTTCACCGGACGCTACGAGCCCGTCTACCAGGAGCTCGTGCGCATCACCGCGCGGAAGGTCCCTGCGTCCGCGTTCTACGAGGAGATCGAGCAGGGGGAGAAGGGCAAGGCGACCGACCGCGGCTCGCTCCTCCGGAAGGTGCTGAAGATAGCCCTGACCGACGACGCCATCTCCAGGCTCAACGAGTCGATCCTGCAGATCGAGGCGGAAATGGACGACGGGGTCGGGGGGCGGGGGCGATTCGCCCGCACTGGCCTCGGCGAGGAGCTCCTCGTGCGGCTCAAGGCCGACCGCGCGCGCCTCGTCGAGGAGGCCGGTGCCCGCGCCCGGCAGAAGCTCGAGTCCGAGCGCGACGACCTGAAGCGCCTGCTCGAGCAGGGCCTCCGCATCAAGATCGAGGTGTCGCGAAAGGAGCGCGAGGCGCTCGAGGCCTCGCTCGCCAAGGGGGCGCCCGTGAACGTGCTGCGCCCCTACAAGTACACGACCGCCGTCTCCGACGAGCACGAGTACTGGCCCTACGAGGGCGAGTCGTGGCGCGACGAGCTCGGCACCTACTCCTACACCCTCACCCGCGGCTGCCGCGAAGGGCCCGCGAGGGCGACGTCTCCGTAGCCCAGGAGTAGACGAATTGCGGAACCCGAAGCTCTGCATCGCCGCCGTTGCGCTCGCCCTGGCCGCGAGAGCCGGGGCGGCCGACCGAGCGGCGGCACCCGACGCCGCGCTCGGCCGGAAGAAGTCCTTCGCGCCCGACGCCTCGCTCGCGGGGAGCCTGGAGTCCGTGAAGCCGGCCCGGACCGAGGGAGGGCCGGCGCTCCGCTACGACACCTTCCGGTACCAGGTCGAGGTGGCGGTGTCCGGCAAGCGGCGGGAGGAGATCGCCGACCTCCGGAAGCTGATCGCCCTCGGCGGCGCCCCGGCGGAGATGCCGTCGTGGCTCTTCCGTCTTGCGGAGCTGTACTGGGAGGAGTCCCAGCACTACTTCTTCGAGGCGAACCGGAGGGACGACGAGCTGCTCGCGCTCCCGAGGCCGGTGCCCGCGGCCGAGGCACAGCGCCTCGTCGCCGAGAAGAAGAACCTGGAAGCGCGCTCGCGCGCCTTCCAGGACGAGGCCATCGCCCAGTACAAGGAGATCGTCCAGCGCTATCCGAAGTACCCGCGCATCGACGAGGTGCTCTTCTTCCTCGGGGAGAACCTGTGGCGCCAGGGGCAGCAGAAGGAGGCGCTCGTCGCCTACAAGCTGCTCGTCACCCAGCACCCGAAGTCGCGGTACGTTCCAGACGCCTGGATGGCGTTCGGAGAGCACTACTTCAACGCGGCCGAGAAGGGGGACCGGAAGCAGAGCCTCCAGAACGCGCTCAAGGCGTACCAGCGCGCGGCGTCCTACACGGAGAGCTCGGTCTACGGCTACGCGCTCTACAAGCAGGCGTGGGTCTACTACAACCTCGCGCAGTGGAACGAGGCGCTCGACCTCTTCCGCGCCGTGGTCCTGTTCGGCGAGCTCCCCACGACGACGCTCGCCCAGGACAAGCGCCTCGCGCTCGTCCGGGAGGCGCGCAAGGACTACGTCCGGACCTACAGCCACGTCGGGACGCCCGAGGCGGCGCTCGCCGACTTCAAGAGGATCGGCGGCGAGGCGGGCTGGTGGGACATGCTGAAGAGCCTCGCCGAGCTCTACTACCAGGAGGGGAAGGACCGCGACGCCATCCTCGTCTACCGGCAGCTCATCGCCGAGCGCCCGCTCCTCGCAGAGGCGCCGCTCTTCCAGGCGCGCATCGTCACGTGCGCCGGGCGGCTCGGGAAGAAGGATCTCGCGGTACAGCAGGCGCGCGTCTTCGTGAAGATGCTCCGCGAGGTCGAGGAATCGGGGACGGTCGCAGATGAGAAGGGGAAGAAGCAGCTCGAGGAGGCGCGGGTCGCCGCCGAGAACACGCTGCGCACCCTCGCCGTGCAGTACCACAACGAGTGGAAGAAGACCCGGGACGAGCCCGTGGCGGGCCTGGCCGCCGAGGTCTACCAGGACTACCTCGGCATCTACCCCGACAGCGCCCAGGCGTACGGGATGCGCTTCTTCTTCGCCGAACTCCTCTACGCGCTCGACAAGTACGACCGCGCCGGCCAGGAGTACACGCGCGTGGCGCTCGCCGACGCGAAGCTCGTGGACGCGGGCCAGGCGCCGGGCAAGCACATGCAGGACGCCCTCGAGTTCGCCGTCCACGCCTACGACGTGGTCGCGAAGAGGTACGAGGAGACAGAGAAGCGCGCGCCCGCGGACCCGAAGGTGCCGCTCGCGATCCCGGGTCCGAAGCAGCAGCTGCTCGAGGCCTGCCTCCGGTACCGGAAGTACGCCCCGCGCGGCGACAAGGCGGTGGAGATCACCTACCGCGCGGCCAACATCTACTACCGCTACAACCACCTCGCCGAGGCGGCGAAGCTCTTCACCGAGGTGGCGACCGAGCACCCCCGGCACGAGCTCGCCGGCTACGCGGCGAACCTCGCCCTCGACACCTACAACCTCCTCGGGGACTGGAAGAGCGTCTCCGTGCTCGCGAAGCGCTTCTACGGCAGCGCCGAGCTCACCGGGGCGCACCCCGGCTTGCAGGAGGACCTGGCGCGGGTCATCGAGCAGAGCGCCTTCAAGGTCATCGAGGAGGACGAGAAGGCGCGCCATTTCACGCAGGCGGCGGACGCCTACCTGGCCTTCGCCCGGGAGTGGCCGCGCTCGAAGCTCGCGCCGGCGGCGCTCTACAACGCGTCCGTCGACCTGACGCTCGCCCGCCAGGTGGACCGGGCGTCCCGGGTCCGCGAGGAGCTCGTCAACCGGTACCCGGGCGACGCGGTCGTCCCGAAGGTGCTGTGGGCGAACGGCGCGGACGCGGAGGCGGTGGCCGACTTCGAGACCGCCGCGACCTTCTACGAGCGCTACTACGAGGGATGGAAGCGGGAGCAGGCGCCGGCGGCGCCGCCACCGCGCCCGACCGGACGCAAGGCGAAGGGGCGTCCCGCGCCGCCTCCTCCTCCGCGGTCCGCCGGCCTGTACGAGGAGGCGAAGGCTCGCGACGCCCTCTACAACGCCGGCGTGTTCCGCGAGGGCCTTCGCGACCTTCCGCGGGCGGAGGCGGATCGCATGGCCTGGGTGTCGAGCTGGCCGACCGCACCCGAGGCGGGCAAGGTCTTCCTGTCGCTGGCCGACCTGTACGCGAAGGAGAAGGCGCCGCCGAAGGAGCTCCGGATCCTCGAGGACTACCAGAAGCGCTACGCGACCGACGCCACCGACTGGATCGTCGTCCAAGGCCGGATCGCCCGCGCGCTGGAGCGAGCGGGCAACGCCTCCGCGGCGCGAAAGGCCTGGGCCCAGGCGCTCGAGCACTGGCGCAAGCACCGCCCGCAGGTCGGCGACCGGGCGCTCCCGGTGGTCGCGTGGGCGAGCTACCTCGACCTCGACGACGACTTCGAGCGCTACGACCGCATCACCCTCGACGTGAAGCCGAAGTACCTGAAGGCGCAGCTCGAGGTGAAGGCGAGGAAGCTCGCGGAGCTGCAGCGCCTCTACACCGAGGTCGTGAACCTGAAGCAGGCGGAGGCGGCGGTCTGCGCCCTCTACCGCATCGGGGACGGCTACCGGCGCTTTGCCCGCTCGCTGCAGGGCGCGCCCGTCCCCGCGGAGCTCCGCGCGCTCAAGCGCGCCGATGTCGTGGAGGAGTACAAGGCGCAGCTCGCGCAGCTCGCGGAGGCCCCGCAGAAGAAGGCCTCCGAGGGCTTCGACTACGCGCTCGCGAAGGCGCGGGAGTACGGGATCTGGAACGACTGCTCGCGGCAGGCGGCGGACGGGCTCGCGAAGCTCGACCCGGACAAGCACGCGCCGCAGCTCGAGATCGTCCCTGCGCTCGCCGCGCCGCCGGGGGCGCCGCCCCCCGGGCACGGACTCCTCCTCGCCATCCTCCCGCCGGCGGCGCCGCCGGCCGAGGCCGTGGCCGAGGCTCTGCCTCCGCTCAGGGCGGCGCGGGTGCCGTCCGCGGACGCCGCACGGTCCGCGAGGCCCCCCGGGCGGGAGACCGCCAAGGCGACCAAGGCCGCCGGCGCGAAGAGCGCCGGCACGCAGGACACCCGCGACGACGAGGACCTCCTTCCATGACGGCGCGGAGCCGGATCGCCCTCCTCCTCGTCCCTGTGCTTGCCGCGGCGTGCGCGTCGGCCGGCGGCGCGGCGCGCCCCGCGGAGGAGAAGGCGCTCCCCGCCGCGTCCCCGGCGCCGGAGGCGCGAGCGGCGGTGGCGGCCGGGCCGTCCCCGCGTGCGCAGCGCCTCTTCGACGAAGCGGCGACGGCCGTCGACGAGCAGAAGAAGCTCAAGATCCCGACCGACTGGGTGGTCCTCGAGCGCAAGTGGCGGACCGCGGCGGTGGAAGGCGTGCCGGAGGCCTGGTTCAACGTGGGCGTGGCGCTCGAGGGGCAGGGCAAGCCCGGGGAGGCGCGCGAGGCCTACCGGACCGCGCTGTCGCTCCGCCCGGGTTTCCGCCAGGCGGCCGTGAACCTCGCCTTCCTGGACGCCGCCGGCCTCGACGCGAGGGATGCGGCGCGCGTCTACGCGGACCTCCTCGCACGGTTCCCCGACGATGCGCCCGTCCGGATCCGGCTGGCGGAGATCTACCGTCAGTCGGGCCAGCTCGACGAGGCCTGGCATCTCGCCGGGGAGGCACTGCGGCGGGACCCGGGCGAGGCGGCCGCCTACCCGGTGATGATGCGGATCGCCCTCGAGCGGGGAAACGTCGACCTCGCCGAGCTGGTGGGGCTGCGCGCCCGCAAGCTCGGCGGGAACGACGCGGAGGTCTCGTACCTCCTCGGCGTCGCGGCGGAGCGGCGCCGCGACGAGTCCCAGGCGCTTTCCATGTACCGCAGGGCGATCTCGCAGGATCCCGAGTACCTGCCGCCGCGCTACCGGCTGCTCGACCTCGCGCTCGCGGCGCGGAGCTGGGACTCGGCGGCCGACGCGGCGCGCGGGATCCTCAAGATCGCCCCGACGGACGCCCGCGTGCACGTGGCGCTCGGCGTCGCGCTCCGCAACGGGGGCAAGCCAGACGACGCCATCGCCGAATACGATCGCGCGCTCTCGCTCTCGCAGGGAAAGCTCGCCGAAGCGCACCTCGGCCGGGCCGTCGCCTTCGCCAAGGGAAAGAACAGCTGCGAGCCGGCGCTCGCCGAGCTCGACGTATTCGAGGCGTCGGTGGGCCCGACCGCGGCCGTCGAGACGCCTGCGCCCGCCCTTCGGCGAGAATGCGTGCAGCTCCTCGCCTCCGCGCGGCAGGCAGAGGAGGCGGCGCGCCAGATGCGCTCGGAGGCGGAGCGTGCCGCGGCGGCCAAGAGCGCTCCGGCGCCCGCGAAGGACAGCGCCGCACCCGTGACGCCACGGTAGGTGCGTGTAGGAGCGCGGGGTGGGCCGAAGTTTCGAGGCCCGGCGGGCGCGGTGATAAGCTCGCCGCACGGAGCCAGAATCATGCGTGTCATCGCGATCCTACTCGTATTCGCGCTTCCGCTCTCGGTGCGTGCCGCGGAGCAGAAGGGCCAGTCGCCGCAGGTGCAGGTGCAGTACGAGAAGAAGACGGTCATCGACTTCGAGGACGACACCATCCAGGGCGACTTGACGCGCCCGGACGGCGAGTACGTCGAGGCCCGCAAGCGCGTCAACCACTCCAACCTCATCCAGGTCCGCGAGAACTGGCGCGAGAAGGTCCTGCAGGCGCCGGACGACCTCTGACCGATGCCCGTCCCGATCACGCTCAAGGTGTTCCGCGGCGAGGACCTGCTCCGGACGGAGCAGTTCGCCCGCGACATCATCAAGATCGGGCGGCTCTCCTCCGCGCACCTCTGCCTCGAGGACGATCGCATCTCGCGCATCCACGCCGTGATCGAGGTGGCCCACGGCTCCGTCTCGATCATCGACATGGGGAGTGCCGAGGGCACCTTCGTCAACGGGAAGCGGGTGAGCCGCGGACCCCTGCGCGCCGGCGACGAGATCGGGCTCGGCGGACTCCGCATCCTCGTCGACGACCCGGTCGTGGTCCGGCCGCAGGGTGCCCCGGCGAACGGCGCGGCCAAGGGCGGCGCGGCGAACGGCGCCGTCCCTGCCGCCCCGGCCCCGCCCGAGCGTGTGGCCTCCGCTGCGGCGGAAGCGGCGCCCGCCGCTCGCGAGGTTGCGCTCACGCCCGCCGAGGCGGTGCCGCAGGCCCCGAAGGAGCTCGAGCCTTCCGCGGCCTTCCCGGCCGCCGGGGCACTCGCGCCCGCCGCCGCCCCGGCGGAGCGAGCCGCGCAGGCGCCCGCGCGGGCCGTCGAGGCGCCGCGGGCGGCGCGCGCGCGCCCGGCCGCCTCTCGGGCCCGGGCGCTCGACGCGGACCCCGCAGACGCGTCCGACCGCGGGGCGGAGGTCCGTGTCCTGTGGGGCGAGACGCTGCTCGATGCGGGGACGTATCTCCGTCCGCGCCGGCCCGTCACGGTAGGGACCGGTGACGACGTGGATTTCCTCCTCGGCGGGGCCGAGCTCCCGGCCAAGCGGTTCCCGATCCTCGCCTACAAGGACGGCGAGTACCGCTTCCGGTTCGCGAAGGGCATGACGGGCGGGCTGACGCGCCGCGGCCAGGAGATCCCCGTCGCGCGCCTCGTGAAGGAGCGCAAGGCCGTTCCGGACGCGGACGTGGAGGGCGTCTTCTCGGTGGCGCTGCCGCCGGACGGCCTCGCCTGGGCCGGGTTCGGCTCTGGCCTCCGCGTCGAGGCCTTCCGGGTGCGCCCGGAAAGGATGACGCCGGCGCCCTGGTGGGAGCGCATCAACTACCAGTTTCTGAACCTGTTCCTCGTCCTTCTCTTCCTGCAGGGTGCCTTCGTCGTGGCGGCCACTAACTTCTCACGCGAGGTGGACACCGTCGCCGACGACCTCTTCAAGAACCCGCAGCGGATGGCGAAGTTCATCATCAAGCCGCCGTCCGAGCAGCCGAAGTCGAACCCCTACCTCGAGAAGCTGCAGCGGGAGCTCAAGAAGGAGCAGCCGGGGGAGATGGCCGAGCGCCACAAGGGCGAGGAAGGGCAGATGGGCAAGAAGGACGCTCCGCGGACGAACGCCCGCAGCGCCCCGCGAGCCATCGACCCGAACGCCAAGGACATCGTGAAGAACTCCGGCCTCGTCGGCCTGATCGGACGCGGCAAGGGCGGTGGCCTCTCGACGATCTTCGGCCAGGGCGGCCTCGGCGGCGACCTGAAGGGCGCCGTCGGAAACATGTTCGGGCCGGTGGTCGGGGACAGCTACGGCGTGGGCGGTCTTGGCCTCAAGGGGACGGGCACGGGGGGTGGCGGGCATGGCGAGACCATCGGGATCGGCGGGGTCGGGACGAAGGGACGCGGCGGGGGCCTGGGCGGCTACGGCACGGGCGTGGGCGGCCTCGGGCACAAGGCGGACCGGGACGTCGCCATCCAGACGGGCCAGGTCGCGGTGCTCGGGGCCATCGACAAGGAGCTCATCCGGCGCGTCATCCAGGAGCACGCCAGTCAGATCCGCTACTGCTACGAACAGGAGCTGCAGCGCGACCCTAAGCTCGAGGGCAAGGTGGTGGTCCGCTGGATCATCAACGCCGACGGACACGTCTCGAGCCCGCAGATCGACGGCGGCGCCACGACGCTCGCGAGCGACGCGGTGCACCGCTGCATGATGGACCGCATCCAGAGTTGGGAGTTCCCGAAGCCCAAGGGAGGCGGGATCGCGGTCATCACGTACCCGTGGATCCTCAGGGCCTCGGGCGGGACGGGAGGGTAGGCACCGTGCGGAGGCTATTTGCCGCGTGCGCGCTCGCCGCGCTATTACCCGGGGGGGCGCTCGCCCAGGAGGCGGCGCCGCAACTCGAGGAGAACCCTCGCGCCCCGCGCTTCCAGGAGGTCGAGCGCGGCTTCTTCGCCTCCGTCGAGGCGGGCTGGCTCGGCGTGACGAAGACCCCGGTCGCGAACCGCTCCGAACACCCATACGCCTGCGTCGGCGTTCCGGCCACCTCCAGCTGCAGCGGGGGCTTCGGGTCGGGGCTCGCCCTGTCCGTCGACCTCGGCTACGACTTCACGAACCGGATCTCCGGCGCGCTGTTCTTCTACCAGGCCTTCGAGACCGCCTCGCAGTCGTACGGGTCGTTCCAGCTCAGCGGCGTGGGGGCCGAGTTCCGCTGGGCGTTCGTCGGGACCCGCGACGCAAACGGGGTCGAGCGCTTCTACGCCTACCTGCGCGGCCGCGGGGCGTACGTCTGGACCTTTCCCACCGGCCTCTTCGGCACGACGGACGTGTTCGCCGCGGCCGGAGTCGGCATCGACTACTACACCCGGCTGCGCCACTTCTCGGTGGGGCTTGCCGTGGACGGCCTCTACTTCTTCCAGGCGCAGGTGCCGGCCTTCGATGTGCTCGCCACCCTCCGCTACACGTTCTAGCGGTGACCAACCGACTCGACGACCTGATCCGGCCGCAGCTCGACGCGCTCGAGGCGGCTCCCGGCGACGCCGCCGCCCTGGACGCGCTCGAGGGGCTGTACCGCGAGGGCGATCGCCTTCCCGACCTGCTCGCGCTCCTCGAGCGGCAGGCGCGGCTCGTGAACGAGCCGTCGCAGTCGGCCGCGCTCCTCAGGCGGGCCGCCGCACTCGCCCAGCGGGAGCTCTCGGACCCATCCCGTGCCGAGGAGCTCCTCCTGGGCGCGCTGGCCATCGAGCCCCGCGACCCCGCGGCCCTCCGCGCCCTCGCCGACGTGCGGGAGACCAGGGCCGACGTCGCCGGCTTCGCCGAGGCCCTGGAACAAGAGGCGGATCGCACGGCGGACCGCTCCGAGGCCGCCGCCCGCTACCTGGCGCTCGGGCGGGTCTGCGAGGAGCGGCTCGGGCGCCGAGATCGCGCCGCGCTCTTCTACGGGCGCGCGGTCCGGCTCGACGCATCCCTCTCCGAGGCGCGGAGGCGCGCCCTCTCCTGCGTCGTGGAGCTCGGGCGCTTCGGGCAGGCCAAGCGGCAGCTCGACGACTGGCGGGACGGGGGCGGGGACCGGCAGGAGCTCGCCAGGGCCTACGCCGCGCTCGGGACGGCGCTCGCCGACGAGCCCCTCGAGCACGGCCTCGCCGTGGAGGCGCTCGTCGACGCCCTCGTGCTCGACCGCGCCGCCCCCGGCGCGGCGGAGGCGCTGGCCAAGATCAAGGCGGCGCCCCGCAGCTTCCGGGAGCAGGCACAGGCGCTCGCCGCTCGCGCCACCGAAGAGCGAGACCGGAGGACGGCGGCGCGGCTGTGGCTGCGGCTGGCGGGGCTCCACGCCGCCTACGACCCCGACGGCGCGCCCCGGGTCCGGGACGCGTTCGACCGGGCCTGGGCCGCCGCACCGGGGACGCTCGCGGCGCTCGACTTCCTCGATCGGTGGCACGGGGAGCGGCAGGACTGGGAGGGGCTCCGGCACGAGCTCTCCCGGCTCTCGGACGAGACCCGGGACCTCGCCGCGGCTGTTGCGGTCTGCCTCAAGAGGGCACAGGTCGACCTCGTACGCTTCGGCGACGGGGCCGCGGCGCTCGCCTCCCTGGAAAGAGCGCTCGAGCTCGACCCGTCGTGCGAGACCGCCGCGCTCCAGGCCTTCGAGATGCACGTCGACGCCAACAGGGCGGCGGAGGCCGCCTCGGTGCTCGAGCGCCACCTCGCGGCGACGCCGCGGAAGGCCCAGCACGCTGCGCTGCGGGTACGGGCCGCGGAGATGGCGATCGGCGCCGGCGACCGCGAACGAGCGCGCCGCCAGCTCGAGGCCGCCCTGCGCGAGGAGCCGTCGTTCGCCCCGGCCGCGCGGGCCCTCGCTCCACTGCTCGAGGAGGCGAAGGATTGGCGGCACCTCGTCGAGGCGCTGCTCGTGCAGGCCGCCGGGGAGAAGTCGCCGGAGCAGCGCGCTGCCGTGCTGGAGCGGGCTGCGGAGGTCCAGCTCGGCGAGCTCGGGGAGGCTCGCGAGGCCGTGCGCACCCTCGCCCGCGCGTTGCTCGCCGAACCGGGCCGCGCGAGCGCCAGGAAGGCGCTCGAGGTGGCGGCCGCGAGGGCCGGGACGTTCCGGGAGCTCGCGCGCGCCTTCCAGGCCGGCGCCCGGGCCGCCGGCGACGACAAGAAGACCGCGAAGGCGCTCCTGCGCCGGGCGGCCGAGGTCCACGAGCGAGACCTCTCGCAGCCGGAGGAGGCGGTCCGCATCTGGCGACAAGTCGTGGACCTCGATCCCTCCGACAAGGGAGCGTCCGCCGCCCTCGAGGCGTCGCTGGCTCGCGCCGGGCAGCACGCCGAGGTGGCCGCCGAGCTGTCGCGGCGGCTCACCGCCGCGCACGGCGCCGAGCGGCGCGAGCTCGCCGGGAAGCTGGCTCGCCTCCACCTCGAGGCCGGCGAGGCGGAACGGGCCGGTGCCGCATGGCGCGAGGTCCTCGCCGAGGCGGGCAGCGATCCCGAGGCGCTCCGGGGCCTCGCCGAGTCGCTCCGCGCCCAGGGGGGCCGGCGCGCCGCCGAGGAGCTCGTGTCGGTCCTCGCGAAGCTCGCCGCGCAGGGCGTGCCGGACCGCGTCGACCTGGAGGCGGAGCGGGCGGCGCTCCTCCTTGATCCGCTCGAGCGCCTCGGCGACGGCGCCCACGCCTGGCTCTCGCTTCTCGAGTCCGGGGGGCTGTCGCCGGCCCGATCGGCCCAGGCGCTGCGCGCCCTGGAGGCGCTGCTCGGCCGGGGGGTCGAGTCGGCCCGGATCGCACGAGCGCTCGTCCCGATCCACGCGGCGGCCGGCGACGCGGCACGGCACGTGGCGATGCTCGAGCTCCTCGCCCGCGACGCGGGTACGGGCCCGGACGAACGGGCGCGCATGTGGCTCGACGCCGCGGCCATCCGGCGGGAGCGCCTCGGGGACCTGCGCGGGGCGCTCGACGCGGCGGCGGCCGCGCTCCGACAGAGTCCCCCGCATCCCGAGGCGCGCCAGCAGGTGGAGGAACTCGCCACGAAGGCCCGCGCCTTCAGCGAGCTCTACGGGCTCCTCTCCGAGGCGGCAGACAGGCTCGAGGATCGACCCGCGGACGAGCGGTCCGTCCGGCTGCGCGCCGCGCGCCTCGCCGAGGAGGAGCTCGGGTCGAACGATCTCGCGGCCGCGCAGCTGCGGCGGGCACGCCAGCTCCTGCCCGAGGACCCGGAGACGCTCGCCGCCCTCACGCGCCTGGCCCTGGCGGGCGAGCGGTGGGAGGAGGCGACCGACCTCCTGTCCGACCGGTCGCGGCTGGCCGCTCCTCCCGAGCGACTCGCGCTCCTCACGCAGCTCGGCGACCTCCTGCTCGAGCGCCTCCGAGCGGCGGCTCCGGCGGCGAACGTGTACCGGCAGGCCCTCGACCTCGCGTCCGCCGAGCAGCGGCCGCGCATCCTCGCGCGGCTCGCCCGCGCGCTCGAGTCTGCCGGCGACCGGGACGGCCAGGGAGCCGTGCTCGCCGAGCTCGCCTCGCTCCCTCGGCCGTCCCAGGAGGGATCGGCCGCGCCACCCGTGGACCCGGTCACGGCCCTCCTTCGCGCCCGCGCGGCCGCGGAGCGGAGCCCCGGGGACGCGCAGGCCCTCTCCGAGGTCGAGCGGCTCGCGACGGCCCTCGATCGCCCGGCCGACCTCGCCTGGGCGCTCGAGCGGCGCCGCACCGCCGCCGGCACCCTCGAGCCGGAGGTGGCGGTCCGCCTCGCGGAGCTCAAGCGCACTCGGCTCGGCGACCCGGCAGGCGCGCTCCGGCTGCACGCGTCGGTCCTGAGGACCGATCCGACGCATGCCGCGTCGAGGGCCGCCCTGCTCGAGCTCGCGCGCATCCCCGGGCCCATCGGGCGGGAGGCGCTAGCCATGGCCGACGCGCTCCTGCAGGCGCTCGGGGATTCGGAGGCCCGCGTGGCGGTGCGGGAAGCGCGGCTCGGGAACGTGGACGACCCCGCCGAGCGCGCCCGCCTTCACGGGGAGATCCGGGCCGTCCTCGAGGTCGACCTCGAGGATCCCGGAAGGGCCCTCGATGCGGCCCGAGGCGCGTTCTCGGAGGGAGGCAAGGCCCGGGAGGAGGCGCTCGCCGACGTGCCACGCCTCGCCGAGAAGACGAGGCGCTACGAGGTGCTCGCCCAGCTCTGCGAGCTCGCCGCCGCCGAGACCGGGGGCGGCCGGGCCGTGGAGCTTCTGCGCCGGGCGGCCCGCGTGCGCGACGCCTGGATCGACGATCCCGCGGCCGCGAACGCGGCCTGGCGGCGCCTGCTCGCTGTCGCCCCCGGCGACCCCGAGGCGCTGGAGGGCCTCGACCGGGTCCTCTCCCGGGAGCGAAAGGTCGACGAGCTCGTGGCGGTGCTCGAGGCGCTCGCCGCGGCGCGTCGCGCCGAGCCGGCCCGGCGGCTCGAGGTTCTCCTTCGCCGCGGGGTTCTGCTCGAGGGGGCCGAGGACCCGCGCGCGGCGGTGGAGGCGTATTCGCAGATCCTGGAGGAATACCCGCGCGACGCCGCCGCGCTGGCCGGGCTCGCGCGCGTACTCAACCGCCCGGGCGCGCGTCACGCCGCGGCCCGGCTCCTCGAGCGAATCCACCGAGCGGCCGGCGACGCCGAGGCGCTCGTCGAGGTCCTCGAGATGCGCCTCGCCGACGCGCCCCCGGAGGAGCGGGGCGCGCTGCTCGCGGAGGTGGCGGCCCTGCGGGAGCGCCTGGGACGTCCCGAGGGAGCCTTCGAGGCGAAGGCGCGGCAGTACCGGGAGCTGCCCCTCGAGGCGAAGGAGGAGGCCGCGGTCCGCGCGGACCTCGACCGCCTTGCCACCCAGGCGGGCGCCTTCACCGGCCTCGCCGGTTCGCTAGAGCGGGCGCTCGCGGCGGGTCTTCCGGGCCCGGCCGCCACCGAGGTGCGCCGGCGGCTCGCGACCCTCTACGCGGAGAAGCTCTCGGACCCCGGCCGGGCCGCCTTGCACCTCGAGGAGCTCGCCCGCACCTCCCCGCGCCCGGAGGTCCTCTCGGCCCTCGCTCGCCTCTACCGCCGGACGGAGTCGTGGAAGGAGCTCGTCGGGGTCCTGGAGCGGCAGGCGCAGAGGGCCGAGGACCCCAGGCAGCGCCGGGACCTCCTCTACGAGAAGGCCACCGTCCTGGAGGAGCGGCTTTCCGATCGCGAGGGCGCCATGGAAGCGTACCGACAGATCCTCGTCGTGGACCCCGAGGACCCCACCGCCCTGCACCGGCTCGGGCGGCTTCTCGGCGTGTCCGAGCGCTGGGACGAGGTCGCGGCCGTGCTCGCCCGCGAGGCTGACGCGGCCGAGCACAAGCCCGAGACGGCGGCCGAGGTCGCCGAAATCCGCTATCGCCTGGGGCGCGTCCGGCAACAGCGGCTCGGCGACGCCGCCGGCGCCGTGGAGGCGTACCGCTCGGTCCTCGACAAGGTGCCGCGCCACCCGGCGACGCTCGCCGCGCTCGAGGAGCTTGCGCGCGGTTCCGGCGCGCCGGCCGCCGCCGCGGCCCGGATCCTCGAGCCCATCTACGAGCACGAGGGCGAGCACCACCGGCTGGTGGAGGCGCTGGAGGCGCGGCTGCCTGGCCTGCCCGATCCCGCCGCCCGTGCGGCGCTCCTGCGCCGCGTCGCCGACCTGTACCAAGGTCCGCTCCGCAACGTCGAGATGGCGTTCCTGACCGCGAGCCGCGCGCTGCGCGAGGACCCGGGGTCCCGGGAGACGATGGATCTTGCGGAGCGGCTCGCCAGGGTCGCCAACGTGGAGGAGGAGCTCGCGGCCCTGTTCTCGGAGAACGCGGAGCGCGCCCTCGACCCGCTGGTCCGCGCGGAGTACTACCGCCGCCTCGGCAGGCTCTCGTCCGCCGAGCCGGCCCGCGCCGCGGAGGCGTGGCAGAAGCTGCTCGAGATCGCCCCCGACGACGCGGAGGCGCTGGAGGGGCTGACGGGCTTGCAGCGCGAGGGCGGGGACGCCGGTGCCCTCGTGCGCGTCTTGCGAAAGCGGCTCGCCATCGAGGACGACGAGTCCCGCCGCGCCGTCCTGCTCTCCGAGCTCGCCGAGGCGCAGGAGCGCGCCGGGGACGCGAGCGGTGCCGCGTCGAGCCTGAGGCGGCTGCTCGAAGCCCGGCCGGCCGACCGCGGTGTGCTTGCACGGCTCGACGCCCTCTGCCTGCGCGGCGAGCGCTGGGCGGAGCTCTCCGAGGTGCTCGGCCGCGAGATCGCGGCGGCCGACCAGGCCAACGACGACCCGGCCTCGGTTGCGCTGCGGGAACGCCTCGCCACGCTGCGCGAGACCAGGCTCCTCGACCGCGAGGGTGCGCTTTCGCTCTTCGAGGACATCGTGGCTCGCCAGCCCGATCACGCTGCCGCGCTGGAGCGGCTCGAGGCGATGCTCGAGAAGGACCCGTCGAACGCGCGCGCGGCGCTCGCCCTGGAGCGCGCCCATGCGGCCACCGGCCGCTGGGATCGCCACGCTGGCGCCCTCGAGGTCCGGGCCGCGGAGCGGCCGGATCCGCTCGAGCGCAAGGCGCTCTTCGCGCAGCTCGCGCAGGTGCACGAGAAGCGGCTCGGCAGCGCCGGACACGCCTTCGCCGCGCTGGCCCGCGCCTTCCGGGAAGACCCCGCCGACGCGGCGCTGCGAGCCGAGCTCGATCGGCTTGCGGAGGCGACCGCGCAGCACGCGGAGCTCGCCGCCCTCTACGAGGAGTCGCTCGAGCGGCTCGGTCCCGGCGGCGGGCCGATCTCGCTGCGCATCGGGGCATTGTACGAAGGGCCACTCGGGCGGCCGCCCGACGCGCCCAGGTTCTACGAGCGCGCGCGGAAGCTCGACGCCGGGGTGGCGCCCCAGGCGCTTTTGTCCCTCGAGCGACTCTACCGGAAGCTCGAGAGCTGGCCCGAGCTCGCCGAGGTGCTCTCCGCTCTCGCCGCGCGCGAGACGCGCCCCGAGGAGAGGGCGGGGCTCCTCTTCCGGCTGGGCCAGATCTGGGAGGAGAAGCTCCAGTCGCCCGAGCGCGCGGTCGCAGCGTACGAGGCCGTGCTCCAGGCGAGTCCCGGGCACCTGCCCTCGCTCCGCGCGCTCGAGCGCCTCCACGAGCAGGCGGGGCGCACCGACGCGCTCTACGAGGCGCTGAAGGCGGAACGCGCCGTCGCCGAGCCCTCGCAGCGAGAGCGGGTCACCGCGCGGATGGCCGAGGCCGCCGCCGCGCTCGGCCGCGACGCCGAGGCCGTGGACCTCTGGCGTGAGGTCCTGAAGCTCAAGCCGAAGAGCGACCCGGCCCTCGCCGCGCTGGAGGCGCTGCTCGAGAAGCTGGAGCGCTGGCGGGAGCTCGCCGAGGTGCTCCGCGCCCGGGTGCCGCTCGCGCAGGACCGCCGCGAGGCCGTCCGGCTCCAGGAGAAGCTGGGCCAGGTCCTCGGCGGGCGCCTCGGCGACGCCGCCGAGGCCGTGCGCTCCCTGCAGGCCGTCCTGGAGAGCGATCCGCGGAACCGCCGGGCGCTGGAGGCGCTCCGCGACCTCCACGCGGCCGCCGGCGACCGCGAGGCGCTCGTGCAGGTCAACCGCCGGCTCATCCCCCTGCAGGAGGACGCTGCGGGGGTGAAGCGCGTCCGCCTCGAGCTCGCCGAGCTCCTCCTCGCCATCGGCCAGAGGCAGGAGGCCGTCGAGCAGGGGAAGCGCGCCTTCGACCTCGAGCCGCACGACGACCGCGACCTCTCCCGCCTGGAGGCGCTCTTCCAGGCAGCCGGAGCCGTTCCCGAGGGCACGCGCGCGGCCGAGGCACGCGCCGCGCTCCTCGCCGCTCAAGGAAGGACGGCCGAGGCGGCGGAGGCGTGGCAATCTGCGGCGCAGCTCTGGCAGTCGGCGGGGCGGTTCGACGCCGCGGCCGCGGCGCTGGAGAAGGCGCTGGCGCTCGACGGCGGCAACCGGGCGATCTTCGACCGCCTGCGCGCCCTGCATGCCGAGGCCGGCGACTGGCGCTCGCACGCACGGGTCACCGACGCATTCCTCGCCGGGCTACACGATGGCGAGGCGCGCGCCCGGCTCCTCGAGGAGCTCGCCGACGTCCACGAGACGCGGCTCGGCCAGAAGGAAATGAGCTTCCTCGCCTGGTGCCGTGCGTTCCAGGAGGACCCGGGCAGCGAGACGGCGCGCGCAGCCGTCGAGCGGTTGGCGTCGGAGACGGAGGCGTTCGAGGAACTGGCGGAGATCTACGAGCAGGTGGGGGAGGGCCTTCCCGGCCCGCAGCGGGCCAGGATGCTGCTCCGGCTCGGTCACGTGCGGGACGAGAGGCTCGACGATCCCGAGGGGGCCGAGGCGGCCTTCCGGCGCGCGCTGGAGAGCGATCCAGCGAGCCTCGAGGCGCTGGACGCGCTCGCCGCGCTCTTCGTACGGCGCGGCCGCGCCCCCGACCTCGTCATCGCGCTCGAGCAGAAGCTCGAGGCGGTGGCGGGGCTCGACGACAAGAAGGCGGTGCTCCTCGAGATCGCGCGCATCCAGGACGGACAGCTCCACGACGTCGAGGAGGCGGTGGGTGCGCTGCGGCGCATCCTGGAACTCGACGGGGGCGACCCGCAGGCCCTGGAGGCGCTCGCGACGCTCTACCGGCGCGAGGGTCGCTTCGCCGACCTCGCGCACGTGCTCGCACGGGCACGCGACCTCGCCCCGGATGCCCCGAGCCGAATCGCCTGGCAGCTCCAGCTCGCCGCGGTCCACGAGTCCGACCTCGCGGACGACGAGGCGGCCGTGGAGGCCTACCGCGCCGTCCTGGGCATGGACGACCGGGAGCCGCAGGCCCTCGCCGGGCTCGAGCGCCTCTACACGAAGCTCGACCGCTTCGCCGAGCTCAACCGGGTCTACGAGAAGCAGGCCGAGAATGCGCTCGAGCCCGCCGAGCGCGTGCGCATCCTGTGCAAGAGCGCCGGCATCTGGGAGGAGAAGCTCGGGAATCCGCAGAAGGCGATCGAGCGATACGAGCAGGTCCTGAGGCTCGACGGCCGCCACCTGCCCTCGGCGAAGAGCCTGGAACGGCTCTACCGCCAGGAGGGCCAGTGGGAGAAGCTCATCAGCGTCCTCTCGCACCACCTGACCCTCACCGCCGACCGGCGGGAGCAGATCCTGCTGCTCGTCGCCATCGGCGAGGTCTTCTGGAGCCAGCTGCAGCGCGTGGACCGCGCCGAGGAGACGTTCCGCCAGGCCCTCGAGGTCGACCCCGAGTCGCGGGAGGCGGTGGCCGCGCTCGGCAGCCTGTACGAGCGCAGCGGGAACTGGAACCTGGCGCTCGACATGCTCCGCAAGGAGGCGCGCCTCGCCGCGGCGAGCCCGGACGCCGTGGACCTGCACTTCCGCATGGGGCGGATCCACGAGGAGATGCTGCTCGACCTCGGCGCGGCGAAGCTCGAGTACGAGCGCGCGCTCGACCTCGAGGCCGGGCACCTCCCGTCGATCCGCGCCCTGAAGGGGATCCGCGCGCGGGAGGGGAACCGCGAGGAGTACCTGCAGCTCGTGCTCGCCGAGGCGCGCTACGCCGAAGAGGGTCCGGCGCAGGCGGAGCTGCTCACCGAGGCAGGCCGCATCCACCTCGAGGAGCGCAACGACGCGCCGGGGGCGGTGCGGCTCTTCGAGGAGGCGCTCCGGCGCGTCCCGGACCACCTGCCGGCGGCCCGCCCGCTCTCGGAGATCTACCAAGCAAAGGGCGCATGGGCGGATGCGGCGCGGGTGCTCGAGATCGTCGTGGCCCGGCTCTCTGGCGAGGGGGATGCGCACGAGCTCTGCCGCCAGTCGTACCGGCTCGGCTACGTTTGCGAGAAGCTCGGCGACGAGGAACGGGCCCTCGCCGCCTACCGTCGCGCCTACGAGCTCGACGCCACCTACCTCCCCGCGCTCGAGGGGCTCGGCACGCTGCTCGTGCACCGCCAGGCGTGGGACGAGGCGCTGCGCATCTTCCAGTCCATCCTGATCCACCACCGAGACGGCCTCACGGATCTCGAGGTCGTCGAGACCTACTGGCAGATCGGCGAGATCCAGGAGAGGCAGGGCCAGCTCGACCGCGCGGCGAAGAGCTTCGAGAAGGCGCTCGAGATGGACCAGAACCACGAGCCCTCCCGCCGCAGCCTCACCCGGGTCCTCGAGGCCCAGGGCAACTTCGAGGGCGCCGTCGAGCAGCGCCAGAGGCTCGCGCCGCTCCTCGAGGGGCGGGCGCGGTTCGAGCAGCACGTGGCGATCGGCGAGATCTGCAGGGACCGGCTGAAGGACCCGTACCAGGCCATCGACGCCTTCCTGTCCGCCGCGCGGGTCGACCCCGGCGACATGAAGGTGACCGAGTCGCTGCTCGCGCTCTACCGAGAGACGCGGCAGGCGCAGAAGGCCGCCGACGTCATGGCGCGGATGCTGGAGGCACCGGAGGTGAAGGCCGACGCCTCGCGCGCCGGGCGGCTGCACCTCGCGCTCGGCGAGATCTACCGCGACGAGGTCCAGGACGCCGAGAAGGCGCTGTTCCATCTGGAGAGCGCGCTCGACGCGAACCCGCGCCTCGTCCAGGCTTTCGCGGCGATCGAGGCCGTCCTCGCCCGGGAGAAGCGCTGGACCGATCTGGAGCAGGCCTACGTGCGGATGATCCAGAGGATCCCCAAGGGGGCCGAGTTCGCCGCGCCGCGCCTCGCCCTGTGGAAGGCGCTCGGGGAGCTCTACCTCCGGGTCCTCGCGAATCCCGACGGCGCGCGGACGGCGTACGAGGTCGTCGTCCGGACCGACCCGGAGGACGCCGCCGCCGCGGAGGTGTACGCCGAGCTGGCCGCCGCACAGCCCGGCCACGAAGCCGAGGCGGTGGATGGATACCGGCGGCTCCTCGCGCTCAACCGCGGGCCCGAGAAGGCCGTGGCGAAGCTCGTCGCCCTCTACGCCGGGCGCAAGGACTACGACCGCGCCTACAGCGCGGCCCAGGTCCTCGCCCACCTCCTCGGCGCAGCCGGCCCCGACGAGGTGGAGGTCGTCTCCAAGCTGCGCCGCTACGCGCGCGACACCGCCACGCGGTCGCTCGACGCGGCGCTCTGGAGCCGCCTGCTCCACGAGCGGCTCCGGGACTGGTCGCTCGCGGCCATCCTCACCGTCGTCGCCCGGGACGCGGCACCGCTGTTCGTCCAGGCGCCGAAGGACCTGGGCCTCAGCCCCAAGAAGGACGAGATCGACGTCGGCGGCTCGATGCTGTTCCTCGCGAGCACGATCAAGTACGTCGCCCGTACCCTCGGGGTCGACGCCGTGCGCCTCTTCCGCGCTCCGGAAAGTCCGGGTCGGCTCGGCTTCGCGAATACCGAGCCGCCAGGAATCGTGGCGGGAGAGGAGATGTTCCGGGAGAGACCGAAGAAGGAGCTCTGGTTCTCGGTGGGCAAGGTGGTCTCCTTCATGCGACCCGAACTCCGCCTCGGGCGCCTCATGCCGCACGACCAGCTCGACGCCGTCTTCCAGGCGGCGTGCAGCCTGGGGACCTCCCGCTTTGTGGTCACGGCGCCCCCCCATCTGGTGCAGAAGCTCAAGAACCAGCTCGAGAAGCTCTTGCCCGAGCGGACCCGCACGCAGACACTGAAGAAGCTCGCGCGCGACTACTGTGCCGTGCAGCAGCCCGGAGACGTCCGGGCGTACATGGATGCGGTGGAGTTGACGTCCAACCGGGTCGGCGCGCTGCTCGCCGGCGACCTGGAGATCGCCAAGCGCATGGCACTACAGGAGAAGGCCCAGGTGTCCAAGCTGAAGGATGACGCCAAGGTCCGCGACTTGGTGCTCTTCTGCACGTCCGAAGACTGGGCGGCGCTCCGGGAGGCCCTGGGCCTCTCGGTCGTGGTGCGGTGAGGGGGACAACGCCGATGCGGTTCACCTGCGACAGCTGCGGCGCGCAGTACATGATCTCCGACGACAAGGTCGGGCCGAACGGCGTGAAGGTCCGCTGCAAGAAGTGCAGCCACGTCATCGTCGTGCGGCGGCCCGCCCCCGAGCCGGAACCCGTCGTCGCCGCGCCGCCGGCGCCGGCCGCGCCCCGCCCGGACGGACTGGACGAGGAGCTCGGGCAGGCCTTCGACAAGGTCATGTCCGGCGGCCAGCCGGCGGAGAGCGCGGCGGAGCCGCCGCCGCCCCCCCCACCGGAGCCCGCGGCGCCGCTCGCGGCCCCCACGCTCGCGGGGGAGTGGTACCTCGCCATCAACGACCAGCAGGTGGGGCCCCTCGCACCCGACGGCGTGCGGGGGCGCTGGGAGGCCGGGGAGATCGGGCCGGACACGCTCGTGTGGTGCGCGGGTCAGCCGGACTGGTCGCCGCTCTCCTCGGTGCCGGCCCTGGCCGGCTTCCTCGCCCCGGTTCCGCGGGGCGAGCGCTCGGCGCGCCCGCCCGAGCCCTCGCCTTCTCCCGCTCCGGCCCCGGCGGCGGACCGGGCGACGACGCCCGAGCCGGAGGGCTGGAGGCCCGCGGCGGCGACGGCGCTTGCCGCGCTCGCCAGCGAGGAGATGAAGGCGACGGCCGCTCCCGCGGCGGCCGCCGGGCGCCCGGCCAACGGCGCCCGGTCCCTCCTCCAGTCGATGGAGCTCCCCGACGCTGGCGGCGTGGACCCGACGGGCGCCCTGCCGCTGCCGATCAAGGGGCTCGAGACCACGGAGGAGCGCCACCTGAAGCGCCAGTCCGGCATCGCGCGTTCCACCGCGGAGATCCGGCTCAAGCGCAGCGCCAACCGGACGATCCTCCTCGCGGCGGTCGCGCTCGCCGTGCTCGTGTGCGCCTCTGCCGCCGGGCTGTGGTGGTACTTCGACCGCCGGCTGAGTGGCCGGGAGACGACCGCTCTCGCGCCAACGGCGCCCGCCGTCCCGCCCGCGGCGAACGCCGCGCCGCCCGCCACCCCTCCCGTGCAGCCGCCGCCCGAGAGCGCGGTCGCCGCGCAGGCGCCGGCGCCACCTCCTCCCGTAGCGGCCCCCGCGGCCGCGCCTGCCACGCCTCCGTCGCCGGCCCCCGTGGCCGCTGCAGCGGCGGCGCCTTCGCCCGCGCCACCGCCCGAGCCCGCGGCAGCGCCGGCCGCGCCCGCGCCGCCGCCGGCGCGCACCGCTGCGCGGCCGGAGAAGGCGAAGAAGAAGGCGAAGGCGGAGGCCTCGGCGAAGCGCCAGCCCTCCAGGGCCGTGGCCGCGTCCGAGGCGACGGCCCCCGCATCGCGCAAGACCGGCGACCCGCTCCTCGATGCGTCCGACGTGGACGCCGACTTCGAGCGCGAGCTCTCGGGCGGCACCAAGACGAAGAGGTCGGTGTACGTCCCGCCGCCCTCCGGGGCCGACCTGCCCGACCGCCTCACCGAGGCCCAGATCAACGAAGGCGTGGCGAGCCGCATCGACGCCCTGAAGCAGTGCCTGGAGCAGCAGACCGCCGCGCAACCCGACGCGCACGGGACGCTCAAGATCCGCTGGGTGATCCAGGGCGACGGGGGCGTCTCCGGCGTGAAGTCGATGAGCCCCGAGTTCGGCGGTCAGCCCATCTCCGGCTGCATCGCCAGCGTGGTGAAGACCATCCGGTTCCCGCGCTCGCGCACCGCTGGCCAGGAGGTCGTCTTCCCGTTCCGGTTCTGACCCGGGCGCCGGCCCGGCAGCTGCCCCTCCCGTGGGACACGACGCCAAGCGCACGCGCACCGACGCGGACGGCTACCGGCCGGTGGCCGAGATGGACCTCGGCGACCTCGAGATCCTGCGGCTCATCCTCCGGGGTGGGTCGGTCATCGACTGGAGGCGGCTCCACTTCCGCGACCCCGGGGAAGTCGATCACTTCCTGCGCCTGAACCTCCTCGACCTCGCGAATCCCCGCGACGAGCGGAGGCTTCGCGCGATCCTCGCCCAGGCCGTCGAGTACCTTCGCTCCGCGTTCGGGTACCGGGTGGCCGAGGCGGTCTCCGGCCCGGAGGATCTTCGGCACCTGTTCCTTCTCGCGAGCGGCGCGGCGGAGCCCCAGCGCTACCGGCGGATCGCGTGCGTCGTCCTGAAGTGCATGCACGTGGTCCATCACCTCGAGGCGCGGGAGCTCCTCTTCCGCACGGCGATCCGCGAGGCGGACCTCGCCGAGCGAGTCGACCGGCGTGTCATGGCGGTCGCCCGGGGGATGGCGGAAGCGGGCTTCCCCATCTTGCAGTTCCACGGAAACGTGAAGACCAGGCAGTCGCTCGTCACGAAGCTGCTCGTGAAGCGGGAGACCGTGGCAGCCCAGGTATTCGACCGGGTGCGCTACCGGGTCGTGACGCGGACGAGCGAGGACATCCCGCCCGTCCTGCGCCATCTCTGCGACGCCCTGTTCCCCTTCAACTTCGTCGTGCCGGGGCAGGCCTCGAACTCGCTCCTTCCGTTCCGCCACGTGGTCGGGCAGCACCCGCGGGCCGAGGAGATCGCCGGCCGGCTACAGGCTCCGCTCGAGCTCGAGGCCGGTGGACTCGCCCGGGCGAACGAGTTCAGCAGCCGGAGCTACCGGGCGCTCAACTTCGTGGTGGACATCCCCGTCCGCATCGACGATCTCTTGCCCCAGGAGCCGCCCCAGGGCTCCGAGGACCTGGGGCGGGTGGTGTTCTCGCTCGTGGAGTTCCAGGTCCTGGACGAGGAGACCGCGAGGCACAACGAGCAGGGCCCGGCGCGGCACGAGCGCTACAAGAAGCGGCAGCTGAAGAGGGTGCTTCGCCGACTGTCGCGCGGGCTCGTCGTGCCGAAGAAGGCGGAGCGCAAGGTATAGGTCGCAGGGCCGACGCGGGCCGGCCGAAGGGGGAGCAATGCGCGAGTCCACGAAGCAGAGCCCGGCGGACCGGGGTCAGGTTCAGATGCCGGGCCGCTGCCAGATCTGCGGTGCGGAGGGGAACACCATCGCGGTCCCCGGCGCCCCCGAGCCGAACATGTTCTGCGCGCGCTGCGCCATCGAGTACGGCGAGGGGATCGCGGACGAGGACGTCGGAGAATAGCCGTCGGCGGGCGCCGCGAGCTAGCCGATGGCGGCCGCGAAGCTCACCGAGTCGATCGCGTCGCTCCACTGGCCGTAGTGGATCAGCCGCGCGCCGCGCCCTGCTGCCCTCATCGCCGCGTAGATCGGCGCCGTCCCACACAGGCGCCGCCGCCGGTCGTCGCGCCCCGCGTCCCTGTGGAATCCGGCGGCGTCCCCGGAGTCCAAGAACGAGAGCGTCCGTCGGTCCTGCGCGGCGAGCGCCGCGAGCTCCCCGGGGGACGGCGGGCGCGCGTCCCCGAACTGTGGCCCGACGTGCGCCAGATCCGCGCCGGCCACGTAGCAGACTTTGCGGCCGGCGACGGCGCGGCGGAGCGCCCCGAGGAAGCGGTCGGTGGACGGGGCCGGGTCCTCGAGATGGGAGATGCTCGAACACAGGACCGGCAGCACGCGGAAGGGCCGGTCGACGACGTGACGGAGCCAGACCATGGGGAGCTCGCAGCTGTGCTCCCCCCGGTGGCAGAGCTCGTCGCGCAGGACCTCGCCGGCGCCGAGCTCGGCGGCCAGGCGATCGACGAGTCCCACGTCGGTCGGCAGCTCCCCGAGGGGCGTGGCGTACGACTGACGCGTGAGCGTGAAAAGGCGCGGTGGCGAGGCATGGGCCGTGCCGAAGACCACGAAGAGCTCGGCGTCGCATCCGCGCGCGGCCGCGGTCCAGGCGTGCGCGTAGGCGATGCCGCCGCGCCGGAAGTCGATGTGGGGGGACACCACCACCGTGGCCGGTCGCGCGGCCTTCGTTCGCGGCGTCGCGGCTGCGCTCGCGGCGGCGACGTAGCCGTCGAGCTCGCGCCGGAGCGCTGCGGCGTCGGCCGGGTAGGAAGTGCCGGCGCAGGCGCTCGGCCGGTGGGGAGCGCGGCGGTAGTCGGCGACGGCCCGCTCGCGGAGGATCGCGTAGGCCGCGCCCTCGAGGATCCCGGCGTCCCGGGCCTGCCGGATGAGCCCCGCCACGACGCCCCGCTGGGCGCCTGCGCCGAGCCGGAGCAGGGCCTCGTGGATGTCGTCCAGGGAGCGGTTTCCGTCGCAATGGGCCAACACGACCCAGGCGGGAGCGGTCACGACAGGTTCCCGGGGGAGGACGCCGAGGGGGTCGCGCAGGAGGACGCCCGGGGTCCCGTCGCCCAGCGTCACGGGCTGGGGTTCGAGCGGGGCGAGCCGCGGGCGCTCGAGGTCGGGAGGCGTCACCGCTTCTTGTTTCGCTTCCGCGCCTGCTTGCGGGCCTGTCGCTCCTGCTTCCGCTTCTTCTTGCGGGCCTCGCGGTCCTTGGCGCTCTCGCCCTGAATCGGCTCGGCCGCGTATCCCATGAGTCGCGCTCGCGCCAGCGCGCCGGCCGGCATGCGGGGCTGCATCCCCTTCGGGAGGCCGGCCATCTGCCCGGCGAGCGCGGCCGGGTCGGGGGCGCGCCCCTCGAGCATCTCTTGCACCGCCGCGGCGTCGTCGCCGAGAATGTCGTCGAGCCCCTGTCCCTTGGCCTTGCGCAGCGACACGAGCTGCTTGATGCCCGGGAGCCGGGCGAGGAGGCCGGGCGCCGAGCCGACCGCCTTCATGATGCCGCGCATGCCGTGATAGTGCTTGAGCAGATCGCGGACCTCCTTCTCCGACCTGCCCGATCCCTTCGCCACCCGGCGGATGCGCGACTCGCCGAGCGAGTCCGGACGCGCGCGCTCGCCGGGCGTCATCGAGTCCACCATCGCGACCATGCGGGTCAAAGCCGCGTCGTCGAACTGGAACCCCTCCGGCATCTCCCCGAAGATCGGGAACTTCTCCATCAGCTCCCCGAGAGGCCCCATCTTGCGGATGGTCCGGACCTGGTTCACGAAGTCGTCGAGGGTGAAGTCGCCGGAGAGGATCTTCTGCGCGTCCCTCTCCGCCTGCTCCTCGTCGACGTGGGCCTCGAAGTCCTTCATGAGGCCGACGACGTCGCCGAAGCCCAGGATGCGGCTCGCGAGGCCCTCGGGGCGGAACTCCTCGAGCCTGTCGAGCTGCTCGCCCATGCCCAGGAACTTGATGGGCTTGCCCGTGACCTCCTTGATGGAGAGAGCCGCCCCTCCGCGGGCATCGCCGTCGAGCTTCGTCAGGATGAAGCCGTCGATGCCGATCCGGCGATCGAACTCGGCCGCCGTTCGCACCGCGTCCTGCCCGATCATCGCGTCGCAGACGAGCAGGACGTTGTCCGGGTGCACCGTCGACTTCACCTGCTCGAGCTCGGTCATGAGCGCGTCGTCGATGGCGAGGCGCCCTGCCGTGTCGTAGATGACCACGTCCGCATGGTCGCGAGCAGCGGCCTCGGACGCGCGGCGGCACAGCTCCGGAGGTGCGAGCCCCGGCTCGTGGAAGACGGGGACGCCGAGCCGCTCGCCGAGCTGCTTCAGCTGGTCGACGGCGGCCGGCCGCTGCACGTCCGCGGCGACGAGGAGGGTCTTCTTGCCCTCCTTCAGGAACCGGTTTGCCAGCTTGGCCGCGGTCGTTGTCTTGCCCGACCCCTGGAGGCCGATGACCATGACGCCGGTGGGGTGCTTCTTCGCGATCGCGAGCGACGTGTCCACAGGCCCCATGAGGGCCTCGAGCTCGTCGTGGCAGATCTTGACGAAGTGGTCCTGCGGGGTCGCTCGCAGAGTACCCCGGGCCGTGTGCACCTTGGTGTCGACGACCTCGCCGACGGCCTTCTCGCGGACCCGCGCCACGAAGCGCTTCACGACCTCGAACGCCACGTCGGCCTCGAGGAGGGCCACGCGGATGTCCCGCAGCGCCTCGTCGACCACCTCGGGTGTGATCTCGGTGCGGCCCTTCAGCTTGTTGCGGGCGGCCTTGAAGCCTCTGGCAACGGTCTCGAGCATCGCGCTGTCAAATCCGGAGGGGTGGCTTATAACACGACCATGGCCGCGCAAGCGCACTCGGACGGACCCCGGCTGTTCACGGTCGAGCAGGCAAACGCGCTGGTGCCGACGCTCCAGCTCGAGTTCGGGCGGCTGGCCCATCTGCGCGGAGAGGTCTCGGCGGTGGTCGAGGCCCTCGGCGGGCCCGACGAGGCCATGGCGTACCTCGAGGAGCGGAACCCGGCCAAGCAGGGGCTCGAGGCAAAGGTCGAGCAGTTCCGCCGCCTCGTCTCGGAGATCAACGGCGTCGTCCAGCGCGTGAACGACCTCGGCTGCCTCGTGAAGGACCTGGAGATGGGACTCGTCGACTTCCTCAGCATGCGGGGAGAGGAGGCCGTCTTCCTGTGCTGGCAGTTCGGCGAGCCAGCGGTCGCGCACTGGCACCCCGTCGACGAGGGCTTCGCCGGGCGTCAGCCGCTCGAGGACGTCGTCGCGCAGCGGCCGGAATTCCTGAACTGAGCCCCCGACGCCCGCGGTGCGCACCTCCGCGACCAAGCCCGGGCGCCCTCGGGGTGGTCCACGGTGCGTCGTGAGCACCCCGGGAGCGGGACGGAGGGCGGCATGCCGCCGGACGTGCAGCCCTTGCAACGTCCCGCCGCCGCGTTAATTAGGGCCGCCCGGGATCGAACCGGGACTCCGCTTTCGCGGAAGCGGATTTTAAGTCCGCCGCGTCTGCCAGTTCCGCCACGGCCCCCGAGAGCCATTCTATGACGCCGCTCGAGAGCGTACGGCCAATCGTTCATCCCCGCGCGAATCTGCGGGACGATCTCGACCACGCGCTCCCGCGGCTCGCCCATCACGGCCAGGACGGCGGGCGCGACGCGCCGGACGGCCGCGATCCGTCCCCGCGTCGGCTCCACCCGCGCGGTAGCCTTGACGCCGCGGCGGAGATGGGAGAGTCAAGGAAGATGCCTGATCCGACCCGCCGCCGGTCCCCGCGCACCCGCCTCCGGGTCGGCGACCTGCTCCCCGCGCGCAGGTCGCTCCTCGCGGCCCTCGCGGCGGCTGCCGCTGCCGCCGGCTGCGGCTCGACCAGTTCGGGAAGCCAGGGCTCCCCTCCGTCGAGCTGGACGGCGATCGGTGCCGGGGCCACCCACAGCCTTGCCGTCGATTCGAAAGGGAGCCTCTGGGGCTGGGGAAACAACGCCTGGGGACAGGTCGGAGACGGCTCGGTGACCATGCGGACGGCGCCGGCCGAGAGCCTGAACGGGTTCACCGCCGTCGCCGGCGGCGGGAAGCACTCGCTGGGCGCGAGCGGGGTCGGGCTCCTCTCCTGGGGCGACGACAGCCTCGACCAGCTCGGGGACGGTGGTGGCAGCGGGCATGTCACCATCCCGACCGCGCTCGGCTTCCCCGCGGTCACCGCCGTGTCCGCCGGCGACTACCACTCGCTCGCGCTGAAGACCGACGGCACCCTGTGGGCCTTCGGCGACAACTCCCAGGGGCAGCTCGGCATCGGATCCACGACCACCCGGTCCGTGCCGACGCAGGTCGGAACGAGCACGTACCGGTCGGTGTCCGCGGGCGGCAACCACAGCCTGGGAGTCCAGACGGACGGGACGCTCTGGGCCTGGGGCGACAACTCCTATGGAGAGCTCGGGGACGGGACCACGACGCCGAAGCTCTCGCCCGAGCAGATCGGGACCGACACCGACTTCGCCTCCGTCTCGACGGGTGAGGTGCACACGGTGGCCGTGAAGACGGACGGGACGCTCTGGGCCTGGGGCGACAACTCGTTCGGAGAGCTCGGGGACGGCAGCACGACCCCCCGTCTCTCGCCCGAGCAGATCGGGACCGACACCGACTTCGCATCCGCGTCGGCGGGAAACGCCTTCACCGTCGCGGTGAAGACGGACGGTACGCTCTGGACCTGGGGCAGTAACAGCTACGGGCAGCTCGGAGACGGGACCGCCACCGCCATGCGTCCCTCGCCGGCGCAGATCGGGAGCGGCTTCGCGTCGGTATCCGCGGGCGCGTACCACGTGGTCGCCCTGAAGACGGACGGGACGCTCTGGGCCTGGGGCAACAACAGCTACGGACAGGTCGGAGACGGGACCACCACGAACCGCCCGTCCCCGGTCCAGGTCAAGTAGAGCTCGCAGGTCGCGGCCTTGTCCGAAGCTCCCCCGCCGCGGCTCGCGAGGAGGGGCTCCTTCACGAATCTTCGATTGCCGGGCGTGCGCCTGCGCGGCGCGAGACGGCACGCCCTTCCGAAGGCGTTCTGGAGAAGCGAGGCCTGTCCGGGGATGATGTGTGCGGTCGTCAGGGTCGGACGCGCCGGTTCGCCGCCGGGAAACTTTCCCGAGTCCGGGCTGTTAGAGAGGGCACGACCGGAGGAGCGACGACGCAAATGGCGCCATCGAAAGGCTGTTGCCCGCGGGCAAGCAAACACCGGGTTCGCTCTTGGCCGCTAGCCGGGGCAGTGCTCCTCGCGCTCGCCGCGCCGGCCGGCGTCCGGGCAAGCCTGGGGGGAACGGTCGACTCCATCGAGGCCGACCGGAGCGCGCTCTCGGCCGTCGTCCGCAGGCCCGAGCCCGGCAGTCGGTTCACGGTGCACGAGATGCAGATCGGCTCGACCGTCGTGCGCGAGTACGTGTCGCCCCAGGGCGTCGTCTTCGGCATCGCCTGGAAGGGGATCGCGCACCCCGACCTCCGGCCGCTCCTCGGCGCCTACGCCCCTGCCTATCTCGACGCCCTCCAGAAGCAGCCACCGCGGGCGCCTGGGGTCCGCGCGCACACGCTTCGGACCGACGGGCTCGTCGTCGAGCGGTGGGGGCACATGCGGAGCCTCGGAGGGCGCGCCTACGCTCCGAGCCTCGTTCCCGCGGGGGTGGGCATCGATGAGATCGGTTAGCGCTTCCCTCCTCGGCATCGCCCTCGCGGCGTCCGCGTGCGGCACGGGGGGGGCGACGTCCACCACGGTCCCCACGGGCGGCAACGTCGTCTCCATCACCGTGAACGGATCCCTCTGCTCCGCGGCGTCGTCGACCGACCAGGCGTACCCCAACAAGCCCTGCGTGAGCGTCACGATCTGCTCGCCGGGGACGTCCACCTGCCAGGCCGTGAGCGACGTGCTCCTCGACACGGGGAGCTACGGCCTGCGCTTGTTCAAGCAGGTCCTCAACGGCGTCTCGCTTCCTCAGGTGAGCGCTCCGGGGGGAGGGACGCTCGCCGAGTGCATCCAGTACGCGGACGGATCCTCGGACTGGGGGCCCATCGCCACCGCGGACGTCGTCCTCGGGCAGGAGCCGGCGGTCCGGGTGCCCGTCCAGGTCATCGACTGGCAGTTCGGTTCGCTTCCCTCCGGGTGCACGAACCCGGACCAGAGCCCGGCGACGGCGCTCTTCAACGGCATCCTCGGGGTCGGCCCTTTCGCGCAAGACTGCGGGCCGGGCTGCGTGACCGACTCCCAGAACCTCTGGTACTACGCCTGCACGGGCACCAGCTGCTCGCCCTCCATGGCTCCCCTCGCGAGCCAGGTCTCGAATCCGGTCGCCTTTCTTCCGCAAGACAACAACGGCGTCATCGTCGAGCTCCCCGGGGTGCCGTCGGGCGGCGCCGTCTCCGTCGACGGGTCCCTCGTCCTCGGGATCGGGACGCAGTCGAACAACTCGCCGTCCGGCGCGATCATGTATCCGGCGGACGACTACGGGAACATGAAGACGCAGTTCAACGACGTGCCCTACTCGAGCTACCTCGACACCGGATCGAACGGGCTCTTCTTCGCCTCTCCGGGCACCGCAACCTGCCCCGACTCGTCGTCCTGGTTCTGCCCGTCGCCCAGCCCGGCGTCCTTCACCGCCACGAACTCCGGCGCCTTCGGGAGCCCCACCGGCGCGGTGTCCTTCCAGATCGTGAACCTGGACGCGACGGCGCTCACGAACAACGTCTTCGGGAACATCGGTGGTCCGGCGCCGACCGACTTCGACTGGGGGCTCCCCTTCTTCCTCGGGCGGCGCGTGTTCGTGGGCATCCAGTACACGAGCGCGGGCCTCTGGACCGGCCCATACTACGCGTACTGATTCGCGCGACCTCCGGTCCTAGTTCGCCTCGGCGCCGCACGGCGACGTTCCCTCCGCGGGAGGGGCGAGCGCCTGGCCTTCGCGGAGGAGCCTGAGGTTCACCTTCGCGCGAACGTAGCCCGGGTCGAGCCGGACCGCCTCCGCGAGCGCCGTCTCCGCCTCGGCGAGGCGGCAGGCCCGGGCGAGCGCGAAGCCGAGGTTGTTGAATCCGCGCGCGTTCCACGGAGCCTTCGCGACGACGTCCTCCCAGAAGCCGACGTCGTCCGCGTAGACGCAGTTCCTCGCCGCCGTCGCGAGCGCCAACGCGGCGAGGAGCGCCGCCGCGGCGGCGCGCCGCAGGCGGCCCGCGGCGAGGAACGACGCGAGGCCGCGGCCGGCGAGCCAGGCCGGGCCGGCGAGCGCGAGGTAGAGCTGCCGGTCGTTCGCCGGTTCCGGGCGCGGGAGCCACCAACCCGCGGCCGGCAGCCACAGCAGGAACCAGAGGGCCGCGAACCCGGCGGGCCGACGCCGGAAGGCGAGGCCCAGGAGAAGTGCCAGGACGAGCCCGAGCGCCTCGAGCGCGGAGGCGCCCGTGGGGGCGGACACTTGCGGCAGCGCCGGATCGGCGTTCAAGCGGTCGATCCGCAGGACCTGGCCCGAGAGCCACGCGAGCGAATGCAGGTGAGTGAGCAGGTTCACCCCGTGTGGGCGAAGGGCGAGGCCCCCCTCCACCATGGAGCGGTAGGCGGGTGCGCTCGCGAAGGCCAGGGCACCCGCGCCGAGGACGGCCCAGTGAAGGGCGGTGGCGCGGAGCGCACGGCCCCAGCGGAACGGCACGTCCCCGAACGACGCCTCGACGAGGAGGAGGATCGCGGGGAGCACCGCGGTGCTCTCCTTCGCGAGGAGCGACGCCGCGAAGAGCACGGGGGAGGCCGCGTACGCGAGCGCCGGTCGAGAGTCCTGCCTGCCGATGACCCAGGCGAGGATGCTTGCGAGGGCGAAGCTGGCGGCGAGTGACGTCGACCGGCCGGAGACGTAGGTCACGGCCTCCGTCTGGACGGGGTGGAGGGCGAAGAGCAGGGCGCCGGCGAGCGCGGCCCCGTCCCGCCGCGGCCCGAGGCGCCGGAAGAGGGCGAAGGTGAGGAGCGCGTTCCCGACGTGAATGGCGAGGTTCGCGGCGTGGAACCCCGCGAGGCCCAGGCCGCTCGCCCAGTTGAGTGCGTAGGTGAGCTTCAGAAGAGGCCGTATCGCCGGCATCGAGCCCCAGAACGCGTGCAGCGAGTGGACCGCCGGCTCGTCCACGATCACCCGACCGTCGTCGAACTGGAAGTCGCCCCCGAAGGACGTCACGTACGCGGCCGAAACACCGGCGACGAGGACCCAGGGCGCCCAGCCCGGGAGCCGGCCCTTCTCGCCGCGGATGGCGTCCGGCGTGGGGCCACTAGCCACCGGACGCGGCCTCGCCGAACGCCGCCTCGAGGATGCGCGCGGCCGTCCACCACCGATCGGGCGCGCCGAGCAGCACAACCAGGACCTCGGTGGGTCCCCTCTCGGCGCGTGCGATGAGGCACTTGCCGGCCGCGGGGGTGAAGCCGCTCTTCACGCCCGTGGCGCCCGGGGCGCGGCCGAGGAGGGCGTTGCCGGTGACGATGCTCAGCGTCCTCCCGTCGCGCGTGCGGACCTGCGTCCGCTCGAGCGCCACGAGCCGCCGGAACTCCGGCTTCTCGAGCGCCGCCCTCGTCAGGCGCCAGAGGGATCGGGCGGTCGAGCGGTGGCCGGGGGCGTCGTGCCCGCAGGGGTCCTCGAAGTGGGTCGCGTCGAGCCCGAGCTCCGCCGCGCGCCGGTTCATGAGCTCCACGAACGCCTGCGCGCTCCCTGCGACGTGCTCCGCCAGCGCGAGACAGGCGTCGTTCGAGGAGGAGACCAGAGCCGCTGCCAGGGCGTCGCCGGCCCGGATCTCGTCCCCGGCGCGGAGGCCGAGCCGGGTCCCCGTCGCGCGCGCGGCCTTCTCGCTCACCCGCACCCAGTCGTCCGGGCGCCCGCCCCGCTCGAGGACGACGAGCCCGGTCATGACCTTCGTGAGGGAGGCCATCGGGAGCGGCAGGTCCGGCTTCCGTTCCCAGAGGACACGACCGTTCACGGCGACGAGGTAGGCGGTCGCCGCGTCCGGAAAGCGGTCTGCGGGCGGCGCCGCGAGCGCCGTCGGAGCGATGGCGAGGACGGCCGCCGCGAAGAGGCGCAACGCTAGAAACCGAACAGGCCCTTCACGGCCTTCTTGGCGGCGTCCTGCGCCGCGTCCTGCGGGTTCGCGGGCGGCGGCTTGGGCTTTTGGGCCTGGGACTCCTGGGCGTACTTCACGCAGAACTCCCGCATCGAGGGCTCGAGCCCCGTGTAGCTCTTTCCCGCGCAGTCGCGCTGTGCGAGGGCGCGCGCCTGGTCGGGGCAGTACGCGTAGACGAAGTGGACGTCGTCCTTCTTCGCGGGTTCGGCGGACGACCCGGGGGTGGAGAGGGCCTGGGCGGCCTCGCCGCAGAAGCGCGGCCGGAGCGCGTCGAGGTCCTTCCCGCACATCTTCGCCGCCTGCTTCTGGTCGTCGGGCGGGTTCTGGAGAAGGGCCTCGTATCCGCTGCGGGTACCCATGCGGGCGCAGAAGTCCGCCGTCTTGGCCTTGCACAGATCCGTGTACTGGAAGACCTTCGGCGACATCCGCTGGATCGCCTCGTCGCAGGCCCGGGTCTGCGCGGCAGCCGCCTGGGCCTGCGCCTGCTCGGCCTGCTTCTGGTGTGCCTCGACCGTTCGCTTCGCCTCGCCCGCGTCGCACGGGGTGCCGAGGTTTCGCCCGGTGAGCTTCGTCACCATGTCACCCCGGGACGTATGCATCGTCATCTTCCCGGTGTAGCCGTCTCCCTGGACGACGATCTCGCCCTGGCCGGTCACCGGTTCCTTGCCCTCGCAGACGAACTTCCAGGTCATGCGCGGGCCGTCGCGGCGCACGTCGCTCGTCTTGCACTTGCTGTCGTCGCGCCCGGCCTTGGGCGGCTCCTTCCAGTCCTTCTTCGGGGCGCAGAACTTGGTCGTCTGGGGCGGGATCGGCGTCCCCGCCATCTGCATCTCGGACGTCTGCTCCCACTGGACGCCAGGCTCGGGCGCGGCCGCTTGCCCCGACGGGGGCGCCGCGCGCGCGCTGGAGATCACCGCGAGACAGACGACGACGGGCCACAGCGAGCGCTTCCGCATCCACCCCTCCTCGAGGCCCCGGTTCGGGCCGCAGTGGACGAATGATACGCGGGCCGAGCGCGAAAAGGGTCGCCCTCGTACCGGGCAGGTCTGCCGGTCGGGTCCTCGACCCGGACGGGGACGCGATGAGCCGGGCGGAAGCCGATCAGCGGAGGTACTTCGCCTCGAAGAGCGCCCGAAGGCGCCGGTTCTTCCGGAGCAGGTCGATGGCGAGATCGGCGTGGCCGGGGACGTAGCCGTTGCCGATGAGGAGGGTCGCGTCCTTCCCGACTCCCTCCGCGCCCAGCGCTGCGGCCGTGAAGCTCGTCGCCATGGAGAAGAAGATGACCGTCCCGCCGTCCCGGACCGCGAGGACGGCCGACATCTCGGTGCCGGGCACGCTCGCGCAGTTCACGACGAGGTCGAAGAAGCCACCCGCGTCCTCCACCTTCCGCAAGGTCTCCGTCCCGCGTGTCGCGTCGAGGACGAGCGTGCGGTCGACGACCCCGATCTCCGCGAGCTGGCGAAGTGCGGCCTCCGAACGGTCGGCGGCGACGATCTCGCCGGAGCCCCCGAGGCTCTGGCGGGCCTGCGCGCACACGAGCGCCCCCGCCTTCCCGGCTCCGATGACCAGGATCCGGTCGCCGGCCCGGGTGTGACGCGCGACGAGCGCCGGGGCGCCGCAGACGTCGAGCGCCGCGAGCGCAAGGCGCTCGGGCATGTCCGTGGGCAGACGCGCCCAGAGACCCGTCGCGAAGACGATGGCCCGGCCGCGGACGTCGAGCCGCTCCACCTCGGGATGGACGGCCACCATCTCGTCGATGACGAGCGGCGTGAGCGTGAGGGACACGAGGGTGGAGATGCGCTCGCCGGGTTGGAGGTCCTCGAAGGCGGGGTGGCGGGGGCCGACCTCGCGAACCCGCCCGATGAGCATCCCACCCGAGCCGGTCACGGGGTTTTGCATCTTTCCGCGCTCGCGGACGATGCGCACGACCTCGGCCCCGATGGCAACCGGGTCACCCCCCGTCGACGCCTCGAGCTGGCGGAAGCTCGCCGAGTCGATGTTCAGCGCCTCCACGTCGACGGAGAGCTCGTCCTCTCCGAGCGGGAGCCCCGGGTCGAGGACGTCGGCCCGCTGGGGGAGGACGCCCTTCGGGGAGGCCACGCGTCGCAGTCCGTAGGGATCCATGGGTCCTCGGGGCTTAGGCGGGGGCTTCCTTACCACAAGTCCCAATCCGGGGTGCGCCGATCCCGACTCCGGGGCAGGGCGCTGCCGCCCGCGGCCGGCGGGCGCAGTGCTAGCATCCCCGGGCGATGCGCTACCACCTCGGCATGTCCGCCCCCCATTCGCACCTCTTCGAGGTCGAGGCCGAGCTCGACCACCCCGGCCTGGCGGCGGTGCTCGCCCTGCCGGTGTGGACGCCCGGGAGCTACCTCGTCCGCGAGTTCTCCCGGCACGTCGAGGGGCTCGCGGCGGAGGACGGCGAGGGACGGCCCCTGCCGGTCGTGCGGCTCGACAAGCACCGGTTCCGCATCGAGGCCGGCGGGGCAGGGCGAGTGCGGGTCCGCTACCGCGTCTACGCGAACGAGCTCACCGTCCGGACGGCGCACCTCGACGGCCGCCACGCCTTCTTCAACGGGGCGAACCTTTTCCTCTACGCGGAAGGGCGGCTGTCGGAGCCCGTGGAGCTCGAGGTGGTGCCCCCTGCGGGATGGCACGTGACCACCGCTCTCGAGGGCGGGCCCGGGCGCTTTCACGCCCGCGACTACGACGAGCTCGCGGATTGTCCCGTGGAGGTCGGGACTCATGACGTCGAGACCTTCGACGCGCTGGGACGGCGCCACGAGGTGGCGCTCGTGGGCAGAGGCTTCCTCGACGCCCCGCGCTTCCTCGACGACCTGCGCAGGGTGGTCGAGCATTTCGGCGCCCTGCTCGGCGGGCTCCCCTACGAGCGCTACGTGTTCATCGTTCACGTCGCCGACAAGCGCCGCGGAGGGCTCGAGCACGAGCGCAGCTCGACGCTGCATGTGGCCCGGACCGGCTTCTTCCCGCCCGAGACCTACGAGGAGACACTCGCGCTCGCCGCCCACGAGCTCTTCCACGCCTGGAACGTGAAGCGCCTCCGCCCCGCTGCGCTCGTTCCCTACGACTACGAGCGTGAGCAGTACACGCGCCTGCTCTGGTGGTTCGAGGGGGTGACGAGCTATTACGACCGCCTGTCCCTCCTGCGCGCCGGCGTGGGCGACCCGAGGAGGTACCTGAAGCACCTCGGCGAGGGGTGGACGGCGCTCCTGCGGCAGCCGGGCTCGCGAAAGATGAGCCTCGAGGAGGCGAGCCTCACCGCCTGGGTGAAGTACTACCGCCCGGACGAGAACGCGCCGAACAGCGCCGTCTCCTACTACCAGAAGGGCGAGCTCGTCGCGCTGGCCCTCGACCTCATGCTCCGGGCACGGGGCTCTTCCCTCGACGACCTGCTCCGGCTCCTCTACCGGCGCCACGTCCCCGCCGGCCTTCCGGAGGATGGAGTCGAGCGCGCGGTCGGCGAGCTCGTCGGAGAATCGGCCGCCCGGGCCTTCTTCGACAGCCACGTGCGCGGCACGTCGCCGCTCGAGGCGGAGCTCGAGGCCGTGGGCCTGAGGCTCGGGAGGCGCGCCGCTCAGTCCTTAGACGACAAGGGGGGGATCGCCGGGCGGTCCGCTGACGGGGAGCCGGTTCCCGGCTGGCTGGGCGCGGACCTCGCCCCAGGGCCGCGCCTCGTCGTCCGCTCGGTGCGAGAGGATGGCCCGGCGTTCCGCGCGGGCCTGTACGCGGCCGACGAGATCGTCGCGGAGTCCGGGTTCCGGGTCGACCGGGCAGGACTCTGGGACCGCATGCGGGCGCTGGGAGCCGGCGGGCGGCTGCATCTGACCGTGTTCCGGAGCGACGAGCTCGTGGCGGTGGAGGTCCCGCTGGAGGAGCCGCCCGCCGATACCGTGTGGCTCGAGCAGGATCCGGGCGCCACGCAGGCGCAGCGCGAAGCGTTTCGCGCGTGGACGGGCATGCCGTTGCCCGGCGGGTGAACGGGACCGCCGAGATGGAAGACGGCGGGAGTCGCGCCAAAGCGTCGCGGCCGGCGCCCGGGTGCGTTATACGCTGTGGCTCCATGCCCACACGGTTCGACGCCACCTTGCACGCGGGCCGCCGGGAGGCGGTGAGGGCTGCCATGCGCGAACGGGGCGGGGGGGTCATGCTGCTCCCCGCCGCGGAGGAGAAGATCCGCAACGGCGACTCGGAGTATCTCTTCCGGCAGGACTCGGACTACGCGTGGATGACAGGGTTCGAGGAGCCGGACGGAGCGGCGCTCCTGTTCGCGGATCCCGTGCCGGGCAAGCCAGCCTACGTGATGTTCGTCCGCCCGAAGGACCGGGAACGTGAGATCTGGACGGGCTTCCGGGCAGGCGTCGAGGGGGCAGTGTCGGCCTACGGTGTGGACGTCGCGCACCCCCTTTCCGAGATGGACGCGAAGCTCGGCGAGTACCTCGCCAACGGAGGCCAGCTCTGGTACCGGCTCGGCTTCTCGCCGAGGTGGGACGAGCGCGTGGTCGGCGTCCTGCGACAGCTGCGCGCCAGGGTACGGACGGGAGTGATCGCCCCGGACCCCGTGCGCGACCCCGGCGGGGTCCTGCACGAGATCCGCCTCGTGAAGTCCCCGGACGAGATCGCACGGTTGCGCCGGGCCGCGGAGATCACGGCGGAGGCGCACATGGCCGCCATGCGCGATGGGCGGCCTGGCGCGCGCGAGTACCAGGTGCAGTCGGAGATCGAGTACGCCTTCCGGCGCCGCGGGGGAAGCGGGCCGGGTTACGGGACCATCGTGGCCGCGGGGCCGAACGCCGTCGTGCTCCACTATCGCGCCGGCGACGCCGAGCTGAAGGACGGGGACCTCTGCCTCGTCGACGCGGGCGGCGAGTACGAGCTCTACACGGCTGACGTCACGAGGACCTTCCCCGTGTCCGGAGAGTTCACGAAGGACCAGAGGAGGATCTACGACGTCGTCCTCGAAGCCGAGCTCGCCGGCATCGAGGCTGTGAAGCCTGGCGCGACGATCGACGGCATCCACGAGCTCGTCGTGCGCAAGCTCACGGAGGGCATGCTTTCTCTCGGGCTCCTGAAGGGCACGGCCGAGGAGAGGATCGCCGACGGATCTTACAAGAAGTACTACATGCACCGGACCAGCCACTGGCTCGGCCTCGACGTGCACGACGTCGGGGCCTACTACCGGGACGGCCAGTCGCGGCAGCTCGCACCCGGCATGGTGCTCACGGTCGAGCCGGGCCTCTACGTCGCGGCCGACGACGAGAGCGCGCCGGCGGCACTGCGGGGGCTCGGCATCCGCATCGAGGACGACGTGCTCGTGACGGCGGAGGGCCACGAGGTTCTCACCGCGAGCGTCCCCAAGTTGCCCGCCGAGGTGGAGATGTGCTGCGCCAGATAAGGGCTATCGCCCTCGAGCCCCCTCAGTACTGGTTCTTGACACCCCGGAGGGACTCCAGTAGATCCGCCCGGTTGCAATCGGCGCGCTTCCCGAGTGCGCCGGCACAAAAGCCTCCGTCGGGGAGTGGCTCAGCCTGGTAGAGCACTTGGTTCGGGACCAAGGGGTCGCAGGTTCAAATCCTGTCTCCCCGACCATCACGAAAGGCCCACTGGCGTTGCATTTACGCGCCAGCGGGCCTTTCCCTTTTTGGCTCCAGGGTACACGGTAAAAAGGTCGCTAGGGTACAGACAAGGGTACAGGCTGCGCCGCGACTGAAGCGGCCCGCCTGGTGAGCGGGCCGGGCGCTGGGCCAGCCAGGCCGCTTCTTACGTTGGCGGCTTCGACCTTCCTTGGCTCCAGCTTCTTGGGGCAACAGAGAGCATGCACGCCGCCAAGCAGAGTGAATACGCCGGAGCGCAATAGAGCACCACAATTGCCGGGCAGAAGGCTACGTCGATCATCGCAAGCATCAGTAGCCGAACGAGAACAGCGCCCCCTAGCGCGATCACGACGACCAAAAGATCGTCAACGACGCGCGCGCGCGCAGCGAGCCACACGCGCCGAGCAATCAGCAGGGCCGCCACGGCTACGAGTAACGGCGTGAGAAATGCGTACGTACGCGTCAGCATTTCTAGCGCCGCGATGCGAAAGGGTACCGGCTTGCCGGGCTCGTGGAGCATCTCCCGATTGAATGCCTCGGTGCGCCACGCGCCAATCCCGCCTGCTTGCTCGCCGCCGTCCTCGGAGATCGGTACCGTCAACAAGCTCTCAGGGCCGGTCGCGAACACCAGCCAGCAACCCGAGGTGCAGGACGTGCTGATGTCATAGCGCACGAGCGCCGGTCCAGGCGCCGGATTCGCTCCCGCCGGCATCAGGTCCTGCGACTGGACCGCCGCATCGGCCTGCCGGCGTGCAGAGTCAACGACAACAGCCAGCACGATGGGGGAGGGAGTCGCCACGACTCCGACCATGCGAACGCGGGTGCGGGGAATCCGCTCGTTCGTCATCACCTCGTATCGACGAAGATCAAACTCACTGGCTCTCGGCGCAGCGGGCCGGGGAGATACGCGGTCGAAACTGACGAGGAACGGCACTGCGCGTTGGAACGCCAGCAGCAGAGGGCGTAGGTAGGCCGCACGCCAAGGCGGTAACGGGCTCGACCGTGGCGGCAGGCAGTCGAGCTCGCCAGCACGACAGGCGTCGTCGATCTCGCGCGCCAGCCGTTGATACCAGGCGCGCGCGGCGGGTCCCCCCTGGCGGTACTTCCCGGCCTGATTCACAGCCCCTCGGAAATCCCACCCGAACCAGCCACCCGCGATGTCGTCGCAGACCCCGAGCGCTCGGCATCCGTGTGTCGTCCAGTTCGCCGCGTCGGCCTCTACGTATGCCGCGATCTCACGGTAGGTGGGACTAACCCAACTTCCGCAGCTCGAAGGGCCGACACGTGTGATGTCGGGCGGTTAGGTGCTGCCGTCGGCACTACATTATGGCCGGCGGCAGCGGCGATCGAAGGCGCTCCGGCAGCCGGAGTC
>Ga0335070_10000222_pt1 | contig 65092 bp, 56 predicted proteins | sample Lox_Sample_13_FD_206722 | JGI IMG/M metagenome (GOLD analysis project Ga0335070, IMG submission 206722) | Soil microbial communities from Loxahatchee National Wildlife Refuge, Florida, United States - Lox_Sample_1.3 | ecosystem: Environmental > Terrestrial > Soil > Wetlands | place: USA...
CCCCGGTGTGCCGCAAGAATTGGGTGTTCCGCAACAACCTCCCGAACTGGGCTCAGGAAATTTTCGAGAAGAGCTACTGGACGTATTGTGAGCGGACATCAGCTTGGTTAAGTCTTCGCTCCCGCATTTTTGGCAGGACAGCCGGTTCTGAACTCCCAGAATGAGAACTTCATTCACTTGACCACATTTCTCACATCGGTATTCGTAAATTGGCATATCTTCTCCCTTACCTTCCTCCTCAAGTAATTACCTTAAAATAATGGTCGATGGGGAGTTTAGCGAACTGAAATGCCCCAATACAGGGAACCACGTACTTCAGCGGCCATTGACTCCCCAGAATGTTGAAAAACTCCAAACAAGAGGAGCAAACGTGTGTGCTGGAGGAAATGGAATAAGGGATCTTGCTGCCATTTAGGTCATCGAAGAACTTTGGATTAATAAAGTTGGCATGATTTGCTGAATGGCTCAAAAGGATTTTCTCAAAATCGAAAGGTTCATTGACATGATTACGCTCAAACCACCTTTGATAGAAATCCCTCTCAAGAACATCAGGTTTATTCCATAAACGGGGCATCGCCTCTTGAAAAGGCCGAGATCGAGCTAGCTCTGAGATTTCTGAAGAAGTGGGCGATCGTTCAGGCCTAAAATTTGAGCTCTTGATGATAATAGGGTTTCCCAGACCTGAAAGATTCAGCGGTCCGCTGCTGACAAGCAGGAATTTTCCCGCCTTCTCTGAACTCAAATACCAGGAGGTCCTCCTTTTACAGAAGCCCTCCCATGCAAGAGGGACTACATAACCGATCTCCATGGATGCCCGTAATACCCGACATGGAATCCGGGTCTCCTCCCACAGTTCAACTTCTCTTTTCTCGAGTTCTTCCCGGATAGCTTTTAACGTCTGAAAGTCTACCCAGTAGCAACGTTTCTGGTACTCAGACATTCTTACCCCTATTCATGGGTCTTAACGTTAGTGATTCTGCAGGCCTTATCTCTTCGCCGCTTGTTTGAAACGATAAGGAAATTTCTCTCCTTCAGACTGCCTCTCCATCTCTTTAAACCCGACATATTCTTTACAGCGATGGGCTATTTGTTTAAGGGCCTTCGTTGTCTCGGAATCCGAGTGAGCCATCACAAAGGGCATGCCCCTGTCACAATCGGTGACCATCTCCGGATCAATTGGAATCCTCCCAAGAAAGGGAACCCTCAGATCCTGTGCTGTCCTTTCACCCCCGCCTTTTCGAAAGAGAGGAATCTCTTTCTGACAGTGAGGGCAGACCAGCCCGCTCATGTTCTCAACAATTCCGATCACCGGAATGTTCAGTACCTTGCTGAAAGTAACTGCCTTCCGAGAATCAAGAAGGGCAACATCCTGAGGCGTGGTTACGATCACAGATCCGTCCACTTCTTTAATCACATGAGCGACGCTCAGCGCTTCGTCGCCTGTTCCGGGAGGGAGATCCACGATGAGGAAATCAAGGGGCCCCCACTCCACTTCTCCTACGAATTGACTGATGGCAGTGTGTTTCATAGGTCCTCTCCAGACCACCGGATCATCCCGGTCTCCGATGAAAAAAGCCATGGACATTACTTTCAGATTCGGAAAGACCTCGACCGGGATCATCCCTTGACCGGACCCGACTACCCGGCTTGATTCGATTCCAAGCATCTTGGGAATGTTGGGGCCATGTATATCGGCGTCCAAAAGCCCCACATCGAGTCCATCCAGGGATAAGGCAACCGCTAAATTTGTTGCCATAGTACTTTTGCCGACACCACCCTTTCCACTCATCACCATAATTCGATGTCGAATACGAGAAAGTTTCGATCTTAATCTCTCCTGAACATGGACCTCCTTCTCCTGCTGGCTGCAAGAACCGGATTCGTTACAGGTATCGCAGACTTCATCTTCTTTACATTTTTCTTCACTCATTACGTTCTCCTTCCTCGCAATCTTTCTTCATAGATTTGACACTTGGCTTTAAAAATGAGAATTAGTCTATTTTTCTCCTTCTATTTGGAGCTTATTCTACGGGATGAAACCCTCCTCAGATTCTTATTAATGCCCGCATTCGCCTTGATGAGCCTGGCATGCATGAAAAATGGTGAGCTCCTGGAGCTTGTTTTCGCTCAATAAGGAAAGGTTCTCTTTGACGGTCAGAGCTCCTGCTTGATAGACTTTTATCCCGACCGCGTTTAGCTTCGTTATGGCCCCTGCCCCTATTCCACCAACTACCATTGCCTCCACGCTCTTCCCATCAAGAGCCATGACCGGATTACAAGCACCATGGACGTGGTGCAAATCCTTGTTATTCACTGTCAGGACATCTTTAGCCTCGGTATCGACGATGATAAACGCGGGTGCCGAACCAAAGTGGTTATAAACCCTGCTCTCAATCCCTTCGTTACTCTGAACTGCAAAACCTACTTTCATGACTTTCTCCTTTCTTAGTTGATATTAATCTCTACTTTTGTTTAGTTATTGTTTTTGTTAATCCCGCGACAACATCTACCCTGTCCTCCACCAAATCCTCTGGCATATCCTCTGTCTTCCTTTACTCTATGAATGTTGTCACTCTTGCAGGAAGGGCAGTTTCCCGGTCTGCCCGTTCCATAAGGAAGCTCCCAAGAGTGTTCGCAGTCATCACACTTAAATTTTCTCATCGATGCCATCTCAAACTCACCTCCTTCAATCTTTAGTGCTTTGCCCTGAACCAACGCTTCCGCCACTTTTTTGTGCGCGGATTCGATAATCCTCCCAAAGGTTTGCCGGGAAACGTTCATCTTTTCCGCCGCCTTCTCTTGGTACAAACCTTCAAGGTCGGCAAGCCTGATCGCTTCACACTCGTCAACCGTTAGAATGACTTCTTCCAACATAGAAAGAGGGATACCTCTTGGCTTGAAGTAGTCACTTTGAGGCATGAAACCAACTCGCCTACAATTTATTGGCCTTACCATTTGGAACCCCTCCTGTCAGTGTTAATTATAAGCATATGCTCATAATTTGTCAAGGGGCAAAATGCATGCACTTCCAAAAATCTGAAAGACTCTCTTGCTTACGGCGTACCAGTCTTCGCCAGATTTTGGTGGATTCCTTCAATCGTCTTTGCCTCTGTAGGGATTACATCTACCTCTGAACTCGAAAGGACATAGAAAGGTCCTTTCCCTTCAAAGGCCTTTCTGGTCAAAACTGCATCCACCCCATTTTGGAGAAGCCACTCGCTCACCTTAATTCCTTTCCCTTTTTCCTCATTGAGGTAAGGGTTCGGGAGAATCTTTTCTTCCTGTATAATGTGCCCCTCTGCACTCATTCGAATAAGATAAAAATAAGGTGCGCCGCCCAAATGCTCTGAAAGGTTATGTCTATCCTCATCTACGGGAACGGCGTAGATCAAAAAGTCCTTCTCTACTGGTTCGTAATGGATCATTACTTTGTCCACATGTGGAATCTCCTTTAAAAGGGCTTTTTCTATTCCTTCGCTTAGGTGGTGGGCCTGGGTGAACTTCTTTACGTCAAAGACGATCTCTGCCCGTACGAAGACAAATCTGCCCGAATTTCTTGCCTGAATGGATTTGATCTTTTTTACTTGTGAAAAGCGTTGAATTGTATCTCTGATACGATTTAAAGTATCTGGATCAACCGAGGCATCCAATAGAGTCTTCATCGAATCTTTGAGTATATTCCATCCAACTTTAGCGATGAACCCAACCATGACAAGAGCGGCTAGTCGGTCTAATAAGGGGTATCCGATCTCCGCTCCCAAAAGGGCAACGAGCACGAGTGCCGTCGAAGCAATATCCGAGTACCAATGGGAAGCATCTGCCAGAAGACTCGGGGAGTTAAGGTCTTTTGCTTTTTTGGTCTCGTATCGCGAGAAGAAAATGATCACCACGATTATAATCAGGAGACCCAACGTCGATATAAAGAGATGTGATAAAGGGAATGCCTTTTCCGCAACGAAGGCATGTTTGACAACCTCATAGCCCGCCAGGAAGATGAAGCCAGCACTGACTAAGGCAACGAGGTTCTCAACCTTGTATAGGCCCCATGGGAAGGCTTCGGATCTTTTTCCAGACAACCAGATCCCAACCAGGACAAGAATGCTGGCGAAGGCGTCTGAAAAACCATGGATCGTATCAGCCAAAAGAGCAGAACTGCCCGATAGCCACGCCAATACACCCTTTGTTCCTGCGACCCCGATATATAAAAGAGTGGAGCGAAGCGCGATTCCGGAAGGGTCATCGTCCCTTTTCGCCATAGGTTGGTCATTCGTCATTTTGGTTTTACTGTTTTCCTTTGGTTCCCTTGCAATGCTCTATCTCCATGTGGCTAACCTCTTCTTGCAGAAGATGAAGGGCATTTTCTACTGCCTTCATATGATCCTTGACATCCCGAAGGTCTATCTCTTCAATCTGATCCGTCCAGACGGATTTCATGTCTCTCTCCGCCTTCTTTATTGATTCCCCGAGAGCCATAATCCTTTCTGAAAGTTTCGAAAAATTTTTAAGGTGCTCCATCGTCTTTGCCATCTTTTTCACCTCTCTTTCAGAAAAAAATCACGCGGCCCTCTGGCGGATACTCGATTCTTCGGGTGTGGGCTTAAACGCAGCATCACCAGCCACTCCATATGGCCATGCGTCCAAACCTCCATCCATAAATTTGACGTCTCCATAGCCTTCTCCGTCCAGAATCGTTTGTGCCTCATAGCCACGCAGACTCAATTTACAGAAAGTGATAATTTCCTTGTCTCTCGGGAGCTCACTAAGACGCTGCCGAAGCATGCCAAGAGGAATCAATTTAATTCGCGGATCTTCGATACGTTCCTTCTTATATTCGGCGGGCGTCCTGACGTCGAGCCAAATAAAATCTTCCCCCCTGTCAATTTTATCTTTGACTTCCATGGGTGTGATTGCTTTCGCAATTCCCTCGATCTTGTTACGGAGAATGTTAGCAGCATGGGCAGAAATATCGACTGCCGTTGAATACGGCGGGGCGTAGCCGAGGTCGAGAGCAGGCAGATCGTCTATGGCCGCTCCGAAGGTCAAGGCTGTCGCTATCACATCCACTCTTTTCACCGTTTCCCCCAAACCGACTGCCTGCAGGCCGAGAATTTTCTTTGTCTTTCGGTCGGCGATCAATTTGAGAAGAACCGCTTTATGAGTTGGGTAGTAATGGGCATTGTCCGTTGCGGGGCAGAGCGTCGTCACCACATCGAAACTAGCTTCACGGGCCTGGGATTCCGTTAACCCTGTCTTCCCAACGTTATAATCGAAAACCTTAACAACCCCAGTCCCCAGAATGCCCTTAAATTTCTCCTTATATCCCATAATGTTGTTGGCAATAATGCGCCCATGTTTGTTTGCTGTAGAGCCGAGGGGGACAAATACTTTTTCCGCTGTGAGCAGATGGACATTTTCTACGCAGTCACCACCTGCATAAATATCGGGATCACTAGTTTGAAGGTACTCATTAACAGCAATGCCGCCCGTCTTGCCGATTCCCAGTCCCGCTTCTCTCGCCAGCTTTGTATTGGGGCGCACCCCTATCGCGATCAATACGATATCCGAGGGGATCTCGGCACCAGCCGTTATTACTTTTGTCACATTTCCTTCATCATTCCCGAAGATTTCAGTCACACGACTCCCGACCATAATATCCACACCCTGGGAATGAATATACCGGGTCAGATAGGCTGCCACCTCTTCGTCAAACAAGCCGGGTAATATGTGCGGCATCATCTCCACTACGGTTACATGAACGCCCCACCTGGTGAGAGCCTCTGCCATTTCAAAACCAATCAGTCCGCCGCCAATGATTACGGCCGTCTCCGGGTTTCCAGCAGCAACCACTTCTCTCATCGCAATGGCGTCTTCCGGCTGCCATAAACGAAACACATTGTTGAGACCCACTCCTTTAATCGGAAGGGTAACAGGTTCCCCGCCAGTAGCCAGTACCAACTTGTCGTAAGGAAGGGTGCTCGATTCTCCCGTTTCGACATTAACCATTTCTACCGTCTTGTTTTTCCGGTCGATTGACCGCGCCAATGTACGGTCAAGCACTTTGACATTTTTTACGTTACGGAAAAAGACCGAATCACGAAGAACACCTGCGGCTGTTGCGCTCAGGCTACGACAATCGTCAACATCACCGCTCACATAATAGGGCATACCACAACCGGCGTAAGAAAGGATTTTCCCTTTTTCTATAATTGTAACCTCTGCCTCTGGATTCAATCGTCTCAGCCGAGCAGCCGCCTTAGGCCCGGTGGCTACGCCACCAATGATGAGAACCTTCATCTTTTTCCTTCCCATTGCTATCCCTTTCCTTTCATTTAAGATTTTTCCCCCTTGCTTAATTATAAGCATATGCTCATAATTTGTCAAGGGCCAAAAAGTAGCTTGCGTTATTGCCTAATGGGGGGATAGCTCAGCCGTCCGCCGGTCTCTGGAAGGGATGGGAAACGAACTGCGATATGGAAACTAAATCAAACTTTCGGATTCAAAAAGTGGATTTCCCTCGAAATGTTGTATCGAAACAATAATTTAAAAATCAGGCTTAAAGAAAAGAAGAGTTGAGAGAGAGGCTGAATGAGTTTACCTGCAAATCTTGCTCTGGAATGATTCTGGGGCTCAGCGATTGTTCAATTCTGTTTCCTATTCAGAAATTGACGATTCTCCTTTGTTCTGCCTTTTCTCTTCGATTTCGATTCAATGTATCCCATCATTTTCGCTATTTTCATGTAACTCTCGTGAACGGGATGTTCGGGCAGCAAGCAATATCCATGGGGTAATGTAGAACCTGTGGTTGCAGTATGCCTCAGCCCTGATATTAAGTCTTTCAATCTTTCCCTTGGAACTGTAAAGATCATTTCATCGTCTCCAGCCATGGCACGATAGTGATCCCCGCGACATGGGACAGCGACCTGGCATTCCCCGCTTTGAAGGGCTGGCACAATCGCATAAACACAGGCGGCGTGACTTGAGAGAGAACACTTCAAATTATATCCTTCCTTGTATTCCCTGCCCAGGAGGAGCAGACATAATTGAGATGAATCACAATAGATCGTGACCAAATCAGGCTCAAAACGAGTCGTCCGAAGGGGCATAAAAAGAATGCCCACAAATCTCCCCACTTCGAGACGGGGAAATTCTTGTGCATAATGTTTGCCTGCTTCGAGGGTCTTCACATCTCTTGGAAAGCGATTATGTCCCTCTAAGAAGTAGTCCGGTGGTTCACCCAATCCATAACCTATCACCGGCTCACAGCACCAGTGATCCTCTTTTAACACGGCCAAAGGTTTTCCCTCACGGCGCGCGATCTGAAAACTCTGGCAAAGGGACAGATGGTGACCGAAATCTCTAAGGGGTCTTTGGGTTCCCCTCGGAATTTCTTTCTCATTTTTTAAAAATTTGATTGCGAGAGGAAATGTTTTTAACCTTAGTCGTCTCTCGAGTTCTTCTCCGTATCGATGGTAAACTTTCAACTTATCCATTGATCAATCCCCTCTTCATCTTTCGTAAATACAGTCTTCCACCCCTTCTTCCTTTTAAGGTCTTTTCCCTATTTTTCCCTCCTGGATCGAACAGAGACTATTTTAACTCAATCCTCATTCTTTTCAAGATCGATTTCCATGTTGACCCATGCTGGGTTGAGAAGTTCCCCGCCTGCGATGGCGAAGAGCTAATCGCCCAAAGCGGCTGTCATTTACTGTAGATAGGCTCCGATAACATTAAGAAAATTGTTTGATCCTGTACGCTGAACCAGATCTCGCTCCTTAAGCCAACAGACGTCACCACACTCTTCCATCAGCTCAACGTGAGCCATAATTTCATCCCGTGCCATTAGTTTCCCTGCACCTGCCAGAGATGAGGCAGGAAAATGTTCGAATGCTATTGCATCTATCCCCATTGGCTTACTGTCTATAATCTTCAAGATATCAGAGCAACGGTCACTGTGAAATTGGATAATTTCTCGAGCTCTACCATGCAGACTATGAATTAGGTTGAATTCACCGTTGTAAAACAAACGGTGCCCAGGAAATACTGCCATTGGCTGAGGAGTAAGATTAGCCAACTTGTGTAGGGATTTAATGTAGTTTGCCAATCCATAGACCGTGTTCTCGTGGCTATAGCTATCCGGTAGGATTCGACGATTCGCTTCAAAACTACTCGATAAAGTTGGGTGAGGAGTAATGTCAGGCAGCAACGTATCTCCGGTAAATATTGCTTCATCTTCTAAAACAACACAGATGGCATCAGGAGAATGCCCCGGAGTAAATACAAAGCTGAGGCTTTCACCCAGCGGTCTTTGATCACTATCAGTAGCAAAATCGATATCCAGCAGACTTCTTTTTTGATGATATTGCATGCACGTACTGTAGATCTTTTCCGGCATGCTGCATTGACGACATGAGCCAGGTAGCTCGGGATGCCTGGCACCATCCATTATATGGGGATGGTAAGAAATCATCTGCCGGTAGATTGAGTGAGCCCATAATTCACCCTGTACTGAAGGTAATATCTCAGCAATATTTCCATCATGGTCCTCATGGCTATGCGTAAGTATAATCCGGTCGATATCTGAAAAAACCTTGTTAATTGACTTGAGCATAGATTCCAAAACAGCATAATTCCCGAATCTCCCTGTATCGATCAGGCTGGTTTCTCGACCAACAATTAAATAGCACCAAGTTGGCCCTAAGTCCCAGTCTGCACTTAAATAAATATTCGGTATGCCTAAGCCAAAAACATCAGTCCCTTTAATAGTTTGGTAGCGGAGAACCATGCCTTCCCCGTTACTTTTCCCCGAAACAATAACTTCCAGCATTTTCAGCACTTTTTCGCACCCCTCCTCTCAGTTTAAAGCATCTGCTCATCAATATTCGATAAGATGATTGTGGTTAAATCAAAAACTAATTATTAAATCTCGATTAAAGCCAGTAAAGTAATCGTAGCCTTTCCCTGTATTTGCTCTTTCCTACCGTATAGAATGCTTTATTCAAATCGTCAAGTGAGAAAGGGATGGAATTTGGATAAACCACTAATTTGTTGATTACTCCATCTCCCCGTTCTAGGCAGGGTCAAGACTTCATCGGTCTCTGGGATTCCCTCCAAAATGGAAGAGACTATCCAGAGGATTGGAATGGGTAAGATTGGGAGACTTCGGAACAGTGAAAGCGAAGTAGAAAGGGAAAGAGCGGTTTGAGCCACTCATCAAGATGGGGGACACGAACTCATGTTTCAATCCTTTGAGTGATTTGACAAGTTTCTTGGGAGAGGCTATATGAAACTACTCTCTTCTCGGAAGATCATAGAAATGAAAGAAAAAGATGTGGTCATCAAGCGATTCGTTTCCTCACCGAACGAGACCAATACCTATCTGGTTATCGAAGGAAATGAAGCTGCAGTAATCGATATCGCAAACTCTTGCGATGAGGTAACGGGTACTCTAAATGAGCTAGCGATAAGCCTTAAATACCTTTTGGTGACCCATGGGCACCCCTCACATCTGGGCTCAATCAGAATGACAAAAGAAAATCTGGGTGGCATGTTATGCCTGCACAAATCCGATACCGACTTTCTGAAAGAGGCAGACGGCAATTTGGAACCGGATATCCTTCTCACGGACAATAGTTCACTGAAATTAGGGAACACTATTATAAAGGTTCTCCATACACCGGGACATACCATGGGCTCACTTTGTTTTCATATTAGTAAGGTTGGAGCTTTGTTTACCGGGGATACCCTCCTCAGAGGAGAGTTTGGGAAAATAAAAGGACCTCACAGTATGGGATTAATGCTCAGGAGTCTAAAGCGGCTTAATCGCGTGATTCCACCGAGAACAACGATCTATCCTGGCCATGGACCGATAACAACCATGTCTAAAGAGGCCTGGCTAAATGCCTTCGACAATCTCTCCTAAGTCTTATAACCAAGGCATTGGAAGCTCCTAAATGCTTCTTGGCTCAATTAAGAAGGGGGGATACTAATCCCGTTCGGTTGTAATGAGCAGAGGATTTGACAAAAATCAAAAGAAAACATCCTTAAGAAGAAATAAACTGCGCCATCTGGCCTGCATAGATCATCACGTATCGCAGCATAAACGCCCCTAAGAGAACGGATACCGTCACAACTCCGGTCAGCCAGAGCTTGTGCTCTGTGTCCCTTGCCGGTTCATTGGAATAAGGAAGCAATTCCTTAACTACCACGATCAAAGGAAAGACAATACCCACCCCCACCACAAACACCCAAAAGAGCAAGGCGAATTTGCCTCCCATGATGAGGTGGGCAGCCTCCGCAGTACTTCTGGTGGATATATAGAGACCGAAAATATAGAGGAAGACCGCGATGATGGAGAAAACCATGAGAATCAAGTCGACGGAATTGATCATGAACATATTGGCCTTAATCTCTTCCGACCTCATCCCACGAAACCCACCGAAGAAGTGTCCGGTCAGAGAGATCGAGGCCGTGCCAGTCTTCACGGCCGACAGGAGGAAAAGAAGCGGTAATATGGGATTGTTCCAGAAAGGCCTGGCACTAAGAGCACTCAGGAGGATACCTGTATAGATTCCCACCCCGATGGAAATCAGGATCCCCAATCCTGCCACCAGTCCCTGTTTCCTAGCAAGATTTTTTTGGCCGAGTCGAACCAGAAATTGTCCAGACTTGATAAAGCGCAGAATTTTTATCCGGTCAAGCCTTGCAGGCAGTCTTCGGGCGATCTGGATGAGATCGAACCGCTCGGGAAGCCACATATAGAAATGAATAAAGCTTAGAATGGAAAAAATTACCAGAAGCCATGTGCCCAGCCACATCACCGACCCCGGCTCAAAAGAAAAGAAGAGTTTCCAGAAAAGGTGGGGTCGCTCGAGGTCATAGATGAGGGCGAGGATTCCCACGATCACCGGGAAGGGAGCAATATAGGCCCCAATCCGGATTATGTTGGCATACTTTTCTTTCCCGAGAAAATAGGCGATGGCTGATATGGTGAAAGCCCCAGCACTCACTCCGGCAACGAATAAATATACTGCCACAGTCCAATTCCAATAAACCTGTATCTGTCGTTCCATAACTTGTTCTCCTAAGATTTCTTTGACGATTCGTCTCCGACGAATCTATCTCAGCTTCAGCCACCGGTGAGCTTTGGGACGAAGTTTGGGTCAGCCTTCCCCATCGAGGCATCCCGGTATAGCGCAGGGGTGTTTTTCGAATAGGCCAACTCAACAGGCTCTTCCGCTTTCTTCTGTCCGGTAGTCAGTTGCCAAAGCTTTACCTGATTTCCAAACCCCCAAGGTTTTTCCTTCTTTCCGCAACCTCCTAAAAGGAAAAGACCTCCGAGAGCCAGGGCAGAGAACAATCCCTCAATGAATCTTCTTCTTTCCATCATCTTCCTTCCAGCCTTTCTCTCTCCCGATCGAGAAAGAGAGAGAGGACCTCCAAAGCACTGACATAAAAAGGATGCGGATGACGCCCGTCAAGTTCCTCTTTCAGGAGAGGAATCCAGTTCAGATGATCCTTGATAAACATTTTGATCTCAACATCGGTTGCCCATCGGTAGAGATAAGACAAGAATTCCAATTCCATCGCCATGTGATCGGGGCAGCCCTTAAATTCCTCAGAGGCTTCAAGGCCACATTGGTTGTAAATTTCTAAAAGGTGTAAGGCAGAATCGCCCATCAGAAGTCCTCGTTCCGAGGCAAAGGGTAGCGGACAGTGAGGGTCCTCAGTCCAGGGTTTGTAAGAAGATTCGGCGAGAGAGATGGAGTCTTGGCTTAAACCAGAAAAGAGGCGGTCATATTCGTCCTTTAACTCCTCGAGAAGATTCTCAGATCGTTCTTTCTCTATAAATCCCTTCAAAATATCCTTTTCCTCTCCTTGGGATTCAATATATTCCTCGAAAAAGGAGTAGAGCGTTCTTTGGCGGATCTGCTTTACCAACTCCACGTCCGGAGGGTAAAAAAGAGCAGCCAATAACTGACAGAAATATTCCTTTTCCTGATTCATCATCTCATGCCTTTTTGTAATAGATCCTCGGTTTCGTGTTTAACTCAGCCTTGAATTGCTTCAACTTGTTTTTGACGATGAATTGGGAAATTTCGCTATTGGGGTCATCAAGGTCACCAAACATTCTCACCCCTGTCATACAAGTGGTCATACAGGCCGGTTTCTCACCCTTTTCAACGAACTCGATGCAAAACCGACATTTTTCGATATACCCTTCTTTTTTGATAATCCTGACATTATAAGGACAGGCGGCGATGCAATACTTACAACCGATGCACTTATCTTTATCCACCAGAACCACCCCATCCTTTCTCTTATGGGAAGCTCCTGTCGGGCAGACCTTCACACAAGGAGCATTATCGCAATGCTGGCACTGAACCGGCAGAAATTCCCGGGTATAATTCGGAAAAGTCCCATACTCCCGCTCTTCGAGATGATTATAGGCCTCCTTTTCCGCAAGGTTATTCTGATTCTGGCATGCGACTCGACATGCGTGACAACCTACACACTTCGTTTCATCAATGACCATTCCGTATCGAGGCATCACTCACCAAATTTCAGATTGCCGATTGTTTGATTTAAAACTCCGAACTCTGAACTCTTGTAAGGAACGGTTTCAAACCGTTCCCTACCCTCCTTATTCCCTATGCTCTACGCATCTTGGGCCTTGACCACCTGAACAACCACCTCTGATGACATCGCGTGTCCTACTGTTGGGTCAAAGTAAGTGGGAAGAAAATCGTTATAGGACAATCCCACATCGAAGGCTGTTTTCAAATGCTTTGAGAAGATTCCATATCCGCTGGGCAACCATACGCAGGAGGGATGAAGTCCTTCTGTCAACCGGACTCGAATCCTTCCTTCTCCTACCAATGACTTGACCTGGACCCAATCCCCGTCTTTCAGACCCAAACGTTTTCCCCTTTCCTTGTTCATCCAGAGCCGGATCAAATCGTAGCGGCGGCTGATGGCCATGAGATAGGGTGCATTAGCTGTCATCGAATGGGTATGAATCGACTGTTTCCCATGGAGCAATCGGAAAGAATGCAGGTCCTTGGGGTCTGGAGAGACTAAGGGTTCTTCCCATCGAGGAATTGGAGGAAAACCCAGCTTCTCCAGGGTGCTTGAATGGATCTCCACTTTTCCCGACAGGGTTTCTAACTTGCCCAAACCTTCTTTCCACTTTTCTCCGACAGAAAGGATTCCCTTTTTCTTCAGCTCTTCAAGGGTTACACCAAACGGCTTCAATCTTAGACGATTAGCTTCATCCAGATCGAAATTAAAATATTTTCCGACTCCAAGATGTTTTCCCAACTCAATAATGATCTGAGTTCCCGGTCGTGTATCGAAGAGGGGCTTTACCGCCTGCTGTTGAATGCTAACCTGACCTTTCTTTCCGCTATGCTTCGTGTCCACGGCTTCGTCCCGTTCCAAGTAAAAGGATTCCGGCAGAACATAATGGGCAATGGACGCCGTCTCAGAAAGAACGGTATCAACGACCACTAAAAGATCAAGCTTTTTATATCCGGCAATCACTCGTTTTGGATTCGGGTTGGTCCGGAGTGGATTGTTGTGATAAACGAATCCAGCTTTCAATTCTCCTCGAAGGGCCATCTCTGGGATCGCATGGGTAATCCCATCTCCGTAACTTCCCAGGGGGTATCTTCCGGGGATACCTGTGCCGTCCGACTTTCCAATCTTTGGAAGCTCCGGCGCAGGATGTTGGGGCTGAAGTTCTCCCAGTTGGGCAGATTTCGCAAAGTAGATTCCACCCTCCCGGTTGATATTACCCAAAAGACTGTTGGCAATGGCCAGCGCCCGGGCCGTTTGGAAACTGTTGAGGTATTGAGAGCCAAAGGCGGCGTGGTATCCACGATGAAGAAGAACCTTCGGCTTCAGCCGGGCGATCTCTCGGGTAATCCTGAAGATTGTCTTCGCAGGTATTTCGCACACCTTCTCGGCCCACTCCGGCGGATAATTGATAATCTCATCCTCCAACCGCTCAAATCCTACTGTTTTCTCTTTGACAAATTCTTTGTCATACAATTCCTCTTTGACCATCACATTGATCATTCCCAGAAGGAAGGCTAAGTCCGTTCCGGGTTTAATCGGCAGCCACTCATCGGCTAAAATGGCCGTCTCGCTGTGTCTGGGGTCGATGACGACAACCTTTGCGCCTTTCTCCTTGGCTTCGGCAATCCTCTTTACCTCACCCAAGTCAAGCCCGCCCGCGGGATTACGGCCCACAATGAGAATATACCGGGAATTTGAAAGATCATTCGAAGGAAGTTCTCCCACAGTTGTCACCCAGCCCGCGTTTCTTGCCGTGTAGCAGGTTGAACCGTGAGTGAAGTAGTGGGGGCTTCCAAGAGAATGCATCAACCTCAATGCATACTGGTGATTCGATTGAGGATAATTGACCCAGAAGATGCTCTGGGGACCATGATCCATAAGAATCAAATTGATCTTCTCAGAAATTTCTTTATAGGCTTGTTCCCAGGAGATAGGTTCGAACTTATCGCCTACCCTTCTTAGCGGACCTTTAATTCGATTCGGATTGTATAAATCATGAAGATATCCATGTCCTTTTGGGCAAACCACTCCGAGATTGCCGTTGGCCTCAGGATTCCCCTCGATCTTCCACAGCCTTCCATTCTTTACGAAAGCGAATATGCCGCAGCGATTTCCACATCCGTTACAGAAGGTTGGAACGCGAGTGACCGGTGCTTCAGCGCTTGCGCGGGCCCAATTCTTGAAGTCGAGGAGTTCATGACTCAAGGAAAGCGCACCAACAGTCGCTCCCGTTGCCTTTAGAAACCCCCGACGTGTTAGCTTAAATTCAGTAGAATTCATTGCACCAGTACTTCTGTAATTTCCTTAGTGAATTGCATCGAATTATAAAATAAGCAAAAGATGGGCCTCCAAATCTCCTTTGGATGCCCATCTTTCCAGTCCATTACCTGTCCACAGGATAACCGGCCTTAATCCAATCCTCAAACTGGGCATCCATCAACACGGCGTGCTTGTAACCCAGATCGTTCAGAGTCTTGGTTGCAAAAGCGGAACGACCGGTTGTCTTACAATACACATAGATTTTTGCGTCCTTATCCGAGATCTTGTCCCAGATGTTGAACTCCAACGTTCCCCTCGAGACATTGATTGCGCCTGGGAGATGTCCTGCTCCAAATTCATTCGGATCTCTGACATCGAGGAAAACTGCCTTTTCCTTCTTATCAATCGCTGCCTTCACATCGGCCGCAGAGACCTTTGTAATGGCTGCCTTCGCCTTGGCCACCCATTCCTTAACCGGGGTCATCTGCCACGCAGGGACCTTCGGCTTCTCCTGAGCGAATGTCAGGCTAGCTATTGAAAGAATGAACATAACTGCCAACATCCAAACCAACATTCTCTTCTTCATAATTTTTCACCTCCTTTCTCTTCGCAAAGCGCTAAGCGCATGGCGTTTTTGAGTACTGCTTTATTCCACATTTCGCAATTCCTATTCCGGGATAGAGATGGCCTCTTCAAGTTGTTTCAAATCGAAAGGCTTTACCAGATAGCCCTTGACTCCCGCCTTTAAAGCCTCCTGCCTTAATCTCTCGTCGCTCTGAACGGTCATCAGAATTGAGACAAGCTTCGGATTTTGGTTCATCCACTCCCTCAACATTTCTAAACCGCTCCCATCGGGGAGACGGTCTCCGCACAGGACAATATCAAACGGGATGGTTTGAAAAAGGGAGATCCCATCCTTCTTTGAGCCCGCAAGGAAGACCTCGGAATTCTTGTAACGTTCCATGAAATAGGAAAGGGACTGCCGGACGGTCTTATCTTTTTCGATGATCAATACTTTCATAGATACCTGGATTAAGAGCAAAGTTAATGCCAACGGTTTGAAGGTTGAGACAATTTTGGAAATCGCTTCTGCCGCGATTGCAATTCTCTTTTCGAACCAATGGATTGCCTTTTTGGAATGAGTTTTCCGTTTCCGCTATCGCATCCTATATTTGGAAGATGGAGTCGATAATCAACAACCCAGATTTGCTTAAAAACAGACAGAAAAAGACGAAATGAAAAGTTATGATGTTGGATTAATTTAGGAATATCTCCGCTGTTTGATTTCGGATAGTGCTGTCTTATAATAGACAATTCTTTAATTGATTTTCCTCCCTTGCTTAAATCAATTGTCACCCTTACGCACCTCAAACTTTTTCACTTTCCAAAAGACAAAAGATAGAATATAGTTTACTCGTAAGCTGAGGATAGTTGATTATGATGGTACGCTAACAAGACCTAAAATGGGAGGTGGGTCATGAAAGATGGAATGGATCGTAGAGATTTTCTGAAGGCTTCGATGGCAGCAGGTGTCCTCCTCGTGGCTGGGGAGGGAACGAAGGCAGGCGTGATGGCACAGGGCGCAGCAAAGATTATTGAAGTAGATAAGGTAACCGTATGGGTACTGACGGACAATTATTATGACGTGAACGTACGGGATAGCAAAATCACGAAGCGGTATCGTGCGGTGCCCGGCAAGTCGATCCATGCTGAACACGGCCTTTCCTATTACGTAGAGACGGTCGTCGAGGGGAAGACAACTGCCTGCATGTTCGATTACGGACTCGACCCAGTTGGTGTGCTGAACAACATAGCACTACTGGGGCTTGATCCCGGAAAGGCAAAAGCGTTCAGCCTTAGCCACGGCCATTGGGATCACTTTACGGCTGCAATCAGTATCCTGAAACAGAATCAGTCACGGATCGCCGGAGGGACTCCGTTCTATGTAGGCGAGGAGGCATTCGCCCATAGATACTCGCTCCGTCCCGGACGTACAGAACCCGACGATCTCGGACAGCTTATGAAAGAGGATATCGAAACCCTTGGGCTGAAGGTTGTGGAGGTGAAAAACCCGTTGCAGATCATTCCGGGTGCATACTTCACCGGGAATATTGAGCGTGTCACGACATACGAAAAGGTTCCGCCGACTCTGCTCATCAAGCGTGGCGAAAAGCCCGAGCCCGATGATTTCAGGGGTGAACAAGCGGTCTTCTTCAATGTGAAAGGAAAAGGTCTGGTGCTCCTTTCCAGTTGCGCCCATAGGGGCATAGTCAACACGATCAAACATGCACAAAAAATTGCCGGCACAGACAAGATCCACGCGGTAATGGGAGGGTTTCATCTTATCAATGCAAAACCTGAAGTCATTCAGAATACGGTGGCCGATATCAAGGCAATGAAGCCAGACCACATCGTCCCTACTCATTGCAGCGGATTCGAGGCAAAGGTAGCTTTCAGCAGGGAAATGCCGAACGAATTCATTCTTAATACGGCCGGAACGCAGTACACTTTTGGGGCGTAGACATCTTTCGGGGAGCCGGGCTTGCCCCGGTTCCCCCCTCTTGCCTCCTGCTACCTTGGGCCTGTCCCAATATCCCGCTTGACAACCTTATGATTTTAAACTATGTTTTAATCGTCGTTTCCCTACGGTCCCTATTTAACCAACAGCCTAACCTCTAATCTTCTGGAGGGTGTTATGCCAAGGATTCCCAGAAGATGCCAATACGTAGGTTCCAAGGAGGTTTGTTTTTTCCTGGAGCACTTCTCGTTTCTATCCCTAAGGAGAAGAAAATGAAAAGGCTTTTTTTCATGGTAGCGATCCTTTTAAGTCTTATGATAATCAATACTACTACTGAGGCACAGAGTATTTCCAAAGTTCTTCTCATCCCGCGGGAAGGGGAATCGGGTAACCTGGACATGATGCTTAATAAAGAAATTGGGGTCATGACCGACTTGCTGCAGAAAGCAGGCTTCAAAGTCGTGGTCGCCAATGTTTCCGGTCAGCCTCTAGAAGGGATCCTCAAAACGCTTAAGCCCGATTTGAAGTTATCCGAGGCGAAGGTGGACGACTATGCGGGAGTTATACTACCATGCATGGCGGTCGGTCTGTTCCCCGGCCCGCCGGTATCTCCCGTCGCTGTTTCCATCGTTAAACAAGCTGTGGAGAAAGGAAAACCAGTGGCGGCTGCCCTTGGTTCCGTTTACATCCTGGCTGAAGCCAGGGTTTTAAGGGGCAGGCGTTATGCCTTTGCGGATGATCCGTTTATTGAACTCCCCCGTATTAGGAAGAAGGATTTGAGATTTGAAGGGGCCATCTATAGCGGCATGGGTGTTGTCCGGGATGGAAGAATTATCACTTCGGGAGTTTGCCCTGCGACGGAAGGATGGTTGGGAAGGCCGGATTGCACTCCTGAACTTACCCGGGCATTTATCGTGGAACTTGGCCGAAAAAAGTAGGAATCAAAACCAACCGATCCTAAGGCAAAATGTCGTGAAATAATTGTCTCTTCTGTTCCATTTATACAACGTTAAGGAGATGATCCTATGACCCCAGAGGAATTTAAACGCAAGCTCACCGCCATTCTGAGTGCAGATGTTAAAGGTTACAGCCACCTCATGGGGGAAGATGAGGAAGCGACCCTCCGGACGCTCAATACCTACAAGGAGGTGATGGGGAGCCTCATCCAGCAACACCGGGGTCGAGTCGTCGGCACTGCAGGAGATAGCTTGTTGGCGGAGTTTGCCAGCGTGGTCGATGCGGTTCAGTGCGCCGTGGAGATTCAGCAGGTGCTGAGGGCGAAGAACGCCGTGGTGCCTGAGAACCGCAGGATGGAGTTTCGGATCGGGATCAATCTTGGGGATGTGATTGAGGAGGGAGATACGATTTACGGAGATGGAGTGAACATTGCGGCCCGACTCGAAGGCTTGGCGGAGGCAGGCGGGATCTGCATCTCCGAGACTGCCTATCAACAGATTGAGAACAAGCTACCCCTCCGGTACGACTACCTTGGTGAGCACGAGGTGAAGAACATTGCCAAGCCGGTGCGGGTTTACCGTGCGCGAATAGAGCCGGAGGCTGCTCCCTCCAAATTGGGTAAGGAAAAAAAGCCTGTCGGGAAACGGTTATCAATGGCAGCTTCCGTCATAATAGCCGTCGTTGTGATAGCCGGATTGGCAGCGCTTTATCAGTTTGTCCTCCGTTCCTCTCCATCTAAGACTGAGGTAGCCTCCAAGGAGAAGATGGCTTTCCCTTTGCCTGACAAACCCTCCATTGCCGTGCTTCCATTTGTAAACATGAGCGACGATGCCAAGCAGGAATATTTCAGCGACGGAATTACCGAGGATTTAATTACGGACCTGTCCAAGGTCTCCGGTGTCGTGGTGATCGCTCGTAACTCTACTTTCACTTACAAGGGAAAGCCCGTAAAGGTCAAACAGGTTGCTGAAGAGCTCGGCGTCCGTTACGTCCTCGAAGGAAGTGTACGCAGGGCCGGTGATGAAGTTCGCATCAATGCTCAGCTTGTCGATGCTTTGACTGGCCATCACCTATGGGCAGAACGGTATGACGGCAAAATAGATAAGATCTTTTCCTTGCAGGATCAGATCACCAAGAAGATTGTTTCTGCCCTGGCAGTGAAGCTGACGGGGAGTGAAAAAGAACTGGGTGGGCAAAAGGGAACGGATAATGCAGCGGCTTACGATGAGTTTCTAAGAGGATGGGGGTACTATCTCCGGTTCACCCCGGAGGATTTCTCGAAGGCAGTAGCTTCCTTTAAAAAGGCTATCGAGCTGGACCCAAACTATGGGCGGGCCTACGCAGCCCTGGCTTTGGTTCACTGGACTGGTGGCACAAACCAGGCATTGCTTCGGGGACTTTGGATCGGTTTTGAGGAGGCTCGTTTGCGGTCCGGTGAATATCTCCAGAAGGCTATGAAGCAGCCCACATCCATTGCTTATAACGTTTCGTCGCAGATGTATCTTTACCGGCGTCAGCATAAGGAGGCGATTTCCGAACTGGAACGGGCCCTCTCCCTGGACCCTAACGATCCTTCCTGCCTTGCATCCATGGGTTGGACCTTGATTATGGCCGGTAAGCCCAAGGAGGCAATTGAATATGTCAATAAGGGTATGCGGCTGGATCCCAATAATTCTTCCAGATACTTAGCTTTACTCGGGATGGCGCACTTTTGCCTGGGGAAATTGGCAGAGGCTGCAAGTTTGAGTGAAAAAGCGCTCAGACTGAACCCGGAAAATGTGGGAATGGGAGAGCAGGTTGCGGCATTTTATGCGCTTACGGGTCGTGATCAGGAAGCTCGGGCCACAATTACAACTGTCAGAAAAAAGTTGCGGATTGCCCCCCTGGATTATTATATGTGGAGCCTTCCCTTCGGGGACCGCGCAATTGCAGATGGGTATGCAGAAGGCCTTCTCAAGGCAGGGGTTCCGCCAGGAAATATGTCCGGTGGATATTTACACGCGTTCAAGGGAAACCAGCTTACCGGACAGGAAATCAGGACCCTGCTCTTCGGTTCGACAATCACCGGAATTCATTTTATGAGGGGTATCAATGGTACGCGCTGGTGGATTGACTGGAAAAAGAATGGAGAATGCATCTGGCATGGGGTACTTACTTCTGATTCCGATCGCGGAAACAGTCGGATTGAAGGCGATATGATCTGCACTCAGTATCAAAAGAACTGGTGGGGACTCGAAAATTGTGCGACTGTTTTCAGAAATCCCTCAGGCACGCCCGAAACTAAAGACGAGTATTTCTTTGCGCATGACATCGGATTTCGGACATTCTCGCCGGTGCCGGAATCATCAACACGGTAAAACACACCCAAGAAGTTTCTGCCACATACAAGATCCACGCCTTAACGCGACGTTTTCATCTTATCAATTGCCAAACCTGAGGTTTAACGTGTGTTTTTAATTCCATATTTTTGCATGCGATAAAGGAGGGCTGATCTGGAGATACCAAGCAGTTTGGCGGCCTGAATCTTATTTCCCTTTTTCATCCTCAACGCCTCGAGGATATATTCCTTCTCAACACCTTCCAAGACGACCCCTTGAGACGGGATGAAAGGTTTGGACTGAATAGCTTCCTTCTCTCCTCCATTCCCCATGAAGGAGAGGTGTTTACCGAGAATGGTATCCCCCTTCTCTAAAAGAATAATTCGCTCCACAGCATTCCTGAGTTCACGGATATTTCCGAGCCAGGGATAGGACAGGATCTTTTCCTCCGCCTCTTTCGAGATCTGAACGAATCCCTTCTTAAATTGTTCGTTAAATCGATCGATAAAAAAACGAAAGAGCGGAAGGATGTCCTCTTTACGTTCCCGAAGGGGCGAAATGTGCAACCTCACAACGTTGAGCCTGAAATAGAGATCGTCGCGAAAATTTCCCTTCTTGATCTCGGACTCCAAATCCTTATTCGTCGCCGCGACGATCCGGACATCTGCTTTCTTCTTATCCACGCCTCCCACTTTAAAGTATTCCTTCTCTTCCAGAACTCTCAGGACCTTCACCTGCGCTGCTGGGGAAAGCTCCCCGACCTCATCGAGAAAGAGTGTCCCCTTTTCTGCAGCCTCTACCTTCCCCATCTTTCCCTTTTCCAGCGCACCGGTGAAGGCACCCTTTTCATATCCAAAGAACTCGCTCTCAAAGAGATCTTTGGGGATGGCGCCGCAGTTAATCGGAATGAAAGGAAAAGAAGAGCGGGGACTCAAAAAATGAATATACTCGGCGAGGAGTTCTTTCCCCGTCCCCGTCTCACCTTCAATCAGGACCGTGGTCTCCGAACCCTGAGCAACCTTCTCAGCCAATTCCAGGACCTCTCTCATCTTGTGGCTGACGCCGATGATCCCTCCAGAACGAAACTTTTCCTGGTATTGTGCCCGGAGCCATTCCACCTCTTTTCTCAGGCGAACCCGGTCCAGCCCTTTCTTAATCAAATCTTCAACCTGTTCGAGATCAAAGGGCTTGATGAGGAAATCAAACGCTCCCATCTTCATCGAGCTGACGGCCATCTCAATCGACCCCTGTGCTGTCATGATGATGACTGGAATGTTGGAGTCCTCCTCCTTGATTCCGCGGAGCACCTCATCCCCGTTGATGCCGGGAAGCCAGTGATCCAGCAAAACCAGATCGGGATTCTCTTTCTTAAAACGTTCCAGCCCTTCTTCCCCGGTCCGGGCAGTGATGACGTCGTATCCGGATGTTTTCAAAGCAACCTCAAGCGAATCGCGAAGAATGGGTTCGTCATCGATGATTAAGACTTTAAATCTCAACTGTCTTTCTCCCGGCTCCCCTCACCCCATCCCTCTCCCCCCAGGGGAGAGGGGAGGGTGAGGGGTAAAATGGATGGTAAAGGTCGAGCCCTTCCCCTCCTCACTGATCACATCGATCGTGGCTCCGTGCTTCTCCAAAATCTTAAGACTGATGGAGAGGCCCAGACCCGTGCCTTCGGATTTTGTTGTAAAAAAAGGATCGAAAATCTTTTTCAGGTGGGACTTTGGAATTCCCACTCCAGTATCTTTCAACTCAACGCCGACTCCCCCTTCGTTTTCCGGAAAGGTTCGAATGGTCAACGTCCCTCCCTTTTCCATAGCCTGAATGGAATTGAGCGTGAGGTTTATTAACACCTGCTGGATCTGATGGATATCGATGCTTAATCTAGGCAATTCCTCTGCTCTTTCGAAGAGAGCGGTGATATTCCCCTTTTTCAATTTCGCCCGCAGAATGGCTAAACTTTCCTCCACCACCTCGTTGATCTCTTCCTCTTCAAAATGAGAGGCTTTGGGTTTGGCGAAATGAAGCATGTCGTCCACAATCTTCTGTATCTTTTCAATCCCCTCCTGGGTACTGCTCAGAAGCTTCTTCTCCATTTCAGGGAGATCTTTCTTTCTCGAAAGAATCTGGGTGTTGATCTTGATCCCCGCAAGAGGATTTCTCAGCTCATGGGCAACACCTGCCGTCAATTCACCCAGTGAGGACAATCTTTCAGCCAGGATCAATCTTTCCTCTGCCTTTTTCAAATGGGTAATATCTTTACAGATTCTGGAGGCACCGATGATCTTCCCCTCTGCATCCTTGAGCGGCGAAATGGTCATGCTAATAATAAGTTCCTTTCCTTCTTTGGTTTGTCTCTTCACCTCGACATTGGGAGCCACCTCCCCTTTCCTCACCCCTATCATCCATTTCCCCATCAACTTCTCTTCCTCCGCCCTCGACTGTTCATCCCTGGGGTAGAGAAACAGGGAGAGGTTCTTCCCCAATACTTCTTCTCTCTTATATCCATAAATCTTTTCAGCCCCCTCATTCCAATAGACGACTATTCCTTCCAAATCTACAACAGAAATGGCGTCTCCTGCCTTCTCGACGATCGATTCAAGAAAATTCTTCGTTTCAATCAGCTCTCTCTGAAGTCTCACTTTCTCCAGCATCAAACCATGGCCTTCAATGGCTCGGTTGACAGCGAAAGGGAATGCCTTCGCACATTCTGCCGATCGGTTAATGTAATCGAAGACACCTTCCTTCATTGCCTCGATCGCCAAGCGAGGATCCCCTTTGGCTGTCACAAAAATGGTAGGAATGCCGATGCCCAGCTCATTAAAATGCCGGAGCCAATTCAGCCCCTCTCCATCGGAAAGGGAATGGTCTAAAAGAAGGATATCGAATCTTTCTTTCCGGAGTTTCTCCAAACACCCTTTCCCGGAAGAGACTTTCTCGATGTGATAAAGAGTGCCCGAGGCCTTCAAGGAATCTTCGACCATCTTCAGGAAACCGGAATCTTCTTCTGCCACTAAAACTCGTGTCTTCTTGTCCAAGCGACCACCTCAGCTTAAAGTTCGCCAATTCTACTCTAATTCTAAAAATAGCTTATTTTCTTCTTATTGACAATCTTCCTTCATCTTCATTAAGATGGATTATGCGCTTTTGGGTCGGCCTCATCATTCTCTTTTTCTCAATCCCCTCTTTTGCAGAGACCGCCAAGGAATCTCCCCTTCAGGTCTGGAAGGTGGGAGATCGTCGGTGGACGGTTGAGGAGGAGCATCGATTTGGACGATGGGTCGAGAAGAATATCACGGAGGATTTTTTTATCCGTTACAAAATCCCGGTCGACTGCGCCGACGTCCCTTATGCGGTGCGGTGGATCTACGCACGAATCGCCCACCTCCCCGCTGCCGCTACAACAAAGGATGACATATTAATCGGCCACTGGTCCACAAAATGGGGAAAGCTGCCGACTCATCGGGAGTGGCATAAGGATGCCCGGTTTCGCAATGCCCTTCTTCACATGCTCACAGAGACGACCACTCGAACCATTCCCCTTGACACATACCCCGTTCGAATCGACACGGATTCCATCACTCCCGGAACGGTTTTTTTTATTACTGAGTCTCATTCCGGGATCATCGGCCGGGTCGTTTTAGATGGAAGTACCGTACATCCCCTTCAGACCTGGGAGGCAACGTCTCCAGTAAAGCTTCAGAAAATGAGTGAGAGGGATTTTCTAACGACGAGGCCCGAATCGACTATTTTCTCCGGCCTGGTAAAGTTCCGCTGGCCGGTATTTGAAAATGGGCGCTGGAAATATCTCCCCGTCGGAGCGCACCCGTTCTATTCTCTGGAGCAATACTCGGCAAGTTTCTCGGAGGGTCATGCCGATTTCGTCGAAGCCGTGGCAAAAAGGATCGACCCAACCGATTATGATCCCTGGGAAAAGATGGAAAAGGTCCTGGACAATACCGTTCAGTATGTCCGAGAGAGGGTTCCGATCGTCCTGGCGGGATACGAGCGGTGTCACAGAGGAGGCTGTCCCGAAGGCTCGGACCTGTGGGAGGTCCATAGCACACCGAACCGTGACGGGAAGATCATCCTGCTGATGGACCACCTTCGTCATCTCATCGAATCAACCGATCCCCACCAAAACGCGGTAGAGGAAATGATGAAAGAGATTTCGATTCCCATCCAAAAAAGGCAGTCCATCACCTTTTATCATCTCTATCAAAACTACCACTGGCTCTCCCCTCATCCGGATGATTCGATTGAAGCCAGGTGGGGCTTGAGGAAATGCGAGATGATCCTTTCACAGATCCGGACCACGGAAAAGTCTATTGCCTTCATCGAGAGCACCTATCGAAATAAGGACCCCAAATATGCTGATTACTCCGTTCGCCAGCAACAAGAGGCCACTCAAAGACTCCTTGAAGAATGGCGCAAATCCCGGTGCAGCTTCTCATCGATTCACCCTTCAACGAGTAGGGTTGAGATGCAAAGGAATGAGGAGAGCGGAGTAGATCCAAACGCTGAGCCCCAATCTTCCCCCCCCTGGGAAATCGATTAAGGGAGGAGAAGATTGGGTTGACGGAGGAGGAAACGAGATCAATCAAATCTCGCGAAGCGTATTGCGTAAAACGCGTGAAACGTGCCGTAATGACATTTAAGCGAGTAAAGCAGTTCGGCCCGATCGCTTCCCCTGCTTTGTTCCTTACGATACTCTTCCATCCATTTCGACATCGAATAGCTTTTGCTCACGGATAACTCGCAAAAATTCAGAAGATGAGTTTAAGTATCCAAGAAAAATGCCATGTCGCGATTTGGATTCCTATTTGTTGTTGAGGTTGCGTGGCGGTAGATTGCCTCAAATCGAATAAAATAACAGAAGGAGCATTTTTCCTGGAAAGAAAAACGGGTGAACATTTTTGTTTAAACGTGACAGAATTGGCATGGCAGAATCCCTTTTTCTTGCAACTCCGATCCAAATTTCTCCACAACCTCTTTTTGGATCAGGGACAATATGGTATGCTACTCTCCGGTAGAAGAAGATGAAGAAAATTTCGATTCCTTCGAGACTCTGGTATGAGAATAAGGAATGGGACGTCACCTTCCCCGACCGCTGGGAGGTGGACAACCTGAATCCACCCGGGTTCGATAAACCCGGGCTCGCCTCTGGACAGATCAGAGAAAGAATAGATCACCCGATCGAAGGGCCCCGTCTTGAAGAAATGGCCAAAGGCAAGAAGGAGGCTGTCATTGTCTTCGATGACATGACCCGGCCGACGCCGGTCAAGCAAATCGCTCCTTCCATTTTAGAGTCCCTGCACCGGGCCGGGATGAAGAGGGATCAGATCCGTTTCATTTGGGCCTTGGGAGCTCACGGAGCTTATGATATGACAAAGGCCCGCCAGAAATTAGGGGATGAGGTCGTAGAGAATTATGCCGTCTACAATCACGACCCCTTTCAGAACACGGTCCATGTGGGACGAACGCCCGCAGGAGTGGAACTTTCGTTTAACCGGGAGTTCATGAGTTGTGACTTGAAGATCGGGATCGGATGCGTTACCCCGCATGTCCACGTTGGGTTTGGGGGCGGGGCCAAGATCATTTTGCCGGGAATGGCCGGGATCGAAACCATCAATCAATTTCACAGTCAACTCCACCGGGATCGAGGACGAACCGGCCTGGGGAATTTTGCCAACAATATCATGCGGGCGGAGTGCGACGCTGCCGGGGACGCCGCAGGTCTAAACTTCAAGGTGGATTGTCTCCTCAATCGTCGCGGAGGGATAACCAGTGTTTACGCCGGGCCCTTCCGGGCCACCCATGCCGCTGGTGCAGCGGAAGGAAAAGATCATTATGGAATTCCCCATTCCACAGGATATGACGTAGCAGTGTGTAACGCCTACGCCAAGTCCACTGAATCGGCCATCGCCCTTGTCTTGGCTCTGACGTTGTTGAAACCCGTCCAGGGCGTGGCCGTGCTGATTTCCGACGCACCTGAAGGCCAGGTTCCCCATTACGTGATGCGGGCCTGGGGAAGCGATTATGGTGGCCGCCACTATTCTCCAAAGCTAAAAGGCCTTCCGCGGATAATCATGAAGAAGCTGATCGTCATGACCCCCTATCCTGACCGGACCAGCCTCGACCTGGTTTGTCATGTCGACGATGCCGTCATCGTCAAGACCTGGCCCGAGGTCCTGGAACTGATCGAAAAGGAGTTTCCCGGAGGAGCAAGGGTTGCCGTGGTTCAGGACGGTACAATGATGCATATGCATCCGCCTGTGGGGTGACCATCGATAACAGGGCAATTCAGATATTCGACCCGTCATGAGGAGCGATCATGAAAGATAATATCCTCATTATTCATGCCCGCGATAATGTCGCCGTTGCGTTGAAGACGCTCGACGTGGGAGATGTGGCTTTAGCAAAAGGGATGGAAGGCTTTCCGGCCTTGGAGAAAATACCTGCCAGCCACAAAATCGCCCTGCGGGATATTTCTCAGGGAGAGGAAATCATAAAATACGGCGAGACCGTCGCCGTCAGCGCCCGAAATATCAAAAGGGGAGAATGGGTTCATACGCATAACCTTGAGAGCAAGAGGTGGAAGAAATGAGCCAAATCAGCGGTTACGAGAGAAAGAATGGAAAATTCGGAATCCGCAACCACCTTCTCGTCTTGCCCACCGTCTCCTGTGTCAATGGGGTTGTTCATCGCATTTCCCGTGAAGTGCCGGAGGCCGTCTCCGTCACTCACGCCCATGGATGTGGCAGAGGAGGGCCAAGGGACTTAGAAATTCTATTTCGAATTCTTTCAGGCCTGGTGCATCACCCCAACGTCGGCGGAGTGGTCCTCATCGGGCTGGGCTGCGAGATTTCCAACACGAAAAATTTGCTTCCCGTGATCAAGGAAGCAGGAAAACCCGTCGAGATCTTAAACGTACAGGAAGACGGAGGCTCTTTGGAGACTTCCCGGAAAGGGATCGCCGCTGCCCGCCGGATCTTATCAGAAATCAGCAGTCAGCCGAGGGTCCCGCTGCCCTGGGATAAACTTCTGGTCGCCATGGAATGCGGCGGATCAGATGCCATGTCCGGTGTGACAGCGAACGTGGCCATGGGCGCGGTCTCGGACTGGTTGGTGGAGAAGGGAGCGACCGTGATCTTCGGTGAAAATACGGAGATGATCGGAACGACTCAAGTCCTCGTACGGCGGGCGAAGAATGTCCAGGTCGCCGGACAGATCGAACAGATGATCGAGCGCGCCGAGAAATTAACCCAGGAGGTGATGGGAAACCTAGCAAGCCTGGTCATCTCCCCCGGCAATATGGATGGGGGGATGAGTACCATCGCGGAAAAATCAATGGGCTGTATCTTTAAAGGAGGCACCACCACGATCAATCAGGTAGTGGATTATGGCGAAGCTCCGTCCGAACACGGACTCATCCTGCAGGATGGGCCGGGGTACGACGGAGATTCCATGGCCGGACTGGCCGCCAGCGGTTCCCAGCTGATGTTTTTTTCAACCGGGCGAGGCACGCCCGCTGGATTTCCCGCCCTGCCCGTAATCAAGGTGGCCAGCAACACCAGAATTTATGAAGCGATGAAGGACGATATGGATGTCAATGCCGGAACCTTGATGGAAGGCAGACCTCTGGATGAGTTGCGTGCAGGGATGATTGAGTTGATGATCCGTGTGATCAACGGAGAAGAAACGAGGGCGGAAGTGAATGACATGAATGTTTTTACCTTGATGACCGTCCATCCACCATTTTGAGCGGAATTTCATCCACTACAAAAAATACTTGGCAATGTCGATGTGATATTGTTGAGGGTCCAACGTCTTGACGATGCTTCGCTTGTAACGCCTTCCCTCAACCGTTTCGGCCAGGTTCACCACCTCCTTCTTTATATCCCCTTTTTCATCCCGGTGGACCACGATGACTATGGGCCGGTCTAACCATCTGGAGTCATGACTCGGCTTATAGACGATGCCCAGTTCATGCGTATTGAGAAGCACCAACGACCCGATGGGATAGATCCCCACCAAGCCGATGAAGATCTTGAGGAGGGCCGGGTCAAAATGGACCGTCCTCTCCCTCAGCATGATGGCGAGGGCCTGCTCCGGCGTATAGGGTATTTTCTTATAAATTCGAGGGGTCGTCATGGCGTCATAAGAATCCGCAATCTGGATGATCCTTCCGAAAAGGCTCACCCCTTTCTTGCGGAAAAGTTTCGGGTATCCCGAAAGATCGCTCTGCAGGTGGTGATCAAAAATGCCGATCACCATCCTGGGATTGATCTCTCCCAACTGTTTCAGATTGAGGACGATCTCCACCCCCATCAAAGGGTGCCTCTTCATCAAGACCCATTCCTCCTCGTCGAGGGAGGCAGGTTTATTCAAAACTTCTCTTGGAATCTTCGATTTTCCAATATCATGAAGCAGGGCGGTAATTCCCAGCTCCGTCAAGGTCTTTTTTGAAAAGCCCAATCGTTTTCCCATCGCCAGGGAATAGATCGAAACATTGACGGAATGGTTAAAGGTGTATTCATCGTAATTCTTGATCGTCGTCATTCCAAGCAGGATGGATTCATCTTCGACCACGAGATGGACCGCCTTCTGGGCTAACCTCTTCAACTTCCTGATGTCCGCGTGTTGTTTCCCTTTTATATTCGTGATCACCTCTTTGATCGTTCCAATGGTCTCAAAAAATACTTTCTTCCCGATCTCCCGCGGGTCTTCCTTCTCGAGGGTGAAACCCTCCTCGTCTTCCTCCGAGAGCTCCAATGGATTCACCTGAATTGAGGTGACGTCCCGGCTGGACAATTGTTCATTGAAGAGAGCGGCATTCTCCTCCCGGCCCTCTTCCAAGTTGATCAAGGTATAGATGAATTCTCTCAACATTCTTTCATCCACCTGACTTTTGAAAATCACCTCTCCGATTAACCTTTTTTTCCACTGTGTTAGGAGATATTTGAAACTGGTAAAACCCTCTACGGAATAGCGCAGTCGCTGATCGTTCAGGAAGAAGTCGTCCTTCATGATTTTGAGGGAGAAGACTCCCTCCGTTTTGATCAAGGCGTTGATCGTCTCGAGGGACTCCTTGATAAACTGATGGAGGGCCACGTTCTTAGAATCATAAATCTGAGAGATCCTCATCAACACATGAATTTTGGTGACGAGATTATTCGCCAGTTTCGACAGGTCGGACTCCATCCCCTTGGGCGGCTTTTGGCTCACCTTCTCGGCTTCGGCAGGCGAGTGGTCGATACCCATTTCTTCTCCTCTGCGAAGTTCTTTCAGCCCGTCTTTGACCCCTATCGTTTCGGCTTTCACTTTTACTTCGCTCCCATCATTTTCAATGTATTGGCTGCGCATTGCCTCATCTCATCCCATCTCCCTTTTTGGAACCAGCTTCTTTTCTTGGCGATCTTCTTTAGCATCGGTATCACTTCTTCCGATCCTGTTTCGCCCAGAGCTCTGAAGAAGGAGGCCTTCTCTTCATAATCCCGTTTGTAAAAATCCTCAGAGAGGACGATCTCTGCAAGAGGCTTCGCCGCTTCCCTCTTGGCATTCCGCGATAAAAGAAGCGCCGCCTTTGCTCGGATTCCAGGTGTCGAATCTCCCAAAAATTTCTGAATCAGGTCCTTCCCGTTCCTCCCAAATTTATTGAGAACCTGAAGGGTTTCCTCCCTTACTTTGATATCCGGGTGACTCGATAAATTTCCCAAATATTTGACCGTCGAGGGGTCGCCGATTCTTCCGAGGATGTAGAGAATGTGGCAGACCAGGAAAGGATTACGATCCGCCAAAAATTTAATCAATAACTGGATCTCCCCCCCCGCCACTTCAACCAAATGCTCACAGATCACTTTCCTCCATTTTCCTGATTCCAGCTCACCCAATAAAAGGCAAAGGGGTTCGACAGCCTGCTTTGTAAGGAATCGAAGATATTGAAGGATGGGTTCTGAATCGGCCTCTCCATCCCCTTTCATCGCCTTTCCCAAAAGTTGAATGCTATGCGGAGAGGAGGATTTTTCGAGGATGCGGCGAATGGCAAATATCTGTTTGTCTTTGAGCACCATCGACTCCATCGTATGGTTCAGGCTCTTCAACAATTCCACTGCCTTGTCCACCTCTTTCCCCTCGAGGAGATATTCGATGACTCGATCGAAGTAGGAGATCATATTCTCATAAGCATCCACATCCTCTCCCAGATGGAGCAGGATCTCGATCAGGCTGTCGATCAAAACGTACACGTACTCCGGCCGTTGCTCCTGTTGCGCCTCCCGTTCGATCAGCTCGCTCTCCTCGAAAGTGAGCGCACAGGCCTCCACTAAGGATTGACCCGGGGAGGGATTGATCGCCTGCTCCAGCCCTACTGCCTCGGAGACACGAGGGCTTGCCCCCTGCTTTTGATCCGGTCTCTCTTGAGGCCCTTCATCACCATGGCCGCTGTACTCTGATCTCTTGATCAAATCTTCTTCTGTCGCAGGAACATAGATGCCGCTTCCCTCCAAAAATTCGTCCACGGTGGTAAAGGCGATGTGAGAAAAATCTTTTTCCCAGATCAGGGTGACCAGATCATCTTCCATACGATTGAGGAAGTCACTTTTTCTGACGATATTGAGAAAATCCAGGAGTTCCCTGAACTCCAAACCTCTTGAAAATTGAAGTTCCCGAATCCCATCCTTAAAAAAAACAAAGGCCAAACTTTCCTTTACGTCCTCGTTTTCATAGACCACATTTCCCCGGTAATAAAGCCGGTATTCCCCGATCTGAAGGGAAAAAGAATCGAATTCATCAAAATATTGATCAAAATCTTTCCTCAGCCTTTCCAAGAATTTGGACAAAATCGGATGGTTGATCTCATAGAGTCGAAAGGCCTTCACAGTCTGGAGAAAGTTCTGAATCAACGCCTTAGTTGACTTAACTTTTTCCTCGATGGCTTTCTCTTCGGAAATATCTGCTTTATTTAGACTTCTCACCCGGTTCTCTCCTGATCTGCTTTCTCCTCCAGTGGGCTCATGCTGCTTGCGACTGTCCATTTTCGCCTTTCAGAAATCGATCCAACTCCGATTTGAGAACCTTCCAGCCTTTTCCCGCCTTCGCTCCTTTGATCTTCCCCACGTAAAGGTATTTGAGATAAGTGGGTCTTGAGATCCGAAGGTAGTGGCAGGCCTCCTGAGTCGTCAAAACGGTATCTTGGCTATCTGTTATCATAGCTTTCCACCTTTTCTATTGGACTTTACAGTAGTTGATAGCATTTTCCATACCAATTTCTATCAATTCACATAACAGTACGACATTTAAAATAAATTCTTTTTAATCCCTCTGATCCCTAGGGGGAGGGGGTGACAATTATTGTCTCCCCGTGCGAACTTGTTACATCCCGATCTAAACATGAAGAAATTGGGAGATGGGGTGAAATGATGATTACTTCAGAAGAATTTTATTGTCCCCACGAAAAAATATCGTTAGAATCTCCATATGAGTGATGAGTTTAAAGTTCATCGTTCACAGTTCATTTCCTCTATTATCACTGTATAGGAGGAGACCATGAAAAAAGATCTTGAATATAATCGAAAAAGAGCCAGAGAGATCATAAAAATCTTGTCCAAGGAAATACCCGATTCCAGAATTGCTCTGAAATTCTCCAATCCTCTCGAGCTTCTCATCGCCACCATTCTCTCTGCCCAATGCACGGATGTCAGGGTGAATGAAGTCACCAAGGACCTCTTCAAGAAGTATCGCTCGGCAGAAGATTACTCGAATGCAAATTCGGCAAAATTGGAGGAGGAAATCCGGCCTACCGGGTTCTACCGAAATAAGACGAAGTCGATTCAAAAATGCTCTCAGGAATTGGTGAAACGATTTGGTGGAGAAGTTCCCAAAACCCTGGATGAACTGGTGACCCTTCCTGGGGTAGGTAGGAAGACAGCAAACGTCATCCTGGGGAACACTTTTGGAATCCCTGGGATTGTCGTCGATACCCATGTTCACAGGGTGAGCAAGAGAATCGGTTTGACGAAGAACGATGATCCGGTAAAGATTGAATTCGATCTGATGGAAATTGTTTCCAAGGAAGAATGGACTCGTTTTTCAAATCTCTTCATCTGGCACGGAAGAAAAATCTGCGCAGCAAGAAAACCTCTTTGCAACATCTGCCCCATCGTTAAGTTGTGTGACTACGGGTCCAAAGAAATGAGAGTGGAACTCAAAAGGCTTTAAACCATCTCGTCGCACAAGCCAAGGGAAGCACAGGATGCCTTTCGAGCAGACCCCGAGGTCAAACTCAAAACCCCCTGCGTACCCGCAGGCACTAAATCCTAAATAAACACAAAACTAAAAATCCAAATGTCTCAAATGGTTTATCCGGATTTTTCTTCGCCTTTAGGCCGTACAGTTTTGAGTTTTGTATTTTGGTCATTTGAGCTTGCTCGCCCTGTTAAGTACGGGATGAGTTACTTCTGGTTCAATCTTCGTGACTCCTCCAAAAAGTCAGATCATCAATTTCATGCGGAATTACTTAACAGGGTAAAAGTTTAGCCTGCCTGCGCGAAGCCGCTTCGGCGAAGGCAGGGGTTTCGAGTTTAGAGTTTAGTTTCTTTATCTCGGAAGGCCATGGGGATTGACAAAACCACGATTTATGCTATTGATAAAATCGTTTTTGTAGATTCGATCGCCATTCTAAAACGGAGGTAACCCATGCGAACATTCAAGCTTCTCCTTCTCATTTTTCTCGTTGCTTTGATTTCTATAACTATCGGTTCCTATCCCCCCGTTTTCGCTCAGGAGAGGGTGGTCAAAATGGCTTTAAAAGCCTCCGATATCCGTTCCCTGGACCCTCATTATGGAACCACCACGATCGACTATGCCTGCATCGACCCGATGTTCAACGCCTTGGTCCGCTTCAAACCAGAAGACATCAATCCTGAAAAAATCGAGCCCGATTTAGCAGAGAAATGGGAGCGTTCAAAGGATGGCCTCGTCTGGACATTCTACCTACGCAAAGGGGTGAAGTTCCACAAGGGTTACGGTGAGCTGACCGCGGAGGATGTCAAATTTTCGCTAGAGAAGGCGGCCAACAAAGCTTCATCGGGTTTTGCAGGCGATTATGCTGCGCTCGATAAAGTGGAGGCTCTCGACAGGTATAAGGTCCGAATTACTTTTAAAAGTGCCATTCCATCTGTACTTGGGATTCTGACAAACTATCACGGCGGATACATCGTATCGAAGAAAGCGGTCCTTGAGAAGGGGGATAAATTTAAGTTCGATCCGATCGGGACAGGTCCTTTCATGTTAAAAGAATATCTGCCAAAGGAAAAGGTAGTAGAGGTCCGCCATCCAGAATTTTCCAGGGGGAAACCGAAACTCGACCGGGTGGAACTCTGGTTCATGCCCGATGCCAGCAGCCGTGAAATGGCCTTTCGAAAAGGTGAAATCGATATCGTTGAGGGAGAGCGTGAACAGGCATGGGTGAATAAGATGAGGGCGATCCCGGGGACGGCGATTGAAATCTTCGGCCCCGGCGAAACCCTTATTCTCCATTTCAACATGACCAAGAAACCGTTGGATGACATTCGGGTTCGAAGAGCCATCTCTCATGCCATTGACCGCAACGAATTGATGAAGTTTCTGGGACCGGATGTCACCTCAAGGCTTGTCTCCGTCATCCCGATGGATTACCTGGGCGGAACGGACAAAGTAGCAGCGTATGAATTCAATCCGGACAAGGCCAAGAAACTCCTGGCAGAGGCTGGGTATCCCAAGGGGCTTGATCTTTCTATGGTGATTACGGAGATGTCTGATTATCGAAGACCGATGGAGCAGGTTCAGGAGCAACTCCGCAGGGTAGGGATCAGGCTGAAAATGGACGTCATCACCCACACCGCTTATCACGAACAGATCCGGAAAGACGTCAATCCGTTAGTGCTCTATGTGTGCGCGCGCTTTCCCACAGCCGATCCCTTGCTCACACAATTTTTCTATTCCAAATCGATCGTGGGCACACCTACTGCCATCACCAATTTCTCCCATTACAATAAAATTGACAATTTGGTCGAAAAGGCAAGGGTGGAACCCGACCCAAAGAAGCAGAAAGAAATCTGGGCAGAAGCGCAGAAGAAGATCATGGAGGATGCAGTCGCTCTCCCGCTCTGCATCACAAAGTTCGTCTTTGCGAGAAAATCCTATGTGGACCTGGGCTATGAGATGAGATCGACACTCACCCTGGTCACTCCCATCAAGGAAACAACGGACATTCGGAAGTAGTTATTTGGTTTGAAGTAGTGTTACGTAGAAATTCATTTGCTTTGTTTTTCATTCCGGACTTGACCCGGAATCCACGTATTTTTGAACTGGGTTCCCGGTGGAGTTTACTTTGCACTTTGATGCGGGGCAGGAATGACAGAAAATAGCCTTTTGAGACTTTTTACGAGACCATAAATTTGAAATTAAGCTTGGGTTTGACATTTCAATTTTGGCATTTGACACTTTAGTTGTTCGCAATTTCCAATGGTTTTGCGAATCCTGCCACGTTGCGTTAGAAACAAGCGATGCTTAAATACGCGATTCGTCGAATGATTTTTGTCCTCCCCACCCTTTGGGCAGTGGTCACTTTTGTCTTCTTTCTGATCCGCATCGTTCCCGGAGGCCCTGCGGTTGCCGCTCTCGGATCGTACGCCACCGAAGAGTCGATTCGTCAACTCGAAAAACAGATGGGCCTCGATAAACCGATCCTCGTGCAATATGGGAAGTTTCTCAAAGACCTCTGCCAGGGAGATCTGGGAAAGTCCTTGATCACCAACAAACCCATCTCCCAGGAAATCTTCAGGGCTTTACCCTACACATTGGACCTAGCCATGGGAGGGATGATCATCGGAATCCTTTTTGGGATTCCAACGGGTATCCTGACGGCGTTAAGGAGGAATCGTGCTCCGGACTATATCGGAAGAATCCTCTCGCTCGTGGGCATTTCCATGCCTGAGTTCTATCTGGGCATTCTGCTCATGTACGCTCTCGCAATCAAATTGCAACTTTTCCCTGTGTTGGGAGGGGGCGACCTCAGCCACCTGGGTAGCCGATTGTACCACCTGTTTCTACCGGCCCTCACCCTGGGCATCATCATGACGGCCTTCGTCAGCCGCATGGTGCGCTCCTCGATGTTAAACGTCCTCAGAGAAGATTATGTCAGAACGGCCAGGGCAAAAGGCCTTCATGAGAGGAAGGTGATCTATAAGCATGCCCTCCGGAATGCGCTGATTCCGACGGTCACGGTGATTGGAATTTACATGAGCATCCTGATGGGAGGTTCGGTACTGACAGAGATCATCTTCAGCAGACCGGGTTTGGGAAAGATGATGGTCTTTGCGGTGAAGGACCGGGATTACATTGCCCTGCAATCGGTGATCATCATCTTCTCGACTTTCGTCTTTCTTTTCAATTTGATCACGGATTTGCTTTACGCCATCATCGACCCGAGAATCGAATACCATTAAGAGGAACCATGTCAACCACGAGTCGGAAACAGATTCTTATCAGGACGTTTCGGAGCAACAAGACGTCCGTGGTCGGCCTGTTGATGGCGTTCTGTTTGGTGATGATCGCCATCATCTCTCCATGGATCTCTCCCTATGATCCGATCTCACAGGATATGAATGTCCAGCATGCCCCTCCCGGCTGGGCACATCCTTTTGGAGCGGACAGTTACGGGAGGGATCAGCTCTCCAGGATACTCTGTGGGGCCAGGGTTTCTCTTGTGGTCGGAATCCTTTCTGTTCTCTTCGCCATGGCAGCAGGCATTCCCCTTGGAATGATCGGAGGCTTTAAAGGAGGGATAATCGATAACCTTGTCCTTCGATTCATCGACATCTTCATGTCCTTTCCAATCGTGATCCTGGGGCTTCTGGTCCTGGCCATCATGGGACCCGGCCTGATCAAGATTGTCATTGCCATCGGCGTGGCCCTCACCCCTCGTATTTCACGTCTGGCCCGCGGATCAACCCTCTCTGTAAAAGGGAAAGAGTATATCGAAGCAGCCCGAGCGGTGGGCCAGAATGATGGCAGGATCATGATGATCCATGTCCTGCCTAATATTCTCGGAGATATTTTAGTGATGGGGACTCTTTGGGTGGCCACGGCCATTATCGTTGAGGCAAGCCTCAGTTTTATCGGCCTTGGCGTTCGACCGCCAACCCCGAGCTGGGGGACCATGATTCGTGACGGTCTCGACCAGCTCACCAATGCCCCATGGCTTTCCATCTTCCCAGGTCTCGCTATCTTTGTCTCGGTCTTCTCCTTCAACCTCATCGCTGACGGACTTCGCGATATCTCAGACCCAAAGCTCAGAGGATAAAAACCTTCGGGTGAGATCTATCCCGGGCCACGAGCAAACGAAAAACTGGGGGGACAAGCGTCCAGAGATGGTTGAAATCTTATTTTTTTGTTTTATGATGTTTGGTAACCATTTCTATTTTGGATTTGAGGATTTTCTAATACTTCACGCAATGCTCTGAAAAATTGGAGTACAATTTGGACTTTACGCTTTCATTGAAGCAGAAACAAATCAGACGCATGGCCCGGCAATTTGCAAAGGCTGAGCTCGCTCCCATCGCCAAGGAGATCGATGAGGAAGGCCGTTTCCCCTGGGAGGCGGTGGAAAAGATGGGTCCTCTCAATTTTTTCGGGATGCAAGCCCCCAGACAGTACGGCGGAGCTGAGATGGATTCCATCTCCTATTGCCTCGTGATCGAAGAAATCTCCCGTGTCTGCGCAGCAATGGGGCTGGCAGTGGCTGTGCATAATAGCGTCGTGGTCTATCCCATCAGTCAATTCGGAAATGATGAACAAAAAAGAAAATTCCTTTCCCCTTTGGCAGCGGGCGAGAAGATCGGCGCCTTCTGTTTAACCGAGCCCAATGCTGGATCGGATGCGATGGCCATTGAATCAACGGCTATCAGCGACGGTGACTCCTACGTCGTCAATGCCAATAAGATATTCGTTACCAACGGGGGGGTGGCCGACGTCTTGATCATTTTTGCTTCGGTCAATGCAAACGATGTCAAGAAGGGCTTCAGTGCCATCGTGGTAGAGCGCGGCACACCTGGGTTCGAAGTGGGACTTCTGGAAAATAATTGCGGCGTCCGGGCCAATCCGGTAACCTCGATCGTTTTGACGGACTGCCGGGTTCCCAAGGCCAATCTCTTAAGCGGGGAAGGCGACGGATTCAAGATTGCGATGGCAGGTCTCGATACCGGCCGGATCGGTATTGCAGCACAGGCAGTGGGAATCGGTCGGGGCGCTCTTGACGTATCCTTGAAGTACGCAAAGGAACGAATACAATTTCGGGTCCCCCTGACTCGTCATCAGGCAATTCAGATGAAGCTTGCGGATATGGGCACGATGGTGGAGGCAGCACGGCTTTTGACCCTGCAGGCTGCGCACATCAGGGATCGGGGAGGCGAATTATCCGGCCCTTCAGCGATGGCCAAGCTCTTTGCCGCCCGGACTGCTTCGAAAGTGGCTTCCATGGGTGTGCAGATCCACGGAGGTTACGGTTACAGCAAAGAATACCCCATCGAACGCTATTTCCGGGACGCTCGAGTGACACAGATTTATGAAGGAACCAACGAGATTCAGCAAATCGTGATCGCCCGCGAACTATTGAAAAGAGGAGAAGACTGATCGTACATGACCAAGGCCGGGATGAAGATCATTGTCTGTATCAAACAAGTGATCGCTGGGGATCAGGTGAAGATCGATCCGGCTACCCATAGTCTTGTGCGGTCTCCGGAATTCTCCCGCATCAACCCTTTTGATTTATTTGCCCTCAACATGGCAGTTCAGATCAAGAAGGATTACTCCGGTTCCGTTACCGCAGTGACCATGGGACCTGGGATCAGTGAAGAAGTATTATGGGAGGCTTTGGCTGTCGGGGCAGACCAAGCCATACTTCTCTCTGACCCGCGATTTGCTTCAAGCGATACACTGGCCACCTCGTATGTGTTAGGGATGGGTGTACGAAAAATCGGCAGATTCGACCTGATTCTTTGCGGAATGCGAACTGCTGACGGCGATACGGGGCAGGTGGGCCCACAGTTAGCCGAGGAGCTCGATATTCCCCATGTCACCGGCGTGGAAAAGCTGGAGAAAAGAAAAAATCTTTTTCGCGTAGAGCGGCTTTCTGACGGATTTAGAGAAATCCTCGAGGTACCCGTACCTGCGCTGTTTACAATCTCTTCGAAGATGACCCTACACCTTCCGAGTTTGATTGAAATCCAGGATGCCCACGCACGGTGCACGATTGAATGCTGGAACTTGGAAGATCTTAACGCCGATTTTACCAAGGTTGGCAGCAATGGCTCCTGTACGTCGGTAGAAGAACTCATTCCGGTAAAACAGCAAAAATCCTGCGTCTTTATTGAAGGAGATCCCCGGCAGCAGGCGAAGTTGCTTTTTTCAAAATTGATCGAGAAGAACCTATTATCTTAAAAGATGGTTAAGGAAAAAAATTTGGAGATCTGGGTATTCGGAGACCACCGCAACCATCCCCACGACCGTTTAACGTTCGAAGTATTGGGGCAAGCTCGATCACTTTGCGGTGCTCAGGGAAGGGTGACGCTGATCCTCCTGGGACACCAGGTTGAAGGAATCGCTAAAGAGTATATTGCCCGCGGTGCCCAGCGCATCCTAATGGCGGATCATCCGCAGTTAGCTTTCTACCGAGAGGATCTGTTCACAACCATCATCTGCGATCTGGTTAAGGATCAAAAACCGGAAATCCTTCTCCTCGGGGCTTCGGAGTTTGGAAAGGAGCTGGCAGCCGGGATCGCCAAGCGACTCGGAACGGGGCTGAGCGCAGATTGTATCTCTCTGGATTGGGACGGAAAAAGAGAAAGGCTTCTCGCTTCCAGTCCGGCCTTTGGCGGCAATTTTTTGGCAAGGATTACATGGAATGCGAAACGACCCTATATGGCTACCATCAAGTCTGGAATTTTCCCCGAGCGTCCGTTTGATCAAAACGCACATGGGAAGATCGTGAGAATAGAAAAGAATTTGAATGAGGCTTCTTCCAAAATCAATGTCATTTCTTCTGTTCGTGAATCTCACCAAGCTGCCAAGCTGGAGGATGCCAAAATCGTGGTCGCAGGAGGTCGGGGAGTAAAGAATTCAGAGGGATTCAACTACATCAGAGAGCTGGCCTCTTTTCTAGGAGGAGAGGTGGGAGCCACCCGGCCCGCGGTGGATTCCCATTGGACCTCGCACGAACAGCTCATCGGGCAGACAGGCGCGTCCGTCAAACCGGAGCTTTTAATCACTTGCGGCACTTCCGGCGCGATTCAATACACCTCTGGCGTTAGAGGAGCAGGAACCATCGTGGCGGTCAACCGTGACCCGCACGCACCGATATTCAAATTCGCCGACATTGGAGTGATAGCCGACGCACTCTCCTTCCTGCCCGCTTTTATCGTGGAAGTGAAAAATCACGTATTCCAGGAGATTGCAGATCTCTATCGCACCCGCGGAAGGACTGGTAAGGATCAGAAGTCGGCTTCCTTCGGACAGCGGATTAAAAAGCTGAGGGAAGATCACAAAATGAGCGTGGTCGATCTGGGAGAGAAGACCGGGCAAACACCGGAGTTCATCGAACAAGTGGAGGCAGACCGGTTGACCCCTCCAGTTTCCTTTCTTTTGCAACTGTCACAGGCTCTCCAGATCGATCCCAGTAACTTTCTCACCGACCAGGAAAAGATTCAAATTGACGGAAAGAGGCAAGAGGGATTTGTGAAGCGCACGCAGAATTACTCTTATCGCACTCTGACTCCGGGAGCGTCAGACAAGCACCTTCGCGCCTTCATGGTCACGATTGAACCAAAGGAATACCACAAGATGGTGGAATATAAACATCCGGGAGAGGAATTCATCTTTGTTTATAAAGGAGAGCTGGAGCTTACTTTGGGAAGCAAGGTGCTCCGTTTAAGACAGGGAGAAACGATCCATTTCGATTCTGAAACCAAACATAAACTCCGAAATATTTCGGATGACAAGTGCGAGCTCATGGTCACCCTCTACACACCTTAAGGTCTCACATCACGTTATTATCCTCTGGCGCCCTTCACCCCATCCCTTTCCCAATGGGGGCGAGGGGAGGGTGAGGGGGGCCTTCATGTCAAAGCTTGCGTTTGGATTAGTCTCTAAAACCGTCCTCCAATTGAGCCCTCATTAAGGAGAGATTCCCTACTTTCACGAAATTGTTCGAAGGAGTCTCAGCGATTTCTTCCTGTTATCGTGATTTTCTAAAGTTCTCCTTCCATACAACCTTTCAAATGGTAATCGATGATTCTTGTTGACGTTTCAATTCAAAATTAGTAGACTTCTATCCAATCATTGGGGATCGAATCAACCCTCCAACCTAACATCAACGTTTTCGAATTGCAGTAAAGGGGATTTTTATCGGGGGAGAACCCAAGAATGAAATGCCCAAAATGCCAGGCTGATAATCCTGAAGGTATGAAATTTTGTGGTAAGTGTGGGACTAAATTAGAGAAGGTCTGTCCAAAATGCAATTTTTCGAATCCACCTGATTTCACATTCTGTGGTGAGTGCGGTCACGACCTAACCCTTCCTTCAATGCCACTTGCTAAAGAACTTTCATTTGACGAAAAGCTGAGCAAAATTCAAAAATACCTTCCTGGCGGGCTTACCGAAAAGATTCTGGCACAGAGGGGAAAGATTGAAGGAGAACGTAAGCAGGTTACAGTCCTGTTCTGCGACATGGAGAATTTTACCCCCCTGGTTGAGAAACTTGGCCATGAAGAAGCGTTTACGTTGATGGATAAAGTTTACGAAATCCTGATCCACAAAGTGCATGAATTTGAGGGGACGGTAAATGATCTTTCCGGAGACGGAATGATGGCTCTGTTTGGTGCTCCCATAGCTTTGGAAGACGCTCCCCAGAGGGCTATCCGGTCTGCCTTAGCTATTCACCGAGAAATCACCCAGTTTAGTGACCACATGAAACAGGAAAAAGCAATACCCCCAATCCGTATGCGGGCAGGGATTCATACGGGGCCTGTTGTAGTTGGTGCTTTAGGGAATGACCTGCGGGTTCAGTTTACAGCCGTAGGCGATACAGTCAATCTCGCCTCCAGGTTACAGAATCTGGCCGAGGCAGGGACAACTTACGTCACTGAGGACACTTTTAAGCTAACAGAGGGTTTCTTTAGGTTTGAGGCTTTGGGAGAAAAGAAGGTTAAAGGCAGAGAAGAGCCTGTGAAGGTCTTTCAGGTAATTGCACCAAGCACAAAGAGGACGAAATTTGATGTCAGTGCTGAGAGGGGTTTGACTCCTTTTATTGGAAGAGAGCGTGAGCTTGAGCTTTTGTTGGATGGATTCCAACGAGCCAAGGGAGGTAAAGGTCAGGCGTTTTCCATCATATCGGAAGCTGGGGTAGGCAAATCCAGGCTGTTGTATGAATTTAGAAAGGCTGTCGCCAACGAAAATGTTACCTTCTTGGAAGGAAAGTGTCTCTCTTACAGCAGAGGTGTTGCCTACCATCCTGTGATAGACATCCTGAAGTCGACATTCGATATACAGGAGGGAGAAGGAGATCAAGGGATTAGAGGAAAGATCAAAAAAGGTTTAGAAATCATGAAAGTTGATGAACCTTCAACTCTCCCCTATCTTCTTGAGCTTCTATCTGTGAAAGACAGTGGTATCGATCAATTCTCGATGAGCCCTGAAGCAAAGAAGGATAGGATTAATGAGGCCATAAAGAGAATTGTTCTTAAGGGTTCGGAGGTACGGCCTCTGATCGTGGCCTTTGAGGATTTGCACTGGATTGATAAGAGCTCTGAGGATGTAGTAAGAAGCCATTTGGAGAGCATACCTGGGTCAAGGGTTTTATTGATATTCACCTACCGTCCTGAGTTCGTTCATACCTGGGGAGCAAAGTCCTATCACAATCAGTTAACTTTGCATCGGCTTTCCAACCGAGAAAGCCTTGAGATGCTTACCTCTATATTAGGCACAAGGGAGATTGAAAAATCCCTTGAGGAGATAATTCTTGAAAAAACAGAGGGAGTCCCCTTTTTCATCGAGGAGCTTATAAAATCTCTTAGAGACCTAAAAATTATAGAGAGGAAAGAGACCGCATATCAATTATCAAAAAATATCCATCAACTTACCATCCCCTCTACAATCCAGGATGTGATCATGGCAAGAGTAGACTTCTTGCCTGAGAGGGCAAAAGAAGTACTTCAGACTGGGTCTGTTGTCGAGAGAGAGTTCAGTTATCCATTAATAAGTCGTGTAACAGGCCTTCCAGAAAAAGAGTTGCTCTCATATCTTTTCATCCTTAAGGATTCGGAACTCCTCTATGAAAGAGGCATATACCCCCAATCGAATTATATCTTCAAACACGCTCTGACCCGTGAGGTAGTCTATGATTCAATTTTAGCCAAGAGGAAGAAAGCGCTTCATGAGGAGATCGGGAAGGCTATCGAAGAATTATACAAAGATAGTCTGGGTGAACATTACGAAGTTTTATCTGAGCACTACTTTTTTAGTGAAAACTATCCAAAAAGTGCTGAGTATTTAAAATTGTCAAGCAAGAAGGCTGAAAAGGCAGCTTCGCTGAACGATGCGATTGCTTATACTAAGAAAAGAATAACTTCTCTTGAACGATTACCTCAGACAGAGGATGTACAAAAACAGATTATTGATGCCAGGACAGCTCTTGGGCTCTACCTGGTTCAAATGACCCATCATAATGAGGCAGAAGAAGCTATCGGCCCAATTATAGATTTGGCTATAAGACTTAATTATAAAAGGAGACTTTGTCAGATATATACCGTCTTGGGTGCAATCTATCTTTTTGCGGAAGACGATTGTTTGAAATCAATTGAAGTTTTGAAAAAGGCCTTAAAGATACTGAAGGAAACACAAGACTTTGCAACATCGTTTTTTGCAAGCTACTGGTACGGAGTGACTTTAGGTTGGAACTGCGAATTTGAAAAATCAGCACAATATATCCAGATGGCTCTTAATATCAATCTGGCAGTAAACAATCTTTGGGGGATTTCAGCGATAAAGAGCGACCTGGCTGTGTTTAGTTATTATTACGCAGGAAAAATAAATTTAGGATTCCAAGCAACACAGCAGGCTGTCAGGATTGCGAACGAGAGTGGGGATATTTTTTCTAAGGCAGTAGCGTATCCCGCACATGGAGCTCTCTGCCACACAAAAGGATTACTGGAGATAGCAGAAGAACACCTTCTAAAGGGGGTCGAATTTTCTGAAAGGGGCAATCTCAATCTTCGAAATGTCGGTGCACGATATGGTCTCGCAGAGACCTACTTTGACATGGGAGATTTTCCGAGAGCTAAAGAGCACGTTAAAAAAGCAATTTCCATTTTAGAGGACATTCGGTTATGGCCTTCCTATGTGAATCTCGGAAAAGTAGGGTTAGCGAGATCGAAGGTAATGAATAAAGAGAAAGATGTGAACTTAGAACCTTTGTATGCCTATTCACAAAACATTAAGTTAAAAATAATCGAAGGCTGGATTAAAAGGTATATCGGAGAAATTCTGCTCAACATTGATGATCAACACATATCGGAGGCAGAACATTGGATTCAGAAGGCTATAGAAGCTGATTTGAAAAACCGAATGATGTTTCTTCTCGGAAGAGATTACGCCCTTTATGCAGAGTTGTTCAAACGAAAAGGGGATAGATTAAAAGCCCGTGAGAATCTCGGCAAAGCCATAGAAATCTTAAAAGAATGCGGTGCGGATGGTTGGGTCGAGAAATATGAAAAAGAACTCGCTACACTTTCGTAACAGGCTCATGCACATTTCCATCCGTAATCGTTAACCCTCAGAGTTATCTCACACTGTAGACTTGTAGGTGAAAGCGCCAAATTTTTCTATCAACCTGCTCCAAAAAATCTCAAAAGGGAAATTCCGTTAAGTTCTTCCCTGAAAGAGCGTTTTCCTAAAATCCTCCATCCATACAACCTTTCAAGTCGTAATCAATAATCCCTGTTGACGTTTCCGTTCAAAATTAGTAGACTTTTATCCAACCATTGGGTATTGAATCAACCTTCCAACCTAATCTCAACCTTTTAGAATTGCAGTAACGGGTCTCTTTCGAAGGAGAACCCAAAATGAAATGCCCGAAATGCCAGACTGAAAATCCAGAGACAAGGAAGTTCTGTAAGGAATGTGGGGCAAAACTCATATTGGTCTGCCCCAATTGCCATTTTGAAAACCTTCCAACAGATAAATTTTGTGGCGAGTGTGGTTACAAATTAGAACAAAAAACTGTTCCGAAGCCAGGGCCATCCATTGAGGGAGAACGAAAACAGGTTACAGTCCTTTTTTCTGATCTTTCCGGCTATACGGCAATGTCGGAGAGGCTCGATCCCGAAGAAGTCAAAAGAATCGTGGGTGACATCTTTGCAGAAGTCATAGCAGTTGTAAGAAGATATGACGGGAGTATCGAAAAATTTATTGGTGATGCAGTCGTGGCTGTTTTTGGGATACCAAAAGTCCACGAAGATGATCCGGTACGGGCCATTCGGGCAGCCGAAGAAATACATGAAATAATTGACACCATAAGTCATCAGTTTGAGACCAGGATCGGCAAGTCCTTGTTGATGCATACAGGTATCAATACAGGTCTCGTTGTGACTGGTGGAGTGACAACGGGAAAGGGAACCCTTGGAGTTACAGGCGATGCCGTAAATGTTGCCTCACGGTTGTCAGGTTTCGCAAAGCCCGGTGAGATCTTGGTGGGTCAAGAAACTTATCGTCAGGCGCAAGGATATTTTGCCTTTACCAAGCTTGAACCTACGAAGGTCAAGGGCAAGACTGAACCAGTGCCTGTGTATCGGGTGGTGGAGGAGAAAGTTAAAGTTGGGCGCATACGGGGTTTTGCAACAGAAGGAATCAGCTCACCGCTTGTGGGCCGGGATACTGAGTTCGTGGCACTCAAGGGTTGTCTGAATCGACTATTGGATGGGCAGGGTGGGATTGTTTGTATCATCGGAGAAGCTGGCATTGGCAAATCGAGGCTGATGGCAGAGATTCGGAATTATGTCAGGAATATGCAGGTAATCTCTTCTTCGCAGTGGCTGGAAGGCCGCACCCTTTCCTACGGCCAGAAGATCAGCTATTGGCCTTTTCAGGAGATCATCTGGCAATATGCTGGAACAAAGGAGGATGATAGTGAGGCAGAGGCCTCCCAGAAATTAGAGAACCGGATTTCATCACTGTTTGCTGAAGAGACTGGTGAGATCTTTCCTTACCTGGCAACTCTTCTCGGGTTGAGAGTTGGGGGTAAGTATGCAGAGGGCCTTAAATACCTTGATGGCAAGTCAATGGGGAGTCAGATCTACCTTAGCTCCCGCCGGTTCTTTGAGCGTCTTGCCAAGGTCCAGCCATTGCTATTGGTTTTTGAAGATTTACACTGGGCCGACGAATCCTCCATGCTTCTGCTCGAGCACCTGTTGCCCCTCATACACCGTGTTCCGATTTTGATCTGCGGAATCAGTCGCACAGACCCGAAGATCGCTATTGAGCGAATACGGGAGATAGCGACTCGGGAGTACGAGAGGCGTTACACCGAGCTTCGACTCTCCCCTCTGTCACAGAGCGATATTCTCCAAATGATGCGCAACCTAATAGAAGTGGACAACCTATCCCCGGAGATGAGAGAGAAGATTGTCCACAAGGTAGACGGTAACCCCTTTTTCCTTGAAGAGATTATTCGGTCCCTGATTGACACGGGAGCCATGGTCCACGACTCTTCAACTGGGCGATGGAAGGCAACCGAAAAATTGGACAAATTCACCCTCCCGGATACGATTCAGGGAGTGATCATGGCCAGGGTAGATCGGTTGGATGAGGACATCAAGCATGTATTAAGAACAGCTGCGGTTATAGGAAGGAGTTTCTTGTATCGAATTCTAAAGACCGTTACAGAGGAAGTTCGGGAGCTTGACCGGGATCTTGATCAGCTTCAGACGGTTGAGTTGATCAAGGTAAAACAGAAGATACCTGAATTAGAGTATATCTTTAAACATGCGCTGGTGCAGGAAACAACTTATGGAAGCATTCTATTGCAGAGGCGGCGGGAACTTCACTCAAAGGTGGGTCAGGCTATTGAGGCCCTGTTCCCTGATCGGTTGGAAGAATTCTATAGTCTCCTGGCCTACCACTATGCCCGTGCTGAAAACTGGGAGAAGGCGCAGGAGTATTTGTTCAAGGCGGGTGACCAGGCGGGAAAGATCGCTGCGGATGCAGAGGCACTAAGGCATTATCAGGAGGCCATTGAGTCGTATACCCATGTTTTCGGAGACAAATGGGACCCCTTGCAGAGAGGATCACTTGAGCGAAAAATGGGGGAGGCGTTCTATAGACGGGGAGATACGCAAAAGGCCATGGAATACTTACAGCGGGGATTGGTCTATCTTGGGAGGCCGAAACTGCCGACCTCTCGCTCAGAGGTAGGGCGTGGCATTTTACGAGAGATAGCCGTGCAGATCGTCCATCGTATCTTTTCCCGCTGGCTTGTTAAGAAAACATATGAGCCAGTGGATCAAACTGTTGAAGAGGCGGTGCGCATATACGAGATCGTGGCGAGTATAGATGCGACAACGGCACCTGAACATTTCTTACTGACTACTCTCAAATGGCTCAATTTTTCAGAGCGGAAAGGATATCTCCCTGGGGTTGTTTCGGTATACGCGAATTTGGCGCTTCTTGCATTTTTCTTCTCTGTCTTTGGTCTTACCAGATTCTTTCAGCAACGTGCTATGGTTTTGGCAGAGCAGACTCAGCACCCCGGAGCTTTAGCCGTACTCTATCAAAATTTGGCCTGTACTGAGGTTTTTACGGGACAATTCGACAAAGCAATTGAGCATGGCCTCAAGGCGGCCGAATCTTGCCGTGGAGGTGGTTATTGGAACCTGAATTATTGGGGATTTTCGAACTATTTTGCTTTATTAGCGTACTTGCTTCAGGGACACCATAGCAAGGCCCTGGCGATTGCTCAGGAGGTGGCGCGCGTGGGACAGGACGCCAATGCTCCTGATATATGGTGTGTGGGGTTAAATGGGTTGGGAGAAATCCAAGACCGAAAAGGTGAGTTTGAAAAATCTATTGCCAATCTGAACAAAGCCGTTGAGTTGGCCGAAGCAGTCCCGAATCACATCTATCGTATTGTTTCCGACTGCGATTTGGCCAGATGTTACCGTCGCTTAGGGGATTTAGACAAGAGTTTGGAAATACTGACGGATACCGATAACTACAGAGCCACGTATCGTGTAAAGGGAGTTAACTCTTTATTAGAGATTGGGTTTCTCGAAGCATACTTAGCGGCTGCTCAGCAAGCGGTCGAAAGAGGAAAAGAAGAGTGGTTGAGGAAAGCCAAGCGGGCCTGCAAAGAGGCGTTGAGGTCAACAAAACTAATGTCTTATAACTCACCGTTAGCGATGAGGTTACAGGGGACTTGTGATTGGTTAATGGGGGATCCCTCTTCTGCAGAAGAGTGGTGGCAAAAAAGTCTGAAAGCGGCAGAAAAGATGGGTATGCGCTACGACTCAGGGATGACTTATCTGGAAATGGGCGTGCGGCTGAAAGACCGCACACAGTTGGAGAAAGCCGAAGCAATCTTTGCTGAGATCGGGGCTGAGTGGGATTTGGGTCAAACTCGAAAGTTATTAAAGTTATATGGTGCCATAGACAGCGGTGTAGAAAGACGGAGTGAGGCGGTCTAATGGCTCATAACCTGCTTCCTTCAATCATGCACATTCCTACTCGTAATCGTTGATCCACAGCGTCATCTCAGACTGTGGACTTGTAGGTGGAAGCAACAACGACGTGGAAATTCGTCTATCTTACTTAAGTATACAGCTTTCTATCTTTGCCCTTTGTCCATGGTCGTTCTTCATCTTCCATCGTTCATCGTCGGGTCAGCAGAAATTCCCCATAACTGCCTCGTCATGGATGGGAGGGAAATTTCTTCTCTACATGTTTCTTCCCTATTGATCACATGTTATGTCGAGGCTCCATGACTCCTAAAGCGAAGCAACCGATTGACACGCGGTTTAACATCCGGTAGGGTATAATTGAGTGATTTAATCTTTATTTCAAGGATGCGCATGGTCGGGGTCAGTCCCAGTCTGGTTGGATCCGATGCTCAGGAGAATCAACCTTGGCTACGCAATCCAAGGTGGGATTTATCCCTTCTCATCTTGAGCATTTTTATTGCTGCCGTCCCTTATTCGATCTACCTGATTCTCGGTGGCAAGGCGCTTCACACCGCAGAAGTCCCGGGTACCCCCGCGTACCACGCTCGCACACTCGTGAACACGCTGGTGGCGATCTTCGTTGGGGGACCTCACATGTATGCGACCTTCACCCGGACCATCTTCGACCCCCAATTTCTTCGGCGACGATTTGCCTTTATTGTTTCCTCATTTCTCATTCCATTCGCCGTCGTCACAATGGTAGTGGCCACCTACCAGACTTATGTCTGGCTCCTTTCAATCTTTTTTACGATAGCTTCGGTCCATGCGCTGCATCAGATCATTTGGCTGACATCGGCCTACGCGAGAAAGGCGCGCCGTTCTCTTTCGTTGGCTTCGCAACTCGTCGATTATGGCGTCGTGATAACCAGCATTTATCCGATTGCCATGTGGAAAATGGTTCAAGGGACGTTCAAGATCGGGCCGGTGATATTGAAGCACAACGAAATGATGGCAGGACACTGGTGGCTGGCCTATACATCTTTCGCCCTGTTCGCCATCATGTTAGGTCTCTTCGTGATCAAGACCTTTCAGGAATATCGTAGGGCCTGTTTTAACATTCCGAAGACACTCCTAATCGGCTTGACCGTGGTGCTGATGTTTTTGACCCCTCTTTTCCCCAATATGGACACTTCGTTTCAGGGCATCAACACTTGGCATTCCTTTCAGTATCTGGTTTTGACCTGGCATGCCAATAAGCTTCGAGAACAGCAAACTGGAAAGCCGATAGGATTCTTGCATGTCCTCGGGAACCAAATTCAAAGGAGTCGCACAGGAGGGGCCTCCGCACCTATCATGGGAGCACTTCAAGGGCTCTGGAAGATCGATAGGGATACAGGTTGGACAACGTACTACCTTTTTTGTATGTCAATGCTGATCATTTCTCCTCTTTTAATCCTGTGGATAAAGACCTGGTGGCCTCACCTCCATAATGGCCTCCCCGGAGCCGACGAAGCCTACGCCTATGCTGGCATCCTTTCAATTCTATTGGTCCATTATGCCCAGGATGCTCTTCTCTTCTCCGATCCCAAATCCATCACCGGATAATCTAAGTTCAAACCTACTTCTTGCTAAGAATCGGATAAATTGTTTATAAATAAACCAAGAAAAGACACGCTTCTGTAGATCAATTGCTCTATGTTCCTTCCAAAACATATTCGCGAAAAAATTTCTCTAATCGAGGAAGTGATCAACTTTCCCACTTCACTTCTCTCTCACAAAAATTATAACTGGGAAAATCTTCCCATGGTTTCTTATTCAGACTTAACAGGTGCTGTTTCTTCTCTCACTGAAAGAGGTAAAAAAGTTGTCATTATTACCGGGTTCTATGTCCCGGTTGGAGATCCACCGGCCACAGAGACGGATGGACCTCCGGGAGCCCTTACCCTGGCAGAGGGATTGAAGTATTTGGGGATGGAGGTCTCCCTTCTTTCAGATGAATATACCCTCTCAGCGCTAAAAGCAGGGTTGAAAGTTCTTCACCTCTCCGAAAAAGAGATTCCCATTGTCTGTTTTCCATTGGAACATTCAGAAAGGGAAGACAGAAGCCGGATAATGAATGAAGAGAATGAAAGTTCTCTCTCAATCCAATTCGCTCAAGACTTTTTCGAAAGCACGTGGGGCCAGGGCCTCACCCATCTCATTTATATCGAAAGAGTGGGACCCAATCACACTCTGGAGTCCTTCATCGCTCAGGAACGCCAGGGCAAACCACCCTTGAAGGACTTCGAGACCATTCTTCCCCCTCCGATCAGGAACCGCTGTTTCAGCTCGCGTCTCGAAAACGTCACCCGATTTACCGCCAAAACACACTTCTTGCTCGACCTTGCTGAAAGGTTAAATCTTCCGGTTGAGAGTATCGGCATTGGAGACCGGGGAAATGAAATCGGCGCAGGAAAGATTCCATGGGAAATTTTTAAAAAGAAATCTCAAACCAACCGGGAACCGGTTTTTTGCTCCCGGGTGAAGACGGACTACCTCGTCTCTTGCGGAATTTCGAACTGGGGAGGTTATGGTTTATTGGCTGGGGTGGCTTTGGCCATGGGAAGATTGGAAATTCTTGACAACGTAACGCCAGAAAAAGAAGGAATGGTCCTGGACTACATTGTCCGTCACGGTCCAGCCATTGATGGAATTACATTTAAACAGGATCGCTCCGTGGATGGGGTCGAATTTGATGATTATATGAGGGTAATCGAGCGAATCAAAGAAATCGCCTTCCAATGACGGCATCTCCTCAAGAATTTTTCTCTCAATATGACCGGGTCCTCGATTCATAGAAGAATTATTTCGGGTTGTTGAAACGTCTCAATCCTTGCAATTCCGTTTCCATTCGATTAATAATGGGATATCCAACCTGGGGAGTATTCGAATGAGACATTTCTCCGATGCTTACCGCCTGAAAACGCGTCTTTCAGAAGGCCTCTTCAAGAGGGCCAAAGAGGTGATGCCCGGAGGGATCTCACATAACATTCATTTTTTCCCCCCCTACCCTTTCTTCGTTAAGAAAACAAAGGGCTCCAAAGTCTGGGATGCTGACGGAAACGAATACGTGGACTTATGGATGGGAAACTACACCCACATTCTGGGCCACCGTCCCCGGGTCGTGGTCCAGGCCATTGAAAAACAGCTAAAAGAGGGAATTCACTGGGGCATGGTTTATAAAAAGCAGATCGAATGGGCAGAACTGATTCGAGAATTGGTCCCCAGTGCAGAGATGGTCCGATTCTGTTGCTCTGGAACAGAGGCGACGATGTATGCGGTCAGGCTTGCCCGCGCCTTCACAGGAAAGAAGACGATCTTAAAGATTGCAGGAGGCTGGCATGGAGCTAATCCAGATCTCTCTTTCGGGATAAAAACGCCCTATGAAAGAGAGGAGAGTCTCGGGCTGTTGCCTGAGCTCCAGCAATATACAAAGACGATTCCTTTCAACGACCTCTCCGGTTCACTTGAGGTCATCCATGAAAATGAAGAAGACCTGGCCGGAATCATTCTTGAGCCCGTCATTGGTGAAGGAGGCTTCACCCCAGCCAAGAAGGAATATCTCCAGATGCTTCGGTCTGAAACGAAAAAACTGGGAGCCCTCCTGATCTTTGACGAGGTGATTTCAGGGTTTCGGGTCGCCTTAGGGGGCGCTCAGGAAAGGTTCCATATTACTCCGGATCTCACAACATTGGGAAAGATCGTTGGAGGAGGATTACCCGTCGGTGCTTTGGCGGGCAAAAAGGAGATCTTGGAGAAAACCTCACCTGAAAAAAAAGTGAATAAATGGGAGAGAATTCTCATCGGCGGGGGAACTTTTTCTGCCCATCCTTTGACGGCGGCTGCAGGATTGGCAATGCTCCGCTATCTAAAAGACCACAGACAAAAGGTTTACCCCAAATTAGAATCAAACGGCGAGCGGGTTCGAAAGGGAGTTCAGGAGGCTTTTGATCGAGCAGGGCTCGACGCCGTCGTCACAGGGATCGGCTCGCTCTTCCAAACACATTTCCCTTTTAGGAAAGGAGAAACGCTGGATTCCCCTCACGCGATCAACCGATTCACCGATGTAGAAAAAAGGGAGGTTGAGTTTCGAGTCAGAATGCTCACAAAAGGAATTCATGTGATGCACGGTGGAGGCTGTCTGTCTATCGCCCACTCTGATGAGGACATCTGGAAAATCATCAAAGCAACCCGAAAAGTGGCCAGGGAGACAGCCAAACTCTGATTGCAGATTGCGGAATGCGGATTAAAAATCTGACAAATTATAGCTTTGAACTTTGAGAACTAAAATTTGAGAAAATATTTAAAGGAGGTTGATATGGGACATTTGGCATGGAAAACGGCAGCGTTGATACTCTTTTTCACACTGGTTCTGGGAGGGATGGCTATGGCAGCCGAAAAAGCAAAAATCGGAGTAAATGTTGTCGATATCCAGGGAGACTTTACGAAACTGAAAAACGGCTCGCTGGCGGTGGACGGAACCGACGAAGCTTACATCAAAGCGGTTGAAGAAAGTACAAAAAAATTGAAAGAGGCAGGGTATCCAATTTACGCAACTCAAGACTGGCACCCAAAAAATCACGCCTCTTTCTTTACCAATCAGAAAGGGAAGAAGGCTTTTGATGTGATTAAGCTTCACGGGAAGGATCAGGTGCTCTGGCCGCCTCATTGCGTGCAGAATACCCCCGGAGCACAACTTCTATTGGACAAAAAATTGTTTAAAGCAGTCGTGAGAAAGGGAATGGACCCACAATATGACAGTTATTCTGGTTTCCAGGATGATGGCGGGAAAAAGACAGAAATGGACAAACTCCTTAAAAAGGACCATATCAAAAAAATAATCCTCTATGGTATTGCCACCGATTATTGCGTCAGGGCAACCTCCCTTGACGCCGTGGCGGCGGGTTATCAAGTTATCGTGATCAAGAATTTGTGCCGCGGCGTTGCGCCGGATACGACTCAAAAGGCAATCGAAGAGATGAAGTCTAAAGGGGTGGTCGTTCTTGACGATCTCGATTTAGAAAAGATCAAAACCAATTAAAAACAGGCACACATGACCCTGTTTTTTCTACGGAAAGATACTGAAGGAAAGCGTGTGTTTGCCGGAGTTGCCGGCTTGGTCAACTGCGAGGACCTGAAGTTTCACTTCGCCGAATCCTGAAGGAGAGGTAGTTCTAACTTCGAAGAGGCTTGGTTTCCCTGCATAATTCAAATTGAATTTTTCTGAACTCCTATCCGCATAGAACCACTGCCCCCATATCTCAAATTTATTCGCGTCCCAGAGACCTCCGGGGGTGAGGGGACATCCTCAGAGCATCCGGATTTCAACCCTGACGGCCACCTCTCCTCCTTTCTTCAAACCCTCCTTAGATGAAGGGTTGAGGATGTTCACAATTAATCCGTTCAACTCGATAACGACGCCTTCTCCAAGGATATGTTTCCCTGGAATCAGGGTTAGAGTCTTTGAGCCTTTTTGAATATTGTGGGGAAAACCGAGAGGAGCTTCCGTATAAATCTCCACCTGAGTTGGCTTATCTAAAAGAATATCTGCCTGGAAAAAGGCGGCATCAGAAGTTCCGTAGAGAACTTCTCCCCTTCGGCGCGGCTGGACCATGATTCGGTCGGTATCCCCCGTCCCTCCTTCTTGCTTTCCCTGAGCAAGAACTTCTCCTGTCTCGAGATTCTTAATCCGAATGAAGGCTCCTCCAACCCCTGAACCAATGATTTTGGCATCCTTTGAAACGACGCGGACGATGACTTTCGTCGAAATCTTGTCAGCAGAGAGCGATGGCTGGACAAAAATAAAAGATCCATTTACCAACAAGAAAAAACTCAATAATAAAATAAAGGAATCAAGCATCTCTTAATCTTTTGCTTTGAGCTTTGAGTTTATAGCCTTCTAGTAGTACCGTTTCTCCTCCGCGTGGTCCTCGGCGAGATCAATACCCCATTCCTTGAGCACCTTCGAGACAGCACGTTCGCCACTTTCGATGCAATTGGGTACGCCGACTCCTCTGTAGCTGCCGCCTGCAAGGGCGAAGCCCGGAATGTCTGCGCTCCGACTCTCGATCAGCGTAACGCGGTCGAGGTGTCCAAGTGTGTACTGGGGCATACCGAGATGCCACCGGTAAACCCTTGAAAAGAGCGGCTTTGCAAACGGGTTCAGACCCAGCATGTCATGAAACTGGGCAAGCACGATCTGCACGAGTTCTTCGTCGGAACGCTTCAAAATCTCCTGGTTGTGCGGCCCTCCTACAAAACCACGCAGCAATACCTTTCGCTTCGGGGCGCGGCCAGGCCACTTCGTGGAAGAATAGGTCGCGGCCATGAGTGGACGACCCTCTACCAGAGGGCACAGGACCCCGAACGCATTCAGATCGAAGCCAACCTCGCTCTCGTTAAAGGCAATCGATATCGTTGCTGAGGAAGAGGCTGGTATGGCAGAGAGAGCATCTGCAATCGCTTCATCATGTGGCCGGATGAGTGGTTCAGCAGCCCACGACTCGGTAGCCATAATGGTTCCATCCCCATCAATGAAAGACCCGTCGGACAGCGATACACGCCAACCACCATTGCTGAGATGCTCGATCGAGCGGACGGAGATACCCGTGCGCATGCGCTGACGACCCGCAGCATCAGCCATGCTATCTGTCAGTTGCTGCATTCCGTTTAGAAACGAGGTGAAGAATGTACGTGGCTTTTCCCCTGGTTTAGGGGGATACTTGCGCCGCATCTCCTCAACCTTGTGGCGGATGGCGATGAAAGCCTTCAACAGTGATCCGTAATTCTGCTCCATCTCAAGGAGACGTGGAAACGTCGCAGCAAGCGACATCTTTTTTGGGTCGGAGGCGTGAACGCCGCCAACGAGAGGCTCTGCCAGGCGATCGAGGCACTCGCGCCCCATGCGCCGGACCACAAAATCCTCAAGCGTCTCGTCATTGAACTCGCCCGGTGCAACCTTCTTGGGCGGGATGAAGAGGTCCATTGCCATCCGGATCTTCCCGGGCCAGGAGAACAAACCGGTTGTGGCAAAGGGCACGAACTTCGTTGGTGCGAACATCATGACCCCATCGGGCATTTGATGAAGTTTGCCGCGGGATAGGATCCACGTGCGCCTCCGCGAGTCATCGGTCGGCAACTCGTCGCCGAAGATTCCAATCATTTTTGCGATGCGGTGGCAGGCTGGCTTTTCGGTTAGGAAGCAGTCCGGGCCACCATCCACAATAAACCTGCCTTTTTCCGAAGGATCCGGCACGATCTCCGTAAGAATCTTGCCGCCGAGGCGCTTGTCCTTCTCAACGAGGACGAAGTCGACCTCGTGCCCCTCGGATGCAGCCCGGGTAATCTTGAGAGCTGCACCCAGCCCTGCAACGCCGCCACCAATAATGATGATCCGCTTCATAAATTTTGGAATTCGGATCGCGGATTTCGGAATAAAATCCAGAGTAAACAATATTTCTGTCACTCCGCATTCCGCAATCCCTATTTCGCAATGGATATGTGCTCTTCTACAATTTTTGAGAGTGCTTTTATAAATTTCCCAGAAATATTAAGGGAGTTCGTCCGTTTCAACACCATCCCTATGGATTCAGCTTTCCGTTGAAAAAGCACATCTATATCGTACAGCACTTCGATGTGATCCGCAACAAATCCAATGGGGACGATGAGGACCTCTCGGACCTTTTGCTGTGAGAGTTCGGTCAGGACGGACTCCACATCCGGACCCAACCATTCCTCCGGTCCCATTCCCTTGCTTTGAAAGGCAATATGCCAGGGACGGGGTTCGAGCCTTTCAACGACCTCTCTCACGCTCTCTTCCATATCCCTGACGTAGGGTTCGTTCTCGACAAGCGATTTCGGAAGGCTGTGTGCGGAGAAGATAAGATGAACTCTCTTTCTCTCTTCGGGAGTAAACCGTGTCAGCCCCTCTTCAATCTTTTCCTGAATCGCTTCCAGAAAAAGGGGATGGAGATGCCAGCCCACGACAAAAGAAATTTCTATTTCTTCTCCAATATTCTTTCTGATATGGCTCACCTCTTCAATATAAGCTCCTGTGCTTGCGCTGGATCGAAAAGGCGCCATGGGGAGGGCGATCACTTCCCGGATTCCATCCCGAAGAATTTCTTTCAACGTCTCTTCAATCAGTGGATGGCCATAACGCATTCCCACATAGGACGTGAATCGGCAACCCTTTGAATTGAGATTGCCCTCCAGGGCTTTTGCCTGTTTTGATGTAATCTCCGGAAGTGGGGAGCGACCTCCAATCAATCGATAACGCTCCTTCACCCTCTCCAGTTGTTCTGTAGAAGGCGTTCTACCCCTGAAGAGACGGGTCAAAAACGGCCCCACCTCATCGAGAGAGCGAGGACCCCCAAAGGCTAATAGAAGAAGAGCTTTCATCATTCACCTTGACACTAAAAGTATGACCAAGAGGTTAGGGTAACGATGCCGTTTGTTTAAATAAAATTGACGTTTGTCGTTGTCGAAGCTCGTATCGAAGCTCGTACAACGACGCTGGATAATCGAACTTCTAATTTCGAGACTCGGGCGTCGATACCAGCATCGTCACCCATAACCGGTTGAAGGTATACGGACCCGGCCTCAAACCGGCCTCGTAGCCTTAACCCTTACCTCTCTGATTTGAGCTATACTCATGAACCAAATCGACTAAGGCGGCAACATTTTCGACGGGTGTGTTCGGAAGGATTCCGTGACCGAGGTTGAAGATATGGCCCGGGCGGCCTTTTACGCCATCGAGGATTCGTTTGACTTCTTTCTCGATCAAATCTACGGGAGCGAGCAAAGCAACAGGATCAAGGTTCCCTTGGATGGCCACATCATACCCGATACGACCCCAGGCTTCGCCGATATCCACTCGCCAATCCACTCCGATCACATCCCCACCAGCGCGTTTCATCAGTGCAAAAAGTGTTGAATGGGAGGTCGCAAAATGAATGACCGGAACGCTCTTGTCGATACCCTCAATTATCTTCTTAGAATAGGGAAGGACATACTCCCCGTAATCGTGTGGGCTCAAGCAACCTGCCCAGGAGTCAAAAATCTGAAGTGCCTGGACACCGGCCCGAATCTGGGCGTTCAGGTACCGGATGAGCATTCCTGAAAGCTTTTCCATTAGGGCATCCCATGTAGGACGGTTCTCGTACATAAGGCTCTTGGTGAGGATATAATTCTTCGAATGACCTCCTTCAACGATGTAACTCGCCAGCGTGAAGGGGGCACCGGAGAATCCGATCAAAGGTATCTTTCCTTCCAGTTCCTTCCGGACGATCCGAATCGCCTTCATGAGAAAAGAAATTTCCTCTTCCGGTTCGAAGATCCTCAGCTTCTCAACCTCCTTGATCTGCCGGAGAGGATGGTGGAAAACAGGGCCTTCCCCTTTTGCAAATTCGAATTCTACCCCCATCGGCTCCAGAGGAATGAGAATATCTGAAAAGATGATCGCTGCGTCAAGTTTAAACTTCTCGATCGGCTGAAGTGTGACCTTTGTTGCCAGTTCGGGATTCTTGCACATTTCCAGGAAAGAATATTTCTTCCGGAGGGCGCGGTACTCCTTCATGTACCGACCCGCCTGGCGCATCAACCAGATAGGCGTATAATCCGTGGGCTCTCTTCGGCAAGCCCTAAGAAATGGATATTGTTTTTCACCATTTTTCATAACGTATCTCTGAACAATAAATTTCGCATCATGGTATCGAGCTCAGAAATAATCTCAAATGCCAAAGTTCAAATGACCAAGGAATGCCAAAATAATTCGATGGCAAGACTTTTGTGCAAAAATACTTAATCTTTGAAATTGAGATTTTCTTTGAACCTTGAGCTTTGAAATTTGATATTCAATCTTTCTTCCAGTCCCTGAGCAATTGAACAAGCAATCTGATACCGACACCCGTTCCTCCTCGCGGGACATAAGGTCTCTCTTTATCAATCGACGCAGGCCCAGCAATGTCGAGATGAACCCATGGGATCTTTTTCACGAATTTGCTCAAGAAGATCGCTCCGATGATGGCACCTGCTACTCGTGTTCCGACATTCCTGAAATCGGCCGCATCACTTTTCAGATGATCAAAATATTCATCCCACAGGGGCATTCTCCACACCCTCTCCCCTGTCTTATCGGAAGCCTCTTCGATGCGCTTCAAAAGAGATTCGTCATTGCCGAAGAGACCGATGATGTCATTCCCCAAGGCGATGACACATGCTCCCGTCAAGGTGGCAAAATCAACGATCGCCTTGGGTTTGTATCGTAAACTGTAAGTCAGCGCATCCGAAAGGATCAGCCTTCCTTCCGCATCCGTGCTGATCACTTCAACCGTCTGCCCGGAAAGGGTCTTCAAAATATCACCAGGTTTATAGGCCTTCCCGCTCGGAAGATTTTCTGTCGCCGGCATCACACCCACCAGATGAAAGGGAAGCTGGAGCTTGTGAGCGACTTGCAATGTCCCCAGGACGGCTGCAGCTCCTGACATATCGTCCTTCATCCGCTCCATATTCTCAGAAGGTTTGATCGAGATCCCCCCACTATCAAAAGTGATTCCCTTTCCTACTAGGGCAATCGTCTCCAATCCTTTTCCTTTATTATATTCCAGAACGATGAATTTGCCGGGTTCTTGACTTCCCTTGGCCACAGCGACAAAAGCTCCCATGCCCATGGCCTCTGTCTCACTCACATCAAATATCTGGATTTCCATGCTACAGTTTAGTGCAATCTGCTGAGCCCTTTGAGCCAATAAAGTAGGCGTAACCTGATTGCTCGGTCCGTTGACCAGGTCTCTCGCCATGCAGACCGCCTCCGAAATGATTTCTCCTGTCCTCAAACCCTCGCCGATCGATTTAATTTCTTCGTCCTTCTCTCCAAGGAGAGTCACTTCCCCAATCTCCTTGATTTTCTCCCGCTCGAGCGTCTTAAATTCATTGAACTGATAGAGGCCGAGAAGCAGTCCGATTGCGAACGATTCGCTCAATTCCACCTCTGAGAAGCTATCAAGTTTCGAGATTGGAAGAGCAAACTCTTTGATTCCTGCATTCCGGATATACTGTCCTGCTTTAGAAGCCGCCCCTCGCCATTTCTCTAATTCGAGCTCCGCTTTTTTGCCCAGGCCGGTCAGGAGCACCCGTTTAGCAGGGAGGGCACCCTGTGTGTAAAAGAGGCGACACTCAAATAGTTCTCCTTTAAAGTCTCCTTGCCTCATCAAGGTGGATATAAACCCTTTCCATTCCAGATCGACATTCCTGATGGGCCCTTCCAACTTATCGGAAGATTCGAAGGAAAAGAGAAGAAGAAGTTCGCATGGAAATTTCTCAGGTCTGCCTTTTTCAACGCGAATGTCCATAGACGTTTACACCCCCTGCTTCATTCATGTAAACTCTAAACACTAAACTCTAAATCTTCACCCTGTTAAGTAGTGCTTCATGACACTCATAACTTCGCGCTTCCTGAAGAGCCACAAAAAATCAAAGCAGAAATAACTTATCTCGTACTTAACAGGACAGGCCAATCCAAAATCTAAAACTCAAAAAATTACTTAGACTTCTCAACAATTGAACCGATTTCCGCGAACCTAAGCGTCCTTTCTCCTAAATCATACGGCTTTGAGTTTTGTGTTTTGAACATTTGAGTTTATTTAGAGTTTAGGATTTCGAGTTTAGAGTTTCACATAATTATTATTCTCTTTCTTTCAATTCTGAGATCGTAATGGCTCGGCTCTCCTCCACCGTTGAAAATTCTTTTACCTTCTTTACCAAGGAAAGAGGCCAGCCACCTCTTCCGATGATCCTTGCCAGCATCCATGGGTTTAAGTCTGAAACCTCCATCCACTTTCCTGCCTTCTTAATCAGCTCATCTAACAGCCTGCGGGTGGGATCCCCTTTCAAAGGATACTTTTCCTTTTTCTCCATCTTGATTTTAGCCACATGGTCGCTTCCGAAGATCGCTTCGAGTTTCTCTCGGCGGGCATACGCGAAAAGGGCTTCTTCTATCTTGGCTAATTCGACGTCGATCTCCTCATTGACCATTCTTTTCTTTTCCTTCAATCCCACATATTGGTTCACCAGAACCACCCCTTCTTCATTCAAATATTCATTAGGCGGAAGGCTCTCCACGGCTATCAGATGTTTTCTCTTCGGGCAGAATCCCTGGTAATCGCACCAATCACAGAGGGGCCCCTCCCTTGGAAGGAACTGCCTGTCCGCTTCAATTCTCTGGATGAGCTCTAACGTCGCCTGACGGAGTTGATGGAGCTCGTCCGGTGTTCTAGAGGAATGGATTTCCGTATCGAAGGTGAGGTAGTGCCAGATCAATCTGACCTCCTCGATCCCCTGCCATTTTTCCGCCACTCCCATCTGATACAAGGCCAATTGCCGATCTGAACGGACATCCTCTTGAGCCGGAAGCCTGTTGGAGGTCTTATAATCATGGATTTCGAGAATCGAACCATCCACCAGGGTCACCCGGTCAATAAAACCGCGAATCCAATAACCGCTTTCCTGCTCCAGAGGAAAATAGATGTACTCCTCAAGGCCAAGGGTTTTCCCATGATCGAAAGGACAGTGGCGCTCGTAGTAATCCGTGATGCATTTCTCTCCGAGTTGGCGATAGTGCTGGGCACTGTAATTCTTTCGTACAATCTGAATCAAATCATTCCAATTCTTTTCCCAGCTCTGATGGTAAAAATGGAGGAGCTCTTCCAGGGTGTTGAGTTTGGTCACCTTCAGATCCCGGTAGAGCTTTTCCAGGGCTTCGTGAACCCTCGAGCCCATGAAAGCCTCGATGCCTTCCGTCTCGACCTCAATCTTATCAATGTAGGAAAGTTTGTATTTTTGCGGGCACGTCTCATAGGTAGAAAGCTGAGAATGCGAATAAACCGGCATCTTTCATCTCCTTCCCTGCTCTGAAAGGGATCGAATTTGCCCGTTTTCTACGGGTCAATATTATTTATTTCTAACAAGAAAAAAGGAGTCTGTCAAAAGACCCAAAACATATTTGGGTGCAAGAGAAATTTTCACATTTTAATTCGCTGAATATTTCAGTAGAATATGGGAGAATTGAAGTTTTCCGAGGCGAGGAGGGTTCAAAATGAAAAAGGAGGTATCATTAATATTGGTATTGATTTTCGTTCTGCTCATCGCTACGTTTATCTTTGCGCAGGCGCAGGAGGACATTCAGAAACATCCTTCCTGCAAGTACTGTGGCATGGACAGAAAGCAGTTTGCCCATACTCGAATCCTCATCGAATATGACGATGCCTCGACTGTTGGGACTTGCAGCATTCATTGTGCGGCCATTGATCTGGCTTTAAATATCGATAAGACGCCAAAGGCCGTTCGGGTGCGGGACTACAATAAAAAGACTCTCATCGACGCTGAAAAAGCATCCTGGGTGATTGGCGGAAATAAGATGGGTGTCATGACCAAAAGGGCAAAATGGGCTTTCGACAAAAAGGAAGATGCCGAAAAGTTTATCAAGGAAAATGGTGGAGAGAACGCTACATTTGATTTCGCGATGAAGACCGCTTATGAAGACATGTATGCGGATACCAAGATGATACGAGAAAGAAGAAAGATGAAGAAGATGGAGCAGAAGAAAGAATAGTGTCAGTGTGACTGTAAGTGTTACTGTTGAAAAGAACGTATAATCTTTTCAGCCCTACACTAAAACAAAATAAATAGTTTAGGTGGATTTAGAATGAAACGCGAACTGAAAAAGGAATATGCTTTTTTTGCACTTTCTCTTTTTCTAACACTTTCACTCACACTAACACTGTCTCTTTCCCACGGCGGGGAAAGAAGACCTGTCAAGCCAACTTCAAAGGATAAGTGCCCGGTCTGTGGCATGTTTGTAACAAAGTATCCGGACTTTCTTGCTGAGATCGTATTCAAGGATGGCTCGTATGCTGTTTTTGACGGAACGAAGGATATGTTCAAATATCACTTCGACCTGAAAAAATATAACCCCAAAAAAAGATTGGAGGATATTGATTCGGTCTATGTAACGGATTATTATAATTTGGCCTTAATCGATGGATATCAGGCATTTTACGTTATGGGAAGTGATGTCTACGGGCCGATGGGAAAAGAACTGATCCCTTTACAAAAAGAAGCCGATGCAAAGGAGTTTATGAGAGACCATAAAGGCCAATCCATTCTGAAATTCAAGGACATCACCTATGAAATGGTGAAAAGCCTGGATTAGCAAAAAAACATGTCTATGTCAGCGTTTGTGTCAGTAAAAATCTACCCAAACAAATTTGAAATTCTACCCTAATCCTCATGAGAAAATCTGACGTTTTCTTGATATACCTCATCTTCAATATCATCCTCCTTCTCGTGATGTTTACCCATGCCTCGTTTAGGGAAAGGGCCGACATGGAATCCCTTAAAGAAAAAGTGGAGATGGTGAGAAGGCTTGAACTCACCGACCTCTGTCTCTTTACGGAGGCCAGCTATACGCGGCATTTGTCTCAAGCTGATGTGCACACAGCTTTCCAGGACTCTCCCCTGTCACTGGAGCATTTTCCATCCGGGTCACTGGTGGGGCCTCCAAAAAGTTTCAGGAAATTGAATGGCAAGATGGATTGAACGGCAAAAAAACATTATCGACTTCACTCTATCTTCTCTTCTGAGAAGAAAGAGGAAGAATATCGCTCTCATCTTCGTCTATACCCTTGTCGTTTTCTTCCTCGCTTCGGTGTTGTTTTTCACCTATTCAATTAAGAAAGAAGCCTCGATGATCTTACAGGGGTCCCCGGATATGATCGTCCAGAAGATGATTGCCGGCAGACATGAACTTATTCCGATAAGCTATATCGACAAGATCAAGAACATTAGGGGAGTCAGCTCTGTAAAGGAGCGACTCTGGGGATATTATTACGATCCCGTCATCGGGGCCAATTACACGTTGATGGTACTTAGCGATTCTCAGCTCGCCGGTGGGAAGATCATCATCGGAGAAGGGGTTTCGAGAACAAGGCTTCTCTTCGAGGGTGATTCCATGGAATTCAAGACCTATGACGGAGCCATCGTGCACCTCGAAGTAAAAAGCACGCTCCCTTCGAAATCGGAACTGGTATCTTCTGACCTCATCCTGATTTCGGAGGGCGACTTTAGGAGACTTTTTGGTACTCCAAACGGGTACGCCACCGATCTAACCCTCAAAGTCAAAAACTCAAGGGAACTTTCCACGATCGCCATAAAAATTGCGGAACTTCTCCCTGATTCGAGGCAAATCCTGAGGGATGAGATCTTAAGGACCTACGATGCTGTTTTCAACTGGCGTGGAGGGATCATGATGGTCATCCTTATGGGAGGCCTATTGGCTTTCATCATCTTCGCCTGGGATAAGGCATCGGGTCTCAGTCTAGAGGAAAGGCGGGAAATCGGGATCCTGAAAGCCATCGGCTGGGAGACATCTGATGTCCTTTTGATGAAGTTCTGGGAGGGGATGACGGTTTCCCTCTCTTCTTTTTTCTCGGGGGTGATCTTTGCCTATATCCATGTTTTTTTTGCTTCGTCCATACTCTTTGAACCTGTGCTGAAAGGTTGGGCGGTCCTCTATCCCCATTTCAAAGGAATGCCTTTTATAGATGCCTCCCAGATTATAGCGCTCTTCTTCCTGACAGTTGTTCCCTATACAGTGGCAACGATCATCCCTTCTTGGAGGGCCGCAACGGTCGACCCCGATTCAGTCATGAGAGGGTAATTCAGTGTAAGTGTAAGTGTGAGTTTGAGTAATAAAATGGAGGGACCTATATGGATAAAATAAAGAGTGTTGAAGAACTTGAGGTGTTTAAGAGAGCTCATCAGGTTACTGTGAAGACTTACAAAATCTCAAGAGAATTTCCGGCAGGTGAGAAATTCGGTCTAATTTCACAAATGAGAAGGGCTGCGGCATCCATAGCCACCAATTTAATGGAGGGAGCCTATCGTTTGAACCGAGCGGAATACCGCCAGTTCGTTGGAATTGCAAGAGGCTCTTCGGGCGAATTGAAGTATCATATCTTATTAGCGAAAGATTTAGGGTATCTTTCAAGAAGTGATTATGAGGTTCTCAAATCGGAATTAGACGAAATCAGCAAGATGCTGATCGGCCTGGCGAAATCGCTCGCCCCACATAAGGATTGATATTTTCACTCACACTCACACTTACACTAGCACTGGGTTTGCGAGATGATTGAACTGATCAACGTTCGAAAGGTTTTCAACCAGGGCAAGCCCAATGAATTCGTGGCCCTCCATGGAATAAGCCTCTCCATTGATGGCGGTAAGGTAACCGTATTCAAGGGCCCCAGCGGCTCAGGGAAGACGACGCTGTTGAGTCTGGTCGGTTGTATGGCAAGGCCCACCTCCGGAAGAATACGGCTTTTTGACCGGGAGATCACAAGCCTTCCGGAAAGGTTTCTCACGGAGATAAGGCGGAAAACGTTCGGGTTTATCTTTCAGCAGTTTAATCTCATTAAAGGGATCACCGCTCTGGAGAATGCCATGCTTCCCACCTATCCCTTGGGAGAACCATACGGTTCTTTGAAGAGGAGGGCGATGAATCTCTTCGATCTCTTTGGCATCTCCCAGAAGGCCGGTGCCAAGGTGGAGTGGCTCTCCGGCGGCGAGACACAGCGGGTAACCATCGTGAGGGCATTGATTAACAACCCATCGGTGATTATTGCCGATGA
>Ga0335070_10000224_pt1 | contig 64638 bp, 67 predicted proteins | sample Lox_Sample_13_FD_206722 | JGI IMG/M metagenome (GOLD analysis project Ga0335070, IMG submission 206722) | Soil microbial communities from Loxahatchee National Wildlife Refuge, Florida, United States - Lox_Sample_1.3 | ecosystem: Environmental > Terrestrial > Soil > Wetlands | place: USA...
TTATTTTGATGATATCGACGGTCTGCTTCAGCCGCTCGAGGCTCTCGGCGGAGATCAGCGCCATGCTCGTCAGCCCCCCATCAGAACCGCGACTCCTCGGGGACGGTCAGCTCGGTGAACTTGGCGATGCAGTAGCGATCGGTCATCCCGGCGACGTAGTCGGCGACGCGCTGGCACTCGCTCGCGGCGGGATCCAGCTGCGGCACCTCTTCGGGGTGATCGAGGTAGTGGACGAGGAGACCGCGCATCGCCTGCTCGGCCCGGCCGTTCTCGCGGCGCGCCTCGGGACCGAGGTAGACGCGGTCGAACATGAACTTGCGCAGGCGCAGCATCGCGCCGCCTATCTCGTCGCTCTGGAGGATGTCGCCGGCATCGCGCGAGCTCTCGACGATGTCGCGGACGAGGGTGTCGATCCGCAGGGAGCCGGTCGGGCCGAGCAGCTCGATCTCGCCTGCCGGCAGGTCCTCGGGGCGCAGGATCCCGGCCCGCAACGCGTCGTCGATGTCGTGGTTGATGTAGGCGACGCGGTCGACCAGCTTCACGATCCGGCCCTCGAGCGTCGCCGGCTTGTTCGGCCCGGTGTGGTTGAGGATCCCGTCGCGGACCTGCTCGGTCAGGTTGAGGCCGGCGCCGTCGCGCTCCAGCACCTCGACCACCCGCAGCGAGTGCTCGTTGTGCTTGAAACCGAGCCCGCAGCGCTCGCGCAAAGCGTTGTCGAGGGTGCTCTCGCCGGCGTGGCCGAACGGCGGGTGGCCGAGGTCATGGCCGAGCCCGATCGCCTCGGTCAGGTCCTCGTTCAGGGCCAGCGCCCGGGCGACGGTGCGGGCGATCCCACAGGCCTCGAGCGTGTGGGTCAGCCGCGTCCGGTAGTGGTCGCCCTCCGGGGCGACGAAGACCTGGGTCTTGTGCTTGAGGCGGCGGAAGGACTTGGAGTGGACGATCCGGTCGCGGTCTCGCTGGAACGGCGTCCGCAGCGGGCTGTCGGCCTCGGCCGCGGCGCGGCGCGCCGGGTAGGAGCGAGTCGCGTACTCCGAGAGGAACTCCTCCTCCTGAGCGCGCATCCGGTCCTCGAAGGTGGCGGTGGCAGGCACCCTTCGATCATAGGTGGCAGGCGCGCGGCTCAGGCCGCGGCCCGGAGCTGAACGTGCGCGTGGTGCTCCAAGGTCTCGCCAACTGCGCGTTCGACCTGGCGCAAGGCGAGCGGCTCGGCCGGCGGCGCTTCGCTCAGCGGCTGCGCCAGGGCGGCGACCATGAACCGGTGCGCTTCCTCGCCGAGCGGGAAGGCGTCGCTTTCGCAACCGGCGCAGACGACGCCGCCGGCGGCGCCCGAGAAGCCGACCAGGTGCTCGTCCTCGCCGCAGCGAGCGCAGCCCGCCAGCTCGGGGACGAAGCCGGCTACCAGTGCCAGCTTGAGGCGGAAGGAGAGCGCCGTACGCAGGTCGGCGGCGCCCTCGGCGACGGCGGGATCGGGGTCGTCGAGCAAGGAGAGGTAGCGGCAGAGCAGGTTGTAGGCGGGCGGGTTCGCCTCGGCCGAGTCGAGCAGGCGGAGGACGGCGTCGCAAGCGCGGGCACCGGCGGTCAGCGCCGGCCCTGAGGAGCGCAGCCGCGGGTAGCCGTCGACGGTGGTGGCGCTGGTCACCGTGAGCAGCTCGCTGCGGCCTTCGTGGAGGAGGAGGTCGAGACGGAAGAACGGCTCGAGGCGGCCGCCGAAACGGGATTTTGGCTTGCGCGCACCCTTTGCGATCGCATTCAGCCGTCCCCGCGTGTTCGAGTAGAGATGGAGGATCCGGTCCGCCTCCCCGTAACGGATGCTGCGCAGGACGACTGCCTCGGTCTTGACGGTGCTTCCGGCCACGTCATCAAAGATGGCCGACGAACCGGACGTAGGCGCCTTTTAGGTCCATATGGACCTAAAAGGCGCCTACGGGCGTTTACGGCGCTTCGGTTTACGGCGCAGGCGGACCTGGCAATGCGGGCAGAAGTAGGTCGAGCGGCCACTGACGACGATCCGCTCGATCTCATGGCCGCAGCGGGGGCAGGGCTCGCCCTCGCGGGTGTGGACGAGGAACCTCTCCTGCATCGTCCCCTTCTCGCCACGGGCGTCGCGGTAGTCGTCGATCGTCGAGCCGCCGGCTTCGATCCCGGCCTGCAGCGCCTCGACGACTCCCTCGTGCAGCGCTTCGAGGTGCTCGGGCTTCATCGATCCCGCCGGCGAGAGCGGGTGCAGCTCGGCCCGGTGCAACGCCTCATCGGCGTAGATGTTGCCGACGCCGGCGATCCGCGTCTGGTCGAGCAGGAAAGACTTCAGCGGCGCAGTGCGTCCGGCGGCGGCCTCCCCCAGCACCTCGGGCGTGAACTCGGGCGAGAGCGGCTCGGCCCCGAGGCGGGCGAAACGCTGCGGCAGGTCGGCGTCCTCGATCAGGAAGGCCTCGCCGAAGCGGCGCGGGTCGGTGAACCAGAGCTCGCGGCCGTCGTCGAGGAGGAAGCGGGCGCGCAGGTGCCGGGACTCGGTCGTGCGCTCGCCCTGGTAGAGGAGGCGCCCCTCGGAGGGGTCGAGCACGTCCTCGCCCTCGACCAGGACGAGGTTGCCGGTCATCCGCAGGTGCATGACCAGGGTGCGGCCACCGTCGAGCGCCAGCAGCAGGTACTTGCCGCGCCGCCCCAGACCCTCGATCGTCGAGCCGCTGACCTGGGCACCGAGTCGCTCGGCCGGCACCGGCCGTGACCAGCGCGGGTCGAGCACTTCCAGCCGCTCGATCCGGTGGCCTTCGATCTCCGGCTCCAGCTGCCGCGCGACGGTCTCGACCTCCGGCAGCTCGGGCATCCCGGATTTCTACCCGATGAGAACGCACTACCTCCCGCATAGCGGGAGAAACTGCGTTCTCAGCCCTCGCTGGCGCGGGGGTGGGCGTCGAAGTAGACCTGCTTGAGGTGGTCGCCCGAGAGGTGGGTGTACATCTGCGTGGTCGAGATGTCGGCGTGGCCGAGCATCTCCTGCACGGCGCGCAGGTCGCAGCCGTTCTGCAGCAGGTGGGTGGCGAAGCTGTGGCGCAGCGTGTGCGGGCTCATCTTGCCCTCGAGGCCGGCGTCGCGGGCGTGGCGCTGGACGATCTTGTAGAGCCCCTGCCTAGTCAGCGGCCCACCACGGAAGTTGACGAACAGCTTCGCCTCCTCGCGATCGCCGATCAGCTTCGGTCGCCCTCCGCGAAGGTAGGCGTTGATCGCCAGGATCGCCTGTCGCCCGAGCGGCACCAGCCGTTCCTTGGAGCCCTTGCCCCGCGCCCGCAGCAGCCCCTCGTGCAGGTCGAGGTCGGCGAGCTCGAGCCCGATCGTCTCCGAGGCCCGCAGCCCGCAGGCATACATCACCTCGAGCAGCGCCCGATCGCGCAGAGCCGTCGGATCGCTGCCCCGGGGCGCCGAGAGCAGCTTCTGCACCTCGGAGTAATTGAGGACGTGCGGCAGCTTCTTCGAGCGCCGGGGCGCACTCAGCGCCGCCGTCGGGTCGTCGCCGATCAGCTCGTCGCGGCGCAGGTGCTTGTAGAAGGACCGCAGGCAAGCGGCCTTGCGGTGGATCGTCGAGGAGGAGACCGCGGGGCGCTCCCCATCCCCCGTCGCCAGCTCGGCGAGGAACTCGGTGACGTCGGCCGGCCCCGCGGTCAGCGCGTCGAGCCTGTGGGCGGATAGGTATTCGCCGTACTGCAGGAGGTCGGTGCGATACGCGTTCAGCGTGTTGCGCGAAAGCCCGCGCTCCAGCTCCAGGTAGGCGAGGAAGTCGAGGACGAGAGATGAGAACCGCGCATCGGCGCCAGGCGCAGCGGGCGCAGAAGGCAGGGCAGGTTTGACGGCGATGGCCATGGGGGCTCGTTCGCCTCGCGCCGCCCGAGCCCTTTACTCGCAACTGGCCGTGCGGGCAAGGAGCGTTCCCGCCGCCAGCGGTGCGGAGAAGAACAGCGGGTCGTCGGGCAGGGGACGCCCCATCGTGGTCGTCGGCAAGCCCGAGGCGGCGTAGGCGGCCGTGTCACCGACTTCCTCCAGGAGCTGATGACGGCCCCCGGTGGCTTTGAGGAGCTCGGAGGCAATTTCCTCATACCCAGCCGGGACGGCCACCTGGACCGGGGCCAAGACCAGATCGAGGACGGTGGCGGTGTGGTGGCTGAGGCCGCGGTGGCGGCCGCGGGGGTCGGCGCTCGACAAGCGCGGGGAGATCAGGGTCGGGAGACCGAGGGAGAGGGACGCATGGGCGTTGTCGAGGGCGGCCATGCCGCCGTGGCCGAGGGCGGTGTCGGAGCCGATGATCCCGGGGCCGGGGCCGACGAGGGCGGCGTCCCAGCCGAGCGTGGCGGCGGCGTCGAGGGCGCCGACCGTGCTCAGCGCCTCCTGCTCGCCGCCATATGCGGGCGCCGCGGTGATGTGACCGCAGAGCAGGCCGCGCTCACGCAGCTCGCGGACGTCGCGCGAGAGCGAGCCCGGCAACGCCCCTCCCCCGCTCTGCACGTACCCGATCCGCAGCCCCGGCGCCGCCTGCGCCGCCGCCCACGCGGCCGGCGCCAGGTGCCCATGCAAGGCCAGAACGAGCACCGCCCCCAATCGCGCGGTTCCCTTGTTGCGCTCAGCGCTACTAAGGAACCGCGCGTCGGGTGGGACGACTCCCACGGCGCCCTCGACGGGCTCGACGGCGTGCTGGAGCGAGGTGTAGTTGAGCTTGATCACGTGCTCGTCCCCGCGCTCACCGCTGCCCAGGCCCCGGGTCAGGTTGACGTGGACGACGTCGAAGCCGCCGCTGCCGAGGCCGAGCTCGACCGCGGCGACGTTGACGACGACCTCGTCGCCTTCGCGCATCTCCCCCAGCAGCACCTCGTCGGCCCAGGCGGGACGACGCTCGCCGGCGACCTCGACCACCAACGGGTCGGCGGAGACGACGACGCCGCGGCGCAGCTCGAGGCGGCCGCCGCTCACGTCGCGGAGGCGTCCTCGCCGGCGGCGACCGCGGCGACGATCGCCTCGCAGACCCCGAGCATCTTCTCCAGATCGCGCTTGGTCACCGTCTCATCGGCGGTGTGGACGTTCTCGGTGCCGTTGGAGAGGAGGACGCAGTCGAAGCCGTCGGAGCGCAGGGCGTTGGCGTCGCTGCCACCGCCGATCGCAACCCGGCGCGGCTCGACCCCGGCCCCGCGCAGCCCCGCCTCTGCGAGAGCGAGCGCCGCCGAATCCTTCGGCAGCCGGTAACCGCGGAACAGCTCTTCGATCCGCACGTCGACGTCGCAGCCGTGCTCGCTCGCCCCCCAGGCACAGGCGTCGGCGATCTTCCCCGCCACCTCCGCCGCCCGCTCGGCGTCGAGACTGCGCGCCTCGGCGTGGATGCCGCAGTGGCCGGGGACGACGTTGCCCGAGGTGCCGCCGTTGATCAGGCCGACGTTGGCGGTCGTGCCCTCGTCGAGCCGGCCCAGGTCCATCCGCGTGATCGCCGCCGCGGCCGCCGCGATCGCGCTGCTGCCGTCCTCGGGCCGGACTCCGGCGTGGGCCTCGACCCCGTGGAAGTCGGCGAGGATCTTCTGCTGGGTCGGCGTGGTGTCGATCACCTCGCCGACTGGACCGGCATGGTCGAGCACGAAGCCGACCTGCGAGCGGAGCACCGAAGCGTCGAAGGCCTTCGCTCCGCGCAGCCCCTGCTCCTCGGCGACGGTCAACAGCAGCTCGATGCCGACCGGCCCGCGGCTCTCGGCATGGCGCGCCGCGAGCTCGACGAAGACAGCGACCGCTGCCTTGTTGTCGGCGCCGAGGATCGTCTCGCCGCGACTGCGGAAGACGCCTTCGTCGTCGATGACCTCGACTCGGCCCCGATGGGGGACGGTGTCGATGTGGGCACAGAACATCGCCCATCCCTCCCCCGTCCCCGGCAGCCGCGCCAGCAGGTTGCCGGCGCCGGCTTCGGCGGGGCCAGCCGCGTCGTCCTCGCTCACCTCGAAGCCCAGCGCCCGCAGCTCAGCCGCCAGCGAGTCGGCGATCTCCCGCTCCTCGCCGGTAGGGCTCCGAATCTCGCAGAGGCGCGTGAAGGTCTCGAAAAGCCTCTCGCTGCTCACGGCCGCAAGGCTAACCGTCTGACGGGGCAGCCGTGACTCAGGCCGAGCGACGGATGCCGACGTCGCTCTCTTCGACGTCGCCGGGAACCTCGATCTCGCCCCCATCCGCTGGACGTTCGCCGGCGTGTCTGGCCGCAGCCCCGACAAACTCGCGGAAGAGCGGCTCGGGACGGTTCGGGCGCGAGTTGAACTCAGGGTGATACTGGGAGGCGACGAAGAACGGGTGGTCGGGCAGCTCGACCATCTCGACCAGGCGCTCGTCGGGCGAGGTCCCGCCGCAGACCAGTCCCTCGTCTTCGAGCCGGCGGCGCAGCTGGTTGTTCACCTCGTAACGGTGGCGGTGACGCTTGTAGATGACCGCCTCGTCGAAGATCTCGCGCGCTTTCGTGCCCTCGTGGAGCTTGACCGGGTCGGCACCGAGCCGCATCGTTCCCCCCATGTCGGACACCTCCTTCTGCTCCGGCAGCAGGTCGACGACGGGGTAAGGCGTCTCGGGGTCGAACTCGGCCGAGTTGGCGCCGTCCATCCCGGCCACGTGGCGGGCGAACTCGACCACCGCGATCTGCATCCCGAGGCAGATTCCGAGGTAGGGAATCGCGCGCTCGCGGGCGATTCGCGCCGCTTCGACCTTGCCCTCGATGCCGCGCTCGCCGAAACCGCCGGGGATCAGGATCCCGTCGCAGTCCTCGAGCGCCTCGGGGTCGAGGTGCTCGGAGTCGACCAGCTCGATCTTCGTTTCCACGCCATGGTGGATGCCACCGTGCTCGATCGCCTCGATCACCGACTTGTAGGCATCCGCGAGCTGCACGTACTTGCCGACGATCGCGATCTTGACCTCGCCGCTGGCGGCGTCGGCGCGACGCACCATCGCCTCCCATTCGGAGAGGTCGGGCGAGGGCGCCTCCATCCCGAAGTGGTCGAGGACGATGTCGTCGACGCCTTCGGCGCGGAAGCCGAGCGGCACCTTGTAGATGTTGTCGACGTCATGGGCAGAGATGACGCTGTCGACGGGAAGGCTGGCGAAGAGCGCGATCTTGCCGCGGATCTCGCGGTCCAGGCGCCCTTCGGAGCGGCAGACCAGCGCGTGCGGCTGGATCCCGATCCGGCGCAGCTCGTTGACCGAGTGCTGGGTTGGCTTCGTCTTCAGCTCGCCGGCGTGGCCGACATAGGGCACCAAGGTCAGGTGCACGAACATCGCCCGTTTCGGGCCGAGGTCGGTGTAGAGCTGGCGGATCGACTCGAGGAAGGGCAGCGACTCGATATCGCCGACGGTGCCGCCGATCTCGGTGATCACGAAGTCGACCGACTGCGACTCGGCGACGATCAGGATTTTCTGCTTGATCTCGTTGGTGATGTGCGGGATCACCTGGACCGTGGCGCCGAGGTAGTCGCCGCGGCGCTCGCGCCGGATCACCGAGTTGTAGACGGCACCGGCGGTGACGTTGGAGGCGCGCGAGGTGTTGGAGTCGGTGAAGCGCTCGTAGTGGCCGAGGTCGAGATCGGTCTCGGCGCCGTCCTCCGTGACGAACACCTCGCCGTGCTGGAACGGGCTCATCGTCCCCGGGTCGACGTTGATGTAGGGGTCGAACTTCTGCAACTGGACGCGGAAGCCGCGGGAGACGAGCAGGCGTCCGATCGAGGCGGCGGCGATCCCCTTACCGAGGGCCGAGACCACTCCGCCGGTGACGAAGATGAATCTCGTATCGCCTTTGTTGCCGGGACTCATGCTCTGCCGAGCGAGTCTAGCCAGCGCAGTGGCGGAACCGAATCGATCGTCGCCGAAATAGATCGCATCTCCCCGTAAACGGTGATCGCGGCGACCACCGCGAGCGCCACCAGGCGCGCGCCCCCGCCAAGGACGGTGAGCAGCCAGACCCCGGCAACGGCCCCGATCAGGTTCGACCCGGTGTCGCCGAGCATCGCCCGCTCCCCCAGCGTCAGCCAGGCCCCGACCAGGACCGGGCCGAGGAAGATGCCGAGCAGTTCGATCGGCGCCAGGGTCCAGGCGCCGAGGCAGAGGCCGGCGCAGAGCAGGGCAAGCGCCTTCTCCGCCCGTCCCGGTCGCAGGTCGAGCAGGTTGCCGAGGTTGGTGGTGAGGATCAGCAGGGCGACGTCGGCCAGGTAACGCCACGATTCGAGCCCGCGGCCGGAGACGACGTACGCCGCCAGCGCCAGCGCCCCCACCGCCTTGATCGCCCCGGTCGAGAGCCGGCCTTCGCGCAGCGCCGCCCAGTGGCCGCGCCAGCCGCGCGGCGTCGCCGCCGCGGCGCCCTGGCCGAGTGAGTCGTCGAGGAAGCCGAGGAAGGCGATCCCGAGCAGGTAGGGCAACCAGCGGCGCAGGTCGGGCTCGAGCAGGTCGAGGTCGGCGCGATCGTTGAGGAAGGCGAGCGGCGCCAGGGTCACCAGCGCCGCCGTCGCCAACACCGCGCCGAGCGGGAAGGCGAGCAGCGCGCCGCGGTAGTTCTCGCGAACGAGCCCGGCGTCGCGCAGCCCGCGCGCTCCCGCGGGGACGATGAAGAGGCCGATCGCGATCGCCAGCGGCAGGCCGACCCAGTACAGCGCTCAGCCCCCCTGGGTCAACAGGTCGGGCAGCAGGCGGTCGGCGCTGCCCTTGACCCCGAAGCTGCCCTCGGCGCCGAGCATCGTGTAGACCATCGCCAGCTTCCCCGCGGTCAGGTCGACGTCGTCGACGGTCGCCAGGTCGTTGCCCTGGAAGAAGGAGATCGAGGACGGTTCGGCCTGCGTCGTCTCGACCCCGATCACCGGCGTCCGCGTCGCCGTCATCCCCGACAACAGCGCCGATTCGAGCTGGCTCGCTTTCGCCCGCTGGACCGGGCCGAGGTCCTGGGGCTGGTCGCGAGCGACAATCACCGCGTCGAGCGCGCCGAAGCTGCCGCTGGCCCGCGAGAAGAGCTGCCCACGGACAAAGTCGGGCAGAGTGCCGCCGATCACCAACTGGCGGCCGAGCCCCTTGCCGAGCGCGGTCAGCTGGTCGGAGTTCGTTTCGAGGTCGAAGAAACGCGTCTGGGAGAGGTCGGCGGTGAGGCCGTTGACGTCGACCGGCTCGCGGACGACGCCGACGCCGACGAGCTGCGCCCCGCTCGGCGCCAGCGCTTCCTCGACCGCCTGGGAGACGTTGCTGGGAAGGCCGCCCAGGGCGAGGATCGCGACCCGCTTGCCGTCCAGCTTGTCCCGGGTCAGCACCGGGTAGACGCGTTCGCCGAATTCGTTGGAGCGGCCCAGTTCGCCGCTCAGCTCGTCAGCTCGCGAGCGGGCGTCCTGAAGGTTGCCGACGAGGCTGTGCTCGAGGTCCTTGCGGGTGCTCGTCAGCGCATCGCCGCCGAACTCGGCGCCGATCAGGATCCCGATCGCGAGCGAGAGGAAGACCGCGATCAGCGAGGTGGCGTGGTAGCGGGCGCTGTACCCCATAAGGGGCTAAAGCCTAGATGCCCAGCCAGATCCGGATCTTCAGCCAGATCAGCTGGAAGACGTCGTTGAGCGCCGGCGAGGTGATGATCAGGATCGTCAGCAGGATGACGAAGGCGCCGACGAACATCAGCGCCGGGGCCAGCGTGCCGCTCGGGTTGTAGAGGCGAGAGACGCCCTTGGCGTCGACCAGCTGCTCGCCGATCCGCAGCCGCGTGAGGAAGGTGGAGGACATGCCGCCGCGCTTGCGGTCGAGGAACTCGATCAGGTTGAAGTGGGCACCGACGCTGACGATCAGGGAGGCGCCCTTCTCGTAGGCCATCAGCATCGCGACGTCCTCGCTGGTGCCGGCGGCGGGGACGATCCGGTGCGGTAGCCCGGCCTCGAGCAGCCGCTCGCAGCCGGGGGCGCGGCCGTCGGGATAGGCGTGGACGATCAGCTCGGCGCCGCAGGCGAGCGCAGCGTCGCTGGCCGAGTCCATGTCGCCGAGGATCACGTCGGGCTTCATCCCCGCTTCGAGCACCCCGTCGGCGCCGCCGTCGACGGCGACGATCAGCGGCCGCACGTCGCGGATGTAGGCGCGCAGCGCTTTCAGGTCGCGGCGGTGGCGCTCGCCGCGGACGACGATCAGGACGTGGCGGTCGCGGAAGGAGGCGCGGGTCGGCGGGAACTCGATCGCTCCGGTCAGCAGGTCGGTCTCCTGGCGCACGTGGGCGACGGTGTTCTCGGCGAACTCGGCCAGCGCCTCGTCGATCCGCTGCCGCTGCTCGACCAGCTGCAACTCCAGCTCGGGTTCGCTGAGGACGCGGCCGCGCAGCACCTCCCGCTCGCCGATCCGCACGCTGCCGCCGTCGACCGTGATCCGGTCGCCGTCGCGCAGCAGCTCGAAGAGGCCGGCCCCGGGAGCGTCGACGACCCTGATCCCGGCCCGGGTCAGCATCAGGGGCCCCGCGTTCGGGTACTTGCCGTTCGAAGAGGGCGAGGCGTTGAGGACGGCGGCGACGCCGGCTTCGATCAGCTCCTCGGCGGCGATCCGGTCGATGTTGACGTGGTCGATGACCGCGACGTCGCCAGTGTGCAGACGCTTGACCAGGTGCTTGGTGCGCTCGCCGAGGCGAGCGGTGCCTTCGATCGGCGCGTCCGGGCGCCCGCCGTTCCGGCGCCCGATCAGGGCGGGAAAGCGACGGCGACTGGTGGTTGCCACGGGCGCAGATTACTGGGACGTTTTAACGATTCCTACATTTGGCCGGAAATCAGGCGGCCTTCAGCAGTTCGCGTGCGTGTTCGGTGGCCGCCTCGTTTCCGCCCTCGCCGCCGAGCATGCGGCGGATCTCCTCGACCACGCCCTCGCCGTCGAGGCGCTCGACCGTCGCTGCCGCGCGATCGCCAGCGACGTCCTTTTCCAGCCGGAAGTGGACCGCGGCGAGCGAGGCGACCTGCGGCAGGTGCGTGATGCAGAGAACCTGGCGCTCGCTTCCCAGCGCCCGCAGTCTCTCCCCCACGACCCGCGCTGTGTTGCCGCCGATGCCGGCGTCGATCTCGTCGAAGACGAGAGTGCCGGCGCTGCCGCCGGCACCGAGCCCGCTCAGCGCCAGCATCACCCGCGAGAGCTCGCCCCCCGATGCGGCGTCGCGCAGCGGAGCCGGCTCGATTCCGGGGTTCGGCGCGACCCGCAGCTCGACCGTCTCCCGCCCGCTCGGCCCGAACCCGTCGGGGTGCGGCTCGAGCACGACCTCGAGCCGGGCGCCGGCCATCGCCAGCTGCTCGAGCTCGGCCGCGACCCGCTGCTCGAGCGGCCCGGCGGCGGCAACGCGGCCCTCGCTCAGTCGCTGGCCAAGCTCGGCGCGACGCGCCTCGGCCTCGGCCAGCGCCGCCGCTGCCTCGGCGCCGCGGGTCCCAGCGCCCTCGAGGCGCTCGATCTCCGCCCGGCAGCGCTCGGCGTGGGCGAGCACGGACTCGACGCTGCCGCCGTGCTTGCGCTCGAGCCGATCGACCGCTTCCAGCCGCTCCTCGACCGTGAACAACTCGCCGGGGTCGGACTCGATCCCCTCGACGTAACCGCGCAGCTCCGAGCCGACGTCGCCGAGCTCGACCGCCAGCGCCGCGACCCGCTCGGCCAGCGCGTCGAGGTCCGGGTCGAGGCCGGCCGCGCCATGCAGCAGCGATTCGGCCTGGCCGAGCGCCGCCACGGCACCGCCCCCGTCTTCCTCCGCCCCGGCGAGCCCGGCATGGGCTCCGGCCGCCGCATCGCGCAATCCTTCGGCATGGCGCAGACGCTCGCGCCGCGCCGCCAGCTCCTCGCGCTCCTCCGGCGTCGGCGCCACCTCCTCGATCTCGGCCAGCTCGTAGCGGTAGAGATCGAGGTCGCGCTCTCGCGAGCCCTCGCGCTCGCGCAGCTCGGCCAGCTCGGCGGCAAGCCTGCCGCAATCGCGATGGGCTTCCCGGTAGCCCTCGCGCAGCGCCAGGTGCTCAGCGCCGGCGAAGCCGTCGAGGATCTCGAGCTGGGCCGAGGCGATCGTCAGCTTGCGGTGCTCGTGCTGGCCGTAGAAGGCGAGCAGGCGGCCGCCGAGCAGCTTCAGGTCGGCGGCGGTGGCGGCGCGGCCGGCGACGAAGGCGCTGGTCCGCCCGCCCTCGGAGACGCGGCGGCCGAGCACGATCTCGTCGGTCCCCTCGGGCAGCCGCTGCGCCAGCTCGGCGAGCTCAGGCTCGTCGAGCAGCCCCCCGGGCAGATCGAAGACGCCCTCGACCCAGGCCTCGGCGGCGCCCGGGCGGACGATCCCAGCCCGTGCTTTCCCGCCCATCAGGAGGTCGAGCGAGTGGGCGAGGACGGTCTTGCCGGCGCCGGTCTCACCGGTGATCGCGTTGAGCCCCTGGCCGAGGCGTAGCTCGGCACGCTCGATCAGCAGCAGGTTCTCGATCCGCAGCTCACGCAGCACCGTTCCTGTCTAGCAACGGGGGCGGATCGAACCCGCGGCTTTTCCCGCTCTATGCGGCAGCCGGCTCGGCGGACTCGGCCGGCTCGGCCGGCCCACTCGTCTGCTGGACGAAGAAGCGCGAGCGGGTGAGGACGAAGCCGAGACCGGCGCCGATGAAGGAGAGGATCGCGGCGATCAGCAAGATCTCGTTGAAACCGCTGACGAAGGCGATGTCCGAGGCGCGTTCGACCGCCGGCCGCAGCGCTTTCGGCGTCACTTCCCCGGCCGCTTTCGAACCGCCGGAGGCGACCAGTTCGCCCAGCGCATGCGACGCATGCGGCAGCAATTCGCCCAGCTTCGAGTTGACCCGCGACTGGAAGACCGCGCCGAGCGCGGCGACGCCGGTGGCGACGCCGACCTGGCGGAAGGTCGTGTTGATCCCCGATCCCATGCCCGATTTCTGCACCGGGACGACGGCGATCGCCGCCTGACCGATGCCGGGGTTGGCGATGCCGATGCCGATGCCGGCGGCGACGAATCCCGCCAGCAGCGTCGTCCAACTCGAATCGGGCGTGACGCCGTGCATCAGCAGCAGGCCGACGCCGACCAGCCCGAGCCCGGCACCGAGCAGGATCCGGATCGGGACTTTGTGCGAAAGCGATCCCGCGATCGGCGAGGCGACGAACGAGAGCACGGTCATCGGCAGGAAGCGCAGGCCGGCTTCCAACGGCGAGAAGTCGAGCACACCCTGCAGGTAGATCGTGATGTAGAGGAACATCGCGAACATCCCGGCGGAGAGGCAGAAGGCCACCGCCGAAACCCCGTTGAAGGCGGGGTTTCGGAACAGCGAGAGGTCGAGCATCGGGTGGTCGGAGCGGCGCTCGATCGCGATGAAGGCGGCGAGCAGAGCGACGGCGCCGATCAGGCAGGTGAGGATCGGCGCGCTCCCCCAGCCCTCTGCGTTGCCGCGAATCAGGCCGAAGACGAGGAGGAAGAGCGCCGCCGAGAAGGTGACGAGGCCGGGCAGATCGATCGGTTCGGGGTCGTCGGCGTAGACGTTGACGATCTTGCGCTCGGTGAGGACGATGGCGGCGATCCCGATCGGCACGTTGACGAAGAAGATCCATTCCCAGCCGAGGTGCTCGGTGATGACGCCGCCGACCAGCGGCCCAACCGCGACCGCGCCTCCGATCGTCGCCCCCCAGACGCCGAAGGCCGTCGCCCGGTCTTTGCCGTGGAACTCCTGGCCGATCAGCGCCAGCGAGGTGGCGAACATGCCGGCGGCGCCGATCCCCTGCAGGCCGCGGGCGAGGTTGAGCAGGGTCGGGTCGCCGGAGATGCCGCAGAGGAACGAGGCAAAGGTGAAGACCGCGAACCCGATCGTGAAGACGCGGCGGCGTCCGAGCCGGTCGCCCAGCGAACCGGCGGTGAGCAGGAAGGCGGCCAGCATCAGTGAGTAGGCGTCGACGACCCACTGCAGGCTGGAGAGGCTGGCGTGCAGTTCCTCCCGTATGTCCGGCAGGGCGACGTTGACGACGGTGACGTCGAGCAGCAGCATGAACGTCGCCACCGAGACCAGGACCAGGGTCCACCACTTGCGCTCCATCGTCAGCACCCTAGAGAACCGCTGAGGTCGGCTTGAATCAGACCGCGAGGTGCCCGAACTTCTCCCGTATGCGCTGGTAGAAGCTGGTGCCGGGAAGCTGGGCGAGGCGACCGGCGGCGTCGGAGAAGCGGACCTCGAGCCACTCCCCCGCCGGCAGGTCGCCGAATCGGTTGCCGTCGACAGCGACCTCGACCGGCTCGCGCGCGGTCGCGTTGCCGACGTGGAGGACGTCGCCGGGGGCGACGACGAGCGCCCGCGCGGTCAGCGAGTGCGGTGCGATGTAGCTGACGACGTAGCCCTTGACGCCCCAGGCGAGGATCGGGCCCTGGTTGGCGAGGTTGTAGCCGGTCGAGCCGGCGGGCGTGGCGGCGACGAGGCCGTCGCAGCGGACGTGGCCGACCTCCTCGCCGGCGATCCGGTAGCTGAGCTCGGCGACGCGGTCGTGCGGGCGGCGCGAGAGCGTGATGTCGTTGAAGCCGAGCGCCGTCTCGCCGGCGCAGCTGACTTCCAGGCCCGGCAGGCCGATCACCTCGATCTCGCCGCCGAGGGCGCGGCGGATCCCGGCCGCCGCCTCGCCGCGGTCGACGGCGGCGAGGAAACCGACGGTGCCGAAGTTGACGCCGAAGACGGGGATGGCGGTGCCGGCGTAGCGGCGCAGCCCATGCAGGATCGAGCCGTCGCCGCCGAGGACGATGCAGAGCTCGGGCCGGTCGTCTGGGCCGGCGAGGTCGATCCCGTCGCAAGCGGCGCCGTGCTTGTCGAACTCCTGCGCGTCGGCGACGAGGCGCCAACCGGTTTCCGCGGCGATCGCGGCGGCGATCGCCACCGCCTCGGTGGCGGCGGGGGGATGGGAGTGGGTGATCAGGTCCGCGGTCTTCATCGGGTTCGGTCCTCGGGGGACGCATCGTCGCCGACCGGCGCCTCGGCCGCAGCGATCGCCGCCAGCAGGTCGGAAACGACCGGCCCCTCTCCCCCGCACCAGACGAAGGTCTCGCGGTTGCCCTTCGGCCCCGGCAGCCCGGAGGAGGCGAATCCGCGCACCGGCAGCCCGATCTCGGCGGCCGCTTCGGCGACGCGCAGGATCGCCTCGTGGCGGTCGCCGTCGTCGCGGACGACCCCCCTTCCGACCCGCTCTCGGCCCAACTCGAACTGGGGCTTGACCATCGCCAGCGCCTCGCCCCCGGGAGCGAGACAGGGGGTGACCGCCGGCAGCACCTTGGTCAGCGAGATGAAGGAGACGTCGATGACGGCGAGCGAGGGGACGAAGGGGAGGTCGGCCGGCGTCAGCGCGCGCGCGTTGAGCCGCTCGATTACCGCCACCCGCGTGTCCTCGCGCAGGCGCAGGTCGAGCTGTCCGTAGGCGACGTCGACGGCGGCGACACGGGCGGCGCCGCGCTGCAGCAGGCAATCGGTGAAGCCCCCGGTCGAGGCGCCGACGTCGAGGCAGTCGCGGTCGCTGACGTCGATCGCGAGCGCCTCGAGCGCGTTCTCGAGCTTGATCCCGCCGCGCGAGACGTACCGCGGCCCCGGATCGACGACCAGCGTCGCCTCCGGCTCGACCAGCTGGCTCGGCCTCAGCGCCACCGGCCCGTCGCGGCCGATCCGAACTTCGCCGGCGCGGACGGCACCGGCCGCCGCCGACCGCGACGGGAATAGGCCCCTCTCGGCCAAAACTGCGTCTATTCGGGCCTTCTTCACGGCGAAAACGCTACCGCCAGGCCCTCGAGGCCCCCAAATTGGACGTTTATTGGGCCTTCAACCCCAATTGCAACAATTCTTTGACCACTTTTACCCCCAAGAAGTGATCTACTCTCATCAGAACTGGGGTACTTGGATACCAGTTAGCCCGAAAAACGCCGATTTATCCCCCCACGCAGGGGGATCTGTGATCGCCCTCACACACAAATCGCACGTATGTTCGTACGCTGATCAAGGATTCGTTGAAGGAAACCGATGAAGGAGCAAGACAAGACTTTTTGGCTGAGTCCCGCGTCGTAAATATGGCCCCAGTTGCTTCCCACAACTGGCGCCCACGACACAACTGGGCTCACCTACCTCCCACGGATCCACATATATAGAGATACATATCTCTCCTCCCTGTAGTAACCCCAGAAGCGCCCCGCCTCCCCGGCGGGGCGTTTTCTGTTATGGGGGTCCGGCTAGCGCGCTCGTCCCGTAGGGGGCCGTCGGCGACTGGCGTCGCGTTTGTCTTCCCGTCGCTTCTGAACGCTCCTCGTTCTGAGAATCCCGATGACGACGATCAGGACGGGGACGACGTAGAACGTCCACAGCCAGTGCCCGAGATGCGCGAGAGGCAGGATCATGCGTTGGCCGAGAGCAGGTAGAGGCCGAAGCAGGTGAAGGCGATCATCACCGCCAGCATCCAGTATTGGGACTGGGTCGCCAGTCGATAGTCCTTCCAGTAGACGAGGGCGCGGTCGTGGGCCAGGGCCAGGCCGAGGACGTGGCCTGCGATCAGGGCGACGACCTGCACGTACCAGATTGCGTTGCCGCTGAGGACGTGGAAGTCGATCGCGCCGGATGCCGTGCCGAACAGATCGGTGTTCGCGGTCCCCAGCGGGTCGGAGAGCAGGTAGGTGAACTGCGCCTGCTCCTGGTAGACGAAGAGGCTGAAGTAGTGGGCGATCAGATAAGCGAGCGCGATCGGGATCAGGGTGTGGGCGAAGCCGATCCGCAGCTTCGCGGTGGAGGGAGCGCGCGGGATGCTGCGCATGCCGCGGATGCCGAGCGCGTAGATCAGCCCGACGCCGGCGAAGGTAGCGAGCATGAAGACGGTGTCGGTGAGCCGGAGTGCGGTAATCAGGCTGATGCCGGTGTCGGCGACGTCGCCGAAGACGCTTTCGATCGCCCCTTTGAACGCGCCCTCCTGGGCCCCGTCGAAGCTGGTCGAGGAGATCGAGGCGATGACGACCGCGGCGGAGCCCGGCATCGTCGCCCACTTGGTCGCCGCCGAGAGCGGCTTGCGCCAGCCGAGCCTGCCGCGCTGGACGCCGATCGGGGCGAGCTCGGAGAACATCCCGAAGTAGACCGAGAACACCTCGCCGCGCTCGCACCACTCCTCGACTCCGAACAGCGCCATCATCGCCAGCGTGTAAGCGCTGTAGAGGAGGGCGGCGGTGCCGGCGACGTGAGGGTCGAGGCCGACCGCCACTCCCCCGGTCGAGCCGTAGACGACCTCCAGCCAGACGAAGGCGAGCAGGCCCACCGCGGCAGGCCAGCGACCGAGCGCTCGCGGGTAGGCAAGGTGCGCGGAGCGCTGCCCGGCGACCAGGCGAAAGCCGCCGCCGCCGACCCGCCCGATCGCCCGCCACGGGTTGAAGGGCCGGAAGATGTTGCCGAGAAGGGCCGAGAAGAAGGGAAAGCCGATCCAGGCCGTGATGAAAAGGAACGTGATCGCGAAGTTGCGATCGGGGGCTTCGCTGCCGCGCAGACCCGAATAGATGGCGACGCCGAGGAGAAAGACGCCGATCGCGCCGCAGACGATCTGCGCCGGCCAGCCCAGGATCGCATTGGAGACCCCGGCGACGATCGGCCGCCAGCGTTCGTTCTCGAAGCGCGGCGTTCGCCAGGCGACCGAGAGGGCGAAGAAGGAGGCGATCAGGACGATCGAGGCCGCCCAGGCGAAGAGCCAGGCCGGGATCGGCAGATCCTGCTTGACGATCAGTGCGTGTGCGAAGGGAATGAAGCTCATGAGCTCTCTCGCGACCTAGGACGGAGACGGCACCGGGCAGGCGGATCGGCCTGCCCGGCACCCACCGGCTGCTTAAACGGTCGCACCTCCCTTCGCGGAGCGGCGCGAGATGACGAGGGCGGCACCGCCGACGATCAGCCCGAGCGCGCCGACGATCAGCGCGGCGATCCCGAGGCCCTTGCTGGCACTGTCGCCGGAGCCTGAGCTGGCGCTTGCTTCGCCGCTGCTGGCTTCGCTGGCCGCGCCTTCGGCAGCACCCGGCGCAGGCGGTGCGGTCTCCGATCCGGCCACGTCCTGCAGCACCCCGCCGGGCGCGGTGACGTCGATCTGCGGCGCCGGCTCTTCGGATTCGGGAGCGCCGATCCAGCGCACGACTTCGCCGTTGTCGTAGTACTGCAGCGTCTTGAAGGTCAGCTCTTCGCCTTCCTTGCCGGGGATCTCGGTCGAGATTGGGAAGTCGAGGAACTGGCCGGGCGGGATCGCCGCTTCCTTGTCGGCGCTCCAGACGATCTCCTTGACGCCTTCGGTGACTTCGCCGTCGTCGGTCTGCACCGGCTTGGCGAGCTTGGCGGTGATCACCTTCGGGGTCCAGCCCGGCATGAATTCGGGCGAGACGTCGATGAAGCCGGGCGGGAACTGAACCGCGACTTTGGTCGTCTTGGCATTGTCGGTCTCGTTCGGCACCCGGATCCCGAGCGTCGCGAAGGACCCGGCCGGAACCTCGTTGGGATGCAGGCTGACGTGAGCCTGAGCGATCCCAGGCAGGGCAAGCGAGCAGAGGAGCGCAGCTGAGAATGCGATTCGTCGCATCGTGGATTTCCTTTCGTCGGTTCTTGGCGACTGCGCGGGCCGCGCGAGCTGCGCGACCGCAGGGTGCGGCGGCGCGCGGCCTGCCAGAGCCGATGCGAGGAGGGCACCGCCGCGTGGCAGCGGCGCGAGGACAGGGAGCCGGCGCGGATGCCGCGTCGGAGCGCGGCCATGTCGGCGACGCGGGTGGTCGATCACGGCGCGCAGCAAGCGCTCGCCCGGGTAGCGACCGAGGACCAACGGCCCGAGGAGCAGCAACGCCGGGGCCAGGTAGAGCAGGCTCGATTCGGAGAAGCCGAACTGGAGGCCGACGATTGCAGCCAGCAGCACCGCGGTCGAGCCGAGGATCGCCAGGGAGAGAGGGGTCCTTGCGGGCCTCACCGGATCGGCACCTCGACTTCCTTGCTGAACTCGTCGAAGGCCGAGACCCGAATCGTCAGGGCGATCTGCCAATCGCCGCTGGAGCTCAGTAGTGCGTCGGGGATCGTGTAATGACCCGGGCCGGCGAGCTGTGGTTCGAGCGGCAGCGAGATGTTCTTTTCGGGCAACGCCGCGGTCGCGGTCACTTCCTTTGCCCTGGCGTACGGGGCGCCACTCTTGGCGTCGAAGAGATAGAGGTGGATCTCGTTGGCGCCGACCGTCGCCGGTTCGACGCTCATCTCCAGCTGAATCGGGCCGACCAGCGTTTCGGTCGAGAACGGGCCGCCCTGCGCCGTGACCGGCGGCGCGTAGCTGGCGAGCGCGGCGGTGACGCCGATCACGATCGCCAGCAGGGCGACCTCGGCGCGGAGAGCGCGGCGCAGGAGCAGGCCGGCGCGTCCGGGCGACTCGCCGCCCGCCGCGATCCGGTTGAGCCGCGGCACCGAGCGGCGGCGGTTGTAGGCGCCGATCCCGATCAGGACCAGCAGCAGGAGGAACTTGGCGAGCACCGCACGGCCGTAGCCGGTCGAGAGCAGGTCGCCGAGGTGGCGAACGTAGACGTAGGCCTGGATCAGGCCGGTGACGAGGAGGGCGCCGACGGCGATCAAGGCCACCTCCGAGAAGCGGGAGAGCGCGGCGGCGAGCAGGCGGCTGCGAGCGGCGAGCTCCAGCTCCCTGGTGGCGCGCGGGACGACGAAGAGCAGGGCGGCGAGACCGCCGAGCCAGACGCCCATCGCGGCGACGTGGACGACGTTGACCGGGAAGTTGAGGGCGACGGGCGATTGCGTGCTGCCGTGCCCGGAAAGAGCCGGGACGAGGACGACGAAGACCAGTGGGACGGCGGCGATCCCGGCGCGCAGCCAGGCGCCCCTCCCCCCCTCTCCGGCGGGCCGCAGCAGGGCGACGAGCACCCCGAAGACGACCCAGGCGAGCGCGGCCAGCCCCCAGATCGTCCCGAACTTCGTTTCCAGCGTCTCGCGGACGATCGACTCCGTCAGCGCCGAGAAGCCGGAGACCCCCGCCGCCTCGGCGCCCTCGAGCACGACCCCCGTGGCGGCGCTGAGCGCGCCGATCGCGGCGGCGACCAGCAGCACGATCCGCAGTCGCGCGGCGAATGCCAGCGATGCTCGCCGCCATGCCTCGCCCTCGCCCCCCACCACTCCCAGCGCCGGCAGCCAGGCGAGCACCAGGAAGGCAAGCCCGCCGACGCCGAGCGCGATCGCCGCGTACTGCAGGCCGCGGGCGATGCCGAAGGCGGTCTCGGTCACCGGCCCGCTGCCCGAGCCGGAGGTCAGTTCTGCGACCGTCTCGGTCGGCGCCTTGCCGGCCTTGCCGATCGAGAAGACGAAGCCGCTGGAGACGATATGGCCGTCGGCGGAGACCACCCTGTAGGTGGCGGTGTAGCTGCCGTCCGGCAGCCCCGGCTTCAGGTGGACCCCGAGCCGCGGGCCTTCGCCGTTGGGATGGAAGGCGTCGCCTTCGTCGACCCGCTCGCCGTTGGCGTCGTAGACCCGAACGGCGCCGAAGTTGCCCTCGACCGGCTCGTCGAAGCGGAAGATCACCGCTTCGGGCTCGTGCTTGACGACGGCACCGCGCGCGGGCGTCGTTTCCTCCAGCTGAGCGTGCGCGAGCGCGCCGGCGGGAAGCGCCAGCGCCAGCGCCAGGACAGCGGCGAATGCCCCTAGCGCGGCCCGGCGCATCTACCAGGCCTCCTTCGCCGGCTCCAGAGGGGCGCTCGGACCCTGGCCGTCGTCCTCCCTGCGGCGCCGGCGCCTCACCCAGAGGACCAGGGCGCCACCGATCAGGACGATCGCGATGCCGGTGACGATGAACGGCGTCTTCGAGGTGCTGGCGGGACCGACCCAGTAGAGGGTGCCGCTGACGTCGCCCTTCTTGCCTTCGACGCTGATCGGGATCTTGTAGTCGAAGACCTTCGTTTTCTTGCTCTGATCCTTGACCACGGGCGGCAGGTCGGGCGACATGTAGTGCATCCGGTGGTCGTGCCAGATGAACGAGCCGGAGTGATCGAAGGTCTTCCACTTCGGCGCCGCTTCGGCGTCGGCGATCGGGGGAACCGTCACTTCGGCGAAGCGGTTTTCGTTCAGGTAGAGCGCTGGGGAGCGTTCGTTCACCTGCACGGTGCCGTTCTTGAGGATGCGGGCGTAGGGCTCGCCTTCGTAGCCGTAGATCACGACTTCGTGGCCGTGCTGGTCTTCCAGCTGCATGTAGCTGTCGTAATTCAGTACCTGGAACTTCACGTTGGGCATGCGCGGCGTCACTTCGTCGATCACCGAGCGGTAGTTCGGGTTGCCCCCGTGCGCGGACGCGACGGAGGCCGGTGCGAGCAGCGCGAACACGGCTGCCAGCACCACCCATCTGGCGCGGCTCATCTGCTTCTCCTTGTTTGGCTTGGCGGCGCCGGCCAAGCCGGCGCGCTAGAAGGCTGCTGCGAGCGGGGGCGGTGGGGCACGACCCGCCGCCGAGGCGGCGAGCGGGGCGCTGGCGAAGCGCGGCGCGTCAAGCGGCCGCGAGAACGAAACCGGGCGGCGGCGAGAGCGCCGGGCACGGGCGCGGGAGGCGACCCAGGTGACGACGGCGTCGGCGCCACGCAGACACATGGCGACCACGGCCCCGAGGACGAGGGAGAGCGGGACCGCGATCAGCCCACCGTGGCCGAAGACGCCGACGAGGCCGCCCGGGTGCCCGCTCGCGAGAAAGCCCTCGCCCAGCTCCTGAGAGGAGTAGATCGCCAGCAGGGCCAGCGACGCGAGCGCCCACAGCAGCGGCAGGCTCAGCCCCCGGGGGCGTCGGCTCCGGCCCACGTTCGCCTGACCCAGCTCGACGATGAAGAGGCCGGCGGCGGCGGCAAGGCCCATCGCGACCAGCGGCATCAGGAAGCCGAGGTATGCGTGACCCTGGGCGGCCAGCTCGGAGCCGGCGTGGCTCCCGTAGACAAGCTCGTAGCGAAGCTGGTGAACCGTCAGCACCGCGGCGGCCATCAGCGCCGCCGCTTGGACCGGGCGCGGTACGAGGCTGTCGATCCGTCTACGCACCGACAGGGAACTCTAGTGGCCTCGTCGATGCGACGACTGTGCCAAAGTTGGAATCGAAGGGCGCCTTGGGGACGCCGTTCGCAGCGATGGACGCAGGCACTCCGACGATCGACAGCCAACCCCCCGAGGACGGCCAGGGCCCGGCCCCGCGCCGTTGGCGGCTGTTACTGCCGCTCGTGGCGGTGATCGCAGTGGTGGCGATCGCCACCGTCTTGATTGCCAGCCACAGCAGCTCTCCCGCCCTGCCCGGGAACGCGCGCAGCGAAGCCTCGCCCCACTTCGCCGGGGAGACCATCACCCCCCGGCTCCCCGCTCCGTCCTTCGACGGACTGCGCAACTACCTGGGCGAACGGGTCGACCTCGCCGAATATCGCGGCAAGGCCGTCTTCGTCACCTTTCTCTACACCCACTGCCCGGACGTCTGCCCGCTGATGACCGCCGAACTGCACAACGCGCTGGCGCGGATGACGCCCGCCGAGCGCAAGCAGGAGCAGATCATCGCCGTCTCGGTCGACCCCCGCCGCGACACCCGCAATGCCGTCGCCGAATTCGTCTCGGCCCACGGGATGACCGGCAAGATGAAGTACCTGATCGGCAACGCGCACGAACTCTCCCGGGTCTGGGAAGCCTGGAACGTCGGCTCCGAAAAGGACTCGGTCAATCCCGAATTCGTCGCCCACTCGGCGTTGATCTACGGGGTCTCCGCCAGCGGCAAGCTGACCACGATCTACCCCGCCAACTTCAAGCCTCAGCAGATCGTCGACGACCTGCCGAAGCTGCTTCAGGATTGACGATGTGAGCACCCAAGCGGCCAAGCCGGGCGAGATCCTCCACCTCTCGCTGATCCTCGGCGGCGCCCTGCGCGACAGCGACGGTGCTCGGCTCGGGCGGGTGGAGGATCTGATCGTCCGCCTCGGAGGCAGCGACTACCCGCCGATCACCGGCTTCCTCGCGACGATCGCCGGTCGCCAGTCGTACTTGCCGGCCGAGCGGGTTGCCCGGATCGAGCCCGGCACCGTGACCCTGAGCAAAGCGAAACTCGACCTGCGCCCGTTCGCCCGTCGTCCCCAGGAGGTACTGCTCAAGCACGACCTGCTGGACCACCAGCTGATCAACGTCGAGGGAGCGCGGCTGGTCCGCGCCAACGAGATCGAGCTTGCCCGCCTGGAGGGATGGTGGCGGGTGGTCGGCGTCGACACCGGGCCGCGCGGCGGCCTGCGGCGCTTGCTGCCGAAAGCGATCGGCAGGCGGATCTCCACCGGCGAGTTCCTCGACTGGGCGAGCGTCGAGCCCTTCTCCGGCGACGTCCCCGCGGTGCGACTGCGCGTGCCCCACCCGAAGCTGGCGAAACTGCACCCGGCCCAGATCGCCGACCTGGTCGAGGCGGCCTCCCACGAGGAGGGCAAGGAGATCATCGAGGCCGTCGGCCAAGACAGCGAGCTGGAGGCCGACGTCTTCGAGGAGCTCGACGCCCGCCATCAGCTCGAGTTCGTCGCGGGGCGCTCAGACTCGGAAGTCGCCGAGCTGCTCGCCAGGATGGCGCCCGACGATGCCGCCGACATGGTCGCCGAGCTGCCCGAGGTGAGACGGGAGGACGTGATCGAGGGGCTGCCCCCGGTGGCACGGCGCAAGGTGCGCGCCCTGCTCGGCTACGACCCGGCCGAGGCCGGCGGGCTGATGAGCCCGGACTTCGTCAGCGTCTATCGCCAGGCAACGGTCGCCGAGGCGCTCGACCGGGTCCAGCGCAGCGCGCTCGCCGATGAGCTGCTGGCGACGGTCTACGTGATGGACGCCCGCCACCGCTTCGTCGGCACCCTGCCGCTGGCGGCGCTGGTCCGTGCCGACCCGACCGCCGACGTGGTCGACCTCGAGGTCCAGTACGTGCCGAACCTGATCCCCGAAGCCGACTTCGAGGAAGTGGCACGGCTGATGGCCGACTACAACCTCACCGCCGCCCCGGTTATCGACACGGAGGAACGGATGATCGGGGTCGTCACCGTCGACGACGTGCTGGAGGTGTTGCTGCCGAAGGGCTGGCGGCGGCGCTTTGGGTTGCTTGGTGACGAGTGAGCCGATGGCGACGTAGACTGGCCGCCGTGCTGAGGAACCGGGACGGACAAGTGGATGCCGGGCCGAGTACCAGCCGCCATTCGGCGGGTCCGGTCGCTAGCTTCGGCGCGGCCGCACCTGCCTTCCCGGCTCCGCTCCCGGCGTAGCCGCGTCCTCGTCTTCCTCGGGCTGCTCGGCCCGGGACTGATCGCCGCCAACGCCGGCAATGACGCCGGCGGCATCGCGACCTACTCGGAAGTCGGCGCCAAGTACGGCTACACGCTGCTCTGGGCGATGGTGCTGATCACGGTCTCCCTGGCGCTCGTCCAGCGCTCGGCAGCGCGGATGGGGACCGTCACCGGCAAGGGCCTCGCCGAGCTGATCCGCGAGCGCTACGGCATCCGCTGGTCGGCCTTCGCGACCCTCGCGGTGCTGGTCGCCAACTTTGGCATCTGCATCTCCGACTTCGTCGGCATCGGCGCCGCGCTCGGCCTCGCCGGCATCCCTGTCCAGATCTCGGTCCCGATCGCCGCCGCCGTGATCTGGCTGATCATCGTCCGCGGCTCCTACCGCTCGGCCGAGCGGATCTTCGTCTGGATGACGATCCCGTTCTTCGCCTACCCCCTGGCGGCGATCCTCGCCCATCCCGACTGGGGCGAAGTCGGTCACGCCCTCGTCGTCCCCCAGCTCCAGGGCAACTCCGAGTTCCTCCTCCTCTTCGTCGCGATGGCGGGAACCACCATCACCCCCTACATGCAGCTCTACCTCCAGTCGGCCGTGGTCGAGCGCGGCGCAACCGAGAAGGATTTGCGGGCAGAGAGCCGCGAGGCCGTCGGTGGGGCGCTATTTGCCGACCTCATCGCCGCCTTCATCATCATCGCCACCGGAGCAACTCTGTACGTCAGCGGCGTCCACTCGATCGGCTCCGCCGCCGACGCCGCCAAGGCGCTCGGACCGTTGGCGGGCCAGTACGCGGAGCTGCTCTTCGGGATCGGCCTCCTCGGCGCCAGCCTGCTCGCCGCCGCGATCCTGCCGATCGCAACCTCCTACGTGGTCGCCGAGTCGCTCGGCTTCGAGAAGGGGATTGGGCGGCGCACCGAGGAGGCTCCGGTCTTCGTGGGGCTGATCACGGCGATGATCGTCGTCTCCACGATCGTCGCGATGGTCCCCGGCGTCCCCGTGATATCTCTGCTCGTCGGCGTCCAGGTCGTCAACGGCGTGCTGCTGCCGATCAACCTCTTCTTCATCTGGCGGCTGGCGCGAAACGAGGAGCTGATGGGCAAGCATCGCAACCGTGGCGCGGTCGACTGGGTGACGGCAGCGACGGTGGCGATCACCTCGACGCTGTCGCTGATCCTGGTCGGGGTGACGGTGCTCGGGCTGTGACGTTCTGGGTCAGCGGCGCGACCTCGCGGCGGTGGGCTTTGCCACTCGATGCCTATCCGACCGCGCTCCAAGTGACCGGGTTTTCGAAGTATTCGCTGAGCCCTTCTTTGGTCGGCCCCGATTCCCACTTGACTTCTTCGATCGAGCCGCCGGCGCGGACCAGATAGATGAAGCAGGTTTCGAAATCCTTGCCGTCGACGAAACCTTGTGGCATCTGCTCCTCTTCGCAGGAGGGGAAATCACCGAGGACCGTTACCGAAGTCTGTTCCTGTCCGCGATCGTCGACGGCGTCAAGGCGATATGCCGGGTTTTCTTCGCTCGAGGGTTCTTCGCCCCCCAGCGCTTCCAGCCTGACCTTGACGAAGAACGGGGTCTTTTCTTCTTCTTCGGGTTCCAATTCGAGTCCGCCCAGATCGCTCTGAGACTTTTCTTCGATTGCGGTGACGGCGACCTTCAGATCGATCCCGGGCTGTGATTTGGTCGGGTCTTCTTCGTTGTAGGGGACAAACGAGACCGTGGCTTCTTCGCCTATCTGGAGCTGACTGTTGGGCGGCGTGAGGTCCCCGCCCGCAGCCGATCGCCTGGCGGCTTCGGGCGCCCCTTCTTCAGTCGTGGAGGAGATGGATCCCTCGGAGGACGAGCTGCCGCCCTAGCCGCCGCAGGCGCTGAGGGTGAGTGCGAGGACTGCCACCCCGATCGAGACCAAGCTAAGGCGTTTCGGCATCATCGGATCTCCTTTTGAAGACTGTGACCATATGCATCGGGCGGGCATGGAAATGCGGCGGCCACATCATCACCGAGGCGATGATCAGCGGCGGCGAAGCGTCACCGGACGCTCCCCTCCGCCCGAGCGGCTTGACTTTCCTTTTCCTTACTGAGAGGTTCGGACCACAGACTTACAAGGAGAGCCGCTATGAGGAAGCTTGGCCTGTCTCGGCCGTCGCCCGCGCTAGTCATTGCCGTCATCGCACTGGTCTTCGCCATGGGCGGTACCGCGTTGGCGGTGGTTGGCCTCAACAGCAAGCAGAAATCGCAGGTCAAGCAGCTCGCCAATAAGCAGATCAAAGCGAAGGCCGCAGGCCTTTCGGTGGCAAAGGCCAAGAACGCAGATCACGCCACCAACGCCGATCACGCGACCAACGCGGATCAGGCAAAAAATGCCGATACCGTCGGCAATGCGGACCTCAACAGCTTCACGGTCGGTCGCAGCACGAAAGGATCGTGCGACCCGTCGACGACCGCCTTCGTCGACTGCGGGACGGTGTCGCTGAATCTGCCCCGGGCGGGTCGCGTCCTGATCGTCGCCACCGCGGGCTTTGACGGCGCAAACAGCGCTTCCGGCTATCGCGGCGACTGCCGGCTCACCGCGGACGGAACGGTGGTTGGACCGCAGGTCTCCAACGGAAGCAGCGACGGCCTCGGCGTCGGGTTCAACGGCAACCAGCAGGGAACGACGGCCCTCAGCGCAGTCACCGATCCGCTCCCGGCCGGGACCCACGACCTCTCCCTGACCTGCAACCAGGCAGGCGGCAGCGTCGAGTTCTCGAACGACAGCGTCTCTGCGGTCATGGTCGGCACCAACTAATCTCGGGTGCCGGGAGCGGAGCGCGGGGAGCGATCCATTCGGGGTTCGTAGGAAGATGTCGCGGTGTCCGCGCTACGGGAACGGGACTTCCGGGCCGCCCTCGACTTCGTAGGCGAGGTGCACGACGCCCAGGACCGTGAGGAGTTCCGCTCGATCGTGCTCCCCGGCTACCGCAGGCTGGTCCCAGCGCTGCACGTCTCCTACAACGAGATCGAGGGCGACGGGCAGGTCACGGCGGCGATCGTCGAACCCGAGCTGCCGGACTGGGCGGTGCCGGTCTGGGAGCGATACGCGGGGGAAAACCCGCTGCTGCAGCGCTATCTCCGCACCCGCGACGGGCGGGCTCTACGCTTCTCCGACGTCGTCTCGAGGTCGCAATTGCACGGCCTGCCGCTGTACCGGCACTTCTACGCGCCGCTCGGGGTCGAGCATCAGATCGCCTTCATCCTGCCGTCGACCCCGCTGCTGACGATCGGCGTCGCCCTGACCCGGGCGGATGCCGACTTCGGCGAGCGCGACCGCGAGCTGCTGGAGCTGACCCGGCCCCACATGATCCAGGCCTACCGCGCGGCCGAGCTGCGCGAGCGACTGGCCGCGACCGTCGCCGGCCTCAGCTCGGCGCTCGAGGCCGACGGCACCGCGATCGTCGTGCTCGAGGCAAACGGCAGCGTCGGCTTCGTCTCGGCGGCGGCCGCGAGTCTGCTCGACGGCCGCACGCCCCTTCTTGCGGAGGGTCGGCCCCTCCCCCCTGCCCTGGCCGCCTGGGTCGCCAGCGGGCAGCCCGACGGCCGCGTCGAGCTGGGCGAGGAGTCCCTCCTGATGCGCCGCTTTCGCAACGGAGCGCAGACGCTGATCCTGCTGGAGAGCGCGAGGCTGGCGCTTTCCCGCAAGGTCCTGCGCGAACTCGGCCTGACTCGAAGGGAGGCTGCCGTCCTGCACGAGGTCGCCCTGGGTGCCGGAACCGGCGAGGTTGCCTCGACGCTGGAGATCGCGCCGCGCACCGTGGCCAAGCACCTGCAGCGAATCCACGCCAAGCTCGGCGTCGCCACCCGCGCTCAGGCGGTCGCGACCGCCTGGGCCGCAGCGGGGTCCCCGCCCCGCACACGGCCGCGTACGCCTTAGCGCGTACAAGCGAAGCCGAGCTGGGCCCGGGGGACCCGGGATCAAGACTAGGTTGACCGCGGATCTGCAAACCGCACGCTGGAGGTCGGGTCGATGGTTGTCAGCGCAAGAAGGCTCCTGCCGTTGATGAGCGCCGTGGTCGTGCTCTGCTTGCCCGCGGCGGCGACGGCCGAAACGGTGACGATCGGACCCGAAGTCCACCAGCTCACCTCGAATTCGGGCACCTGCGGATTCGAACACGCGAGCGAACGGCCCTGCGCGATCGTCACCAACTCCGTCCCCGGGGCGACGATGACCTCGCCCTGCGACGGCACCGTCACCCGCTTCCGGCTGAAGGGGTTCGTCAGGCCGGCCAACCACTACAGCCTGCGCGTGATCCGCAAGAACCCGGACGGGAGCTACACCGGCACCGCGACCAGCGCTCCCGTGGCGATCGCGACCGAAGGCGTCAACGAATACGCGACGGACCTGCCGATCTCGGCGGGAGAGCAGATCGGGATCGACTTCCTCGACTCGACCGAAGAGTACGGCCTCGCCTGGATCGGCGGCCCGACCGTCAGCGCCTCGGTCCTGTTCGCCTTCCCGGCCGACGGCACCGCCGCGTTCCCGGACATCCCCTCGACCACGTTCTACTACCTGTTCAACGCCGACGTCTCCTGCACGCCCCCGCCGCCGCCGAGCAACTCGTTCCGGGTGGTGAAGCTGAAGAAGACGACGCTCGTCCTCGACCTCGCCTCCGCCGGCTCGCTGAGGGCGGTCGACGCATCTCACTCGAAGTCGAAGCCGCGCCTGCTGAAGGGGTCGCGGGCGAGCGGCGGGCCAGGCCGGGTCAAGCTGAAGCTGAAGCTGACCAGCGCCGCCAAGGCCACGCTGCGAGAGAAGGGGAAGCTGGCGCTGCGGACCAAGCTCGTCTTCACGCCGACCGGAGGCGTCGCCGCGACCCGAGTTCGGAAGCTGACGATCAGAGGCTGAGCCAGCCGCCGCCGGCCTCCCTACGTGCCCCAACTCCGGTAGGGATCGAGATGCCCGTCGAGGTCGAACCAGTACTCGCGAAAATGAGTGCACCGGCCGTCTTCCGGGTCGAGGCGGGCAATCAGGCAACCAGCGATCGTCGCCTCCTCGCCCTCGTTCGTGGCCTTGACCCAGAACTCGGCCATCACCTGCTCGCCGTCGATCATCGGGTTCCCCATGCGAACGCTGACGTCTCCCTGCGCCGCCTGTTCCTCGCGAACGTAGTTCTGCAGCGCGTCGCTCCCGACGACCGTCCTCTCGGGATCGACGACGTAGACGACGTCATCGCTGAAGAGCGAAACGAAGCCAGCGACATCCCAGCTCTGCCAGGTTCGTCCGTAGCCGGCAACGAACGCCGTCGCGCTTTGCTGGAAGCCGCTCATCACTCCTCCTCCATCAACCCAAGCTGGGTGAAGAGCCCTACCTGGTCGTAATAGGTCCGGTACTCGACGATCTCGCCCTCACGCAGGCGGGAGAAGTCGGCAAAGGGAAGGTCGACCTCGCGCCCCGACGCCGGCAGATCCCCCTCCGGACCCGGGAGCGGGCCCGTGTTGGTCCCGGTGAAACGTCCCTCGACTATGACCGTGTCGCCAGCCTCGAATGCTCGCTCCACGATCGCCCGCGCGTCGGGCAGCGGCCCTTTCAGACCGTCCAGGTAATCCCGAAGGGCCGGGAGTCCCTTGACCGAACCCAGGCCCGGGTCGGTCATTCGCACTCCGTCCGCAAACATCGCCGTCGCGGCGTCGAGGTCGCCGCTGCCGAACGCGTCGTAGAACCGCTGCACGATCTCGATCTGAGTCATATGTCCTCCTTGGAAGCTGGCGGAGGACGAGACCGGGTGACTCTCTCACCATCGCCCGCAATTGCCAAGGGACCCTTGACCGGGAAGTCGGTACCGGCCGCTATAAATTGAGCCGTGACGCCGCCGATCCAACGGATGGACCACGTCGGGATCGTCGTCGAGGACCTGACGGCTGCGGTCGAGTTCTTTGTCGAGCTCGGGCTCGAGCCGCAGGGCGGCGGCTTGGTGGAGGGCGACTGGGTCGGGCGCGTAATCGGGCTCGACGAGGTCCGAGCGGAGATCGCGATGCTAGGGCCGGCGGACGGCCAGGCACGAATCGAGCTGGTCAAGTTCCACTCGCCGCCAAGCGAGGCGGCCGACCGGCAGATGCCCTCGAATGCGCCGGGCATCCGTCACGTCACGTTCCGTGTCGACGACCTCGACACCACCGTCGCCGGCCTGCGGGCCCGCGGCTTCGAGCTCGTCGGCGAGATCGAGCAGTACGAGGACAGCTTCCGGCTCTGCTACGTCCGCGGCCCCGAGGGAATCCTCGTCGAGCTGGCGCAAGCTCTCTAGCCCCAGGGTCCGAGCACAACCAGATCCGACGGACTTGACGCGTCCGCCGGAGGCTGCTTAGATACCCGTCTTAGTCATATGACTAAGACAGTTGCAAGCAACGAGAAAGGAGCAGCCACGGTGGAGATATCGGTTCGCGACGCCAACAAAGAGGCGCTGCTCGACGCCGCCGAGCGGCTGCTGGTGCGCGAGGGCGCGAGCGGCATCTCGACCCGCCAGCTGGCCCGCGAGGCGGGGCAGAACCACGGACTGGTCCATTACTACTTCGGCTCGGTCGACGAGCTGCTGATGCAGGCGCTCGAGCGGTTCACCAACCGGGTGCTCGAGCGCCAGCGCGAGATGTACGGCTCCGCCCTCCCTTTCATCGAGAAGTGGCGAGCGGCGATGGGCTTCATCGAGATCGACCTCGAAGCCGGCTACCCCAAGGTCTGGGCCGAGCTGGAAGCGCTCGCCCGCACCAAACCCGAGCTTCGCGACCGCCTCAACGAGGTCAACGACCGCTGGCGCTCGCTGCTGCGCGACGCGATGGCCGAGGCGATCGAGGAGTACGGGCTCGACGCCTCGCGGTTTTCGGCGGAAGCCTGGGCGACGCTGGTCATGCAGTTCAACAAGGGCCTTCTGACCGAGCGCCTGCTCGGCTTCGACCGCGGCCACGCGGAGATGCTGGCGGCGATCGACGCCTGGCTCGTCTCGCTTACGGAGAACAAGCCTTAAAACGAGAAGATCGAACCTATGGGAGGTTTGTGATGTCAGCAGCACAGGAGTCCGCAGTGATCGACGCCGAGAAACTCGAGCAGTTCGTCTTCGGCGCCGTCGGCGAGGTCGGCGCGACGCTTAACGCGGCGTTGGTCGTGATGGGCGACAAGCTCGGCCTCTATCGCGCCCTCGCCGGCGCCGGCGGCCTGACGCCTGCCGAGCTGGCGCAGCGCACCCAGACCAGCGAGCGTTACGTCCGCGAGTGGCTGAACGCGCAGGCAGCGGGGGGCTACGTCTCCTACGAGCCGGAGGACGGGACCTACACCCTGCCGCCAGAGCAGACGGTCGCGATGACCGACGAGTCGAGCCCCGCCTTCCTGCCGGGCTTCTTCCAGATCGCGCTCGGCGCGGTGATCGACTCGCCGCGGATCACCGAGGCCGCCCGCGGCGGCGACGGCGTCGGCTGGCACGAGCACAACCACGACGTCTTCGACGGCTGCGAGCGCTTCTTCCGCCCCGGCTACAACGCGAACCTCGTCGCCGATTGGCTGCCGGCGCTGGAGGGAGTCGTGCCGAAGCTCGAGCGCGGCGCCCGCGTCGCCGACGTCGGCTGCGGGCACGGCTCCTCGACGATCCTGATGGCCAAGGCCTTCCCGCGCTCGACCTTCACCGGCTCCGACTACCACGCGGGCTCGATCGAGACCGCGCGCCGCCGCGCTGGGGAAGCCGGCGTCGCCGACCGGGTCGGCTTCGAGGTCGCCGCAGCGGCCAGCGACCACGGCGGGGGCTATGACCTGGTGACGATGTTCGACTGCCTGCACGACATGGGCGATCCGGTCGGCGCCGCCCGCCAGGTGCGCCAGATGCTGGCGGCGGATGGCACCTGGATGATCGTCGAGCCGATGGCCGGCGACCGGATCGAGGACAACCTCAACCCGGTCGGGCGCGCCTACTACGGGTTCTCGACCTTCCTCTGCACGCCGGCCTCGCTCTCGCAGGAGGTCGGCCTCGCGCTTGGTGCACAAGCTGGCGAGGCGAGGATCGCGCAGGTCGTCTCCGAGGCTGGCTTCACCCGGTTCCGGCGCGCGGCCGAGACGCCGTTCAACCTAGTCCTCGAAGCGCGGCCATGAGCGTCGCGGAGATCGTCAAGCGGACGGTCGGGCGCGGCGGCGAGCAGAGCCGCGCCCGCTACCCCGACGACGAAGGCTTCGTCGAGCGCGACGGCCAGCGCCTCTTTTACGAGGTCTACGGCGAGGGCGAGGAGACGATCTTCCTCCTCCCCACCTGGTCGATCGTCCACTCGCGCCACTGGAAGATGCAGATCGCCTACTTCGCCCGCCACTTCCGGGTGCTGGTGATGGACGGCCTCGGCAACGGCCGCTCCGACCGCTGTAAGGATCCGCGCCGCTACGACGCCGACGAGACCGCCCGCGACTGCCTCGCCGTGATGGACGCGACGAATACCGAGCGGGCGCTTCTCGTCAGCCTCTCGAAAGGCGCCCAGTACGCGCTCTCGCTGGGACGGATGGCACCCGAGCGCCTGGTCGGCGCCGCGTTCGTCGGTCCGCTCTTCCCCTATACGCCGTCCCCCACCCGCTGGCTCCTCTTCAACCCCCGCATCGCCTCCCGCTTCTTCGTCCGGCCGTGGCCTACCCACCGCCTCTGGGGCCATCGTTGGTGGGGACGGATGAACGCCGTCCACTGGGGCACCGAACACACCGAGTTCGTCGAGTGGTTCATCGGCCGCTGCCTCCCCGAGCCGCACTCGACCAAGGCGATCGAGGATGGCGTCGGCTGGGGGCTCGACTCCGACCCGCAGACGCTGATCGCGACCGGCGGCGGCCGGATCCACCGCGAGCGCGGCGAGATGGCGGAGCTGGCCGAAGGCATGCCGTGCCCCGTCCTCGTCATCCACGGCGACCGCGACAAGATCACGCCCCCGCGCGACGGCCGGGCTCTCGCCCGCCTCTCCGGCGGTCGGCTCGAGCGGGTGCGCCGCTCCGGTCACCTCCCCCACGCCCGCAAGCCGGTCCAGGTCAACCTGGCCTTGCGCGAATTCAGCGAGGACGCCTTCGGCCGGCCGCGGACGCCGCGCGACCCAACCGTCCACCGTCCCGACGGCCGCCCGCGCGCTCTCTTCGTCTCCTCCCCTATTGGCCTCGGCCACACGCAGCGCGATCTCGCGATCGCCCGCGAGCTGCGCCGCCTGCATCCCGACCTCGAGGTCGAGTGGCTGGCCCAGGACCCGGTCACCAGGACGCTGGAGGCGGAGGGCGAGCGGATCCATCCCGCCAGCGCCCATCTCGCCAGCGAGTCGCACCACATCGAGTCGGAGTCGGCCGAGCACGACCTGCACTGCTTCCACGCCCTGCGACGGATGGACGAGATCCTGGCCGCCAACTTCATGCTCTTCCACGACGTCGTGCGCGAGGACCGCTACGACCTCTGGATCGGCGACGAGGCCTGGGAGCTCGACTACTACCTGCACGAGAACCCTGCCGAGAAGCGGGCGCCGTTTGCCTGGCTGACCGACTTCGTCGGCTTCCTGCCGATGGAGGACGGCGGCGAGCGCGAGGCGTTCCTCACCGCCGACTACAACGCCGACATGGTCGACCACATCGCCGCCCACCCCGAGGTCCGCGACCTCGCCCTGTTCGTCGGCAACCCCGACGACATCGTGCCCGAGCGGCTGGGGCCGCAGCTGCCGGCGATCCGCGACTGGACCGAGCGCCACTTCGACTTCACCGGCTACGTGACCGGCTTCGACCCGGTCGCGCTGGGCGACCGGGGCAGGCTGCGAGACGAGCTCGGCTACGGCGAGGACGAGCAGGTCTGCATCGTCACCGTCGGTGGCTCGGGCGTCGGCGCCGACCTCCTGCGCCGGGTGATCGCGTCGTTCCCCGAAGCCAAACAGCGGGTCCCGGAGCTGCGGATGATCGTCGTCGCCGGCCCCCGCATCGACCCCGCCTCGCTGCCCTGCCACGACGGCCTCGAGGTCGTCCCCTACGTCCACAACCTCTACCGCCACCTGGCCGCCTGCGACCTGGCGGTTGCCCAGGGTGGCCTCACCACCTCGATGGAGCTGACCGCGAACCGCCGCCCCTTCCTTTACTTCCCCCTGCGTCACCACTTCGAGCAGGGCTTCCACGTCCGCCACCGGCTCGAACGCTACGGTGCCGGCCGCTGCATGAGCTTCGACGACTCACCCCCCGCGGCGATCGCTGCGGCAATCGCCGAGGAGATCGGCCGCGAGGTCGACTACCGCGAGGTTGAGGTCGACGGCGCCGCGCGGGCGGCGAGTCGCCTCGCCGAGCTGCTCTAGATCAGTGCGAGTGGCGGTGGCCGCCGCGCACTGTCCACCACGAATCCCAGCTGATCCTGAGAATCACGGCGGTGATGCCGAGGCCGATCAGCGGGTCGGCGACCGGCAGGCCGACGGCGACGACTATCGCGCCGGCGAGGACGGCGAGGCTGACGTAGGAGTCGGCGCGGGCGTGGCTGCCGTCGGCGATCAGGGCGGGGCTGTTGAGCCGACGTCCAGCGCGGGTGCGAACGATCGCCGCGATCCAGTTGCCGGCGAAGCCGACGAGGCCGGCGAGGCCGAGGGCGAGCAGGTCGGTCGGCGGCTGCGGGTCGACCAGGCGCGCGACCGACTCGACGCCGGCGACGCAGGCCGAGGCGAAGATCGCGAGGACGACGAACAGCCCCGCCCCACGCTCGCCCCGCTCGGAGCGCAAGAGGAAGGCGATCGCGAGCGGGATCGCCGTCGCCGCGTCGCCGAAGTTGTGGGTCAGGTCGGCGAGCAGGGCAACGCTGCCGCTGGCGAGGTAGACCGCGAGCTGGAGCAGCGCAGTGGCACCGAGGACGGCTAGCGAGAGCCCGACCGCGCGCAGACCCTCGCGCGAGCGCTTGATGCTCGGGTCGATCAGGCCGTGACCGTGCTCGTGCCCGTGAATGCCGTGGCCGTGGCGACGGTGCCCGTGCCGACGCCGGTGAACGTGGGGACCGCTGTGCGGGTGTGAGTGGATCTTGCCGCCGTGGCGGTGCCGGTCGCCGCCGAGCGGGGCATATTCGAGCGCCGCCTCCATGCGCCAATCCTAGGAGCTGGCGTCGAGCTCATCGACGAGGGCGGCGACGCGGCGGCCGATCTCCTCGCGGGTCGCGCGGACGGCCTCGATCGATTGTCCCTTGGGATCGGGGAGGTCCCAGTCGAGGTAGCGCTTGCCGGGTATGTAGGGACACTCGTCGCCGCAGCCCATCGTCACCACGACGTCGGCCCACTCGGCGTCGGCTCGGGTCAGCTCGCGGGGAACGCGGTCGCCTAGCTCGATCCCGATCTCGGCCATCGCCTCGACCACCTCGGGATGGACCCGGTCGGCGGGCGTCGTGCCCGCCGACCGGGCCGGGTGGCGACCGCCGGCAGCCCGCTCGAACAGCGCCTCGCTGATCTGCGAGCGGCCGGCGTTGTGGAGGCAGACGAAGAGAGCTCGGGCCATCAGGCGCCGCCGGCTTGGCGGGCCGCGGGGTGCTCGCCGCGAACGAGCTGATAGGCGAGGGCACCGAGCACGGTGCCCGCGACCGGAGCCGCGAGGTAGAGCCAGAGATCGGCGGTCACCCCCGAGACCAGCGCCGGGCCGAGCGAGCGGGCGGGGTTCATCGAGGCCCCGGTCACCGGGCCGCCGAACAGCGCGTCGAGCCCGACCGTGGCGCCGATCGCGATCGCCGCCGCGGCGCCGACCGCGCGGGCGTCGGTGGCGACGGCCATGATCACGAACATTAGGAAGGCGCTCAGCACCGCCTCGTAGGCGAAGGCGCTACCGGTGCCGACGCTTGGCTGCGTCGTCCCCAGCGCCGCCGGGTCGCCGGGCCAGATCGTGGCCAGCAGCGCGGCGGCAGCCAGTGCCCCGGCGAGCTGCGCGACGAGATAGGCGGCCGCCTCGCGGCGGGGGAAGTGGCGGGTGACGAGGAAGGCGAGCGTCACCGCCGGGTTGAGGTGGGCGCCGGAGAGGTGGCCGGTGGCGTAGATCATCGCCATCACGACCAAACCGAAGACCAGCGCGATCCCGACGGTCCCCAGGCTGCCAGGATGCTCGGCGTTGGCGACGATCGCGCCGCAGCCGGCGAAGACGAGGGCGAAGACGCCGATCGCCTCGGCGCCGGCACGGCGAGCCAGGTCAGGCAACGAAGACCTCCCGCACCGAGTCGAGGGCACCGGGAACGAGGCTGAAGTAGCTGCGGGTGCCGCGCCCTTCGCGCTCGACCAAGCCGGCCTCGACCAGCTTCTTCAGGTGATGGCTGACCGTCCCCTGCGAGAGTCCCAGGAAGGGTTCGAACTCACAGACGCAGACCGCATCGCCCCCGGCCCGCAGCAGCATGTTGACGATCCGCAGCCGCTGCCGGTCGGCGAGCGCCTTGATCACCGTCTCCAGCTCAGCCGCCTGCTCCTCGCCGAGCGACGATCCAGCCAGCGGCGTGCAGCAGTTGATCACGGGGAGGTCGACCACAGACGCGAGGCTAGCCCAATCATTGATGAATATCAATGATTCGTCGGATACGATCCGGGGGCTCGGCCACCCGCAACCAGGAGGATCAGTCGATGACCATCGCAAACATCAGCTTCGGGGATCTGCTCCTCTTCGTCGTCGAGGTCTTCTTCTTCGTGATTTGGCTTTGGATCCTGTTCACGATCATCACCGACCTCTTCCGCGACCACGAGCTGTCGGGCTGGGCGAAAGCGCTCTGGATCATCTTCCTCGTCTTCATCCCCTTCCTCAGCGCCCTCGTCTACCTGATCGCCCGCGGGCATGGGATGCGCGAACGAGCGGTGAAGGCGGCGGCCGAGCAGAAACAGCAGTTCGACTCCTACGTGCGCCAACAGGCTCACTCCTCGCCGGCCGACGAGCTGCACAAGCTCAACGAGCTGAAGGAAAAGGGCGCGCTCAGCGCCGCGGAGTTCGAGCAGGCGAAGGCGAAACTGCTGGCCTGACGAAGCCGGCGCGGCCAGCGTGCCGACGCAGATCACCTACGTCGGCCACGCCACGGTGCTGGCGGAGCTCGACGGCACCCGACTTCTCACCGACCCCTTCCTGCGCTCCGGACTCGGCCCGCTGCGCCGGCACGGGCCAGCGCCGGCCGCGGCCGCCAGCGAACGGATCGACGCGGTACTCGTCTCCCACCTGCACCGCGACCACGCGGACCTTCGGTCGCTACGGCTGCTGGGCGGCGGAACCCGGCTCCTCGTACCCGCTGGAACTGGCAGGTTCTTCGCGCGGCGGGGATTCCGGGACGTCGAGGAGCTGGTGAGGGGCGAATCGAGGCGGGTTGGCGGCATCACGGTGACGGCGATCGAGACCATCCACGAGGCCGGCCGGAGGTCGAAGGCAGCCGCGATCGGCTTCTTCCTCTCCGGCTCCCGCACGGTCTACTTCGCCGGCGATACCGACCTCTTCGACGGCATGCGGGAGCTGCGCGGCGTCGACCTTGCCCTGCTTCCGATCTGGGGCTGGGGGCCGAGCCTCGGGCCGGGGCATCTCGACCCCCAACGAGCGGCACGGGCCGCGGCGCTGATCGAGCCCCGAGTGGTTGTCCCGATTCACTGGGGAACCCTCTACCCGCGCCTGCTCGAGCGACTGCGGCCGGGGCCGCTCAGCAATCCGCCTCGTGAGCTCGCGACCTGGATGCGGAAGCTCGCCCCTCAGTCGGAGCTGCGAACGCTGGCGCCGGGCGAGTCGACGTCGCTGACGTAGGCATCATGGCCCAGCCCGGCCAGCCAGGAGCGGAAGATCCGGTGGACCCGCTCGGCGCCGACGACCTCGTCCTCGGGCCAGGCGAGGTCGCTCGGGTGCATCACGAACGGGAAGGACTGGGTGCCGCCGAGGCCGCCGTGCGACCCGACCAGCTCCTCGAAGGCGGCGACCTCGCCGGCCTCAGACCAGTACGGGCTGTTGACCATCAGGTCAGCGCAGTGGGCGAAGCCGTCGGTCCGGCGCACGTGCGCCGCGGCGTTGGGCCCGAACGGCGCCAGCGGGTCCTCGCCCTCGACCCGATCGTCATCCAGGTAGCGAGCGCCGGCTGGCCCGAGGACCACGGCTCCGTCGCGCTCGGAGCGGACCAGGACGAAGCCGATCCCCGGGTGGCTGCGCAGCGCCGGCAAGAGGTCGGGGTGCAGCGACTGGATGCGCTCGAGCGAAACCCGCCCCGGCTCGCGCGGGAAGCTGACCAGACCGAGACATCCCGAAGCCATCACCGAGAGCTCGGGGAGCCCATCTTTCCCGTCTTCGCGCCGCGGCGGGTCGCGGTCGAGGTCGACCGCTCCGTCGCTGCGCCGGCCACGGGTCGCGAGCCGGACCGTGCGCCCCGCCGCCGTGTCGTCGCGCGAGACCTCGGTCAAGCCGGTGCCGATGAAGGCCAGCGCGTCGTCCTCGCCCGCTTCGGCGGCGAAGACGCTGTCGACCGCAGAGGCCGAGCGGACGACCTCTTCGAGGCTCTCGCCGTAGCGGTCGCGGAACGTCTCCCCCTGCGACTGGCCGTGGTCGGAGAGGACGACGAGCCGGTAGGGACGCGGGGCGTCGGCAGCGGCGCGACCGATCCTGGCGATCTGGCGGTCGAGGTCGCGCAGCACCGCGAGGGTGTCGTCGCGCTCGATCCCCGAATGGTGGGCGACCTCGTCGTAGGCGAGGAAGGTGGTGTAGATCGTCGGCCGGCCCGAGAGCATGTCGCCGACCACAGCGGCGACCTGAAGGTCGCGCTGAACCACCGTCGCCCAGGCGCGGACGAGGGCATAGGAGCGTGAGCGCTCGATCCGCGGGCGCTCGTCGGCGCGGACCTGGCGACGCGCCGCCCGGCGCTCGCGGAAGACCTCGGCGACGATCAGGACGAGCGTCTTGGCGACGGCCGAAGGGCGGGCGAAGTAGGCGGCGTAGTCGCGTCCGATCGGCCGCCGGCGACGCAGCGCGGTGCTCATCGTCAGCATCGAATGAGGGGCGTCGCCGGAGAGGATGTTGGCACGGCTGGCACCGTCGGCGTGCAACAGCCCGCGTCCGTCCGAGTGCCGCCGCTCGATCTCTTCGGCGTCGCGCGGGTGGTTGGTGACGATCGCGGCGCCGCGCTCCTTCTCCCACCAGCGAAAGGCCGGCATGTCGTCGTTGGAGCCGTGCAGGAGCCCCGCTTGACAGGCGCCGGTCTGCGAGGACCAGTCGGTCTCCCAGCGCCGCAGCTGGTGCGAGCCGTCGCCGAGCCAGGCGGCGAGGTGGGGAGCGCCGCCGCCGTCCAGCGCGCGGCGCAAGACGTCGAAGGCGAGGCCGTCGATCTCGAGGAAGGCGATGCCGGGAACCTCGGTCGCCAGCGGCCGCTCGCGGCGACGCAGCTGGCGCCGGACGACATGCCGGTACCAGGTGTCGTCTTCATCGATCGCCAGCAGCGCGTAGGCGACGCTGGTGACCGCGGCGAGTGCCACGGTGACCACGATCCCGTCGAGGATCCCCCCGATCTCCGCCCCCGGCAGCAGGTCGATCGCGACCGCGACGAGCAGGCCGTTGAGGACCAGCCCGCCTAGACCGAGACTGAGCACGGTCAGCGGCAGGGTGAGACGGACCAGGCTCGGCCAGAGCAGCGCGTTAATTAGGCCGATCGCGATCGCCGCGGCGAACGCGCTACCGAGGCCGCCGAGGACGAAGCTCGGGATCAACGCCGCGAGGACGACCAGGGTCGCCGCGGCGAGCGCGAGAACGAGCGCGCCGCGGGTGATGGTCCGCATTCCCATGGCGAGGTTCTACAGAACCTCGCCGGCCCCGGCGCGGTCGGTCAGGCCGAGAGACCGCTGATGCCGTCGCCAATCAGCTTGGCGGCGATCAGCAAGCAGATCACGGCCATGATCGCGGCGCTGCTGTGGGCCATCCAGGCGCGCAGCTCTTCGAGCTGGTGCTTGGAACGCTCGCCCATCGTGAAGAAGATCGCGACCGGAATCGCAGGACCGATGGTGCCGATGAGGATGAAGATCGCCAGCGCGACGGCCTGATCGCCGCTCGCGGCTTCGGTCCCGGAGATCGCCGCAGCGGCGCCGAGGACGAGCAGCAGGTTCTTCGGGTTGAGGGCGGAGAGCACGACGCCGAGGCCGGCGGCTCTCGCCGCATCGAAGTGATCGACCGACTGCAACCACCTCGGCATCGTCGCTTCCTCCCCGCCGTGCGGCCGACGCCGCCATTGTTTGACGGCGATTGCGAGCAGGAGGACGCCGAGCGCGAGCTTGATCGCGGCGCCGCGATCGGAACCGCTGCCCGATGCGCCCAGGCCGATGCCGCCGGCGAGCAGCAGCGCCAGGGTGCCGGCGATCGTCATCCCGACGATCCAGCCGAGGACGAAGGCCGGCCCGTTACGGCGTGCCCGCGGCGTCGTCAGCATCACGACGACGCCGACGATCGGGATCGGGCTGAGCGAGACGCCGACGCCGAACGCCAGGACCTGGCCGATCGCCTGCCCCATCTCGTCTAAAGCCGGCGCCGGATTTTCCGCAGCTGGATGACTTTGCCGTTGCGCTCGGGCTTGGGATTCTCTTCGTGCGCTTTGGCGTCCTCGACCGCGGCGTCGGGATCGTCGTGTTCGGGTCCGACCCAGTCGCAGGTGCTACAGGCCGCCGCGTAGCCGCGCTTCAGCACTTTGACGTCGGCGATGTGGATCTCGGGTGACTTCTCTGCCATCTCGGCCTGGATCATATGCCGCGGCCAAGCGTTCGCGGCACGGCCCTCCTCGGCGCCTGCACCGGAGCTGGGAATAGTCGTCGACCTCAGCCACCTGGCCGAGGCGCTGCGCGAGGCGGGGTTCGAGGAGGGGACACCGAGGCGATCTGCCGGCACAACTGGCGCCGCGTCCTCGACCAATGGTGGCGCTGGCGGCGATCCGCGGCTACACTGCCCGGCAATGCTCGACTCCGGCCGACAGATCGTTGCTGCGGATCTCGTCGTCGCGGGGAAAATCGGTGCCGTGCTCGTTAGCACGGTTATCGCCTGAGCGCATACGGACGCCCGCCGACCAACACCAGCACCCAGGGGGACACGGCGGAAGCGCCGACAACCGTCCCGGCCCCCTCGAAGCAATGGCAGGAAGCGCTCCGAACCGTTGCCGCGCGCGGCTTTCCCCACCGCCCGGTTGACCCGGCGCCGCCTCCCCCTACACTCAACCGATGGGAGTAGTGCCGATCGTCCTCGTCATCCTGGCGATGAAGATCCCGATCTTCGGTCTGCTCTGGCTGGTCTGGTGGGCCGGCCGCGCACCCGAGGTCGAGGGTCCCGCCGAGGAGCCGGTGCCTGACCGCCGGCCGCTGCCGCCGTTGCCGCCCCTCCCCCGCCGGCCGCGCCGCCGCGGGCCGCACGGAGGCACCGCCGCTCGGCCGACGCCGGGAGCCCGTCAGCGCACCGAGCCCCACGCCGCCGCCGCCGCGCTCAGTCGAGCCGCCGCGGGGAGCGAGACAGGCGAGACCTGACGCCGCAGGCATAGCCGGCGACGGCGACCTGACAGAGTTCGGGCGGCGATGAGCGCCCGACTGGATCCGATGCTGACCGAGCTGACCCTGGAGCGGCTGCGCTTGCGGCGCAGCGCCAAGTGGGCGCGCTACCCCGCCGAGGTGCTGCCAGCCTGGGTCGCCGAGATGGACTTCCCGCTGGCCGAGCCGGTGCGGATCGCGCTCGCCGAGGCGATCGAGCTCGATGACACCGGCTACGCCTGGCCTGAGGCGATCGGGCTGGCCGAGGCGTTCGCCGGGTTCGCGGCACGGCGACTGGGCTGGGAGGTCGACCCGGCGCTGGTCTCGCCCGCCAACGACGTCGTCGGCGCACTGACCGCGGTGCTGCGCCAGATCGCCGAGCCGGGCGACGGGGTCGTGATCAACACCCCCGTATACCACCCGTTCTTCTCGGTCGTCGAGGAGGTCGGCTGCGAGCTGGTTGAAGCTCCGCTGCTGGGCAGCGAGCTCGATCCCGACGCGGTCGAGGCCGCCTTCGCCGCCGGCGCCCGGGTGCTGATCCTCTGCAGCCCCCATAACCCGACCGGCGGCGTCCCTTCGCGAGCTCAGCTGGAAGCCGTCGCCGCTGCTGCTGCCCGCCACGGCGCCTGGGTGCTCGCCGACGAGATCCACGCGCCGCTGACCCTGCCCGATGCTGACCATGTGCCCTTCCTCGCGGTCTCCGCAGAGGCCGCCGAGCACGGGATCGCCTTCAGCTCGGCCTCGAAGACGTTCAACCTCGCCGGCCTGCACTGCGCCCAGATCGTCGCCGCCTCCGAGCGGGCGGCCAAGGTCCTTGCCGCGCTGCCCTTCGGCGCGACCCACTGCGGCCACCTCGGCGCGGTCGGCTCGGTCGCCGCCTTCCGCGATGGCGACGCCTGGCTCGACGCCGTGCTCGCCGTGCTCGACCACAACCGCGGTCTGCTCGCCGAGCTGCTGGCGGACCGCCTGCCCGAGGTCGGCTACGAGCCGCCTGCCGCCGGCTACCTCGCCTGGCTCGACCTGCGTGCCTTCGATCTCGGCGAGGACCCATCCGTGGCGCTGCTCGAGCGCGGCCGCATCGCGCTCAATCCGGGGCCGGCCTTCGGGCCGCCCGGCGCCGGCTTCGCACGCCTCAACTTCGGCACCTCCCCCGCCCTGCTCGAGGAGGCCGTGAACCGCATCGGGCAGGGAGTGGGCCGATGACCGAGCCGATCGAGCTGGAGTCGCGGCGCTGGCTCGACGCCGTCGAACGCGAGACCGGGCCGCTGGCGCTGTTCGACGCCCACACTCACTTCGGGCGCAACGATCCCGACGGCTACAGGCAGGAGCCCGAGCAGCTCGTCGCGGCGCTGGAGTTGGCCGGCGCCCGCGGCGTCACCTTCCCGATGCACGAGCCGGGCGGCTATGCCGCCGCCAACGACGAGGCGCTCGCCGTCGCTGCTGGCTCAGAGGGACGGCTGGTTTGCTTCTGCCGCGTCGACCCTCGCGACGACGCCCTCACCGAGGCGACCCGCTGCCTCGATGCTGGCGCTCGCGGGATCAAGCTGCACCCCCGCGCCGAGGGCTTCGCGATGAGCGAGCCGGCGGTCGAGCGGCTCGTCGCCCTCGCCGACCAGCGTCGCGTCCCGGTCCTGATCCACGCCGGCCGCGGCATCCCGGCACTCGGCGCCAACGCGCTCTCGCTGGCCGAGCGCTACCCCGGCGCCCGCCTGATCCTCGCCCACGGCGCGGTCAGCGACCTGGCCTGGATGTGGCACCAGCTCCCAGGCCATCCCAACGTCCTCGTCGACACCTCGTGGTGGAACCCCGCCGACCTGCTCGGCCTCTTCTGCCTGGTGCCGCCGGGCCAGATCGTCTGGGCCAGCGACTCGCCCTACGGGATGCCGGTCAACTCCGCCGCCTTCCAGCTGCGGATCGCGCTTGCCGCCGGCCTCGGCCGCGAGGCGATCGGCGCGGTCTCCGGGGGGCAGATCGAGCGTGTGCTGGCCGGCGAGGACCCGCTCGAGGTCGGACCGGCGCCCGGGCCCAGCGGACCGCTCGACCCCGGCATGGAGCGTGTCTGCTCGCATCTGCTCGCCGCTGCCGGCCGCGCCTTCGCCGAGGCCGACATGTCCGAATCGATCGCCCTGGCCCGCCTCGCCTGCGACCTCGAGGGCGAGCACGCCGGCGCCTGCCGCGAGATCCTCCACCTGCTCGATCTGGTCGAAGAGCACAACGGCGCCCCGCCCCCCGGCCGGCGCTTCCCCCGCTCGCTTCAGTTCCTGATCTTGGCCCTGGCGGTGGCGCGGACGCCCGACGTGGCGCTGCCGTCCTAGCGGCCGCCGCTAAGACGGGACGAAGGCGAGCGCCTCGATCTCGATTTCGGCGTCGAGCAGAAGGCCGGCGACCTGGACCGCGACGCTGGCCGGCAAGCCTTCGGCGAAGCGCTCGGCGCGAACCTTGCTGAACTCGGCGTAGTTGTCGAGGCTGGTCAGGTAGACGGTCAGCTTGACGACGTGGCAGAGGCTGGCGCCGGCTTGGGTCAGGATTCGCTCGACGTGGTCGAGGCTGGTGTTGGCCTGGGTCGCCAAATCGCCCGCGACCTTGCCGTCAGGATCCAGTCCGACCTGACCCGCGACCTGGATCCAGCGGCCCGGGCCATCGACGGCGACGGCATCACTGAAACTGCTGGGGGCAAAAGACGAAGGGACGCGCTCGATGCCCATTGCAGGGCAGTAGATCCCACCGGATTCCCAAATGCAACGTTCTTGCGGGCTCGAATCCGCCGATGCCGTGTTTTGAGTAGGGATGGCACGGGTATCTGACGATCTCTCCCCCTGTAGTGCCGCAAGACGCCTCTTCCCGCCGCGAAGGGGCGTCTTGCGCGTTCGGGACCCGTTGCGCCTACTCGGCGGTGGAGTCCTCGCCGGGCCAGCGGCCGGTGAGGCGGGCAACGCCGCGGCGGCTGCCGTTGTCGGCGAGGCCCTTGACGACGCGGAAGACGGCGCCCTCGACCGCGAGCGCGGCGATCATCTTGCCGATCGGCGCGTCGCGCTGGTCGGGCTGCGGCGGCTCGGAGTCGTCGACCGCCGCCCAGATCCGTTCGAATCCCTTGCGTGCCGCGATCCCGGCCACGATGCCGGCGGCGATCCCAAACGGCGCGAAGAGAACCTTCATCGCCCGCAGGCTACCCGAGCGCGCCTTACCTCAAGCGCATGGGTGCTCCCCCCAGCGTGGTTGAGCTTTTCGTCGTATAGCGACGGAAAGCTCAACCACGGGCCCTTACCTCGGGTTGACAGGTTATTGCGACGTGTTACGATATATCGCGTTAGTTATCGATATGAGACCGAAAGGGACTTCATGCATCACCATCACCGATTCGATTCACGCCATCCCGGGCACCGAGGCCATCATCGCCATCGGCCCGACTTCGGCCGTGGCCGCGGGCCACGTGGCAGAGGCGGCTTCCGCGCCCGTCGCGGCGACGTCCGTGCCGCCGTCCTCGCCCTGCTCGCCGAGCGGCCGATGCACGGCTACGAGATGATCAAGGAGCTCGAGGAGCGCACCGAAGGGGCCTGGGCGCCGAGCGCGGGCTCGATCTACCCCACCCTGCAGATGCTCGAGGACGAGGGCCTGATCCGCGGCGAGGAGAGCGACGGCAAGCGCCGCTTCACCCTCACCGACGAGGGCCGCGCCGAGCAGCAGGAGAAAGCCGGCGAGACGACGCCCTGGGACGCCGTCCGCGCCGATGCCGCGCCCGAGCAGCTGCAGCTCGCCGCCTCGATGAAAAAGCTGCACCACGCGATCCGGCAGTCGTTCATGGCCGCCGACGAGGGACAGCAGAAACGCGTTCGCGATCTGCTCGACGAGACCCGTCGCAAGATCTACGCGATCCTCGCCGAGGAGGACTAGCTATTCGCCGAGGTTGCCCTTTGCCTGTCCATAACGGGCAAAAGGCAACCTCACCGCAGCCAGGCCCTTATGCGGGAGGCGCCGGCCAGCGACGAGAGATCGCCTTGGTCGCGCATCGCGATCGCGGCGTCGGCCATCGCCTCGACCGCGACCCAGGCAAGCGCGCCGCCGACGCTGATCCGCTGCGCCCCGGCAGCGAAGACCTCGGCGACCGAGAGGCCGCGATGGGCGAGCACGTTGAGCGGCCGCCCGACCGCCTCGCAGACCGCCCGCACCTCGTCCGCGTCCCCTAGCCCCGGCGCGTAGAGCACCTCGGCGCCCGCGGCCTCGTAGGCGCGCAGCCGGACGATCGTGTCGTCGAGGTCGGGGTTGCCGCGGATGTGGTTCTCGGCTCGGGCGGTGAGGACGAAAGGAAAGTCGAGAGCCGCAGCCGCAGCCACCGCGGCGGCGACGCGGTCGGCTGCCTCCTCCACCCCGTACAGGCGCCCGCCGATCCGGTCGAAGTCCTCGATCGAGCCGCCGACGGCACCCGCCGCTGCAGCCCGCTCGATCGCCCTTGCCGCATCCTCCGCCTGCGGTCCGTGGCCGTCCTCGAGGTCGACCGCCAGCGGCACCTCGGTGACGCTGGCCAGCAGCTCGACGTGGGCGATCACCTCGTCGAGGCTTGCCTCGCCGTCGAGGCGGCCGAGGGTGAAGGCGAGGCCGCTGCTCGTCGTCGCCAGCGCCTCGAAGCCGAGCGCCTCCATCACCCGGGCGCCGCCGGCGTCCCAGGGGTTGGGGATCAGGAACGGCTGGCCCTCGTGCAGGGCCCGGAACCGCGCTCCCTTCTCCGCCTGCGTCACTGCCATCAGCAGAGGGTCAGCGCCTCGAGGTCGAGCAGCGCCCGCTTGCGCGGCAGGCCGCCGCCGTACCCGGTCAGCGAACCGTCGGCGCCGACCACGCGGTGGCAGGGGATCAAGATCGGCAGCGGCGTCCTTCCCACGATGGTGCCGATCTCGCGCGCTTCGCCGGCCCGCCCGACGCGCTCGGCGAGCTCGCCGTAGGAGACGGTCGCCCCGTACGGGATCGTGCGCAGCGCACTCCAGACCTTCATCTGGGCAGGGGAGCCCAGTGGCTCCAGCGGCAGCTCGAACTCCTCTCTCTCGCCCGCGAAGTACTCGTCGAGCTGCGCCCGCACCTCCTCGAACTCCGCCGGCCGACGCTGCGCCGCTGCCAGCGCCGAGCCTTCCCCGGGAAACCTCACCCTCCGCAGCCGTCCCCCGGCCGCGAGCAGCGTCAACGGCCCGATCGGGCTCTCGTAGACGTCCCAGTAGGTCGCCGTCTCGGTTGCGCTGACCGCCTCCATCACCCCATTACAACGTCCCGGCCCACGGAAACGTGAGATCTCACCGCGGGCTCCCCCGCCAAGGGCGGGGGAGCCGCGAGAAGTCCGCTCCCCCAAGCGGACCCACATGAGATACGCATCTCTCCTCCCTGTGGTGATTCCCCAGAAACGCGACTGCCGTCACGTCTCATCCACCTCACCGGAGAGACTGGCGCAGGCTATTCGATTGCGCCGATTGGCGCAATCCTCATTTTTCATTAGTTGATGACATGGCCGCAATCGGCCAGGAAGTCCGGCCGCGGGGTCAGCCGCCGACGGGCTGCGCTGAGGGCGTCGCGGCGAGTACCCGCTCGGCCACCGCCTCGCCGGTGAGGCCGACCTCGGCCCGTAGCAGAGCGGGCTTGCCGTGGGTCACGTAGCGGTCCGGCAAACCGATGCGAAGCACCCGGGCGCGCTCCCCGGGCGCCTCGGCGAAGGCGTCCTCGAGGTGCTCGAGGACGCCGGAGCCGAAGCCGCCGGCGAGGACGTTCTCCTCGATCGTCACCACCAGGTCGTGCTCGCGCGCCAGGCGCTCGACCAGGTCCTCGTCGAGCGGCTTGGCAAAGCGCGCGTCGGCGACCGTAGGCGCGATCCCGTGCTCGGCGAGGATCGCGGCCGCCTCGCGGGCGACGGCGACGCCGTAGCCGTAGCCGAGCAGCGCCACCCTCTCCCCTGCCGCCAAGACCTCACCGGTGCCGATCGGCAGCAGCTCGGGCGTCGCCGGCATCTCGACCCCCTCGGCCGCCCCGCGCGGGTAGCGCAGCGCCGCCGGACCGTCGTGCTCGATCGCCGTGTGCAGCATGTGGACCAGCATCGCCTCGTCGCGCGGCGCCATCACGACGACGTTGGGGATCGCGCGAAAGTAGGAGACGTCGAAGGCGCCGTGGTGGGTCGGGCCGTCGTCGCCGACCAGCCCCGCCCGGTCCATCGCGAAGGTGACGTCGAGCTCCTGCAGGCAGACGTCGTGGATGATCTGGTCGTAGGCACGCTGGAGGAAGGTCGAGTAAATCGCGCAGACCGGCTTCGCCCCCTGCAGGGCCAGCCCGCAGGCGAGCAGGACCGCGTTCTGCTCGGCGATGCCGACGTCGTAGTACTGGTCCGGGACGGCGTCGGCGAGCTTCTGCAGCCCGGTCCCCCCGGCCATCGCCGCGGTGATCCCGATCACCCGCTCGTCGCGCTCGGCCTCGGCGACCATCGCGTCGGCGAAGACCTGCGTGTACTGAGGCGGCGAGCCGGCGGCCGGCGGCTTCTCGAGCCGCTCGATCCCCTCCGGCGAATCCGTTTCGGTCACCGGCACCGGCTTCGCGGCTGCCGGCACACCGTTGACGATCGAGTTGGGCTTCGCCGCGTGCCACTCCTCCATCGTCTCCAGGCCGCCCTCTTCGGCCGGCGTGAAGCCCTTGCCCTTGACCGTGTGGATGTGGACGACGACCGGGCGGTCGGCGGCAAATGCCTCGGTCAGCGCCGCCCGCAGCGCCGCCACGTCGTGACCGTCGATCACGCCCATGTAGGCGAGGTCGAGCTCCTCGAAGAAGAGGCCGGGAGCCCAGTAGGCCTTGATCGCCGACTTGATCTCCGGCCCGAGCCGCTCGATCCGCCGCCCCAGCCCGAGCGGCAGCTTCGTCAGCCGGTCCTCGACCCCCTCGCGGGCGTGGTAGAGGCGCGGGTTGAGCCGGATCCGGTTGAAGTACCGCGAGAGGGCGCCGACGTTGGGCGAGATCGACATCCCGTTGTCGTTGAGGACGATCACAACCGGGGTCTGCAGACCGCCGGCGGCGTGCAGCGCCTCGTAAGCGACGCCGCCGGTGAGAGCGCCGTCGCCGATCACCGCGGCGACCCTGCCGTCGGGCCCGATCCCCTTGCGCATCGCCTCCTTGAGGCCGACCGCGTAGCCGATCGAGGTCGAGGCGTGACCGGCACCCATGATGTCGTGCTCGGACTCGGCGATCGAGCAGAACGGGGCGAGGCCCTCGTACTGGCGGATCGTCGGCAGCTGCTCGCGGCGACCGGTCAGCACCTTGTGCGGGTAGGACTGGTGGCCGACGTCCCAGAGCACCTTGTCGCGCGGGGAGTCGAGCAGGCTGTGCAGGGCGACGGCGAGCTCGCAGGTGCCGAGGTTGGCGCCGAAGTGGCCGCCGATCTCGCCGATCGTGTCGATGATGAATGTCCGCATCTCCTGCGCAACCTGCTGCAGCTGGGCGTCATCGAGCTCGTGCAGGTCGGCGGGGCCGTCGATCCCGGACAGCAGCGGCTCGGCCGATTCGGCAGAGCTGTCGTTGGGTGGCTTGGTCTCGCTCATTCGTTACGGGTGAAGACGTAGTCGGCGATCCGCCTCAGGTCGCCGGTCTCGCCGTCGGCCTCCTCCAGGGCCCTCGTCGCCTTCGCGTGGGACTCGGCGGCCAGCTCGCGGGCTCGGTCGAGCCCGAAGAGGCTGACGTAGGTGAGTTTTCCATGTCGCTCGTCGCTTCCATGTGGCTTGCCGAGCTGCTCGTCGCTCTCGGTCACGTCGAGGATGTCGTCGACGATCTGGAAGAGGACCCCCAGCTCGTCGGCGAAGCGGCGATAGGGGATTGTCTCACTTTCGGGCAACCCTTCCAGGGTGAGAACGACCCCGACGCTGGCGGCGATCAGCCGGCCGGTCTTCAAGGCGTGCAGCCCACGCAGCCCCTCGGCGTCTGTCTCGCTCCCGACCACGTCGACGTACTGGCCGCCGACCATGCCGTCGACGCCGGTCGCGCCGGCCAGCTCGGCGAGCGCCGCCAACACCCGCGCCGGCTCGCCAGGCTGGGTGCAGAAGAGTCGCATCGCCTCAGCGAAGAGGCCGTCGCCGGCGAGGATCGCGACGTCCTCGCCGAACTTGACGTGGGAGGTCGGCAGCCCGCGGCGCAGCTCGTCGTCGTCCATCGCCGGCAGGTCGTCGTGGATCAGCGAGTAGGTGTGGATCAGCTCGATCGCGCAGGCGACCGGGAGCAGGCGCTCGGGCTCGGCGCCGAGGGCGCGAGCGGTGGCGAGGGCGAGGACCGGCCGCACCCGCTTGCCGCCAGCCAGCAACGAGTACCGCATCGCCTGCTCGAGACCGGCGGTGGCCGGCGCGACGGAGAAACTGAGGTCGGCGAGCGCGGCGTCGACCGCCGCTCGCAGGTCGTCGGGGTAGCTCAACTGGCGTTCGCCTCGCGCGCCTGCCGATTGGCCTCCTCGACCGCCTCCGCCGCCAGCTCGGCGGCCTCCGCCGCCAGCTCGGCAGCGCGCTCGTCGCCGGTCTCCTCGCCCTCCAGCTCCGCCGAGATCTCCCGCAACCGCGCCGCGATCTCCCGCAGGCGCTCGCTCATTTGGCCGGCTCCCGGTCGCGAACGATCGCGCCGAGGACGCCGTTGACGAAACCGGGCGCGTCGGCGCCGCAGTACTCCTTGGCGAGCTCGACCGCCTCGTCGATCGCCACCTCGTAGGGCACCAGGTCGTGCTCGATCTCATACAACGCCACCCGCATCACGTTGAGGTCGAGCGGCGCCAGCCGGTCGACGGTCCAGCCGCGGGCGTGGGCTTCGATCGTCTCGTCCAGCTCTTCGCGCTCGATGTCGACGCCTTCGGCCAGCTCGCGGGTCAGCGGCCGCGCGTCGGCGATCAGCTCCTCGAGCGGACGCCCGGTGACGTCGCGCTGGTAGCTGGCAAAGACCGCGTCGCGGCGCTGGTCGGATCTGCGCATCTGCCTATTCTGGCGGTTCGACTGGCGGCCGGGAACGCCACCGGCTCCGGCACCGTTCAGCGCAGGATCTCGACCAAGAGGACCCAGGCGTTGGCGACCGCCGCGAGGATCGCAAAGACGATCCCGTCGACCACCCAGTAGAGGCCACCGCCGGCTTCGGCGAGCAGGCTGACGCCGGCGACGAGGAACGGCACGGTTCCGATCAGGCGCAGGCCCCAGCGCGTGTAGATCCAGGAGCGCGGCACCTCGTCGGGGCCGGTGTAGTTGGTCGGCAGGCGGGCGATGAATGCGACGAGAACCAAGGCGATCACCAGGACCTCGGCGCCCAACGAGACGTGCGACTGCCCGGGGACGAGGCCGACGAACGAGACCAGCAGCACGCCGAGCAGCAGCGCCACCGTTTCCAGCCCTCGCTCCGGCAGCCCCTCGAACTGGAGAATCCGCTCGAGGTTGATCGAGACGGCGACGAAGAGCAGCCCCGCCAGCGCTGCCGAGGCGCCCGCCGCAGCGACGAATAGGTCGTGCCACTCGGTCGGGTCGTAGGCCATCGGGCGCGATCATCTCAGCCGCGCCGGCCGATCTCGCCGTCCGGGTCAGGCTCTGGAGATGTACTCGCCGTTGCGGGTGTCGACGCGGATCGTTTCGCCCTCCTCGATGAAGAGCGGCACCTGGACGACGACGCCGGACTCGAGCGTCGCCGGCTTGTTGCCGCCGCCGGAGGCGGTGTCGCCTTTGAGGCCGGGATCGGTCTGCGTCACCTTCATCTCGATTGCGCTCGGGACCTGGACGTCGCTCGGCTGCTCGTCGACGAAGAGGATCTCGACCTCGGAGTTGGGCAGGACCCACTGCATCGCCTCGCCGAGGGCGTCGTTGGCGATTTCGATCTGGTCGTAGTCCTGGTTGTCCATGAAGACCGAGGACTCGCCCGCGTCGTAGAGGAACTGCATCTTTTTCGATTCGGTGCGGACCTGGCGGAACTTCTCGCCGGCGCGGAAGGTTTTGTCGATCACCGAGCCGTCCTCGATCCGGCGCAGCTTGGTGCGGACGAAGGCGCCGCCCTTGCCCGGCTTGACGTGCTGGAACTCGATGATCTTCCAGATCTTGCCGTCGATCTCGATGTGAGACCCGTTCTTGAACTGGTTGGTGGAGACGGTGGACATGCCGGCAGCGTATAGATCGACGCGATCCTCTATATCCGACGGGTTGGCTCGGATTTCGGTAGCGTGCCGGTCGTCCTGCGATTAGGGCACCCTAACAATCCAGCCCGGAGGTACGTCCGCTCGTGTCCGATCTCGCCCTCTCCCCGCCCGCCGCCCAAGCGCCGGGGACCGCCCGCGCCCCGCGTCGACCCCGCTGGCGCCCGCGTCTGGTTCTCGCCAAGGCCCACCGCTGGGGCTCCCTCGCGCTCGGGCTGCTGCTGCTCGTCATCGTCCTCTCCGGCGCGGTGCTGCTGCTCGCGCCGGAGATCGAGCAGGTCACCCAGCCGAGCCTCTATGAGAACGATCCCGGCCCCGCCCTGGTCGGCCCTGGCGAAGCGCTGGCCTCGGTCCACCACGACCTCCCCGCCCTCGACCTCGCCGGCGCCACCGTCGTCCGCAACCGCGGCGCCTGGGAGGTGCTGACCGAAGAAGGCGAGATCGCTCGGGTCGACGACGCCAGCGGCCGCGTGCTGGGCAGCGTCGACCGCGAACACGGGGTGATGGCCTTCATCGCCAACCTTCACGAGTGCGCGCTCGGCTGCGATGGGATGACCGGCTACGTCTGGTTCCTCGCCAAGCCGGCCCAGATCGACGGCTTCGACCTCACCCTCGGCAACGAAGGCACCTGGGGCGGCCTGATCCTGCTGCTCAGCGCCGTCACCCTGCTGGCGCTGGTCGTCTCCGGCCTCGTCCTCTGGTGGCCGGGACGGCGGCGGCTGCGTCGCGGCCTGAAGGTTCGCCGTGGTCGCGGCCGCTATAAGTTCCAATACGACCTGCACAAGGTCGTCGGCTTCGTCGCCCTCCCCTTCCTTGCGATGTGGGCGCTGACCGGGATCAACTTCGAGCTCCCCAAGCAGACCGAAGCCGCCTGGTACGCGCTGACCCCGGGCAGCGCCCAGCCGGAGTCGGATTTCGAATTTCGAATCGAAGCCGGGGTCGGGGCCCGGGATCGGGATGGCCGGCGCGATCGACGCCGCGCGGACCGCCGTCCCCGTCGGCTCGGAGTTGATCTCGGTCAACCACCCCAACCTGAGCGAAAAGACCTCCTACTACGAACTCTGGTGGGCTCACGGCGTCGACCCCTACGCCTACGGCACCTTCCCCGGCAACTACGGCGTCTTTGTCGACCGCTACAGCGGCCGCGCCGTCCGCTACTGGCCCAACCCGGCCAACGGCAGCGTCACCTCGGGGTTCTGGCAGAACTGGACCGGGCCGCTGCACATGGGGATGGTGGTCGGCTGGATCCCGCGCCTGGGCTGGGTCGCCTTCGGCCTCGCGCCGCTGCTGCTGGCGATCACCGGGGTCACGACCTGGCTGATCCGCAGGCGGCTGGGGCGGCGGCGCGACGGGCCTGCGGGCGACGGTGACGTCGGCGCCGCGGCGGCGTGACCGGGCGCGGGGCCACCGCCTGCGCCCTCTATGCAGGCTTTCTCGCCTGCTGGGCGTTCGGTGACGCGGCGCGGCGAAGGGCCCCGAGCCCCTACCTGGCGCTCGGGGCGGCATTTCTCGAGGCGGCTCTCGTGCTTGCGGCGCTGGTCGGTTTTGTGGGACTCGGCGACTCCGTCACCCTCGTCCACGCCGGCTATCTGCTCGCCTCGGTCGGGCTGCTGCCGCTCGGCCTGCTGCTCGCCCGCGACCCCGAGAGCGGCACGATCGCGGCGGCGCCGCTGGCGGTCTGCCTGCTCGCCCTCGCGGTCGTCATCGTCCGCGTCGACGCCACCGCGTGAGCGGCGCTGAATCCGCCAGCAGCCCCGCGACGCCCGGCTGGGGACGAGCGCTGGTCGCCGCCTACGCCTTCATGGCGCTCGCCGCCTGCGCCCGCTCGGCGGTCCAGATCGCGACCCGCTTTGGCGACGCGCCGCTCGCCTTCCTCCTCTCCGCCGCCAGCGGCGCGATCTACGTCCTCGCCGCGATCTCGCTCTCGCACGAGGGCCCTCGCGCACGGCGGATCGCCACCGCCTGCTGCCGGGTGGAGCTCGCCGGCGTGCTCGCGATCGGCGCCTGGAGCCTGATCGACCCCGGCCTCTTCCCCGAGGCGACCGTGTGGTCGAGCTTCGGCCGCGGGTACGGCTTCTTCCCGCTCGTCCTGCCGGTCCTCGGCCTGCTTTGGCTGGCGGCGACGCGCCCCCGGGAGCTCGACCCGAGCCTCAGCGATAGGTGAGGAGCTGGCCGCCGCCGTCGTCGAGGTGGGCGTGCTCGTTGTAGCTGACCAGCGAGAGGCCGGAGCGGCCGACGGCGAGCTTGGTGATCCCGGTGTTGACGAGGACGCGGTTGAGGCGCGGGAAGAGGTCGTGGTGGCCGAGCAGATCGGCGGCGATCGCGGCGATCACGCCGCCAGAGGTGACGGCGACGCCGACCTCGCCGCTGCCGAGAGCCCCCGCCAGCTCGGCCAGCGCCGCCTTGCGGGAGCCGAGGAAGTCGGGCCAAAGCTGGGCCGCTGGACCCTCGGCACCCGCCTGCACCCAGCTCTCGAGGGCGACGTCGATCACCTCCTGGAACTGGCGCGAGGTGATCTGCTCGCCGCCGCTGCCGGTGCCGGCGAGCGAGGCCTCGGCCTGGCCGTGGGTGGAGACGATCTCCTCGGTCATGTACTCGTCCCAGCGCTCGTCTGTGGCGACCGCGCGTCCGAGCGCCGCGGCGACTGGCGCGGCGGTGTCGAGCTGGCGCCGGGCGGGGCCGGAGACGAGGCGGGTCACGTTGAGCTCGCGGCGCGCCAGCGCAGTGGACACGACCTCGGCTTGCTCGACCCCGGTCGGCGAGAGCACGTCGTAGTCGTCGCTGCCGAACGAGGCCTGGGCGTGGCGGACGAGGAGGACGGTGGGCACCGGCGCAGCCTACGGGCTGCCGGGCCGGCTACTGGCCTTCGGCGCCGGTCGCAGTGGTGAGATTCGCAGCCGAGCCGCCGCTGAGGACGCGACGGACGAGGCGCGGGGCGAGGATGCGGGAGACGGCGGCGAGGGCGTAGGGGCGCGGCACGTAGCGCTCGGCCTTGCCGCCGGGGCCGACCTCGTAGATCGCCTCGGCGACCTTCCCCGGCTTGGAGACGATCCAGCGGGTCAGAGCTTTCTCGCGCAGCTCGGTCGCCGGGAAGCCCTCGGTGGCGACGAAGCCGGGCAGGACCATGCCGACGTGAACGCCGTGCGCGCGCTCCTCGGCGAAGAGGGAGTCGCTCCAGCCGATCAGCGCGAACTTGCTCGCCGAATAGGCGCCCGACTTCGCCCGCGAGACACGCCCCGCGGTGCTGGCGACGTTGACGATCGCGCTCGGCGCCGAGGCCCGCAGCAGCGGCAGCAGCGCCTCGGTGAGGCGGACGACGGCGTCGAAGTTGAGCTGCATGTGGCGGTGGACGTTGGCGTAGCCGCTCTCGGCGAACGATCCGCGCCAGGCGGCGCCGGCGTTGTTGACGAGGAGGTGGAGGCGAGCGCCGTGCTCGCGATCGAGGTGAGCGCGGACCCGAGCCGGAGCGTCCTCCTCGGTGAGGTCGACGGCGAGCACCGTCGCCGGGCACGGCAGCGAGTCGGCCAGCGCCCGCAGCTTCTCTTCGCGGCGGGCGACGAGCACCAGCTCGGTCCCCGGCTCGCGCGCGAGCCGGATCGCCGTCGCCTCTCCGATCCCCGCCGAAGCCCCCGTGACCAGCGCCACTCCCATGCCGCAACGCTAGTCGACCGGCGCCCCTAGCTGCTCAGCGCTGGCAGTCATAGAGGGTGCCGGCGCTCGTTTCGAGCTGGCTCGATTCGACCGCGGTGCAGGTCTTGACGACGGTCTCGATCGCCGATTCGCTGCCGCTGCGGGTGTCGCCGGGGAGGCCGCCGCGCGCAGCACCGGGACCCATGGTCTGGCCGCCGCCGATCGCGCCGGCGCCCGTCCCGAGCGCGCCCGTCATGCCGCCACCGCTGAGGATCCAGCGGATCTGACCAGATTCGATCCGTTCTTCCAGCCACCGCACGCTGACCGAGGTCTCTTTGCCCGAGAAGCCGCCGATGCCGGCTACTTCGGCGCCCGATTCGATGATCGAGGCCGCCGCCTCCGACTGGCTCTCGACCGCGATCGTGCCGCCGCCATGGCTTTCGGTGTAAGCGAGAACGCTGGAGAGATCGGCGCCGCCAAAGCCACCGGCGCCTGCGCCTGCCGTCCCGCCGGCGCCGGGCAGAGCGCCAGCCTGGCCGAGCGTTCCAGCTTCCGGGAACGCGCCTTCGCCCGAGCCTCCGGGGAGAGCGCCGCCTTCCGAAAAGCCGCCTTCGCCAATCCCGGGCATCGCACCTTCGAGCCCTTCTCCCATTCCGGGCAGAGCCTGGAGCCCTTCGGGCATCCCCCCTCCGCCGGGGACCATTTCATTACTCCCGAATCCGGGCATCGTCCCGCCTTCGCCGCCAGGCATGCCTTCGCCGCTGCCCATCCCGGGCATCGCGCCGCCGCCCGGCCCCCCCATCATCGACGCCGATTCCGGGCCGCCAGCCGGGAAGGTGCCGCTGGTGGGATGGCCGAGCGTCTCGACGCTCCAGATCGCCGGCCCGACGAGCAGCACCCCGACCCCAGCGACCAGCGCCCAGCGACGCAGCTGCGCCGGCGCCTCGGTCCAGGTCAGACCGATCACCGCGACCACGGTGACGATCACGATCGCCGGCACCAGCCAGCTCAGGTCGCCGGCCGAGTTGCCGATCACGATCAGCTCGGTGATCGCGCCGGCGCCGAGCGCGACAGCGCCGAGCAGGCGCCCGCGCGACCCCTGGCTGCGCGCCTGCGCCCAGGTCGCACCGATCAGAGCGGCGCTGAACGGCGCCAGTAGCGAGACGTAGTAGGGGTGGAAGATGCCGCTGGCGAAGCTGAAGGCGACGGCGATGACGGCGAAGGAGCCGCCGACGGCGATCAGCCAGCCGGTCCGCTCGTCGTCGCGCCGCAGGCGGCTGAGCAGGGCGATCCCGATCGCGCCCGCCAACGCCATCCCCAGCAGCCACCCGGCCTGCCCGCCGAGCGCTTCGTTGAGCAGTCGCAGGGGGCCGGTCGAGCCGCCGAACGGCCCACCTCCCCCGCCGAACGCGCCCGGCCCGCCGGCCTGGCCGTCGAGGCGGCCGAAGCCGTTGTATTCGAGGATCAGCGAGAAGACGCTGTTGTCGGTCGTACCGGCGACCCAGGGCCGGCCCGAGGCCGGCGTCAGTTCGACCAGCAGCGGCCAGGCGAGCCCAACCGCGACCATCGCCCCGCCCGCCGCCAGGAGCTGGCGCAGCGCCGCCGCCCGTCCCCGCGGTGCGACCCAGAGCCAGGCTAGCGCGATCCCGGGAACGACCATCAGCGCCACGCCCATCTTCGTCTCGAAGCCGAGCCCGACGCAAACGCCGGCGAGGACCAGCCAGCGAGTGCGGCCATCCTCCAGCGCCCGCACGAAAGCCCACAGCGCCGCGACGCAGCAGAGGACGAGCAGCGCATCGGGGTTGTTGTGGCGGGAGACGGCAACGGCGATCGGGGTCAAGGCCAGGACCAGCCCAGCGACGAAACCGGCCTCGCGGCCGAAGCGACGCCGCACCAGGTCGTAGAGCAGCGCCACTGAAGCGACCCCCATCAGCGCCTGCGGGACGAGGATCGCAAGCGAGTTGAAGCCGAAGGCTTTGACCGAGAGCGCCTGCACCCACAAGGCCAGCGGCGGCTTGTCGACGGTCATCAGCCCCTGGGCGTCGAAGGAACCGAAGAGGAAGTTGTGCCAGCTGCCGCTCATCGAGCGCACCGCGGCGCTGTAGTACTCGTTGGCCCAGCCGTTCTGGCCCAGGGCCCAGAGGTTCAGCAGGCCAGCAAGGACCAGCAGGGCCGCCAGCTCGGGGCGCGGCAGCGGCAGGCTGCCGACCCGGTCGCGGAGCCGGGGCAGGCTCCAGGTTGACGGACTTCGTGGCTGCGTTGCGCTCTCCATGTCGGAGAGGCTGAAGCGCCCGCCTGGGAGCAGCCTGGGAGCGGGCTGGGACTAGCTGCGGGCTAGGAGGGGTTGGCGAAACCCGCGTGTGCGGTCCGGCTAATAGCCGGCGGGGTGGCGGGCGACGTAGCCGGCGGTGGAGACCATTTCGCGGTGCCAGCGGGGACCGGTCCCGTGTTTGTCGCCGGCGGTGTCCCAGCGCAGGCCGTCGATCACTGCGAAGGCGTGGCCCGCGTTGGCATAGACGGTGATCCAGCGTCCCTTACCCGGTTCGCCCCAGCTCATCATTTCGCCCGAGTCCATCGGCGTGTCGATCAGACCGGCGCCGTGCAGGGCGTAGCTGACCGCGCCCGAGCAGTCGTAGCCGGGGCTCCACCAGCGGGCGTGGCCGCCGCCCCAGATGTAGGGCTTGGTGCGGATCCGGTTGGCGGCGGCGATCGCCGCCTTGATCGCGGCCGGCGCCGAGGTCGGCGGCGCGGCGACGCCGAGCACCAGGCGCGCCTTCTTCACCGGCTTGCAGACGAGTTCACTGACGCCGCCCGTGCCTTCGCTGCATTCGGTCGATTCGGGCGTCGGCGTGTTCGGACCTGCCGGTTCGCCGTATTCAGGGGAGGTCGGGGTGACGCCGCCACCGGCTCCCATAGCGCTGGTCGGCAACGCGATCGCCGCCAGCGCCAGCGCAAATATCGAAATCCGGGCCCAGGTCCCAACCTGCAGCAACCGCAAACCAGTCTCCTTTGTCGGCCTGCGGGGTTAGCTGTCGGGCTGGCGCTGAAGGAGCCTGCGCTCCCACCTCACGGTGGATTCGCCCCAAAACTCGGTTCCCCCGCTCCGGAGTTGTCGGCCCCCGGATTCGGCTTACCGGTCTGAACGCGGGGCAGTGTATCGCGCTCTCAGGTCAACTTCGACGCCGGCTCGCGCAGACCTTGGGAAACCGGCAGTCGCAGGGTGAACTCGGCGCCCCCGTCAGGCGCGTTGGCGGCGCTCACCTCGCCGCCGTGGGCATGGGCGATCGCGGCGACGATCGCCAGCCCGAGACCGGCACCGCCGTCGTCGCGTCCGCGCGAGGAGCTGCTGCGCCAGAAGCGCTCGAAGACCGCCTGCGGATCGTCGGCGGCGATCCCCGCGCCGTGGTCGCGGACCCCCACCACCGCCTCGCCCCCCTCGCGCGCCAGCGAGACGTCGATCGCCGTCCTCTCCGGGGTATGGACGACCGCGTTGCGCAGCAGGTTGTCGAGCAGCCGCCGGAGCTGATCGGCGTCGCCCTCGATCTCGACCTCGTCACCGGCGGGGCGCCGCAGCGAGATCGGCGATTGCGGCGCCGCGGCGCGGGCGTCCTCGCAGGCTTCGTCGAGCAGCGCCCCCAGCGCGACCGGCTCGCGCGCCGGCGGCTTCACTTCGTCGAGGCGGGCGAGGGTGAGGAGGTCGTCGACGAGGCCGCCCATCCGCGTCGACTCGGCCTCGATCCGGCCCATCGCCCGCTCGACCTGCTCGGGCTCACGCTGCGCCCCCATCCCGAACAGCTCGGCGTAGCCGCGGATCGCCGCCAGCGGCGTGCGCAGCTCGTGCGAGGCGTCGGCGAGGAAGCGGCGCAACCGGCGCTCGCCGGCGGCGCGCTCGGCGAAGGCGCCCTCGATCTGGGCAAGCATCCCGTTCAGCGCCAGCCCCAGGCGACCGACCTCCGTCTTCCCGTTGGCCGGCTCGACCCGGCGCGAGAGGTCGCCGGCGGCGATCTGGTCGGCGGTCTCCCCCATCCGCCGCAGCGGTCGCAGTCCGAGCCCGACAAGCCACCAGGCGAGCAGGGCGATGGCAAGCAGGATCACACTGCTGACGACGAGCTCGATCACGGCGAGGCGGTCGAGGGTCGCGTCGGTGTCGCCGAGCGGGATCGCGACGACCGTGCTCAGCGCGGCCGGGCCGGCGACGGCGAGGACGCGGAAGCTTTCGGAGCCGCCGCCGCGCTGACCGGCGGTGAACGGCTCGGCCTCGCCCGGTTCGCCGCCTTCGAGGCCCGCCGGCAGGGCCGGCAGCGGCACTTCCGCTTCGGCCGGGGCAAAGGTCTGGCTGGCGATGACCCTGCCGCGGTAGCGGAGCTGGCCGAAGCTGACCGCCTCGAGGTCGCCCGGCCCCCCGCCGGGGCCGCCCTCCCCCGCTGGCCCCGCTTCGGCCAGGGGGCCCGGGAAGACGTTGGCCTGCTGCTGGGGCATCAGTTCTTCGCCGCGCCTACCGGCTTCGGCCTTTTTGGCCAGATCCACGGTCACCGGACCTACCGCCGACTGCAGCTGCTGATCGACCCGTTCGTAGAGATAGGAGTGCAGCGCCCGGTAGGAGACGAAGCTGAGCGCGGCGAGCCCGACCGCCGCCAGTGCGGCGACGGTGACGACGAGTCGCGTCCGCAGCGAGAGTTCAGGCGGACGGAAGCCGGAGCGCATAGCCCACCCCTCGCACGGTCTGGATCAGGCGCGGCCCGTGCGCCTCCAGCTTCTTGCGCAGGTAGCTGACGTAGGTCTCGAGCACGCGGGCGTCGCCGGCGAAGTCGTACTCCCAGACGTGGTCGAGGATCTGGGCCCGGGTGAGGACGCGGCGCGGGTGCGACATCAGGTACCGCAGCAAGCGGTATTCGGTGTCGGTCAGCGCCAGCGGCGCCCCGTCGCGAAAGACCTCGCGCGTCTCATCGTCGAGCTCGAGGTCGGCGAAGCGCAGCTTCGCCTCCTCGCCGCCGGCGCGACCGAAGCGGCGCAGAACGGTCGCGATCCGCGCCAGCAGCTCCTCGACCGAGAACGGCTTCGTCACATAGTCGTCGCCGCCGAGGGTGAGGCCGCGGACCTTGTCCTCGGTCGTGTCCTTGGCGGTGAGGAAGAGGATCGGCGTCTCGTCGGCGCGCTCGCGCAGCCGCCTGGCGACCTCGAAGCCGTCGAGGTCGGGCAGCATCACGTCGAGCACGATCAGGTCCGGGCGCGAGGCGCCGACCGCCTCCAGCGCCTGGCGGCCGTCGGCCGCGATCACGACCTCGTAGTCGTTGTAGCGGAGGGCGATCGAGATCACGTCGGCGATGTTGGGCTCGTCGTCGACGACGAGGATGCGGCCTCGGCGCTCGCTGTCGGCCTTGCCGTTCACCGCACGATCATCGCCTCCCTCCCTGTGAGTTTCCTGAGAGAGTCCGGGGCGGGCGCTCTCAGCCAACTCTGAGCCATGGCCCAGGCGCTTCCCACGCCTCGGGTCCAACCTCGGCGCGATGAGGCCGACAGTCGAGATCGCGATCCCCGTCTACAACGAGGAGCGGGCGCTGGAGGCGAGCGTCCGTCGCCTGCACGGCTTCCTCTCGGCTTCCTTCCCCTATTCCTGTCGGATCGTGATCGCCGACAACGCCAGCGACGACGCGACGCCGGCGATCTGCCGCCGTCTGGCCGCCGAAATCCCCGAGGTGACCTACGTGCGGCTGGAGCAGAAGGGGCGCGGGCGCGCCCTGCGCCGAGTCTGGTCGACCAGCGCCGCCGACGTCGTCGCCTACATGGACGTCGATCTCTCGACCGGGCTGGAGGCGCTGCTGCCGCTGGTCGCGCCGTTGGTGTCCGGCCACAGCGACCTGGCGATCGGGACGCGGCTGGCGAACGGCTCGCGCGTCGTCCGCGGCCCCAAGCGGGAGCTGATCTCGCGCACCTACAACCGCCTCCTCCGCCTCAGCCTGCGAACCCACTTCAGCGACGCCCAGTGCGGCTTCAAGGCGGCCCGAACCGAGACCGCGAAGGCGCTGTTGCCGCTGGTGGAGGACGAGGCCTGGTTCTTCGACACGGAGCTGCTAACCGTCGCCGAGCGCGCCGGGCTGCGCATCCACGAGGTGCCGGTCGACTGGGTCGACGACCCCGACTCGAGCGTCGCGATCGTCCGCACCGCGGTCGACGACCTGCTCGGGATCGCCCGCCTCTACGGCGAGCTGACCCGCTTCGCGCTGGTCGGCGTCGCCAGCACCGCGCTCTATCTGCTGCTCTTCCTCGGCCTGCGGGCGGCGCTGCCGGCGCTCCTCGCCAACGCCGTCGCGCTCGGCCTCAGCGCCGTCGCCAACACCGCCGCCAACCGCCGCTTCACCTTCGGCCGCCGCGGCGGCGAGCGGCTGCTTCGCCACCACGCCCAGGGCCTGCTCGTCTTCGGCGTCTGCCTCGGCCTGACCAGCGTCGCGCTGCTCGGCCTGCAGGCGCTGGCGCCCGCGGCGCCGGCGGCGGTCGAGCTCGGCGTCCTCGTCCTTGCCAACGCGGCGGCGACGGCGCTGCGTTACCTGCTGCTGCGTCTCTGGGTCTTCGGTCCGGGGCCGAATCGCGGTCGGGGCGCCGCGGAGTTGCAAGGATTGGCGGCGTGTCAGCCGTCCCCGAGCCCCACCAGCCGCGCCTGAGGACCGGCCGGCGCGAGGGCGAGCGCGTCACTCCGCTGGAGCTCTTCTTCGACCTCGTCTTCGTCCTCGCGATCACCCAGTGCACGGCGCTGATGTCCCACCACCCGACCTGGTCGGGGATCGGCCAGGGGCTGCTGGTGCTGGGCGTGCTCTGGTGGGGCTGGGTCGGGTACGCCTGGCTGACCAGCGTCGTCGACCCCGAGGAGGTGCCGGTCCGGCTCGCGATCTTCGTCGCGATGGCCTCGCTGCTGATCGTCTCCCTCTGCGTGCCGGAGGCCTTCGGCGACCTGGCGCTCACCTTCGCCCTCGCCTTCGGCGTCTTCCGCGTCGCCCACATCACCCTCTTCGTCCTCGCCAGCGCCGACGAGGACGGGCTGCGCCATTCGGTGATCGGGCTGGCGATCTCGACCGCGCTGGCGGTGACGCTGCTCGCCCTCGCCTCGCTCTTCGACGGGCTCGCCCAGGGGGCGCTCTGGGCGCTGGCGATCTTCCTCGACATGGGCGGCCCCTACCTGTTCGGAGCCGAGGGCTGGCGCCTGGTCCCCGGCCACTTCGCCGAGCGCCACGGCCTGATCGTGATCATCGCCCTCGGCGAGTCGATCGTCGCGATCGGGGTCGGCGCCGCCGGCCACCTCGACCTCGGCATCGGCACCGCCGCGGTGCTCGGCGTCGGCCTCGCCGCAGCTCTCTGGTGGACCTATTTCGACATCGTCGCCACCGTCTCGGCCCGCCGCCTGGCAGAGGCCGAACCCGGCCGCGAGCAGAACGAGCTCGCCCGCGACTCCTACTCCTACATCCACTTCGCCCTCGTCGCCGGCATCGTCCTCTCCGCCTTCGGGCTCAAGGTGACGATCGGCCACACCGCCGATCACCTACACGCCGTACCGGCGTTCGCCTTGCTCGGCGGCGTCGCCGCCTACCTGCTCGGCCTCGTCGGCTTCCGCCTCCGCCACGTCCACACGCTCAGCCGCCGCCGCTTCGGCTTCGCCGTAATCCTCCTGCTGCTGGTCCCGGTCGCGACCGAGATCCCGGCGCTGGCGACGCTGGCGATCGTCGACCTGCTGCTGGTCGCGATGATCGTCCTCGACACCCGCAGCTACGGCGAGGGACGCGAGCGGGTGCGCCGCGAAACCTCGGTCGGGCGGGTCGAGGAGAACGAGCCGGGGACGACCGGATAAGGATTCCTAACTGAACGAACGTACGACAAACGTCCGACTTCGACATACTGCCGAACCTTGAGCAAGACGCCGCAACTACTCGACGAACTACTGCGCCCCGGAGCCCCCTCCGGATACGAGGCGCCGGCGGCCGAGGTCTGGCGCGCGGCGGCCTCCTTCGCCGACGAGCTCTCCAGCGACGGGCTTGGCTCTTCGATCGCCCGGGTCGGCGAGAAAGCCCCGCTGCTCGCGGTCGTCGGCCACATCGACGAGATCGGGCTGGTCGTCACCCACATCGACGAGAAAGGCTTCCTCTACTTCGCCTCGATCGGCGGCTGGGACCCCCAGGTCCTGGTCGGCCAACGGGTCGCGGTGACGACGCGCGACGGAATCGTCTCCGGCGTCGTCGGCCGCAAGCCGATCCACCTGCTCGAGCCCGACCAGCGCAAAAAAGTGGTCGAGCTGAAGGCGATGCACATCGACGTCGGCGCTACCGACGGCGACGAGGCCAAGGAGATGGTCCGGGTCGGCGACCCGGTGGTGATCGCCGCCGAGCCGCAGCCGATGGCCGGCGAGCGCCTCGTCTCCAAAGCGATGGACAACCGCCTCGGCTCCTACGTTGCGCTCGAGAGCCTGCGCCGCTGCGCCGCGGGCCCCGGACCCGGCGGCTCCTTCGCCGCGGTCGCCGCGGTCCAGGAGGAGATCGGCCTCTTCGGCGCCCGCACCGCCGCCTTCGAGGTCCGGCCCGACGTCGCCGTCGCCGTCGACGTCACCCACGCCACCGACGCTCCCGGGGTCGACGAGAAGGAGGTCGGCACCAGCCCGCTCGGCTCCGGCCCGGTGATCGGCCGCGGCTCGACCCTCTCGCCCAAGGTCTCCGAGCTACTGGTCGAGACTGCCGAGGCGGAGGGCATCGAGTACAACCTCGCCGCCTCCGGCCGCGGCACCAGCACCGACGCCGACGTCCTCCAGATCTCCCGCGCCGGCATCCCCACCGGCCTCGTCTCGATCCCCCTCCGCTACATGCACTCGCCGGTCGAGATGTGCGACCTGGGCGACGTCGAGGCGACGGTCGAACTGCTCGCCGCGTTTGGCGCCCGGCTCTCGGCGGACGACGACTTCTCGCGGTAGGTCCGAAAGGCGACGACGGGTCGGCGACCCGCCCCTGCTCGCACACCGACGGGCAGGTAGGTGTGCGAGCAGGGGCGGATCTGCGTTGGTGGAAGGGCGAGTGCGCATCGGAAGGTGAATCCACACCGATGTTGAGCTTTCCCGGCCATAGCGCGGGAAAGCTCAACATCGATAGGGCATTCCAGTCGTTGTCGACTTTTGCCGGG
>Ga0335070_10000225_pt1 | contig 64635 bp, 57 predicted proteins | sample Lox_Sample_13_FD_206722 | JGI IMG/M metagenome (GOLD analysis project Ga0335070, IMG submission 206722) | Soil microbial communities from Loxahatchee National Wildlife Refuge, Florida, United States - Lox_Sample_1.3 | ecosystem: Environmental > Terrestrial > Soil > Wetlands | place: USA...
CCTGGGAGCCACCCGCGGCGATGGAGAAATCGGTGAAGACGTCACGGCGAACCTGCGCACGATCCGCGCCATCCCCATGGCGATCCCCGTGCAGTCGACTGGCCCGGAACCACCTTCGACCCTGGTGGTGCGTGGGGAAGCTTTTATTAACATCGCGGATTTCGTCAGGCTCAATAACCGCCTGGCCGAGGCCGGCGAGAAGACTTATCTGAACCCGCGTAATACCGCGGCGGGGTCGCTTCGCCAGCTCGACCCGGGCCTCACCGCCTCCCGCCCGTTGACCCTGCTGGTCTACCAGGTCGTCCAGGCCAGCGGGCCTATCCCCAACACGCAGTGGGAGTTGCTCCAATACCTCCGCGACCTGGGCTTCCCGGTTACCGACATAGCCCAAAGGTGCCCGGACATTGATTCTGCGATGGAAGCCTGCCTGAAGGCCAGCGGGGACCTGCGAGATAAGCTGCCGTACGAGGCGGATGGGATCGTAATCAAGATCGACGACCTTCGCCTGGCGCGCGACCTGGGCGTGGTGGGCAAGGACCCGCGAGGGGCGCTGGCATACAAGTTTCCCGCCCGCGAGGTGACCACGCGCATGCGCGACATCGGGGTCAACGTCGGCCGCACTGGCGTCCTCACTCCCTATGCCATTCTCGACCCGGTCGAGATCGGCGGGGTGATCGTCAAACAGGCCACGCTGCACAACTTCGATTACATCGCTGAGAAGGACATCCGCGTCGGCGACCGGGTGATGCTCAAGCGCGCCGGGGATGTGATCCCCTACGTGATCGGGCCGGTGGTGGATGCGCGCACCGGCGAGGAACAGATCTATACTCCCCCCGGCGCTTGCCCGGTCTGCGGGCGGCCTTCCGAGCACCTTCCCGGCGAGGTGGCCTGGTATTGCGTGAACGCTGCCTGCCCGGCTCAACTCGTCCGCAACCTGGAGCATTTCGCCTCGCGCGGGGCGATGGATATTGTCGGGATGGGGATCAAGATCGTCGAACAGCTCGTCGCTTCGGGGCTGGTCCACGACGTGTCCGACGTCTACACCCTGACGAAGGAGAACTTCCTCAGCCTGGAGGGCTTCGCGGACAAGAAAGCCGAGAATCTGCTCCAATCTATCCTGGCCTCACGCCAGCGTCCCCTCGCCCGGGTAATCTACGCCCTGGGGATACGCGGGGTGGGCGAGGTGGGCGCCCAGGACCTGGCGCGCTATTTCCCCGGTCTCGACCTGCTTCGCCAGGCCAGCGTCGAGGATCTTCAGCGCCTGGATGGGATCGGCCCCAACATCGCCAGCCAGATCAGCGATTGGTTTGCCCGGCCCGACAACCAGAGAGTTCTGGGTAAGCTCAAAGCGGCCGGGGTCTGGCCGATGGTCATCCAGAAAACTGTGGAGGAGGGCAGCCAGCCCCTGGCCGGCCGGACCTTCGTCATCACCGGGACCTTGCCCAGCTTATCCCGTGACGAGGCCAGGCATTTGATCCAGGAGGCTGGCGGCAAGGTGAGCGATAGCGTCAGTAAGAAGACGGATTACCTGGTGGTCGGTGAAGCTGCCGGCTCCAAGCTGGATAAGGCCAAAGAGCTGGGGGTCAAGACGATCGACGAGGCCGGCCTGCTGAAGCTGCTGGAGTGATTGGATGTCCAGGATTATTCTCAAGGCGGGGCGGGAAAAATCCATCCGGCTGCGCCATCCCTGGATCTTCTCAGGCTCGATCCAGCGTGTCGAAGGGGATCCTGTACCTGGCGAGACTGTTTCCGTCTGCGCCCAGAGCGGAGAATTCCTGGGCCGGGCAGCCTACAGCCCGGCCTCGCAAATCCGCGCCCGGTTGTGGACCACCCGAGAAGACGAGCTTGTCGGCGCGGATTTTTTTCGCCGCCGCATCCAGGATGCCATCCGTTACCGGAACGAGGTAGTCCCCCCAGGGGAAACGGATGCCTACCGCCTGGTTCATGCCGAATCGGACGGCCTGCCCGGGTTAATCGTCGACCGCTATCCCGGTTTACTCGTGACCCAAATCCTCTCTGCCGGGGCTGAAGCCTGGAAGGAGGTCCTGGTAGAAATCCTGGCTGAGGAAACCGGCCTGGACCAGGTGTACGAGCGCTCGGACGTGGATGTCCGGCGGCTGGAGGGCCTCCCCGAGCGGGTGGGTCCGCTGCGCGGCGCGGAACCGCCCGAGCGGGCCGAAATCTGCGAAAATGGGCTGCGCTTCCTGGTCGATGTGAAGCGAGGCCATAAGACCGGGTTTTACCTCGATCAGCGGGCCAACCGGACCAGGCTGGTCCCCTGGGCGGCCGGAAAATCCGTGTTGAACTGTTTTTCTTACACCGGTGGGTTTACCCTGGCGGCGCTGAGAGGCGGAGCGCGGACGGTCCTCTCGGTGGATACGTCCACAGATGCGTTGGCGCTGGCTGCGGAAAACGTTCGCCTGAACGGATTTCCCGGAGACCGGGCTGCTTGGCTGGAGGGCGACGTCTTTCACGTCCTGCGTTCCTTCCGCGACCAGGCGCGCTCCTTCGACCTGATCGTCCTCGATCCGCCCAGGTTCGCTCCCACCTCTGCCCAGGCCGAACGGGCGGCGCGCGGCTACAAGGACATCAACCTGCTGGCGCTCAAGCTGCTTAACCCGGGCGGTACGCTGTTCACCTTCTCCTGCTCGGGGGGAATTTCCCCAGAGTTGTTTCAGAAGATCGTCGCCGGGGCAGCGCAGGACGCCGGCGTCGACGCGCGCATCGTCGCCCACCTCGAGCAGGGCCCGGATCACCCCGTGCTGCTGAGCTTCCCGGAAGGGGCCTATTTGAAAGGGTTGATTTGTCAAAAAGAATGATCAGGCAATGTACTCCTCGATGCTGGGAGGCAGCGGCTTATTCATTGTCCGGAAATACACCACCGCCTTCCCGAAAAAGACCATCATCGCCTGGACGTAAATATCTACCTGATCGCCGGGGGAAAAGGTGTTGCCGGTCGGGCGCAGGATAGGCTGCTCTCCCGGTACGAAAACCAGATCCGCATCGTTCAGCCCGGAGAGCAGGACATCCCGCTGCCCGTGGCTGGCTTCGATCCAGGGCCACTTTACATCGAAGAACTGGCCCATTCTTTACCTCTCTGGACTCTGCAGCACTGCCAGAAAATTCCCGGCCGGGTCCTTGAACCAGGCGATATCTGGGCCTTGATTCCTGGCAATTCCGCGGGTGATGCCCTTCGAGTCTGTCCCGTATTCTCCCTCATAGCGTTCGAACCTGACCCCGCGCCGGGTGAGCGCTTCCACCGCCTCGTCGATGTCCTCCACCTGGAAATTCAAAATGGTAAAAGTGGCCGGCACGTGGTTTGGTTTCTCATAGACGAACACCGTTGCGCCGCCCGGCAAATGAAGCTCCAGTCCCATTCCGTTTTCCAATACCTCCACGCCGAGGATCTGGCTGTAAAAATTCCTGGCCTTAGCAAGGTTATCCACCGAAAAACCGCTGAATGCTGATTTTGGCTGAAACATGATCACCTTCCTTAAAGATCCAAAATGTCGAATTTATATCCACAATAAAGAACGTATGTTCGACTTATGTTATACCTCGCCACGAAGCGGGAGTCAAGCAGGTGTTTTGCCAATTCGACGCTTATCTAACATAACAAATGGTTTCATGACCCCCCAGAAGGAAGATCTTCTATTAATCCTCGCTGCTGACTGACCAGCTTACCCTGTCACCTCTTGTATGAGTTATTTGTATTACCCCTTTCATATCCATGAGAAATATTTCAGACTTCTGGTTTCGATCGGAAGAGAATATCATCGTGCCATTGCTAACATCGAGGACTCCCCAGCTATTTTTACCATTGGGAGTATTTGTCATTTGAACAGTCTGCCCTTTTTCAAGTTTAAAAATTTCTACGGTACCGTCTCGGTTAGATGTGAAATATATAGTCCCATCATCGTCTACGAAGGGATCCCAGCTTTCGAATTTCCCTGGTGTGTTTGTCAATCTTGATACACCATTATTGTTGAGCCGATAAACCTCACGTTTTCCGCTGCGGTTCGAAGTAAAAAAGATTTCGCCATTTAGGGAGACAAATGGATCCCAGCTTTCTCCTTGAGAGCTTGAAGTGACTTTGGTTGTTCCCTTTTGATCCAGCCTATAAACCTCTTTCCCGCCGGATCGGTCAGACGTAAACAACAGACTTCTATCTGGAGCGTAATTCGGATTCCAGCTCTGAAAATTCCCGGGTGTATGCGTAACCTGCATTATCCCCTGGTTGTCGAGGAGATAAATTTCTTGTTTTCCGTTGCGATTGGACGTGAAATACATTCCGTCTGGGGATATAACCGGATTCCAGCTTTGGAATTGACCCGGAGTGTGTGTGACCTGGATCCGGTTCCCATTTACGAGGCTGAAAATCTCTTTCTTCCCATCCTGGTCTGACACAAAGTAAATGTATGAGCTATAACCAGTAACACCTGGATTGGCGGGTTTGAGAAAACTTCCCCCCGCACCTAATATGAATAAAACCAATCCTGCCGCCAGAGTCAAAACCAACAATACAATTCCCACCATAAGAATTTTCTGATTCCGATTCAGTTGCTTTATAAATCCCTCGAACGAATGGTCATACGTAGATAACCTTGATCTTACCTGTTTAAAGAATATATTGAAATCAAAGGAATTCGAGAAGTTTTCAGGGATTACATTTATCCCTTTATGTTGAGAGATACCTGTAGAAATTTCATCGGAGGACACCGGTTCAAAGTTCTCTGGTTTGTTTTTATGGACAATTTGGGCGATGACCCGTTTTTGCGTCTCCGCTTTCTGTTGCAATTGCTCAAGCTCTATCTGGGCGCGGCTGGCGATTCCTTGAGAATCGGGAAATGCTGGCTCAAGCTTTGTGATTTGCTCCATGATTGCCAGCGCTTTTTCCCAGCGGCGGGATCGGGCATGTTCCGCGGCTTGCGCGTATAAAAGAGTGACCTGCTCCTGGCGCTGCTTCCGCTCGATGGTCTCTTTCCGGTTGGTATCGACGATCTGAGCAAGGCGGTCGGATTCGCGGTAACCTGGCTGGATGGACTGGATTTCAAAGAGCAGTTGAGCAGCGTTATCCCAGTTCCCGGCCGCAATCTCCCTCAAAGCCAAGTTATAAGTTTTTTCCAACCTGGATTGTTTCTGGATCTCGTCCAGCGCGGCTTGAGCCGCAGGAAATAGATTGTCCGGGTCGGCAGGCTGTGGCTCGAGCGTGCGGATCTGGTCGCGTATTTTAAGCACAGCCTCCCATTTTTCGGAATGATGCAGGCGTTTTGCCTGTGCATACAGCCCGGAGATTTGCTTCTGCTTGCGGGTGTTGGCTAACAGCAATTCTGATTGGCCGTAGGTTGGGTCAAGGGAGACCAGCTCTTCCAGGATCTGAACAGCCTCATCCCAGTTCATACCCTCAATCGCCAGGTTGGCCTTGGATTGTAAGGCGACGAGGCGGGCTTTTTTCTGGCACTCTTCCAGCCTGGCGGATGCATCCTGATAACTCGGGTTCAGCTTTAAAACCGCTTCGAAAGCCGCGCAGGCTTTTTCCCATTGGCCCAGCACGTAGGCTTCCAGGCCATCATCATACAGCCGGTTCAGCTTTTCTGCCGTAAGATCTGGTTGAATCGGAGGTTCTCTAACCTCAAGAGGAGAGGGGTGAGCCTGGATATCAAAGATAACCCCATCTGGCGAGCGCATGTACAGAACCGGGGTTCCCCATTCCACATTCGAAGTATATTCTGCGCTCTGGGTATAGATCGATTTTCGTGCTTCGGAAAGGGCCGCATCCACAGGATAGCCTTCAGAAAGGGCCGAGTAGAATTCATGCGCCAGGGTGATCGCAGCTTCTTCAGAGATTTCAAATTGCATGGCGATGACCGCCGGGATGCCTTTTTGAACCAGGCTTTGCGCAGCCCCAGCGAAGGGATCCGACCGGGATGTCCGCGCCCCTTCGCAGGCATTCAACATCACCAATCGCATCGACGAGCGATAATCGTAAAACAGTGTGCCCAATTCTCGCCCGGTAACCGGGCGGCCCCGGTTACCCTCATCCTCGAAAAGCAGGATCCCATCCTGGGCTGCCTCATCAAAGATTCCATGGCCGATAAAATGGAAAATATGGCAGGCTTGCCGGCGTAACTGGCGATGCAGATTCGCAAGAGTCGCACTCTCCAGGCCGTGCATGCGGACCAGGCCGTTCTTTTCAAGATCGCTGAGCGCCTGCTTGAGTTTATCCCACTCCCGCGCAACATCCAGCGGGCGGTAATCTCGGGGGGAAGATATCGCCGCTATGATCTCGAGCGGCGGCTGGACCTGCAATGGACCTGCAACGTGCGGCAGGTCGATATACCGGACCAGCGGTGTTTCCACGGAGAGGATCAGGAACCGGTCTGCCTCTGGATCGTATAAGAATTCCCAGGGAACGTCCAATAATTCTGGGACTTCGGAGAGGCGAAGGCGCAGACGCAGGCCGCTGCCTTCTTTCAAGCGAGCGCGGGAGCTTTCGAAACAGGAACGAACGGCATTGGAAAATAATGCGTTGAACAGGCCTGAGCCAAAAATGCGAGCGGTTTCACTTTCAGGAGATTCCAGCCTGCGAATTCCACCCCTCAAATGGCCCATCCGGCGGATCAGGTTATCCAGGTCAGAGCCAAGCCAGGGAAGTTGAAAAAGAGTCTCTGCCTCTCCAGCCGGTGAATTCAAAACCACAGCTCGATATGCATCCTCGCGCCGTTCGATCCGGATGTCAAAATCGATGTACTGGATTTTTTCCATCCCCACCGTCGCTTTTAATAGAAAAGGACAATTTGATTGTAACCGTTTCCATGATAAAGAACAATCATGGAAAATGTCTCTAAACCAAAGGATCTCCGATGAAATCAAAAAACGGCTTCTCGCCGTTTTTTGAGTGGAACTAACCTTGTGGACAAGATCGTAGTTAAGGTGGAGATGGCGGGAGTTGAACCCGCGTCCGAAAGATTCGACCCTCGGATCTCTACGAGCGTAGTTGGCCTCTCAGTTTCGCCGGAACGTCCGCCGGCCAACGGGATTGACGTCCGGCCAGTCGCTCGGACCCGAAAGCCCTCTTTCGCGCGCTTAGCGACATCGCGCGCGGCATTCTGACTTTGTGACGCCCGGTCCTGCTGCCGGTCAGACAGCGGAGTAGGCGGACGTGACCTCCGCAGAGGTCATTGCTGATTCACCTCACTGATTAAGCAGCGAGAGGAAGAGCAGCGTAGTTCGTGCGGTTGGCACTTAAAGGTTTGTGCTGATTTATCGAGGTCGGCACCTCTCGGCTCGCAATCCGGGACCAGCCTCCTCCGTCGAAGCCTGTCATCCCCAGATTATCCATATTATACACGTGTTTACCGGATTTCCGTTAGAATTGTAAAGCCAGTGGTCGGTGGTTCGTGGCCAGTGGTTCGAATAAAAGTGGAGAACAGCAAAGTACAGTGAAAATCAGTATAAAGCAAAATATTAACAGGGGATTAGAACCAGCAGATGTCGGTGCCCGGTTCTCCCTGGCCTATCCGCCAGGGCAGGCGACCCTCGGACCTCGTACCCAAACCGAGAATTTTCTTTTCCTCAGCGAGCTGTGCAAATCCTACCCGGAGGGCGAACAGACACGCGTGGTTCTCCACGCGACGACCCTGCAGGTCTCCAGGGGCGAAATCATCGCCATCCTGGGTAAAAGCGGTAGCGGGAAAACGACCCTTCTCAACCTGATCAGCGGGATCGACCGGGTCGACTGCGGGGAGATCTTCATCGACGGGCTGAACCTGACTGCCCTGGACGATCACCAGCGCACCCTCTTCCGCCGCCAGGCAATCGGCTTTATCTTCCAGTTTTTTAACCTGATCCCAACCCTGACGGTTTGGGAAAATGTAACCCTGCCCCTCGAATTGACCGGGAGTATGCCTCCATCCGGTCTGGAGCGCGCTCGCGGCCTGCTCGCCGAAGTCGGCCTCTCCGGGCGCGAGAAAACCTATCCGGACCGGCTCTCGGGGGGCGAGCAGCAGCGCGTCGCCATCGTCCGCGCCCTGGTCCACCGGCCGGTCCTGGTCCTGGCCGACGAGCCAACCGGCAACCTGGATGAGGAGACCGGGAAACAGGTCCTCAACCTGCTCATTCGCCTGGTCTCCGCATCGGACGCAAACCTGATCCTGGTCACCCACAGCGCTGAAGCCGCGGCGCGCGCCGGGCGGGTGTTCTCCCTCCGCGAAGGGCACCTGGTCGAGATCCCCAGTCCCCAGAATGGCCGCTGACCTGCGCTTCGCAACCCCGCGCTTTCCCCCGGTCCTGTGGAAGGTTGCCTGGGGTTATCTGCGCCGCCACTCCTGGCAGGCGGTCCTGATGGTGATCGGTGTTGCGCTTGGGGTGGCGGTCGTCGTTTCGATTGATATCGCCAATGCATCGGCCAGCCGCGCCTTCCACCTCAGCACTGAGACGCTGACCGGCAGGGCGACCCACCAGATTTCCGCCGGCTCGCTCGGTATGGATGACCAGGTCTATCTCCGCCTGCGCCAGTCAGGGTTGGTCCAGGCAGCCGCGCCGGTGGTGAGCGCGATCGTCAGCTCGCCGCAGCTCGGCGGGCAGCCGCTGCAGCTCCTCGGCGTCGATCCGCTGGCGGAAGCCCCGTTTCGCGGCTTTTTTGGCGCCAGCCCGGCGCCTTCCTCAAGCCTGCTTGTCGACTTTCTCACCCGTCCCGGCGCGGCGCTGATTTCGGCCGAAAATGCCCGGCGTTACCATCTGAACCTGGGATCCTCGCTGACTTTCAATATGGGCGGGAAGATCAGGGAAGGATTTGTCGCCGGACTGCTCGAGCCGCAGGACGATCTATCCCGGCGCACGTTGGATGGCCTGATCCTGGTCGATATTGCTACCGCCCAGGAGCTGACCGGGCGCATCGGCCGCCTGGACCGCATCGACCTGATCCTGCCCACAAACGATCCGGGGCGAGTTGCCAGAATCCGCGCCCGGCTTCCGGGTGGGGTGGAGTTGGCTTCCACGGCGGAGAACAACTCCACCCTCTCCCAATTGAGCGATGCCTTCCAGGTCAATCTCACCGCGCTGAGCCTGCTGGCCCTGGTCGTCGGCCTGTTCCTGATCTATAACACCATGACCTTCTCGGTCGTCCAGCGCCGCCAGCTCTTCGGCACTCTGCGCTGCCTGGGTGTCACCCGCGGGGAAATATTCACCCTCGTCCTGGGCGAGGCCGGCCTGGTTGCCGTGATCGGATCGCTCGCCGGCCTGGGCCTGGGTATTCTCCTCGGCCAGGTGACCGTGCGCCTGGTCCTGCAGACGATCAACGATCTATACTTCACCACCACCGTTCGCGACGTCGGCCTGCCGCTCTCCAGCCTGGTGAAAGGCGGCCTCCTAGGGGTGGGCGCCGTCCTACTGGCGACTGTTCCCCCTGCCTGGGAAGCGGCCTTGGTCTCTCCACGCCTGGCCCTGCTCCGCTCGACCCTCGAGTCTCGCGCTCGCGGCTCGGTGAAAGCAATTACTATCACAGGGATTCTGGCCGCGCTGCTCGGCGCCGGCGTGTTTGCCCTGCCGACGCGCAGTCTGGTGGCCGGTTTCAGCGGGACCCTGGCATTAGTGGTCGCCTTTGCGCTGCTGGCGGTTGGGGGTCTGCTCGGTCTCATGCGCCTGCTCACCCCGCTGACGGCCGGTGTCTTCGGCGTGCTGGGGAGGATGGCGCCCCGCAACGTGACCTCGGCGCTGAGCCGCACCGGGGTGGCGGTTGCGGCGTTGATGGTCGCCGTGGCAGTGACAGTCGGGGTGAGCCTGATGATCGCCAGCTTTCGCGGGACGGTGATCACCTGGCTTGAGCAAAGCCTCCAGGGCGACGTCTATATCTCCGCTCCCAGTTTCACCGCCACCGCTGCCGCAATCGAGATCGACCCGGCTCGCGTGGAAGCCCTGCGCCGCTGGCGGGGCGTCGCCCGCCTTGATCTGCTCCGCGTGGCCCGAGTCGAGTCCCCCTTGGGCCCGGTCCAGGTCTCTGCCACCGACAACCCGAGCATCGCCAGCGAGCGGATCTTCCGCAGCCTTCGAGGCCGGGTGGACGATATATACCCTGCGTTAAAGGCCGGCGCGGTCTTGATCTCGGAACCGCTGGCCAACCGCCTTCAGATTGGCGATCGGGGTGGAGCTGTGTACTTGAACACTCCGCAGGGGGAGAAGTCCTTCCCCGTCGCCGGAGTGTATTACGATTATTCTTCCAGCCAGGGGATCGTGCTGATGTCGCTGGACGTTTACCGCCGATTGTGGAGCGACCCGGCGATCACCGCGATTTCCCTCCGCCTGGCGAAAGGAAGCGATCCGGACCAGGTATCTCGCCAGATCCAGGATGCCTTTGCCTCTGGGCAGCAAATCGTTGTCCAACCCAACCAGGCTCTGCGTCGTGAGGTCCTGGTAGTCTTCGATCGCACCTTTGCCATCACCGGCGCGCTGCAGATCCTTACTATTCTGGTTGCCTTCGTTGGCCTGCTCAATTCTCTGCTGCTCCTCCAGTTGGATAAGCAGCGCGAGCTGGGGATCCTGCGCGCCATCGGCCTGACAGTTCGCCAGCTATGGGAACTGGTTCTGCTCGAGACCGGCCTCATGGGGTTGGCGGCCGGCCTGTTTGCCATGCCGACCGGCTACGTACTGGCTCTGATCCTGATCTACATCATCAACCAGCGATCTTTTGGCTGGACTCTGCGGATGGAGCTAGGCCCTGGACCTTTTCTGCAGGCGCTGGCAATTGCTCTTTTGGCGGCGCTCCTGGCCGGCCTCTACCCGGCGCGCCGATTGGGGCGGATGGCTGCGGCGGATGCGATGCGCTCTGAATAGGGAATCGCCATGAAAAGGTGTTTTCTGATTGGCCTGATCTTTCTTCTCGCTGCGGCGGGTTTCTGGATTGCAGCCGCTGTGGAGTTTAACCGGCATCCGGAGGTGGTTCAGGCCAGTCTGGTGGTCCTCCCCCCGCCAGATGCGGATTTTGCGCGCGTACTTGGACCTGCACCGCTTGAATTCCCCCGCGATTTCGGCCCTCACCCTGCTTACCAGACCGAATGGTGGTATTACACGGGAAACCTGGATTCGAAGGACGGCCGCCACTTTGGCTTCCAGCTCACTTTTTTCCGCAGAGGGCTCGCCGGTCCTGCCCGGCTTTTTGAGCGAAGCTCTCCCTGGGCTGCTGGCCAAATCTACCTGGCGCACTTTGCGCTCACCGATGTGGGTGCGAACCGTTTCCAATCTTTCGAGCGCATCGAGCGCGGGGCGGCGGGATTGGCAGGAGCTGGCATCGATCCGGCCTATCGGGTCTGGCTGGATGATTGGCGCGTTGAACAAGCTGGCAGCGATAGCTACCGCCTGCAGGCCAGGCAGGGCGAAATTTCTCTGGATTTGACCCTCGTCGATCGGAAGGGGCTGGCGCTGCAAGGCGACCATGGGTACAGCCAGAAAGGCCCTGAAGCGGGAAACGCTTCGTATTACTTCAGCCAGACCCGCCTGTTGACCACCGGCCAGGTTGAATCGGACGGGAAACGGTTCGAAGTGAGCGGAGTGAGCTGGATGGACCACGAATTTTCCACCAGCATGCTCTCCAAAGGCCAGGTCGGCTGGGACTGGTTCGCCCTGCAGCTCAGCAACGGGACCGAGGTGATGGTTTACTGCCTCCGCCGCGCGGATGGGACTACGGACTCATTTTCCAGCGGCCTATTCATTGCGGCGGACAGCGCCTCCAGGCCTCTCGATCTAGCCACGGTGAAGATCGAGATGCTCGACAAGTGGAAAAGCCCGCATTCGGGAGGTGTCTACCCGGCCGGCTGGCGATTGCAGGTTCCAGAAGCTGGATTGGATCTGGAAATTCAGCCCTGGATACCCGATCAAGAAAACCATCTGTCTTTTACCTACTGGGAAGGGGCGGTGAAGCTCTCCGGGAGCGCCGGCGGGGCGCCGGTCACCGGTAATGGCTATGTCGAGCTGACCGGTTATGCCGGCAGCCTGGCCGGCCAGTTCTAGCCGACCCGCGAGTGGGGGCGACGCGCCTTGCTGTTTTTATGGCGGTACATATCTTAAATGGGTTCGTCCAATGATCGCTTATGCGCGAGAGCATTTCGATTAACTACCTTCCCTCGGCGAGGTCCTCCTTCAACGGAAGACTGGCCTGGACATGTTTGCGCCTGAACGCGACGTATACCCCCGCGGCGACTAATAGAGTCAGGACAACCCGAACGAGGATTGCTGGCTGGATATAGGTCAGGATGAACAATACCGCTACGGCTTCCAGGCCCACTCCCAGGGGATGGTAGCCGTCAGCGATGCGAATAAAACGGATTGCGCAGGCAACACCCATCCCAAAAACCAGCAGCCAGAGAACTGCTCCCAACGGCTCTTCCAACGCCCCCGGAACAATCCCCTCGGCACGGGACTGGATGCCCAGCATCATCCCCCGTTCCATGATGAAACCGGCTGAGAACACCGTGTTGACGATCGCTTTGGGTGCGTCAGGAGGGAAAGCAATCCGGTGGCGAACGATTAGCCGGGAGGTGCTCTCGTCGATGGGCTGGACGTACCACAGCCAGGTCCATTGGAGCGGCAGCTTTTCGGTGGGGACAGCCAGCACGTAGCTGCCAGCCTGATAATCCTGGATAACCATGTAATCCACGATGATCCCCTGTTTCCCCTTCTCAGGGGTCTGCCATTCTGGATGGATCCGGTCCGCGTTCACGTAGCGGCATTCACCGCTCGTAGCACAGAATGCATTTTCGATAAAGGTGATCGAATAAAAAGCCGCCCGTGAATCGCCGATCTGCACCAGCCAGGGATACACCACTTCTGCCGGGGCGTGGATTGTCAGCGCGTGGTCCCAGGTCAAATTGGGGTTGGGGATGGCATCATCGCCTGGCAATGCCATGCGCATCTCTTGCGTGGTCGAGCCCCAGGTAGGGATGATGGTATTGACTATGGTAAATCCGGCGATTACGAGAACGAGAACGAGGCCAGCTCCAAGCAGAAAACGATGGAATGGTTTTTGGGGTTTCATGGAACTACCTGGGTTTGTTAAGGATAAAGATGGTTCATTATACTATGCTGCTGTACGTCAGAACACTCTAAATAGTACCCATCAATGGATCAGCCATTTTGATTGTTCATCCGGTCCCCGATGCGCCGCCTCCCGAAGCTCACGGGGAATCACCTCCGCCGGATGCAGCCGAAGAGTCTGCCGCGGAGATGGCGGGGATGAGAGCGATACATGTGCGATTGGGTTGGGATCGCAGGTGGATGAGATGAATGGAAAAACCATCCCGGCCGCGGGATGGTCCTGGTGGGCGCTGAGGGACTCGAACCCCCGACCCCTTCGGTGTAAACGAAGTGCTCTAACCGACTGAGCTAAGCGCCCATTCCCCATCGATTGTACCATAGCTTTCTTCCATTTTTTCCCCAGGCTTGACGTCTCATTGAACCGGCTTGACAGCGGGTCTGCTCGCCGATAAGATTACCGGAAGGGTTGCCGGATTTCACCAGGAGGGAGAATATGCGCATCGTCCGTTTTCAGCGCCGCGGAGAAAAGCCGCAGTGGGGCTGGATTTATGAAAATCACGTTGGGCCTCTTGAAGGATCGCCGTTTGGCGAATTTCGCCGCCTGGAAGCTCAAATTCCCCTCGAGTTGGTCCGCCTGCTGCCCCCGCTGCAGCCTTCCAAGATCATCTGCGTCGGCCGGAATTACGCGGAACACGCTCAAGAATTGGGTAACGCCGTTCCGGAATATCCCCTGCTTTTCATGAAACCCCCTACCGCGGTGATTGGGCCGGATGAGACCATCCTGCTTCCCCCCCAGGCCGAACAGGTAGACCATGAGGCCGAGCTGGTAGTCGTCATCGGGAAAACAGGGCGGTGGATCCGCCCGGAAGATGCTCTCGAGCACGTATTTGGCTATACCGTCGGGAATGATGTGACCGCCCGGGATCTGCAGCGCAAAGATGGGCAGTGGACCCGGGCAAAAGGGTTTGACACTTTTTGCCCATTAGGACCCTGGATTGAAACGGAATTCGACCCGGCGGACGCTATGGTGACCTGCCACGTCAACCAGGAGCTCCGCCAGATGGCTTCTACGCGCGATATGGTTTTCAGCGTGCGCCAATTGATTGCTTTTATCTCTACAATCATGACCTTATCGCCTGGCGATGCGATCATGACCGGGACGCCCGCCGGCATCGCGCCGCTGCAATCAGGGGACGTGATCGTTGCGACGGTGGAGGGGATTGGCTCTCTTCAGAATCCGGTTGGAAGGGACACTCGCCATATCTAGGATGGATATTATTTAATCCTATCGTTAAGGTGAGAAAGTAGATCCATATTGGTTATTGACAAAGTTATTTTGTGGTTATATACTGACTTTACAAATTTGTTAAGTCCGATGGCGTGGGGTGTAAGCATTTTGTAAGGCACAACCAGGCTCCTAATCATCGGGGTAATTTACAGGAGTATTTTTCGACTTAACATTCTTATCCGATTGGCAATTCCTGTTCCGTGCGCCTGCATGGATCAGATTATTTTAACAATATTATCTTTGAATGAGCTACCTAACCAAAGCCAAATTGTTTTCTGGCTCAATGAACCCCTCATCCGGAACCGTCAAATTGGAAAGCTGGTAGGAAAAGTGAGTTCTGAGACTCGTTTGTCTGCAATTGCATCGAATACCTCCACCCGCCATTCCGGTTCGCCTGGATTAGACCTGGACGTGATCTATCAGGGGCCGTCCCGCCAGCGGGTGTTAATTGTCGATGATGATCTGGAAACGCTTCACCTGCTCAAGGAGATCTTGAGAATGGCTGGATTTGACGTCATCGGGGCAAGCAATGCGTCTGAAGCTCTCAAAAAATGCGCCGATATTCCACCCGACATCATTCTGCTTGATCTGATGATGCCCGAAACGGATGGCTGGCAGACATTCGATTATCTTCGCCAGATGACCGCTGCTCCGGTGATTATCGTATCCGCTAAAGGTAGCAAGGAGGATATCGTACAAGGGCTGCAGATCGGAGTGGATGATTACGTCACCAAACCGTTTTTCAATGCGGAGGTCATTGCGCGGGTCAAGGCGGTTTTACGCCGCTCGAAAGCGCCTGAGCATAAAACTACCCTGGTTTTTCCCAGCATTCCACTGATCATCAATCTCGAAACGATGGAGGTCAGCATAAGAAATCGTCCTATTCACCTAACCATTAAAGAGTTTGCGGTGCTGGCAGTCCTGGCCAAGCATGCTCCAAAAACGGTCCATTATGAGACCCTCGCCAATGAGGTCTGGGGTGAGGATACATCTCTGGCTCGGAAGCGCCTGAAATATCTCATCTACCTGCTCAGGCGCAAGCTTGAAAAAGACCCTGCTAATCCGGCCTTGATTCTGAATAACGAGGCATACGGATATAAACTGCAAACTGCCCTGTTATAGATCACCGCAGGGTGTTGGAAAGTTTACGCCATTCCAATCCTGGCCATTATCGGTGATAAAAGGAAAACCAAAATGAAACCTTCTCAGCTTCGTTCAATACTAAAGGTACTGGCATATACTTTTTACACCGGCAGTATCCTCTTCTTGGTTCTGGGGGTCTCCTTATCAGCAATTATCCAGCCCGCCGTCGCGGCTGGGCCGCCGGCAGTCACCTTCGACGAAAAAGACCATGCAGTCTGTTATTTCTCCCCGACGACGATCACAGTCCATGGTACGGTGACCCTGCCGGAAGGTCAAAAGGCAGATTTGCAGCTTTCCGCTTTTATAGTCAATCCACCTGACTTGAGAACCCCACAGACCTACTCTTATGTCAGGGGAGTATCGGACGGTTACCGGTTCTCGGTAGATGGAACCTGGCCAGGTGTCCGACCGGGCGATCAGGTGGTCGAGATCCATTGGGGAGCGAATTTGCTCGACCCGGTCAGCACCAACTCGCTCCTGGATCAGGGTGCCGGCCTAGATTATTACTGGTATCCCTACACGGACTGCGGCTCTACTCCGCCTGTACCTACCTTCACGCCGACCCGGACTCCAACCCATGGTCCCAGCAAAACTCCGACCAATACGGCGACTCCTACGAATACCCGCACTCCGACTAATACCCCGGGGGTTCCTACCAATACACCCACCAGTACACCGACTGATACGCCAACCGTTACCCCGGAGGTTCCTACCAATACACCCACCAGTACACCGACTGATACGCCAACCGTTACCCCGGGTCTTCCCACCAATACACCGACCAATACAGCGACCAATACACCGACCAATACCCCTGGTGTTCCGACCAATACACCCACCAATACGCCAACCCTCACGCCAACCAATACGCACACCGTTACCCCTACACCGACCCTGACGCCCACGGGAACGCTGCCTACGCCCACAAACACGCCGACCAATACACCTACGAACACTCCAACCAATACAGCCACCAACACGCCCACGCCAACAACAACTTCCACGTCAAGCGTTCCGACTAACACGCCAACGCCAACAGCAACTTCCACGTCAAGCGTTCCTACCAATACATTTACTCCGACGCCGACAGCTACTTCTACGTCAACCAATCCAACCAACACGCCCACCCCGACCCCAACAGCCACATCTACATCCAGCGAACCGACGAACACGGCCACTCCGACTCCCACGACCACAGCGACGAATGCGTCCACCAATACCCCCACTCCCTCCCGCACCCCCACGCCGACCTCCGGCACCCAGGTAAGCGGCGAAACTCCATCCTCGACACCCACCCCTACGCATACCTCTGTGCCAACTCTGGCGGCACCGTCTGGTTCCACTCCTGTGGGCGTCATCCCAGTAACTGGCGCGGATCTCTCCGGCCCACCTGTCCCTGTCGAGCTGTTCCAGCGGTTGTTCATCAACCTCGGAATCGGCATGTTTGGTCTGGCTCTGGTGGTTCATGGGATCACCTTATGGCTGGGTAGGTCCAGGTAAGTCCAGGTAGTTCCATGCACTTTCCACGGTTGAACCAATGGCTGGCCGCCTTTGGAATGCTGATGATTTTCACGGGCTTTTCAGGAGTAGTGAACGATCTGTTGTATCCGGATGAAAGCCTGGATTACCAGTTTGACCGGTTAGAGCAGTCTACTTCGCAGGGCTTCGTGCCATACTTTTTGCCCGCCGAAACCCAGAGTGCGACAGAGGCTGCGCCAGACGGGACTGTCAGTCCAACACCGGATGAAGCAGCGGTTGCCTCGGGTGACCCGGCGTCAGGTACCACTCAGGGGCTGCCAATCCCCACACCGGCGCCGACCCATGTACCGGGCGTGGTTTATCTTCCGGATCGCCTGGTCATTCCGGCGATCAATCTGGATGCGCCGGTCAAACCTTCCTTGTTGAAAGTGGTGAAGATCGGAGAGTCATTTTTCGAACAGTGGAATGCGCCCGATGAACTTGCGGCTGGATGGAATTCGGATTCGGCCAGCCTGGGAGTACCTGGCAATACGGTCCTGATCGGACATCACAACATCCATGGAAAAGTATTTGCCCACCTATCCAATCTCAAAGCCGGCGATTTTGTGATGCTCTATTCAGGTCCTCAGGTGTTCGTTTACGTCGTCTCCAATGTGATGATCCTGCCGGAAAAGTATCAAGAGCTGGAAATTCGCCTTCAGAATGCCCGCTGGCTGGAGCATACCGACGATGAGCGGGTCACGTTGGTATCCTGCTGGCCGCCGGACAACAACACAAACCGGGTGGTAGTCGTAGCCCGTCCATTCCGGTAAGGTTCCCCTGGATTCCAAAAATACACCCCGAAGATCGTTCTTCGGGGTGTATCGGTTGGATACCGACTCTCCCTACCGGGCGAAGGCATTGATAGGTGTGCTGACTTTGAAGACCCGTGGACCGGCCACAGCAGCCTGGCGAGGTGAGAAGGCCTTCGCGGTGACGAAAATTCTTCCCCATGAGAGGTTACCCCTGACTGCCAGGCAGGTCTGGAAAACGAGCGGATCGCCGTGCGAATAAATTCGGTTAAACAGCTCTGTGGAGGTGATTTGCTTGTCCGGGTGGTCCAGTTCGATGAAATTTGAGAATGGGCTTTCCGGAGAAAGAGCCTGGAACCGCTGGATCCTGTCAATCTGGTAGAACTTTACCACACCATCACCGTAGACCAGGGCCACCAGATCACCTGCCGCGAACTTGTAGAAGTTCGCGCCCGCCAGGTTATTGTGGGCGAGGATCCCGATCGTGCCATACTGGGACGCCATCCCAAATTGGGTGAGGGTGTCAGGCGCAGTTGAGACGAAGGATGGGCTTTTTGCGGGCTGCTGGATGACCGGTAGGGCCATAATATCCGGTGCGTAGATCCCGACGAGCTGACCGGATTTGCCATTGCGGATCTGGCTGATAAATTCGGTCATCCCGGTGGATTGGGAGATTTTGACGGTCTGATCAAAGTTCATCGAGGATGGTGTATCCGTGATAGGTGAGGGGGGCAGGGTAAAAGCCACGGTGACAAAAGCCAGACATAGGGATAAGGCCAGTAATGTGAGTAGTCGCATTATTCTCTTCGGGTTCATAGCGGAGCGATGCAGGTCGTGAAAGTTTGTTTGGTTATAAAATGGTTTGCTTGGATACCAATTCTGGTTGTATTGTATTATTTGCCAATGCGATTCCACAAGGAACAAATGTTATAAACCGGGCTACCTTTCAAATCTGTAATCGGTGCCGGGATTGCATGGTATAATTTGCGAAACTGGAAACTTCCCATCCTGAATGGTTTGAAAGAGGAGATTAACGTATGTCAGGACATTCCCACTGGGCAACGATCCGGCGCAAGAAGGGCGCCGCGGATGCCAAAAGAGGCCAGGTCTTTACCCGCCTGGCACGCGAAATTGTGATGGCAGCGCGCGAGGGCGGCGGGGACCCGGATTCCAATGTGCGCTTGCAAATGGCCATTGAACGTGCTCGCGCTCAAAATATGCCTAAGGACAATATCGACCGGGCGATTAAACGCGGCACCGGTGAATCGAAAGATGGCAGCGTTTTAGAGCAGATTTTTTATGAAGGGTACGTGGGTCATGGAGTTGCCTGCATGATCGAATGTGTCACCGACAACCGCAACCGCGCCGTTTCTGAAATTCGTCATCTCCTCAGCCGGGGTGGGGGAAATATGGCTGAGGCTGGATCCGTGGGCTGGCAGTTTACCCGCACGGCCTATATTGCCTTTCCAGCCGAGGGCCAGGACCAGGATAAAATCTTTGAGATCGCGGTTGAAGCCGGGGCGAATGATGTCGTTTTTGACGGTGACGAGATCGAAATCTTTGGGCCGGTAGAGTCTTTCAAAGCTATCGGTGACGCGCTGCGGGCTGCAGGTGTCCATCCGGATGAGGCTGGCCTGCGTATGATCCCCAACCAGGAAATTGAGTTGCCTACAGATCAAATTATCTCGGTGATGAAAACCGTCGAGGCACTGGAAGAGCTGGACGATGTCCAGAATGTATATACCAACCTGCGCATCACCGACGAGGCGTTGGCCGAGATGGAGGCAGAGTAGGTCTGGCTGGATGATCGTTTTAGGCATTGACCCTGGGACAGCGACCACCGGATACGGCCTGGTCAGTGAAGCAGCGGATGGAAGCCTGGTTTCAGTGGGTTATGGGGTCATCACCACGCCGCCAGGCCTCGCGATGCCGGAACGACTTTTAAAACTGAATCAGAGCCTGAAAGAAATTGTCCTTCTCCACCACCCGGTTTCATGTGCGGTGGAGAAGCTGTTTTTCTCCAAAAATGTGACCACAGCCATCGCAGTCGGCCAGGCGCGCGGGGTAATCCTGATGACCCTGGCTGAAGCGGGGCTGGAGGTTGCCGAGTACACCCCGATGGAGGTCAAGCAGGCGATTGCCGGGTTTGGAGGTGCGGATAAGCAGCAGGTTCAGCAAATGGTGCGCGCGCTGCTCGACCTGCCTGAGGTTCCCCGTCCGGATGACGCGGCGGATGCGCTTGCCATTGCTATCTGTCACCTGCACAGCTCTCGTTACCAGTTGCGCGCCGTCGAAGCAGCCTGAGGGAGGAAGAATGGGGGCATCCGTTCAATCAGGCGGCCGCATCACCAGCCTATCCAATTCAAAAATCAAGTGGATTCGCAAGCTCAAAGAACGCCGTCATCGTGATGAGGCCGGCCTCTACTGGATCGAAGGCCTGCGCATTGTGGCTGAGGCTGTCCAGCTTGACGCCGACCTGGATACGCTGATTGTCGCGCCAGAGCTGGTGACCAGCCAATTTGGCCGGGAGCTCATTGATAAAATGGCGGCAAGGGGAGTTCCGCTGCTCGAGGTGAGCAGCGACGTTTTCAAATCCTTTTCACTGAAAGAGGGACCCCAGGGGATCGCTGCCCTGGTTCGCCAGCATGTCGAGCCTCTGGAGGGCTTAAGTGTCAATTGTGACTGGGTTGCCCTGGACTCAATCGCCGATCCCGGCAACCTGGGGACTATTTTGCGGACGAACGACGCCGTTGGCGGCGCGGGGTTGATCCTGCTCGACCATTCGACAGACCCCTTCGATCCCACCTGCGTCCGCGCCAGCATGGGCGCTCTTTTTTCGCAACGGCTGGTGCGGGCAAGTCTTGCGCAATTTTCGGAATGGAAACGCGCCAACCACGTTCACTTGGTCGGAACCTCTGGCGGCGCGGCGCGGGACTATACCGAAGTGGAGTACCCGCAGTCCCTGGTGCTGTTGATGGGCAATGAACGCCAGGGGCTGAGCGAAGAGGCTATTCGCTTTTGTGACCAGATGGTCGCCATCCCCATGCGCGGCCGCAGCGATTCGCTCAACCTGGCGATCGCCACGGCGATCATACTCTACCAGATTTTCAACCAGCACCGGGGCCGGGCATGGAAAGGATAAGATATGATAGCTACCTTGAGTGGCGAAGTGTTGGAGGTAGGAGTAGATCATCTGGTGGTGACGTTGGGAGGACTGGGATTGCGGGTCTTCGTCCCGGCACCGCTGATCGCTCAGGTGCGGGTCGGCGAGTATATTACCCTGCACACCCATCTGGTCGTCCGCGAGGACCTGCTTGCTTTGTACGGCTTTGAAACGCGTGAGACCCGCGAATTCTTTACTTTGCTCCTCGGGGTGAATGGAGTTGGCCCACGCATCGCTCTGGCGATCCTTTCAGTCCTTTCCACGGACGCCATCCGCCGCGCCGTAGTCAACGAGCAGGCGGATATTTTTAGCAGGGTGCCTGGCGTGGGTAAGAAGACCGCCCAGAAGATCCTGCTCCACCTGCAGGGAAAGGTCAGTGGCGAGGAACAGTTTGCTGCTATGTCGCCCCTCACCGATATTGAGACCGAGGTGATTGGGGCGTTGACCGCGCTCGGCTACAGTGTCATCGAAGCCCAGACTGCTCTTCAGGCCATCCCCAAAGATGCACCCATGGACGTTGAAGCCCGGCTACGCCTGGCGCTCCAATATTTTTCTTCCTGAGAAAATACCAACTGGACAAGCAGACGGCTTTCAGGTATGATTTTGACAGGTCAATGCACAATCGGCCCGCATCATCACTCAAGGATATCTTCAGGAAGGGAAATTAATCGTTATGCCTGCTTTTACCCGAGAATTGGGTATTGACCTGGGTTCATTCAATACGACTGTCGCCGAAGGCAATCAGGTGATCGTTCAGGAACCGACTGTGGTTGCGGTTGTAGTAGAAGAGCAAAAAATGGTCGAGTGGGGGCGGGCAGCGCGAGACATGTATGGCAGGGTTCCTGACACCATTGAGGTAGTTCGTCCGCTCTCTCATGGCGTGATCGCGGATTATGAAATCACCGAGAACCTGCTGAAGCACCTGATCAAAGACAAATTGAGCGGTCCTTTTGGAATTTTTCGCCCGCGGGTAATGATCTCCGTTCCCTACGGGATCACCAGCGTGGAGAGCCGCGCCGTTCACGAAGCCGGGCTTGGCGCCGGAAGCCGCGAGGTATATCTCATCTGGAGTCCCCTGGCCGCGGCGATCGGCATCGATCTGCCCATCGGCACCCCCTCGGGCAATATGATCATCTGTCTGGGAGGGGGCACCTTTCAGGTCGCAGTTCTGGCCATGAATGGGATCGTCTCCGCCGAGACTACACGAACGGGTGGGCTGCGCCAGGATGAGGCTATCGTAGCTTATATCCGCAAGAAATATGGACTGGTTATCGGCCAGCCAACCGCCGAACAGCTCAAGATCCGCATCGGCGCGGCGCTACCACAGGATGAGCAGCAATCCATGGAGATACAGGGGCAGGACCAGGTAACCGGCTTACCCAAACCAGCCACCTTGACAACCGATGAGATCGTCGAAGCTCTCCAGGAGCCGCTGGCCGAGATTGTCTCCACGACGCGGCGCGTCCTGGAAAAAACCCCTCCCGAGCTGATTTCGGATATTATCGACCGCGGTGTAGCGTTGTGTGGGGGTGGGGCGCTCCTCCGCGGGATCGATAAATTTCTGACTAAATCGCTTGGCATTCCCGCGTACCTGGTGGATAACCCGGTCACCTGTACTGCCGAAGGGGCCGCGCGCGGGCTTGCCATGCGCGAAATTCTTCGCCGAAATCTACCCATGGTATAAAATATTACTGGTTGAGTGTGATTCGTACGATGCATGAGCTACCCAAAATAAAGGGGTTGCGATGACTGGGTGGTATGTGAATAAGGTTCCATCCCAATTCAGCAAAGTTCAGGGCCTGGGACGCCCAATCGACGTTTTTTTACCTCGCCAGGATTTTATGGTCCGCATTGGGCCGTTTCTGCTGGCCATCCTCACCATTCTGGCCGCGATTGCCGTTCTGGCCTGGGGGGCGTTTCAAACCTACCAGCGCTATTTCCGCAATGGCCCGGCGGTCATCTGGCGCAGTTTAACCCTGCCTCTGATCCTGGCGGCCGTTTTGATCCTCATTGGTATCGCGGTGGCCTGGATTGCCCTGACCCGTCTCAACCGGGCTGTGGTTCTGTATGAAAGGGGAGTGGCGATCTCTACCCTGCTAAAGATGCGCTCCTGGCACTGGGAGGATATTTCTTCCATACAGGCAGCAATCACCAGGATGGTCTTTCTCCACCGGGCGAGCGCTCCCAGCTACGTCTACACATTGACTCGCCGCAATGGGAATAAAGTTACCCTGGATGATACTCTCGATCGGATAGAGGTTTTAGGCAGTTCGATCCGGGAAAAGGCCACCCCTTATATCCTGGCGCGCTACTCCCAGGCTCTGGAAAATGGCCAGATCCTTCATTTTGGACCAGTGCAGGTCAGCCTGCACGAAGGGGTTCGGATCGGAACGCACGTCTATGACTGGAGCCAACTCGACGAGCTGGCAGTTCTGGACGGCCAGGTGAGGGTCCGCCTGGCTCCGGATGGCAAACTCACAACCTCTCAACCCCCGGTGATGGTCTACCAGGTTCCCAATCTGGACGTACTTTTGTCCCTCGCCAACAAGCGTTAATCCAGGTAATAGGTCATCCGCTGCAGGTGGATGACCGGATCGATATACTGGACCTTTACACTGTTCGGGACGTGTAAATTGATTGGAGCGTAATTGAGGATCGATTTTATTCCCGCCTTGACGAGCTGATCGACCACTTCTTGCGCCGCGGAAGCTGGCGTGGTGATCATGGCGACCTGAATCCCTGATTCTTTTATCTTTGGGCTGAGCTCGGACATATCCAAGATTGTGTACTCGTCGATCTTTTTACCAATTTTCTGCGGGTCGTTATCAAATACCATAGCTACGTGAAAGCCCCAGTTGGCGAACCCGTTGTAGCCGGCGATCGCGTGTCCCAGGTCACCGGCGCCGACCAACACCATCTCCCACGTGCGGTCAACTTTCAAGATTGCCTGGAGTTGTCTCACCAAAAAGGAGATCGAATATCCTGTACCCTGTTTTCCAAACTCACCAAACTGGGATAGGTCTTTGCGGATTTGGGCAGCGGAGATGCCCAGACGTTCGCCCAATTCCTGTGAAGAGGTGGTTTGAGCCCCTGCTTCGCTCATTTGCCGCAGGGCGCGGAGATAGCGGGGTAATCGGCCGACAATGACATCAGGGATTGGTTTATCAGTCATCTACTCCATCCAGTGTATGAGATCAGTACAATCATAGCAGAAAAAGGGTCATTTAGTCAAATTTATCACAAATACTACTGAATGGCCATGCTGACTGTGAAATATTTCTCCACTGAAATGTGGATCACTGCCAGCGGAAATGGCAGGTAATGTCCGGCAGGGTAATCCCGGTCGGGGTTTTCTGGATTTGCCATCAGGGAACGCGATTCCAGGAATGAGGTAAACTCACCGGACCCGTTGGTCCAGACCTCGACGGTTGGACCTTGAGAGATCCCCCAACGCCAGCCGCCATCGGTGGGTTCGAACGCATAGCTTCCAAACCGGTCCTGTATGCCACCCTGTAACGAATTCACCAAAAGCGGCAGGGTGGTTTGAACCGGAGATTGCGTCTCAAAGCTGACGATCAGGTGGCTGCCTTCGAGGTGGATGAGTTTGGTCAGGTGCGGCTCGGCCCGTGAAAAAACCATTTCTCCGGAATGAATTTCAACCCTGAAAGATCCTGTAGACGTGGTTTGGTCCCAGAAAGCTCCAGGGATCACCTGCGGATCGGAGAAGAAGCCTTTCCCTGGCTGCCATTCTGCCGGGTCACCCAGTCCCACATCTAATTGGGAGGAAGGCCCAATCATCTGAACCGGTTTGTTATGGATCAACCCGAAAGCATACTGGATCAAGGCTTTTTCAGGATCGATGATCAGGAATAAATTCTGATTTGCCAGCATGCAGCCGGGTTTTCCGAATACCCCGGCTTCGAACGTGCAGGTGGAGAGGTTCACAGGGTCGTTAGCCCAGCTTGCGGCGCGGACCAGTTCCCGAATCTCGGGGAGGTATTCCCGGTTTAATGCCATCCGTTTCGAGTCAGGATCAGGATCGGTCAGGCGCAGGTAAGTATCCCAGGCCAGATCGTGGATGGCGCTTTGTGGCATAGCCTCCAGCTCCTGTCGCAGGACCGCTACAGCCGGGTCCTGGGCGTCATTTTCTGCCGGGATCAGGCAGGCCCAATCCGGGCAAAGAGGGTGGGACCCGTTTGCGGCAGGGGGGAGAGTTTCCAATCCACTCTCATCGAGCATCTGGATCCAGGGATGACCGCCGAGATAGCCCATCGCCTGGGCCGCGGTGATCGAGTCGCCCCACAGACTTTCCGGGAGCGAGCCACCCAGCGCGAGCAGGTCAGATGGGTCGGGTGAAAGGGCGACCGCTATGGTCTGCCGCCGGGCCGCTATGGTCAGGCCGGTTTCTGGATGTTCCAGGTCAAATTCGGCGCCGTTGTTAGCGGGAAGCGGTACGAAGATATGGTTCCCCCTCCTTGCCAGGTGGCTGGAATCCTGGAGACGGGCAAATACGAAACGGTATTCCTCTGGCAGCGCGGATCGCAAGGCGCCATACAGGAAGGCGCTCGGCTTGATCCCGAATCGAGCTGCGCTATCCCGGCTGGAATACAGTCCACGCAGGAGATACGGATCTCCCCAGGCGGTGTCAGGCAGGAGCAGAAGGCCGCTTGCTGTCAGATCCTGGATCCATGGGATTACGCCCAGATAATCCAGCGCTTGCAGGCTGGCTGGTTTTTTTAAATCCAGCAATCCCACCGGAACGTTATTGGACGCGCTTGCGTCGATCAGCTCTTTGAGGCCATGGCGCTGGCCAAGCGGGCCGGTGTGCGCACCATCCCAACGGCGCAGAGTTTGAGCGGGGGTAGCGGCTGGCAAGGTGTTCCAGAACGCGAGCAGCACCGGCGCGGGCCGTGGTGGGGTGGTGTCGTTCCAGGCAGGTCCGATGTTTCCCGCCGGCAGCTTACTTCCCGGCGATGTTGAAAATACTACCACCTGGTAATGGCGCGGGTTTCCGGGGAACTGCTCCTTCCGCAAAGTTAAAACCAGATCGCCGATCAGGCTGTCACGGGAATACCTGGGGATCAGAGCCGGGATGGTGCTTCCATCCGGCCGGAAAACCAGTCCGGGACCACCAGCCGGCAGGATGATGGCGAAATCCCATTGGATTTGGTCTTTAACCGCCAGCAGTGGTTTTCCTCCTCCGCCTCCGGGCTGAGCATCAAAAAACAGATAGAGGTCGCAATCCGGCTCCGGCCGGCTGGCGAGAAAATCCACGCGGATCTGGATATCCGCTGCAAGCTCGCGCGTGTATAACGCGACCAGGGCGAGTTCAGCCGGAACCTCCTCCGGCGGATTCTGTAGAAGGCGCAGATCGGCGAGCTTCCAGTCCTGGAAGTGGAAAGGGATTCTATCTGGAACAGGCTGGTAAGGCTGGCAGGCGCTGACCAGCAGCCAACCGACCAGGATCGTCAGAGAAACCCTGGCAGCGGAAAATTTTGGGGAACGGGCGCATCTCATAAAAACATCCAAGCCAATCCGATTGTACGATGAAACGGCGAGCCTACCCAATATAAATTAGCTGACCCCCGAATGATCTTCGGGGGTCAGTTGCAAACTTTTCATTGACGACTAATTCCGCCTTCTGCCCATCAGCAGGAAGCCATAATACAGGAGTGTGGAAATCGCCTGGACCGCGGCGGCCACGTAGGTCAATGCGGCTGCGTCGAGGACAGCGTTCACGCCGCCCATTTCCTGCTGGTAGAGCACGCCCGAGGTCGACAGCCAGGCTTTGGCTTTCCGGCTGGCGTCGAACTCAACCGGCAGGGTGATCAGCGCGAACAGGGCGACTGCAGCGAACAGGATTACTCCAATCCAGCTCACCATATAACCGGTTTGCCCAGACAGGAAAAGGCCGACGAAGAAAATCACTGGACCCAGCCAGCTTCCCACCTGGACCGCTGGCACCATTGCGCTTCGCGCGCTCAGAAAGGCATAGCCTTCCTTGTGCTGCAGCGCGTGCCCTGCCTCGTGCGCGGCGACACCCGCCGCTGCCAGGCTGTTTCCACGGTACACATCCGGGCTCAGGCGCAGAACGCGCGATCTGGGATCGTAATTATCCGAGAGAAAACCACCTGTTTCCTCGACGTGGACGTCGTTCAAACCGGTATTGTTCAGCATACGCGCGGCGACTTCCGCGCCGGTCAGGCCGGTATAGCTGCGTACCCGGGAAAATTTTTGAAAGGCTGATTGGACTTTGATCTGCGCCCAAAAGCCTAGCAACAGTGCGGGCAGGCTGAAAAGAATATACAGTCCGTACCCAGGGAAAAAGAAAGGATACATTTTTTTAACTCCTATGCAATTCACCCATTGAGTGAATTGCTATGATTATAATATCTTCTCGATGTTCTAAAAGCGGTTCACAGGTCCGCGGACCGCCAGAATTTCTTGCAAATTTTGTTATGCTATCTGACATAGCGGGCAATTTGCTCCCTTGAGAGGAGGCCAGCGATTTGCCCTTCCTCCACAACCGGGGCCAGGCTGGCTTTTGCAAAATCCATCGCATCGATCGCCAGACCCAACGCCATATCTGCCTGCACCTGAACCAGTTTGTCCCAGGGGGTCATCACCTGTTCGATGGCGGTGGTATCCCACTCCATCCTGGGGATCACCGTGACCTCGTGGAGGGATATCATTCCTTTCGGCTGGCCGTTTTCGGCAATCAGAAAGAGGTGCTTCCCGCTGGGTAAAAATTTTTCCTCGACCAGTTTCGTGATCGAAAGCTTCCCCGGAACGCTCTCCAGGTCATGCGACATCACCTGGGATACCTTGAACGTATCCAGGACATGCTGCTGGTCGGTATGCTGGCGCGAAGCAAGTGCGGCGTTCTGGAGGAACCAGCCAATAAAGGCCAGCCATAGCCCGTTGACCAGGTTCCCGCCAAACAGCGTGAATATTCCGAAACCGATAAAACCAAAGGCTACGATCTGTCCACTGATCGAAGCGACCCGCGTGGCCTGTTGGAAATTTTTGGTGATTGCCCAAAGGATCGCGCGGAAAACCCTACCGCCGTCGAGTGGAAACCCGGGGAGCATGTTGAAACCGGCCAGAGCCAGATTTACTAATCCCAGCCATTTCGCCGAGATCCCCAAAAAGGGGATATCCGCGAAGATCAGGCTGATCAACCCAAAGAATACCGCAAGAAGAAGGCTGGCCAATGGACCGGCGATCGCGATCTTGAATTCGGTCCTGGCCGAACTTGGTTCTTCGGTGATGGTAGCCATCCCGCCAAAAATGAATAATACGATATTGCGGACAGGAATACCGGCGCGGATCGCAACTACTGCATGGCCCAATTCGTGGATCAATACAGACAAGAAGAACAACAGGCTGGTCGAAATGCCCAGCACCCAATTTAAGGTCGGATTAAGCAGCGTATCCTCGATGACGAAATATCCCATCGAGAGAGAGCCAGTCACTAAAAAGAAAACGATAAACCAGCTCCAATGCAGGCCAACTGGTACACCGCCAATCCGGCCCAAGCGTATATTTGCGTTCATTGTAAGAACCGTCTCCTGACCACCCCAACGATAAGGCTTGATTTCTCTTAAAGAAAAACAGAAGCAATTCGTTTAGTCAAGTGCCACCTGACTTTAATAGTCTTCTTTCGATTAAATCCTACACCACACAGGTATACAATTAATTTATTTTCTGTAAGATTTTTATAAATATAACAATCAGCGATACAAGCTTTGACCTCACTTGTATCGCCCGACGAGCATCGGTACGAGGGTCATTCTCTCACCCAGCTTGCCAGGTGAATTCGATCTATTTTTATCTATTATAGTGAATATTAATCCTTTCCGCAAATATTTGTACCCAGATAATCTGGGGTTAACGCCAATCAGCGCCATGAATTGCGGCGCTGATCGGCGGACGGTAATTGTACCCGGGTAATAGGCCAGGTTTCAGGCGTCCCTGGGGAGGCTCGAACTCCCGCTTTCGGCTCCGGAGGCCGACGCTCTATCCACTGAGCTACAGGGACGGGTTCCCGAAAGAGCAACCCTATTTTACCACGGAAATGGATAGCGCTATCCTCGGGGATCGGCGAAAACCAGCTCGACCCGCTGGATCTGCGCTCCCAACGGATCCAGCCCCAGGCTTTCAAGGACCTCTTCCGGCCGGCCGGTAGCCCCTTCTCGCGCTGAAAGCAGCATATGGATTCGAACCTTACCCGGCTGCTCGACGCAGTCATCCGCGGATAATGCCTCGATCAAGGGCCGTAAATCGTAGGATTTGCCTCTCCGCTCGCGGGGAAGACTGGTCGAATTGAGCAGATCCGTGACGCGGGCTATTACCTCGTCTCCCTTCGCCGGATCCAGGAGGGTTGCCAGGTAGCGGCTCGACCTGACCCGGGTTTGCAGCGGCGGGGATTTGAGATCTACCATTTCGATGGCGGTGATCTCCAGCCCAGGCGGGACGGCGCGGTTGAGGGCCTGCTGGATCTCTGCCGGCGAGTATTCATTCACCAGCCAGACGTCTATCACCTCGCCCAGGCTGGTAAAACCCAGCGGAAGGGCGCAGGCCTGCTGCATACGCGGCTGAGGATGGTAACCCTGGCTGAAGGTCATCGGCAGTCCGGCTCGCCGCAGGCTGCGCTCCCAGGCGCGGTGCAGGTCGAGATGGCCGATATAGCGGATCGCTTCCCCTTTTTTGTAGTAGATGCGGTAACGGTATGTGGAATCCGGGTTCTCCAATGATAAAGCTCCTTAGGCTTGTCAATTGGGGACTAACATTCGAGGCTTTCGCGCGCTCTGGTCCTTGGGTTTGACTTCCGGGCATTTCCAGGCTGGACCGGGGTTCTGCGTGCGTAGCGCTGCGAACTGTGGCAGAATTCCACAGGCATAGCACTGCTCACGGCAATCGTCCCGCAGTCTGCCTTCCAGGCTCCAGCGGTACTCTTCCTTCAGATGCGCCGGGCGTACGGCGGCGCTGATGTGCGCCCAGGGCAGGACCTCATCGAGATCCCGTTGGCGGTGGCTGTAGAAATCGGGGTCCAGGCTGGCGCTCTGGAACGCCTCGACCCAGAGTGGATAGCGGTACTGGTCTTGCCAGGCGTCGAATTTCGCCCCCAGCTTCCAGGCCGTGTAAATAACCTCCGCGAGTCTCCGGTCTCCGCGGGAAAGCCAGGATTCGAGGAATGTGTCCTCCGGTTCCGTCCAGGTCAGCTTGATGCCCGGGTTGCGCAGCTCTCGCTTGAGCAGATCTTGCTTGGCGCGGATCTGATCTGCTGTGTCGCAGGGGACCCACTGGAAGGGCGTATGCGGCTTGGGGACGAAGGTGCTCACCCCTGCATGGACTCTGGCCTTGCCGCCGATCCTGCGTCGGCCTTCCGCCAGGACTGCCTTGCACAGGCCCACGATGGCCTGGACGTCTTCGATCGTTTCGGATGGGTGGCCGATCATGAAATACAGCTTGATGCTCGTCCAGCCGTGATCGTAGATGGCGCGCGCGGTTTCCAGGAGCTGTTCGGTCGCGACTGGTTTATTGATGATGCGGCGCATGCGCTCGGTGGCTGCCTCGGGAGCCAGGGTAAAGCCTCCCGATGCGCGGGAGTCTTTCAGCCGGTCCATCAACTCAACGGAGAAGGATTCAATCCGCAAAGAGGGCAGGGTGATGTGGACGTGGCGGCTGGCAAAGCGGCGGCTTAGCTGATCGACCAGGTCGAGGATATGCGTGTAGTCAGAGGAAGATAGGGATAACAGGGCGATCTCCTCGAAGCCGGTATAGCTCAAAGCTTCTTCGAGAGCGGCGGTGATCTCCTCGATTGGCCTCTCCCGCACCGGCCGATTGATCATCCCGGCGTGGCAGAAGCGGCACCCGCGAGTGCAGCCGCGCATGATTTCGACGGCGACCCGGTTGTGAACCACGTCCACCGAAGGGACCAGAAAGCGGGTGGTAGGCTTGGGCAGCCTGGCCACGATCCGCTTGGTAATCCGGGTGGGAGCGCCTTCTCGGGCTTCGATTTTTTCCAACCGCCCGTCCTCCTGGTAGGAGACGCGGTACAGGGATGGAACGTACACCCCGGGGATTTTCGCCAGGGCCTGGAGCAGGTCCGCTCGCGTCTCACCCGCTGATTTCCAGGCCTGCTGCGCGCGGACGATATCCAGGATCGCTTCTTCTCCCTCCCCGATCACGAATGCATCGATAAACGCGTGCATCGGCTCAGGGTTAAATGTGGCATGGCCGCCGGCGATCACCAGCGGGTTTTTTCCCGTGCGCTCGGAGGCATACAGGGGAATCTGGCTGAGGTCGAGTGCGTTGAGCACGTTGGTATACAAGGTCTCGTAGGGCAGGGAAAACCCGAGGATATCGAACGCCGCCAGGGGGTGTCTGGTCTCCAGGCTGTACAGTGGGATCCCGGCGCTGCGCATAGCTACTTCCATGTCCAGCCAGGGGCTATAGGCGCGCTCCGCCAGGACGTCGGGGCGCTGGTTAAGCAGGTCGTACAGAATCGCCAACCCCAGGTTTGGCAGGCCGATATCGTAGATGTCGGGAAAGATCAGCGCCACCCTGGTTTGAATTTGTTCCCAATCTTTGACAACCTGGTTGTATTCACCGCCGACGTAGCGGCCCGGTTTCTGGACACTGAGTAAAATCCGCTCGAGGCGGTTTTGAATTTCCTGGGGGGTTAGCAACGAAGTCTCCTGTTTCCTGCGTATCTTTACAGCATTTCGATCGTATCATTCACCAGCGGCTCGTCCGGCCAATTTTTCTCGAAGTACTTTACCACCTCTTGGAGGGATCGGCGAATGTGGACTGCGTCATTGCTGACCAGCGCGCAGGCAATGACCGCCTCCTGCCAGGCATCCTGCCGGTCGATCTCGGCAGTGGAGATGTTAAATTCGCGGTGAAGCCGGGCCAGGATGGGTTTGATCCGGCTGCGTTTTTCTTTCAAGGAGGTGCAGCCGGGGAGATGCAGGTGAAGAGTCAGGAGGCCTACGGGCATTGTCCAAAGTGAAGCAGAATGAAAAGTCACCTTACTGTACCCGATGCGCCCGAAACCGTCAATCAACAATGGTCAGATCAATCGGATGACAAATATCCATTTTTACCTGCTGGTGGATCGCCCTTGCACAAAGTCCCCCTGCCGGGTACAATCTTCTGCAACTACCTGTATGGACCTGGTACGATTATAATGATTGAAGTAATTGAAGTAACTGCGTATCAAGAAGCGCTGGATTATCTCTACAAGTTTGTCGATTACAGCCAGACCCGCGCGTTTCGTTTTTCACCAGAAAAATTTAACCTGGAGCGGATGCGCGTTTTCTTAGCGTTGCTGGGAGATCCCCATCTGGCTTACCCGGTCATCCACGTCGCCGGGACGAAGGGGAAAGGATCTGTCTCGGCCCTGCTGGCGAGCGTGCTGCGTGAAGCCGGTTACCGGGTGGGCTTATATACATCTCCTCACCTGCATGATTTCACCGAGCGGATTCAGGTCGATGGATTGAGTATTCCGCGTCTCGATTTTGCACACCTGGTCAATCTGATCAAACCCTTTGTGGACCGGGTGCCTGACCTGACCACCTTCGAGCTGACGACGGCTCTCGGATTTCTCTACTTCCAACGCCGGGCGGTCGATGTCGCCGTGATTGAGGTGGGCCTCGGAGGCCGGCTGGATGCCACCAATGTTGTTCAGCCGCTCCTTTCGGTGATTACATCGTTATCCATGGATCATATGAGCATCCTTGGAGATACCCTGGTGAAGATCGCCGCGGAAAAGGCAGGCATTATCAAGCCAGGCCGCCCCGTCGTTTCCTCGCCTCAAAAAAGTGAGGCGCAGGCAGTCGTGGAAGAAGTGGCTGCCCAAAATCAGTCCAGGCTGACGCAGGTCGGCAAAGATTTTTTTTACGCCCCCCGCGAGCACTCCCTGAATGGGCAATCCCTCTTTGTCTGGCCCGCAGATCAGCAAGCCCTGGTCGACAGGTTTGTCGAAGCGGACGGACTCTCGGCCTGGCAGCCGCTGCGGCTGACCATCCCCCTGCTGGGATATCACCAGGCGGTCAACGCTGCCACAGCCTTTGCGGCGATCGACACCGCCAGCAGGGAAGGGTTCGAGATCCCTCCAGACGCGATCCAACGCGGATTTGCGAACGTCGTCTGGCCGGGTCGCTTCGAGGTGCTGCAGAAAGATCCACTGGTGATCGTTGATTCGGCTCACAACCCGGATTCCGCCTTGAAGCTTCGCCTGGCGTTGGATGATTACCTGGGGGGAGAGCCGGCCATTCTGGTTTTTGGCGCTTCCGAAGATAAGGATATCTCCGGGATGTTCGCCGAGCTGCTTCCCCGGGTCGACCGGGTGATCGCAACCCGCTCCATCCATCCCAGGGCGATGGATCCAGAAGAAATCGTTAAAATCTCCCATCATTATGGGTGTAAGGCAGAGGCGGTTGTTCCACTCGGAAAAGCATTGATGGAAGCTGTAGAGCTTGCGGGAACTCAGGCAGCAGTAATTGCTGCGGGTAGTTTGTTCGTCGCCGCCGCGGTCCGCGAAACCTGGCAAATGAACCATCCTGAGGTCCGCTTGTTGGAGAGGGAGAAGAGCCTATGAAAGGTGAAGATTGGAACCCGCGTGGGGTAGAAGACGAAGAGTTTTCTGCGGCGCTGCACCAGCGTACCGAAGAGCTGTACCGGATCCCAAATGCGGAAACCGATGACGAAGGCCTGATTACCTGCGCAGTTTTAACCATGCGCGATCTGGTTGTCTTTCCCCGCATGGTATCGCCGATATTTATCACCCCTGGCCCTACCCTGCTCGCGATTCAGGAAGCCCAGGATGCCGGCACGACGGTGATCGCTCTGACCCAGCGGGATCCAGACATCGATGATCCCCAACCAGATGATTATCTCCCGGTGGGTGTGGAAATGGCGGTCGGTCGTTTGCTGAGCATGCCGGATGGCAACAGCTCCGCCCTGGTCCAGGGCCGACGCCGGGTCGAAGTGGTCGATTTTATCCAGCGCGAACCCTTCTATATTATCCGCGCTCGCCCGATCGAGGAATCCCCGGATGTGGACCGCCAGACGGATGCCCTGATGCGGACCGCGCGCGATCTCTTCGAGCGCTGTGTCCAGTTGGATCGCAGTCTTCCGGACGAAGCTCACCTGTTTTCCATCAATATCAGCGAGCCGGGGTGGCTGGCGGATATGATCGCCACGGCGATCTCGCTGCCCTTCAAAGAGCGCCAGGCTTTGCTGCTTACCGCCGATCCTCAGGACCGGCTCAAGCGGGTGAACTGGCTTCTTGCCCAGGAGCTGGACGTACTCCAGCTCGAAGATGAGATCCAGACCCGTGTCCAAAGCGAGGTAGATCGCAGCCAGCGGGAATTCTATCTGCGCGAGCAGATGAAGGCCATCCAGACCGAGCTGGGGGAGGGCGATATCTGGGGCCGGGAGATCACCGAACTGCGCGCCAAAGTGGAACAGACCGCTCTGCCGGTCGAGGCGCGCTCAGCGGCGATGAAAGAAATCGAGCGCCTGGCCCAGATGCCTCCGCTGGCTCCAGAGGTCGGCATCATCCGTACCTACCTGGACTGGATCCTCGAGCTCCCCTGGGAGCTCTCCACGCCGGATAACCTTGACGTCCGCCACGCGGCCTGCATCCTCGATCAGTACCATTATGGCCTGGGTCGCGCAAAGGACCGCATCCTGGAATATATCGCAGTGCGCAGTCTCAATCCCAAGAAGTCGCGCCAGCCGATCCTCTGTTTTGTCGGCCCGCCGGGAACGGGCAAGACCTCCCTCGGTCGCTCGATCGCCGAAGCGCTGGGGCGCAAGTTCGTGCGCCTCTCCCTGGGAGGAGTGCGCGATGAAGCTGAGATTCGCGGGCATCGCCGGACCTATATCGGCGCCATGCCGGGGCGCATCCTGCAGACCATGAAACGGGCGGGTACCGTGAATCCACTGTTCATGCTCGATGAGATCGATAAGCTGGGCGTCGATTTTCGCGGCGATCCCGCGGCTGCCTTGCTCGAGGTGCTGGACCCCGAACAAAACTTTGCTTTTTCGGACCATTACCTGGAGCTGGCCTACGATTTATCCAGGGTAATGTTCATCACCACGGCCAATGCCCTGGGGACGATTCCCGCCGCTCTTCTCGATCGCATGGAGGTAATTGAGTTCCCCGGGTATATCGAGGAAGAAAAAGTTGAGATCGCTCATCGCTTTCTCATCCCACGCCAGATCGAAGAAAGTGGTTTGGCTGACGCAGAAATTCAGATCATGGATTCCGCTTTGAAGCGCCTGATCCGGGAATATACCTATGAAGCAGGGGTGCGCAACCTGGAGCGAGAGATTGGCCGGATGTGCCGCAAGGTCGCCCGCATGAAATCCGAAAAGCGTCGCTATCCCACCCGCCTGGGGCCGAACCTGATCGAAAAATACCTGGGCCCGCCCCAATTCTTCGACACTGAAGCAGAGCGGCAGGATGAAGTGGGCGTCGCGACCGCGGTCGCCTGGACGGAAAACGGCGGCGAGATCATGCCCATCGAAGTGCTCATCCTCGAGGGGAAAGGTAACCTGCAAATCACCGGACAGATCGGCGATGTCATGCAGGAATCGGCCCAGGCCGCGCTTTCCTACCTGAAATCGCGGGCAGACCAGTTGGGTATCCAGAGTGAAAGCTTTGAACGATTGGACGTTCACATTCACGTTCCTGAGGGAGCCATCCCCAAAGACGGGCCAAGCGCCGGCATCACCATGGCCACCGCACTGATCTCCGCCTTCACCGACCGAAAGGTGTATAAAGATGTGGGCATGACCGGTGAAATTACCCTCCGCGGGCGCGTGCTGCCCATCGGTGGGGTGCGTGAAAAGGTTCTTTCCGCCCACCGCGCGGGTTTAAAGCGGGTCATCCTGCCTGAGCGCAACTTGAAGGATCTGGTCGATGTCCCCAAGAAAGTCCGCACCGATCTGAAGATCATCCCGGTCAACCATATGGACCAGGTCATTGAGGTGGCGCTCTATCCTGCACCGTTTGTCGAGGAAAAACGTCACCTGCGCCAGCGAAAATCCGCAGATAAAAAGGTCGAGAAAGAGAAAGAAGAGAAGGAGAAAGAAAAAGTGAGCCCGAACTAACTCGCAGCAGGGCATCACAGGAGGGAGGCGCGGTCCACGACCGCGCCTCCCTCCTGTGATTTGAAGCGGGAAATTTCGCGTGGACTATGTCTGGTTGGCCGGGACCGCACTGGTGGAAGTATGAGTCTTCTCCGTTTGCAGGGCGCGGATGCCGTTGCGCACCTGGATCAGGTCACGTTCCATTTCCATTTCAAGGTGGGTCAGCGTTTCGAGCACATATTCATCGGCTTCGCGTTTGGTTTGCTCGCTTTCCGCCCGCGACTGGGCGATGATCTGTTCAGATCTTACCTGGGCTGCCTGAACAATCCCATCGCGATCGACCAATTGCTCGCTCTTTTCGCGGGCCAACGCCAGGGTGCGATTTGCCTCTTCCTGCGCCTGGGCCAGAATCCGGTCCCGCTGTACCAGAAGCTGTTGGGCTTTTTTCACTTCTTCCGGAATGGATACCCGCATCTGGTCGATCAGGTCCAACATGCGGTCTTCATCGACAATCACGCTGTGCGTCAATGGAATCGGCCGGCTTTCATTGAACAACTCTTCCAGGCGATCGATCAGATGTTGAATATCCATTGCATCCTCCGTACCTTGATGGCTTCCAGATTGTTGCAATATCTAAGCCAGAGTTTAGACTGAAAGTCCATTTTCGTCAAATTAATCGCGCAAAGAGGTCATCGGAACCACCGTCTGTTCAGTCCCTAGCTCGCGAAATCGGGCTTTCAGCATCGATGCCACGTGCGGCGGCACCATGCTGGAGACATCACCTCCCAGAGAAGCGATTTCCCGGACAGTGGTTGAGGACAAAAAGGTGTGCTCTTCACTGGTAATCAGCGCCATCACTTCGATATCCGGGGTCAGGCGGTGGTTTGCCAGGGCCATGCGGAACTCGTGTTCGAAATCCGAAAAAACCCTCAACCCGCGGACAATGACCTGGGCGCTGATCGAACGGCAGAAGTAAACGGTTAATCCATCATACCCCATCACCCGTATTTTCTCATCATTTTCAAAAGTCGTTTTGACCATTGCCAGGCGGTCTGCGGGGGAAAATAACAGGTTTTTAAGCGGCCGGTCGTAGACGGCCACGATGACCTCATCGAATACTCGGGCAGCCCGCCGGGCGATATCGACGTGGCCATAATGGATTGGATCGAAGGTACCAGGGAACACTGCGCGCACCATGCTGTTAACTGATGTCTCCTTTTCCTTCACCCCAGAAACGGCGAAGAGTTTGTTCTAATGAGCCATGCTCCGGTCTGGTCATCGTGGGATCCAGTTGATAAAACTCCTGGGCCAGGTTGCGGGCTTTTTCAATCAGGCGCACGTTGGTGAGGTTAGCGAGGCGCAGCTCAGAATATCCCGACTGGCGAGTTCCCAGGAACTCACCTGGGCCACGTTGCTCCAGATCTTTTTCCGCGAGCACAAACCCGTCGTTCGTCATGACCATTGCCTGCAAGCGTTCATTCTCTCCGGCATTTTCCGATTCGGGGATGAGCAGGCAGTATGATTTCGCATCGCCGCGCCCGACCCGGCCGCGGAACTGGTGAAGCTGGGCCAAACCAAACCGGTTCGCGCCCTCGATGAGCATCACCGTCGCGTTAGGGATGTCAACCCCCACCTCTACCACCGAGGTGGATACCAGGATGGAATACTCCCCATCCCGAAAGTGGGCCATCACCTCGTCTTTTTCCTCTGGCCTCATCCTTCCGTGGAGCAGTCCCAGTTTGAGGTGGGGGAAGATCTCCTTCTGCAGGATCTCGTATTCCTCTACCGCGGCCTTCACCTCGTCGCGTTCGCCCTGTTCTACCAGAGGATAGATGATAAACGCCTGGTAGCCCTGGTTCACCTGCGAACGGATCAGGCTATAGGCCCGCTCCCGCTCCACAGGCAGCACGACGTGGGTCTCAATTTCTTGCCGACCGGCGGGCATTTCATCCATCACCGTAAGGTCCAGGTCGCCATACACCGTCAGCGCCAGCGATCGCGGTATCGGGGTAGCAGTCATCACCAGCAGGTGCGGATTCGTTCCCTTTGACCGCAAGATCGCCCGTTGTTCAACCCCAAAACGGTGTTGCTCGTCCACTATGATAAACTGCAAATCCTGAAATACAATCGGCGCTTCGATCAACGAATGAGTGCCGATCACCAGCTTGATCCGCCCCTCGCTGAGCCCCTCGCGGATCTCGCGTTTTTCGGTTTCTGGTGTGTCTCCGATCAACAGGCGAACCTCTTCCGGTTGGAGGACCGCACCTTCGGAATTCTCTCCACCCGGGCAGAGCAGGCGGGTCAGGGTGTGGAAATGCTGCTCCGCCAGGATGCTGGTTGGCGCCATGACCGCGGCCTGCGCCCCATGCTGGACCACCATCCCGATCCCGATCGCCCCGACGACCGTCTTTCCTGAGCCAACGTCGCCCTGCAGCAGGCGGTTCATGGGTCTGCCTGAGGCCAGATCGGCCCGGATTTCGGCGATCGCCCTGTGCTGAGCTTCGGTGAGCAGGTATGGAAGCCGGCTGGTCTGCCCGCCCAGCCAGTCATCGGAGGTTTCAAAGATCCGCCCGCTGACCTGCTGCCAGGCCTGTTTCTGGCGGATCACACCTAATTGCAGCAAGAAAATCTCGTCGAAAGCCAGCCGTTCGCGCGCCTCCTGGAGTTGCCTGGCGTTGTTCGGAAAGTGAATTTCCAGCAGCGCTGCCGATAGGTCGACTAGCTGCGCCGATTGGCGGATCGAGTTGGGTAAATAATCTGGGATGCGCGGCGCCCAGTAATTCACGGTATGGTTCATCAGGGTGCGCAGCCAGCGCTGGGTGATACGCCCGCTGAGCGGGTAGATGGGAACGATCCGGTTGGTATTGATCAGCTCGCGGTCGAGCGGTTCCCAGTCTGGGTTGTTGATCATCAATCGGCCCAGGTACTGGCCCACTTTGCCAGAAAGGGAGACCGGCAGCCCGATTGACATTCTGGTTGCGATCCAGGGCTGGTTGAACCAGGTAGCTCTTAAAAAACCGGTCCCATCGCCGATGATCACTTCGGTGATCTGGATATGCCCGCCGCGGAACGGCCTCTGGTTGACGCTCTGCACGGTTCCGATCACGGTGACGTCCTCACCGTACCACAGCCGGTCGATCGTCTTGAGCTGGCTGTAGTCATCGTACCGGCGGGGGAAATAATAGAGCATATCTCCCAGGGTCTTCAATCCCAGGCGGCTGAGTGTCTCGGCATGCTTTGGACCGATCCCGGGCAGAACGGTCAGGGGAGCGCTCAAGCCTAATTTGGCAGCGGCGGTGGGGTCACCGCCAGTATCGATGGCCCTGCGTAAGGATCGCGGTGGCGTGGGACCCTGCATCAGCGCCTGGGTCCGCTCCTGAGATGCAGCCTGACCCTGGGATGGGGGTTGGATAGGATGGTTCGGCTTCCCCTGTCTGGTTTCCCCAGGTTTGTATGGGTTGTGCTCGTGGAGTGGCTGCCTGTGTGGGCGGGGCAGGTCTGCAACATGACCCTCCTGATGGTTTTCCTGGATCTGCCGCCATAGATTCTTCAGTGACTCGGAGCGAGCCTTGGGTTCGAGGCCGGGATATTCATCCAGGCAGTGAATCACCGCTCTGACGATTTCCTCAGCGAGGTGGTCTATCCTGGCTTCGGTTTCCCAGGCCGGGAGGATTTTATTTAAGCCGCCAACCACTGCGCGATTGTCGAATCCTCTCTCGGTTTCCAGACGAAAAAATTTGTGAAGTTTCTCAAGAGATGGCTGCATGCGCTAATTGTACCATTTCCATTATTCTCTTGAATCCGGGATCTCGATCGCGAAAACACCCATGCTGCGTGGGCCAAACAAGGTAGCCAGGGGCAGGCTGATTGTTACCTCTGTGAAAGGCGTTTTCGGGAAATTTGTCGCGGCGTGTTCTTTCAGGGTCTTCGCTTCGTGGGTCATCGGCGGAATGCTTTGAATCACCGCGATCTGATACAGGTCGCTGAACTCGTCCAGAAATTCCTGGAGGAAATCCAGCAACTGGCGCGAGTTGCGTACCTTTTCGAGTGGGGTGAGGTGCCCATCCTCGAGAGAGAAGAGGGGGAGCAGTCCTAGCATTTCTCCAACCAGAGCCTGCGCCTGGCCTAAAAAACCAGCCTGGTGCAGATAGGTCAGGCTGGGGATGCAGAAAATGGAATAAATATGCGGGATCAATCCCCGCAACAGCCGCTCGATTTCTGTGGAGGGTGAATCGTTGGCGGCGGCTTCAGCGGCCGCCTGGACCAGGAAACCTAACCCCACGGACGTGGTTTGCGAATCGATCGGCTGGACGGAGACTCTACCGCGCACCGATTCGGCAGCTTCGAGTACATTTTCATAAGCCCGGCTGAGATAGGAGGAATGGCAAATCGCTACAACCTCGTTGTAGTCCTGGCCCAATCTGAGGAACATCTGGCGGTAGTCTTCCGCCGTGGGGATGGCCAGTTTTGGCGCAGTTCCATTGCGCACAGAAGGCGGCAGGCTTTTTGCCATCTGCTCCTGGCTCTCCTCCGGAGCCAGATCTCCCAGGATTTGCAGATTGATGCAGGTCACCAAATCTCTGCCTGGAAATAGGCCCTTGGTAAATTGTGCGGTGTTATCCGTGAGGATGCAAACAGAACTCATGATTTATTCGATTGATATGATGAACTGGTAATGAGGCTGATCACCTTCGTGAACTTCCAGCTCCTGGAGCGGATAGGCAGCCCGAATTTTATCTGCCACCCGGTTCACCTCGTGCTTGTCGATGTTATCTCCGTAGAAGAGGGTGATCCGCTCGCGACCATCGGTCTCGGCCCGGGCCAGCAGGCCCAGGCAGGCTTCTTCCAGGCTGGACGCCGAATAGACCAGTTTTCCGTTGAGTAAAGCGATTACCTGCCCTTTCTGAACGGTGACCCCATTGAGCTCCACGGAGCGGGTGGCTGTGGTGATCTCACCGGTTTCAACGTCATTCAGAGCACCGGTCATTTCTTGCGCGACCTCATCCAACTCCCCATCTGGCGCCAAGCGGAGCATGGCAGAAAGGCCCTGTGGCACACTGGCGCTGGGAATCACAGCCACTTTCTTAACGGTCAGGCTGGCGGCGGTCCGGGCAGTCAGAATGATGTTCTTGTTATTGGGCAGGATCAGGATCTTATCGGTTGGCAGATTTTCGAGTGCTTTAAGAATATCCTCTGTACTAGGATTCATCGTCTGGCCGCCCGGAATGATCGCGGCTGCGCCCAGGCTGGCGAAAATCCGAGAGATGCCCAGTCCAGGAGATACCACCACGGCTGCGATTTGCCCGGGCTCCACTGGAGTGAGGTTCAGGTGCGCCGCTCTGCTCCCCTGGAGATCTCCCATTTGGGCAACCAGGTTTTCCATGCTGACTTTTTTGACGATCCCCAGACTCTCGGTGTATTTGATCGGGTCATCCCGCTTCTCTTTTGGGACGTGGATGTGCATCCGGTAGATTCCTTCGCCTTCGCCGACCTGGATGGAGGTGCCGATTTGGGTCAGGTCGTTGTAAAAACTGTCCAGATCCAGCGGCGCATTCGGAGTAAAGTCGACCACAACCTCATAATCCTGGCCTGGCTCTAGCTCTTCCAGTGAATTGGTCATATCCAGAGCAGCCAGAGGCTGGACGGCGACCAGGGGGGTTTCCAGCGATTGATCTTTGACGTAGCGAAGAATTCCTTCCAAGATATAAAACAATCCTTTCCCGCCGGCATCGACTACTCCTGCGGATTTCAATACAGGGAGAAGCTCGGGTGTGCGCCTCACCGATTGGTCAGCAGCCTCAACGACTTTTTCGAGAATCTCCACCATGGAGTTCGTTTGGGCCAGGGCAGCTTCCCCGGCGGCGGCAACGTCTTTGGCCACAGTCAAAATAGTTCCTTCGACCGGGCGGACGACTCCCTTATACGCGGTTTTTCGCCCTTCCACGAGCGCACTGACCAGGCTGGTCGAGTTCATCGTATCCAGGTTGTCCAGTCCCCGGGCAAAGCCTCGCAACAACTGTGACAGGATCACGCCAGAATTCCCGCGCGCTCCCATCAACGCGCCCTGGGCGACCGCATGGGACATTTTCCCCATGTTATGCTCGCCTGAATTGGCGACCTCATTATAAGCCGCTTGCATGGTCAGGACCATATTCGTGCCCGTATCCCCATCCGGGACGGGGAAAACGTTTAAGGCGTTGACCGTCTGCTGGTTGGTTTTCAACCATGTCATGCCGGCCTCGATCAGCTCTTTCAGGTCCTGCCCGTCGATCGGGTTGTTTTGATTGATCTTGGTTGCCCCCGTTTTGGATATGGGTTGCTGTTCGACACTCATAAGGCTCCTCTACCGATCATTTCTGTGATGTAGGGTGTGAGCTGGCGTTTCAATCAAGATTGCTGACCCGCAGACCGCGAACGTGGATATTGATTTCATATACCGGGAGGCCAATCGTCTTTTCGACCTGGTATCGGACGTTATCCGTCACGCTGGCTGCTACGGATTTGATCCGGGTCCCATACTCAACGATGATGAAGAGATTGATGACCAACCGGTCGTCATCATACTGAATATCGACGCCGCGCGTGGGGTCTTTCACCAGAACCTGAGCCAGACCTTCCGCCAGGTTCTTGGGAGCAAAACCGACAACTCCATAGGATTGCAACGCAGCCTGATACGCGATCGTAGCGATGGCGCGGTAGGAAATCAGGATGGTTCCCAGGGGGTTGGTGTCGTCATTCACGGTCATATTGGTCCTCTGTCTTGTATTTAACAATGAAGCTTGAAAATGGTTGCGAGTCATGGTAAAATCTACCGTTGCGAAGTGATTTTCGCTGGATCAGCAGCGACGGGAATCATTATGAAGGAAGGATTTTCTCATGGCAAAGTGTGCAGTATGTGGTAAGACAACGACTTTTGGTCACAATCGCAGTTTCTCCTTGCGGGCCACCAATCGAACCTTCCGCCCGAACTTACAGAAGATCACGGTGGTTGAGAACGGTCGCAAAGTTCGCAAGGTCATGTGCGCCAAATGTATTCGGACGATGGTAAAGAGCGCTTAGTAGCTCGAAATTCTCCTGCAAGAATCGCGGCTTCAGCCGTGATTTTTGTTTAAACAGTCGAGAACTGCTGCTGCAAAGAGCGGATTCCGGCCAGGATTCCCTGAGGGTGGCGAAATATAGCGGTGGCAGCTACTAACGAGGTTGCCCCTGCGTGCAAGATTTCCGGCAGCGTTTCTGAATTGATCCCGCCATCCACCTGCAGCCAGGCTGGCGAATGGATTTCATCCAGCATCCTGCGCACCTCGCGCACCTTCGCGACGGTGGCAGGGATAAATTCTTGCCCGGAGTAACCGGGATTTACCGTCATTACCAGCACCAGATCGACGATCGGCAGCACCTCGGTGAGCAGGTTCGCCGGTGTGCCTGGATTGAGGACAATCCCCGCGTCGCATCCCAGTGAGCGGATCTTTTGCAGGGTCCGGTAGATATTCGGATTGCTTTCCAGGTGCACGGTCAGGTGGGTGGCGCCGGCTTCGGCGAAGGATTCCAGAAAAGCATCTGGGTTCGAAATCATCAGGTGGGTTTCGATCGGCAGCCGGGTGATCTGCCGGACGGTATCGACGATAAAGGGCCCCATGGTGATGTTGGGGACGAAATGCCCGTCCATCACGTCCACGTGAATCCAATCGATCCCACCCACCTCAGCCTCCCGGATCTGCTCTCCAAGGCGGCTGAAATCTGCTGATAAAATGGATGCGGAAATGGTGGGCATGTGATGATTCTGACTCACCTGGGCATGGGATTGATGGAAAACCAGACGAAAAGCCAGTAGGGAATTAGCCCTCCCACTGCGATCGTTGCGAGCAGGCCTAAGGCGAGCGTTACCCAATCAAAATCCAGACTGTGATCTTCTTTGACCGGCTGCGAGGTAGATTCCGGTGCTGATGACTGGGACTGTGCGGCCTGGGTGACCGCGCTGGATTGAGCGCCGTTTTCCTGGGGGAGGAGGTTGATTAGCACCCTGCCGAACTGGTCCGCGGTCCGGTAGCGGGCTGAAGGTTCTTTGGAAAGGACTTTCACAATGATCTGTTCGAGCGCTGGCGAGATAGAGGGGTTGAGCTGTCTGGGCGGCGGCGGCACCATCTCGCGGTGCATGCGAGCCAGTTCGGTCGAAGTGTCGGCATGAAAGGGGAGCTGGCCGGTCAGTAGCTCGTAGAGGATGACACCCAACGAATACACGTCCGAGGCGGGCGAGGGGGCCTGGCCGGCGGCCTGTTCGGGGGAGAAGTACTGGGGTGAGCCCCAAACAATGTCGTTCTGCTCATCGGGTTGGATGGTCGCCAGAGCGCGGGCGATGCCGAAATCGGTGACCTTAACTCTCTGGTCCGGAGTGACAAGGATATTATGGGGTTTAATGTCGCAGTGGACGAGGCCGGCTCGATGCGCATAGCCAACTCCTGCGCAGGCCTGGATCATAATGTTCAGGGCTTCCTCGATCGAAAACCGGCCTCGCTTTTTGATCAACGTTTTCAGGTCGGTCCCGGGAACGTACTCAAGGACCAGAAACAGGCGGTTATTATCCAGCCCAAAATCATGGACGGTGACGATGTTTGGATGGGAGAGGTTAGCAGCAGCTTTGGCTTCCTGGTGAAAACGCTCTCGAAATGCGCCGTCGCTGGAATAATCTTCACGCAGGATTTTGATCGCCACCGGGCGCTCCAGCATCTGATCCCTGGCCCGGTATACAACAGCCATCCCCCCGGAACCCAGGGTTTGTTGGAGTTCATAGCGATTATTTAACAACGGCGTTTCACGCATTCCTTCTCTATATCCCTTCGAGATTATATCATAGGTTCTTTGGGTTATAATTGGTTCAGGCCTATGGTCAAAACTCTGGCTGCCTTTTTCGCTAAGAATCCGCTGAACTGGCTCATCCTGGCTTTTCCATTGGCTCTTCTGGCGCGATGGGGGAATTGGGGGGATGTATGGGTCTTTATTCTGTCCGCTGTGGGCGTTATCCCCCTCTCCGGCTGGATCGGGGAGGCGACCGAGGCGATCGCCGTCCATACCGGTCCCAAGATCGGTGGATTACTGAACGCCACCCTCGGCAATGCCGCCGAGTTGATCATCACCCTGGTCGCCATCCGTGCCGGGCTTCTGGAACTGGTGAAAGCTTCCATAACGGGCTCGATCCTCGGCAACCTTCTTTTCGTAATGGGTTTTTCAATGCTGCTCGGCGGCGCAAGGCACGGCGTCCAACGTTTCGACCGAAAACATGTGGGCCAGCAGGCAGTGTTGCTGACCCTTTCTGTCGTAGCCCTGGTGATCCCTTCCCTCTTCAGCCACTCGATCGGTCCGGAAGGCAGCTCAAAAGTCGAAGCCTTAAGCCTCGGTGTGGCGGCTGTCATGATTATCCTCTACATACTGGGGATTGTTTATAGCCTCCGCGACCAGAAAAGCCCAATCACCTATTCCGAACCGGCTGAGCAGAAAGGAGCTCAATCGGCTCCCGTTGCCCACTGGTCGATCCGTACTGCGGTCATCTTTCTGGCTTTGGCGACAGTTGGGGTGGTGGTGCTTAGCGAACTCCTCGTCGGCGCCGTCGAACCGGTGGTCAGGCAGTTGGGCCTTTCCGAATTCTTCCTCGGGATCATTCTCATCCCCATCATCGGTAACGTGGCTGAGCATTTGGTCGCCGTCCGGGTTGCCATGCGTAACCAGATGGAGCTCAGCGTCGAAATCGCAATGTCTTCCAGCCTGCAGATTGCTCTCTTTGTTGCCCCGCTGCTGGTTTTTATCAGCCTGATGATTGGGAACCCTTTGACCCTGATCTTCAACCTGTTCGAGTTGTTGGCCCTCGTTGCGGCTGTGTTGATCGCCGCCCTGGTTGCCTCGGACGGCGAATCGAACTGGCTCGAAGGAGCTGCATTGCTGGGAGTTTATTTGATCCTCAGCATCGCTTTCTTCCTCATGCCGGCATCAGCATTGTAATGAAGCGAAACCCCTGGTGGAAGGATTTTCTCAATGTCTGGGTCGTCTTAGGCGGGCTGGCGCTTGCCGGGCTACTCATCGTCCTGGTCTGGCTCATGCTGGTCTATCTCCGCGCTCCAGCCTCTCACCAGCTTGCTCCTACCGCGGAAGTGGTCATCGTCCCTGCTCCTACACTCACCCCGAATATCGTTCTGCCCGATCTTCCACCCACCCCAACGCCCACCCTCCAGACGGTTCCCCAGCAAGCCGGCGGGCCCATCTCAATCGGCATCTACGTGCAGATTTCCGGGACCGGCGGGGACGGGCTGCGTTTGAGAGAGCAACCCGGAAAAAGCGGCGCTCTTAAGTTTCTCGGCGCCGAATCCGAAGTGTTTCAGGTCAAGGATGGCCCGCACTCAGCGGATGGTCTGACCTGGTGGTATCTGGTCGCACCCTACGATGCGAACCGCAACGGCTGGGCTGCAGCAGATTTCCTGGCGGTGATCCAAACGCCCTGACGATTTGCTTTTTTGGGAATTTGCATCTATCATTATGATCATCGTTCAATCAAGCGCCATTGTTTATTCGCTATGAGTCGAACAGGGAATACAACACCAGCTTCGATAACGGCTGATCGGAAATCCGGTCTGCTGCGCATCGCCTGGAATGATGGACATAAAAGTTACTATCCATTTTCTTTGATCCGGGCAGCCTGCCCCTGCGCAGGCTGCCGCGGCGGCCACGAATATATGAGCTCTGAACCCGACTTAGCGGTATTTTCCGTAAAGATGCCGGATTCTCCCGCCACCCATATCGCTCAGATCGAGCAGGTTGGCTCCTACGCGATCAACATCCAATGGGAAGATGGCCATCATTACGGAATTTACAACTGGCATTACCTCAGGTCGCTCTGTCCCTGCCCGGTATGCCAGGAGGAACGTAACCATGACGGATGACTCCCTGGACAGTGTGTTCGCCTTTGCCGAAAAAGCTTTCATTCGGATGCAGGCTGGTGAAGTGCTGACGCGTTGCTTGGAAGTGTCCAGCGTCAATCCTATGCACAAACTGGTGGAATCTCTGGTCTTAGCCGGCCCGGAGAGCCTCGACGTGTTTCGCGAGATCCTCGCCGAAACGACCCTGCGAAAATCGCAGGTCCAGGAGGATATTGACCAGGTTCTCAATGGCTTGAAAACAAACCTGGATAGTTACGGCATCCGTTTCCACGGGGTCAGTAAGCCAGCAACTGTCGCCCACATGAAGCCCAGCCGCTTTCTTGGCGTGCTCCGCGCCCAGGGAATCCTGGAGGAAGAAACCCAAGCTACGTGCATGCAGTTGTGGCGCGATGCCCGAGACCTGGTCTCCAGCTTAAATCTTCACTACAATTTGCTCCGGGATGTCGAAACATACCTGAACGATTGGATGTGGGATGTGCTTTACCAGAGCGCCCGCCAGGGAAATGAATATTTCACTTAGCGAATCAAAAAAGGACGGGTGCGCACCCGGCCTTTTTTGATCCTAATTCCTCTTTGACTTTTTTGTGAGAAGCCAGGCAATCGTTCCCATGGTCGCGGCGACGAGCCCCATCCCCACCGCAGCCTGTACCACCGTCTTCGGCTCCATTCCGGGCAGCACAACCTCTCCATTGCCATATTGCTGGAATAACTTACCCCAGGGTGTATCCAGGGCTTTCTGGACGCGTTTGCGTCCGACAAACGGGTACCAGTACACATTGTGGTAAAAGTTGCTAGCGAAATAGCTCCACGGGACGAGCGGGCTTTGCAGAAGCACTTTTTCGAACGGTTTCAGCGGCCCGTTGTAGATCAGTTTTTGGCCCTTAGAGGCAAAAGTGTCTTCCTGGTGGAAATTCCACGGGGCTTCCTGGTTGATATCATAGCCCACAATCTCAATCTCTTTCGGATCCCCAACCCCCAACCCCATCTCGTGGGCGAGGCGGATAAACGGGATCTCCATCGGGTCGAAACCCTGGAGCTTTGCGGAGATGGCGTCGATGGCCACCTGGTCTGCTGAAGCCAGCATAATGTTCTTTTCGTGCCAGCGCATCGCCCTTGGCCCGGGTCCATCTCCCGCGAAAGTCCCATCCATCACAGCGAAAATTCCCGGGTGGATATCCTGCTGGATCATGAGCAGGTCTACCAGCGTCTCATGGATGACGCTGTGCGTCCAGTGGCGGTTGCGGTGCAGTAGCCCACCAAAAGCGTTTTTCATCGCTCCGGTGATCGTGGTAAATACATGAGTTTTCACAGTCGGAAGATGGACGATATTTTTGCCGATCAATGCTTTGGGGATGTACACCCCATCCGGATATACTTTATCCAGGACGAGGAAAGGCTGCCTGGGCTCATATCGCTCCCACTCGAACTTCTCTTCGTACAGATAAACGCACGGAATCCCACATTCGTCCGTAACGAAGCGGTGTTTGTTATACACCTCGCCGACGGTCGTATCGACCACCACCGTATCGTTATGAAAACCGATCAGGTCCCGGTAGCCCAACTTACGCAAGGATTTGATCACCCCTTCAAGCTGCCAGGGGGTGGTCGAACAGGCTGGATACCAGGTTTGCCAGGAAATGTTAATTTTTAAACCGGTCGTGTTTTCCTTGGGGAGCGCGTTTTGGACCCCGGCTAATTCCATGACGCAGTCGATGTCCCCCAAGATTGTTTCCGGCCGGGTTTTGAGCACAGCGACCTTGCCTTTTCCCGGAAAGTTACTCATGTTGATCTCCTTTGTGCAATAACGTTCCATCATTGTACCGAAACGGCAGGCGGAAGTCCAGATCTTTTTCCTCTGACGGCGATTTACTCTCCGCTCATTCCAGAGTTTTCCTGATTTCGGCCGCCAGTTTTCGAGCCCTGGGCCCGGCCAGTCCTACGTGGCCAGCCGGGTCGAGCAGCTTGTGGATGGTATCAGCATCCAGATATTGTCTCAGGACCGGATCGTTGATCAGCAGGTCTGCCAGGGAGTTTTCTTTTCCACTGCGCATTGCATCCCAGGCCTGCAGTGACAGATCGCGCAGGTGGGCATGCATCTCCTGGCGGTCGGCCCCGGCTTTGACAGCCGCAACCATGATTTTTTCTGTCGCGGCGAAAGATCCATAATTGGTGAGATTTCGCTCCAGGGCCTTGCTGTCCACTTTCAATCCTTCCACCAGTATCTGGCTGGTGGTTAACAGCTCATCCACGATCAGGAAGGTTTCCGGTAGGATGGTCCGCCGGTTGGCGCTGTCGTCCAGGGTTCGTTCCAGGAGTGAATTGGCGGCGTTGTCCCAGGCTGTCCGCGGCATCTGGGCCAGCGAGCGCGCCAGGGAATCGATCTTCTCGGCCCGCATCGGGTTGCGCTTGAACGGCATGGCCGAAGAGCCGATTTGCTCCTTCCCGAACGGTTCAGACCATTCACCGATCGGTGGTGATTGCAGAATCCTCAAGTCGAACGCATATTTGGAGAGCGTGGCGCCCACACCCGCCAACGCTGAAACGATCCAGAATTCCTGTTTGCGTGGATATGTCTGGTGAGTGACCGGAAAGAAGGCTAACTCCAGAATCTGGCCGAGCCTATCTTCGAAATCGTCCAGATGGCCGGGGGGGATTAGATCCGCAAACGTTGCCGAAGTCCCAACCGCACCTTTAAATCCTTTTCCCCGCAGTTCCACACGCAATTGTTTCAGCAGGGAAAAATCCTTGAGCAAATCCTGCCCGCTGAAGGCCAGGCGGTATCCCAGCGTGGATGGCTCGGCGGGTTGGAGATGGGTAAAGGCGATGATCGGAGTATCGGCCCAGCGCTCGATCTGGTTCGCGAATGCGGCCAGGAGGCTTTTTACTCTGGCGAGGATCAGATCGAGCGAGTCGCGGATGCGCAGCGTGTCAGCATTATCCTCGATATCCATCGAGGTTGCTCCCAGGTGGATGATCCTTCCACCCACCGGGCATTGTCTGGCAAATATCTTTAGCTCTGCCATCAGGTCGTGCTGGATTTCTTTTTCGACCTCCAGCGCCTGGTCGAGATCCACCTCGTCCTGATGAGCCTGGAGATCGGCCAACTGACTGGAAGTAACCAGCCCGTACTCGGCTTCAACCGCTGCCAGGGCGACCCAGATTTTCCGCCACAGGCGGCGCTTATTCGTTTCGCTCCAGATTCTACGAATTTCCTGGCTGCCGTAGCGCCATGTGAATGGCGAAAGATAGGTTTCGTAATCTGCCGTCATCGATGAGTCCTGTAGCAGGTTCAACTGGTGTGGCCGGAGTAATTACCGGTCCTGAATATCATACCCTCAAGGCCGGGGATCGGCAAGGCGGAATTCCCTCTGCAAAGCCAGAATTTCACCTCGATCAGGCAGTTGATATATCTGTTAATTGTGAAACGGTTGCAAAAGAAACCATTGCTGCTTATAATTTATTCAACTTATTCTCACCCCGGATGTATAGAATACCCGGCCAGTCCGGCAACCCCGCCAATATAGGTTGTGGAGCTTACCCATATATCTCTGGTACAAGGAAGAATAACCTGGATACACAGCATATCACTCAAAACTTCAATTCCGGGCAGCCACCAGAACAACAGCTCCAAGCGGGCTCGATTCTGGTAAACCGATATTCGATCCAGGAAGTGATCGGCGTCGGTGGGATGGGGTCCGTTTACCGGGCGAGAGATCTCCATTTTCCGAACGTCGTCAAACTGGTGGCAGTGAAAGAGATGATCAACCAGGCCAGGGATCCCCTGGTTCGGCAGACGATCGTGCAGAACTTTGAGCGCGAAGCGAACATTCTGGTCACCCTAAACCATCCGGCCATCCCCAGAATTTACGATTATTTCACGCACGATGAACGCTCTTACCTGGTAGAAGAGTACATCCATGGGAAGGATCTGGATGCAGTCCTGGCCGAGACCCCTGGCTTCTTCGCCGAAGATCAGGTGATCGCCTGGGCGATCGAGCTGTGTGATGTTTTACATTTCCTTCATAACCACAAACCGGAGCCGATCATTTTCCGGGATATGAAGCCCTCCAACATTATGGTCAATCAGAATGGCCATATTGTTTTGGTCGATTTTGGGATTGCCAAGATTTTCAAATCGGGTCAAAAAGGGACGATGATTGGAACGGAAGGCTATTCTCCTCCCGAGCAGTACCGCGGTGAGGCGACGCCTCTGGCGGATATCTATGCGCTCGGGGCTACGTTTCATCACCTGCTTACCCGCAAAGACCCCCGTCTCGAGCCGCCATTTACCTTTTCGGAGCGTCCCATCCGCAAAATCAACCAGGGCGTTTCAGCCGAACTGGAAACAGTAATTAACACTGCGCTCCAGTATGAGCCCAAGGACCGTTTCCAGAGCGCTGAGATTATGAAAGATGCTCTGATGATGGTGGCGCGCAAGACCGGGGCGCTGGCTCGCCTTTCGTTTACTACTCAGGCGATTGGTCCCTCGGCCGACACGATCAAGCCGCTCTGGACGTTCGAGTGCGAAGACGAAATCCGTGGAACGCCTACCCTGGATAATGGTATCCTCTTCGTCGGCTCCTACGACTATAATCTCTATGCCCTGAACAGCTCGAACGGGAATTTCCTCTGGAAATACGCGACCGACGGCGGCATCGTCGGCCGCCCGGTTGTTTCGGAGAACACTGTGTTCATTGGATCCGAAGACCGCCGTGTCCACGCGGTTTCGATCCGGACGGGCAAGGTGGTCTGGACGTATTACACGGATGGGCCGATTCGCTGCTCGCCCCGCGTTGCCGAGGGTCACCTGTTCGTCGGCTCAGACGATCATTACCTGCACGCTGTCAATATCGCTTCCAGCCGGCGAGCCTGGCGCGTCGAGGCTACCGAAGCGGTCCGCTCGACCCCATTCATTACCAACGAATATGTCTATTTCGGCTGCGAAGGCGGCGATTTTTATTGCGCGGATTTTCGCGGTGAGGTGAAGTGGCGGTTTAAGGCCAAGCGTGGGATCACTTCATCTCCGTTGGTCTCCAATGGTGTGGCCTTTTTTGGCTGTCTGGACACTTCATTTTATGCCCTGGACGCCAAATCTGGGTGGGTCATCTGGCGTTTCCGCATGGGTAAGGGTTCCATCTCATCCCCAGTGAAAGTCGATAATTATATCTTTACTGGATCTGCGGATGGCTTCATCTATTGCCTGGACGCTGGAAATGCCAAAGAGATCTGGCGCTTTAAAACCGATCACCAGGTATCCGGGTCCCCGATCATCTATAAAGATTCCCTCTACTGCGGCTCGGTCGACAATAACCTCTACTGCCTCGAATACCGCACCGGCCGCTTGCGCTGGAAATTCAACACCGGGGGACCTATCACTGGTACCCCAGTGGTGTATAATGATATCTTGTATGTAGGTTCTACGGATAAAACTCTATATGCCCTCCTTGCATAATCATTTTTCACATAAATTCAATTAGATGGTTCGAAGCATCGCGGCAAAGCGGGGTTTAACATTTTCGCAGAGGAGATCATCGTGATTGATATTATTTCCCGGTTATTTGGTCGAAAAAAGCAGCTTCCGGAGAGTGTCCAAACCGCCCCGCTCTCTCCAGACCAGCTTGAAACCGTCACTGCAGAACCGCTCAGGTTTTTCCCTCCCCAGTTGGTTGTCGGGACAGCGCAGTCTGTCGGCCGGCAAAGAGATCACAACGAAGACTGCCTCTTCGCGATGTCCTCGATGATTTCCGGTAGCGAAAACAGCCTTCCTTTTGGAATTTTCATGGTCGCCGATGGGATGGGCGGTCACGAAAACGGCGAGGTTGCCAGCAACGTCGCAGTGCGGACCCTGTCCACCTACCTGATGCGCAAGATTTACCTGCCCTATATTGGCATCCGTACTGATATGGGCGGCGAGCCTCTCCAGGAGATCCTCCAGACGGGCGTGCGCGAGGCTCAACAGGCGGTCTTGAGACTGGCTCCCCGGGGTGGTACCACTCTCACCGCGGCCTTTATCCTGGGTGACCAGCTTACCATCGCGCACGTGGGCGACAGCCGGGCTTATTTTATCTTTCCCGACGGGCGCATGCAGGCGGTGACCCGCGACCATTCTCTCGTTCGCCGCTTGATGGAATTAGGCCAGATTACTGAAAAGGAAGCCGCTGTTCATCCCCAGCGGAATGTGCTCTATCGCGCGATTGGACAGGGGGAGCCTTTTGATCCGGATGTCAACACCTATCTGATGCCTCATCCCGGCTATCTGATGTTATGCAGCGATGGGCTCTGGGGAGTGATCTCTGAGATGGATATGTTCTCGATCATCACCGGCGCAGAAAACCCATCCAAAGCCTGCCACAATCTGGTGGAAGCGGCCAATGCAGCCGGAGGACCGGATAACATCAGCGTAATCCTCGCCCAATACCCGAATTAATAGGGGATACTGCATGATCGGTGGTTCAAATCTGTACGTGCGGTTGGGGGTACCCAGAGATGCTACTCCTGAGGAAATCCGGGGTGCATACTTCGAGGCAGCACGGCAGTTACACCCGGACACCAATCCCGATCCAGAAGCGCCTGAGCTGTTTCTGCAGGTTCAACAGGCCTACGATGTTCTCTCCAATCCGGAGAAACGCCGGCAGTATGACGCCATGTTGCCCGCTCAGGAACATTCCAGCCCTTCGATCTCGGTCAATACACTCTACAGCCGGACGAGCCTGCCCCAACTGGCTGAGCCCCAACTGGTTTACGTTCTCATGGAGCTGACTTCAATTCCAGATCCGGCTGTGAATGTGGCTCCTCCGCTCAATCTCTGTCTCATTCTGGATCGATCCACTTCGATGGCGGGAGCGCGGATGGATATGGTGAAATCCAACGCGATTGCCTTGCTTCGCCAGATGCGGCCTCAGGATCTCATATCCATCGTGACCTTCAGCGATCGAGCCGAAGTGCTGATCCCTGCCACGCGGATTTCGGATTTGAGCCGCATCGAATCGAAAATAAGTATGCTCCAAACCGGTGGCGGAACTGAAATTCTGCATGGCCTGGAAGAGGGGATCGGTCAGGTACGCCGCAATCTGAACTCCTCTTACATTAACCACGTCATCCTTTTGACGGATGGCCGCACCTATGGCGATGAAGATGCCTGCCTGAAGCTGGCAGAAGCCTCTGCCCAGCAGGGAATTGGGATCAGCGGGCTAGGGATCGGCCACGAATGGAATGATGCTTTCCTGGATAATATTGCCAGTATCAGCGGCGGTTCCAGCATGTACGTTTCCGCTCCCAAAGAGCTGCATAAATTCCTGGAGCAAAAATTCAACAGCCTTGGTAAAATATATGCAGAGCAGGTTACCTTAGATTACGAAACAGATGAGAATGTTGAGCTGCGCTTCGCGTTTCGGATTCAGCCCGAATCCGGCCCGTTGACAACCAAATGCCCGATCCGGGTTGGCAATATCGTTCAATTTCAAAGCTTATCCATACTACTGGAGTTTATGGTAAAAGATCTATCTAATTACCATGATGAGGTAATCCTGGCCCGGGGTAAAGTAAAAATGGATATCCCAACCCGGTCAGTGCCTCATACGCGGTTTAATTTTCAGATCGTCCGCCCCGTTTCGCCTGATTCCGATCCGGAGCCTCCCCCCAATGAAATCGTCCAGGCGTTATCGCGTTTAACCCTTTACCGGATGCAGGATCGTGCGCGGAATGAGGTGGCTGCCGGGGAGATTAAACAGGCAACCAAGCATTTACATTATCTGGCAACTCACCTCCTCTCCCAGGGAGAGCGTGAATTGGCCCATACGGTCCTGGTAGAGGCAGAACACGTCCATCACAGCCAACAATTCAGCAAAGAAGGCGACAAGCGGATCAAATATGGAACGCGAGCTTTACTTTTGCCGTCTGGTCCGGAGTATAAAAAGGTATGATCCTCTGTCCAAATTGCCAACATCAAGAGATAGCTGGAGCCCTGTTTTGCAGTGAGTGTGGGGCGCAGCTTGTTTTCACCGAGCGGCTGTCCACACAGGCTTTTATCCGCTCGCAATCGGATGCTCTCCCCTCGACGCCGCTCACGCCTCAACCTCCGCCGGCGACCACGCCACCCTCACCATCCTCAGCGATCGATGCCCTGGTTTCCCTTCACATGGTCGATAATGGCCAGATTCTTCCCCTCGCCGGCCGCTCTGAATTTACCCTTGGCCGGGTTGCAGAAGGCCAGCCCATTTTACCGGATGTGGACCTTTCCCCATACGAGGCATATGCCCAGGGGGTTTCGCGGCTCCATGCTGCCTTGAAGATCATCAACCAGCGCGTGGTCGTCATGGACTTGGGCTCTTCGAACGGCACGCGTGTGAATGGCCAGAAAATCATGCCAAACGTCGACTACCCGGTGAATCATGGCGATATGCTCGCGCTTGGCAAATTAAAAATCCAGGTTTTAATCCGCCGTTGAACCGGATCTTGTTTGGTATCTCGATCTAACTCAGGATAGTCAAATGCCTACGCTTTTAATCCATATTCAAAACGAGGATCCAGTCCTGGGAGAGGTGGATGAGCTGCCTTCCCCTGGTGATACCTTGCTCACGGTAAAAAACCCACGGCGGAAAGATGGCAAGGATTTACACTATTTGGATGCCAATGTGACTTCTATTTTGCTACCCGTTGCCAGAATCAATTTCATTGAAATCATGCCTACCGGGGAAGAAGAAGAAATCATTGGCTTTGTAAGGGAATAGGTAGCCATGCCAGAAGATCTTTTCAAGAATCGCCGGATCCTGGTGGTCGATGACGAAGAGCGAATGGTCCGGTTTATTCGTTTAAACCTGGAACATGATGGTTTCCAGGTGATCGAAGCCTATCGCGGTATGCAGGCTATCCAGCGCCTACGTGATGCCCTCCCCGACGTGATTCTTTTGGATGTAATGCTACCAGACCTGGACGGCTTTGAAGTATTGAAAATGATCCGCGAGATCAGCTCGGTCCCGATCATAATGCTCACAGCAAAAGGAGAGGAAGACGACCGCGTCCGCGGGTTGGAGCTTGGCGCGGATGACTATATCACCAAGCCCTTCAGCCCTCGTGAGCTGGTCAGCCGGGTTCGCGCGGTGCTGCGCCGAGTCGATTCTGGTGGAGGTGGAATGCGCGGACTGATCGAAGTGGATGACCGCTTGAAGATCGACTTCGACCGCCGCGAGGTCTGGGTGGATGGCCAGTTGGTTAAGCTTCGCCCGACCGAATACCGGCTCCTGTATCATCTGGTCCAGAATGCTGGCTGGGTGGTGACTCACGATCAGCTCCTTGCGAAGGTGTGGGGCTATGAGTATCGGGACGAGCCCCATTACGTCCGGCTGTATATCAACTATCTCCGCCAAAAGCTTGAGAAAGATCCCGCGAACCCGCAGTACATCCTGACCGAGCGCGGTGTGGGTTACCGGTTTGTGGATTATCGCCGCAATAAGCTTGAAAGCCAGGCTGCCAGCACAGCTTGATTTGAAAAAAGAGGCGATCCCTTGCCTTTCATTTATCTCTCGGCTATACTGACCCTGTTTATCTTCAGCAAACCAACCTGGAGGCAAGGTTACGATGAGCAAACAACGTATATTATTGGTAGATGACCATGAAGTTGTTCGCCTGGGATTGAAAGCGCTTCTCGAACACAACACCCAATTCGAGGTTGTTGGAGAAGCCAGTAATGCTCGCGAAGCTGTCGAACAGGTTTCGCGCAGTAATCCCGATGTTGTTTTAATGGATATACGCCTTCCGGGGGCATCAGGGATCGAGGCCACCGAAGAAATTACCCGCCGTTTTCCAGATACCCGGGTCGTTATGCTGACCTCCTATGCAGAAGACGAGATGCTTTTTTCCGCCATTCGGGCGGGCGCTTCGGGGTATATTCTCAAACAGATTGGCGGTGAAGATCTGATCAAAGCCCTGGAAGCGGTTGGGCGCGGTGAAGCTCTCCTCGACCCGGCGGTGACGCAGCGCGTTTTCCAGGAAGTGCGTAAAGCGGTTAAGGAAGAAGAGGCCTCCGCATTTTCGAACTTGAGCCAGCAGGAAAAACACGTCCTTGTTCTGGTTTCTGAAGGGAAGACGAACCGCGAAATCGCCAAAGCGCTTTTTCTTGGCGAAGGCACCGTGCGCAATTACGTCAGCAGCATTCTCTCGAAACTGGGGGTATCCAACCGGGCCGAAGCCGCGGCCTACGCGGTGGAGCATAACCTGAAAGAGTATATTTAAAAGAAGGCTTTTTTATTGGTTAATTTTTCCCCACACGCTTTGCATGTACAAAGCATCGTTTTCCATATCGGGACTTTCACACATTATCCTTCCGCCGGCTCCACAATCCCGTAAAGCTCGGAACAACTCTTCCAGGTTCAGATCTGATTCCTGGATGGGAACGTGTTTGCGCTCGCCCAGCTTCGAGTACTGGATCCCAGAAAGATGGCAATGCAGGTGCTTCAGTTGAGCATCCCCTAAGGTCTTCGCATAATCGTTCAGGACCTGGCACCATTCGCCGTACGTGTTCATCGTGCCATCTCCCGGGCGAGCGTGGAGGTGGGCGAAATCCAGGCAGGGTACCACCCCTGGGATTGCATGACTCATTGCCAGAGTATCCTCCAGAGATCCTAGCATGGCGGATTTTCCCATCGTCTCCGGCCGCAATGTCACCGGATTTCCCTGTTTGCGTAGCTCAGCCACGCAATCCGCCAACCGATTGATCGCTTTCGGCAGGATCTCCTCTGGGCGCATTCCGAAATAGGAGCCCGGGTGAAAGACGATATCCGTAGCCCCGGCCAGATTTCCATAATATGCTGCGTCTATTAACCGTTTGCGCGAATTGGGCCATTCATCATCCGAGGCATTCAGGTTGATAAAATACGGCGCGTGGACGCTGATCTTCACGTCTTGCTCCGCGCCGGTCCGGCGGATTTCCACACAGGTCGCTTCGCTGACCCGCACCGACTGCACCCATCCCAGTTCGAGCGCGGTCAGCCCAAGGCTCCTCAGTTGAAGAATTGCCCCGACAGAGCCACCTGGCTTTTTGGGCATCGATAAAGGTGAGCCAACGGTTCCAAAACGAAATGATTCCATACTCGACCCCAATTCAGCGAAAATGAAAAAGCATCTCCAGGCGGTTCAACAAGGGAGGGCCCATGATCAAGAAACCCACGATCGCGGCGAAAAAAGCGCTGACCAGCACCGCTCCCGCCCCTACATCTTTTCCAATTCTTGCCAGCGGGTGGATCTGTGGGCTGGCCAAATCGATGTACGCTTCCAGGGCGGTGTTGAAAAACTCAGCGGTCCACACCATCCCCATTGCTAGAAAGAGAATTGCCCAACTCGTCACCGAAAGTTGGAGCCAGATGGCCAGCAGTACCACCAACATTGTTGCCACGGAGTGGATCCAGGCGTTACGCTGGGTGCGCATCACGTAGTACAGACCCGCGAAAGCATTCTTAAACGAGCGCCCCCGGGAGCGAAGAAATTTTTGCATCCCTTGCTTATCTCGTCTGAAGAGAAGCCTCAGTTCACTCATTAGCCGGCCCTGTGATTGGGCTTCCCAGCGCAATGAGGATACTGGCCTGTTTGCCCCACATAAGTTCTCTTTCCTCCACCTCGCTGTGGTCGTAGCCGAGGAGGTGAAGCACGCCGTGGATGACGAGCAATTGCAGCTCAGCTTTCACCGGGTGGCCACCGGCCTCTGCCTGCTCGGATGCGCGCGGATAGGACAGGATAATATCTCCAAGATACAGGTTGCCGCTTTCGGGATCTTTTTCCTCTGACGGGAAGGATAGTACGTCTGTGGGCGAATTGATCCCGAGGTATTGAAGGTTGAGCGTCTGCAGCATCTCATCGTCACCGATGACGATGCTCAATTCTGACGACTCCGGCGCCTCTTCCTCGCTCAGCGCTGCCTGGGCAGCCTCCTCGAGCCAGGCCGGATCGACCATTTCTTGAAAAGTGTCGCTGATTTCAACGGTGATCATTTGGGAAGAGGGGTGGTTGGTATGGATTGGGCGGACGAATTTTCATTCAGAATTGGCTCAACAGCGGGAAGTTCAGGGGAAGTTGCGGCTGCCTTCAGCTCTGGATAAACGATGCGTGGATGATAAAGTCCCCGTAGCGTATTACTGAAAGAATCGATGGCCGTGGTCAAATCCTTAAGGGTCAGGCGGGTTTCATCGAGCTGCCCTTCGGTCTGGCAAAAATCGAAAACCCGCTTGATTAATGTCCGCAGCTCAATTTCGTCTTTGGGCAGCTCTGCACGAGCGCGCGCTTCGACCCCGTCTGCCAGCATGACCAGGGCTGTCTCCCTGGAGCGCGGCCTCGGGCCAGGGTAACGAAACAGATCCTTGTCCACCAGCTCGGCTTGGCCGCCCGCCGCTTCAATGGCTTTGGTGTACTGGTAGCGGGTCAGCAGGGTCCCGTGATGTTCGCTGATGAAATTCTGGATCCGCGGCGGCAGGCGGTGTTTCCTTGCCATGGCCATACCATCCGCCACATGCTGGATGATCGTCGCCGAACTGGTCAGCGGATCCAGGTCGTCGTGAGGATTGAGGTTTCCAGGCACCTGGTTTTCGATAAAGTAAAGCGGGTTGGCTGCCTTGCCGGCGTCGTGGTAGATGGCTCCAACACGCGTTAAAAGAGCGTCTGCGCCAATGGCTTCCGCAGCCTGTTCGGCCAGGTTGGCGACCTGCAGACTGTGCTGGTAGGTTCCCGGCGCATTCCGCAGGAGGTATTGCAGGAGGGGATGGTCTGGTCGGGAGATCTCCAGAAGCTGCATCGCGGTGGTTAACCCCAGCATTTGGGCAAAAAAGAATTGGAACAGCAGGGTCATGCTCGCCGATGCAATCCCATTAAACATAGCGACCCCGATCAGCGTCGCCAGCCCAATCCAATCAGTCTGGGCATCCGCAAGGCGGTATGCCACGATCACCGTAGAACCCGCCGCGCCGATCGCCAGACCTGACCAGATGAAATTGGAGACCCGCCTGGCTCTTCCGATGGAAAGGATCCCGCATAAGCTGCCCAGCATGTAGAACAAAGTCAGGTCCAGCGAATTTGGTAACTGGAATGCCGCCAGGATGCTTAAAACCAGAGACAGAACCATCCCCAGCTCCGCGTTGAACAATACAGTGATCGTAAGCCCAAAGGCGGAGATCGGTAAAAGGTACGGGATCACAGTCCGGTTTGGGATGATCAGGCGAGCAGCATACAGAAATACCAGAAATAAGGAGGCTATCAAAACCAGGCTGCGCAGATCGTTCAATGGATAATCTCTGCGCAAGCGGGCTAAAAATAGGGCGACGAAACCGCCTAGCAGAAGCACCAGCGCCGCCGATCCGATAATTTCCCTGGTATTGTCCTGGGGTTTCACCAAGCCGAGCTCTTCCATGGCTTCCCAGGCGGTATCGCTGATCACCTGTCCCCGCAAAACGATGGTTTCCCCGGCGATATAAGTCTGGGTGACAGGTTGGACTTTCGATACCACTGCCTGCCGAGCGGCTTCGGTTTGTTCGGCGCTGTACAGGTTGTTGGGAACCACAAAAGCTGAGACCAGCTCCGAAATGACGGTCGCTTCCTCTTGAGATAAAGAAAAGCTGATCAGCGTGGGTATACTTCGCCGGTAATAGTCCACCCGATCCTCGCGGATCCCATTGCGCATAACAAGCTCGAGCACGTTAAGGGACTCCTCCTGAACGGCCTGCCATTGCGCGTCGTTCAGACTGAGCAGTTTACCGGTTGTCTCAGTGGACAAATTGAGGTTAGGAATCGCGCGCAGATCGGAAATTTGCTGCGGCCGGGTTGCATACGTATCCAGCCGTACCGTATTGACATATATGAGTGTGCTGCGCATCTTCTCAATCTGGTTGCGAGTGAGCGCTGGATCCGCCGGTAAATAGACCGGGGCCACGGATTGTTCTGCAGCCTGCCTGGCCATCTCAGTTTGGATACTGCTGGTGTAGGTGATCGCCCGTGGGGCCTGAATGTCTTGCGGGGCAACGTCTCCCACTTTCAGGGGGAAAGCGACTGGCCGCAGGTTAACTGGTGTGATCAGCGCGCCAAATGACAGGCCTCCCGAAACCAGTAGAAGAAGGATGCTGAATGAGTGGTTTCTGGAAAATCGGCTCCTGCGGTTGGGGGAGACGGTTAAAGCCATTTTGTCCAGCTTGGTCTATCCTGCCTGGAGGAATTTGCGGACTGCCTGGCTGACCTGATCGCCGGTCGCCCGACCTAGCGTTCTGGGCAACAGGATCTTCATCACTTTTCCCATGTCGGCCGGGGTGGTTGCCCCTGCTTCCGTGACGGCAGCCCGGGCAAGATCGTCCAGCTCCTGTGGAGACAGTTGCCTGGGTAGATATTGTTCTAAAAAAGAAATCTCTTCTTCGGCGGCGGCGACCATATCCGGCCGGTTCGCTTTTTGGGCATCAGCTATCGTCTCTCGCCGGCCCTTGATTTCTTTCTGGAGGATTGCCAGGGTGGCGCCCTCATCCAGATCGCCGCCTTTATCGATCTCCGCGAGCTTGATGGCTGTGAGCGCCATGCGAATGGTCCGTTTTGCCACCGCGTCATTCGCCCGCATCGCCTGTTTCAGATCGCTTTCCAGTTTCTTTTTGGTATCCATAATGACATTATACCTTTTTCAGGGTTGACCGACGCGGATGAAGTTTTTAATCTGGGCGAAGATGGCCGGGCCAATTCCGGGCACCTTCTGGATATCATCGATGGTTTGAAACGGGCCGTGCGTTTTCCGGTATTCGACGATATCAGACGCTTTTTGCGGGCCGATCCCGGGCAGCGCGTCCAGATCGGCTGTGGTGGCAGTGTTGATGTCCACAGGCTGGTCGATCGTTATCACCTGCGCGGCCTGCGTCACGGAAGAAAAGCTGGCCTGTCCCTTCTCGGGGACGAAAATATATTGTCCATCTTTGAGAAATGCGGCCAGATTGACTGCGTTTTCATCGGCCAGTTCTGTCAGGCCTCCGGCTTGCTGAATAGCATCGCGTACCCGACTGTTCGCAGGCACCGAATAAATCCCCGGTTTTTCAACGGCTCCTTCTACCTGGACGACCCACGAAACCGGTGCAGGTTGGGCGGGCAACTGGATCGGCTCGCCGCGAGGTGGACTGGACACCAGGAGGATGATGCCCGCTGCAATCAGACCGATCAAGACACCTGCGGCAATGAGGAACCAGGATTTCATTGCTAGACCTCGATGATGGATGCGCAGTTTTGTTGGTTTACGCTATCGTTTGGATCTCTCGTTTCGGTTCTTTCTGGATCATGCAACAGAATGCCGCGATCGATACCTCAAGCATATCCAGGGTCGGCTCGCGCGTGGTCATGTGCTGCAGGGCCAGATTCGGGCGGATCAGCAGCCGGACAAGGGGTGAGCTCAAGTGATTTGCCGTCCAGCGAATGTACTCGTAGGCTAACCCGGCGAGGACAGGGATCATCAAAATCCGGCTGATCAATCGCAGCCCAACCGGCAGTGGGCCCAGCAGCGAAAAGACAAGGATTGAGATCAAAACAAGGGTGAGCAGGAACGCGGTCCCGCAGCGGGGGTGCTCAATAGAATACCCGGCCACATTTTCCGGGGTCAGCTCCGCGCCGGCCTCGAAAGCGTTGATCGTTTTGTGCTCGGCTCCGTGATAACCAAACACTCGCTGGATTTCCTTCATCTGTCCGATCGCCCAGATGTAGAGAATCAGGATCGCCAGGCGGATGATCCCTTCAACCAGATTCCCCGCCCACGGACTCCAGCCAAAAACGCGCTCGGCAAGCTGGCCCAGCGCCGCCGGAGCCAGGAAGAAAAGGCCAATTCCAAGCAGCAGCGAGATTCCGAGGGTGATATACAGGGTTGGCCCTTCGATTTTCTCTTCCTGGCCGGTCTGGGTGTTTGCGGAAACGGTCAGCAGGCGCATTCCCAATCCGAGCGCATCCCACAGCACCACCAATCCCCTCAAGAAAGGGATCCTGGTCAGCTTGCTGTGATAAATCGAATCCAGCGGTTCTTCGTGGAGGATGATCTCTCCGCTGGGAGCGCGCATGGCCATCGCCACAGATTGCGTGCCGCGCATGAGCACGCCTTCGATTACCGCCTGTCCTCCATAAGAGGGTAATTTTTCAGCCATAGGTTACCTTTAACATGCCAAAAACTATTATTTATTGAAGATTATAAAAGAAGTGGATCAGCGCGTCGATCCCTTTAAACCATGTGGGGGTGTGCAGCTTTTCATTAGGCGAGTGGATATTGTCGTCTGGCAGGCCAAACCCGGTCAGCACAGAGTCGGCGTGGAGGGAATTCTGCACATCGCTGACCACGGGAATGCTGCCTCCTTCTCGTTTGTAAACCGGGTCCGTTCCCCACACAGCTTGCATGGCCTTGGTCAACGCCTGGGTGCCCTTCGATGTGCGTTGGGTCAGGCTGGCCGGACCGCCTGACATCTGGTCGACCTCCCATCGCACTGTTTTGGGTGCATGTTCTTCCATGTACCGGAGAAGCTGCTTGTGAACCTGCTTCGGATCCTGGTCGGGGACCAACCGCATCGAGATCTTGGCCATGGCCCAGGCCGGGATAACGGTTTTAGAGCCTTTGGTGGTAAAGCCCGATAGCAGGCCGTTCACGTCCAAAGTCGGCCGCGAGCCGATCCGTTCGACGGCGGAATAGCCATCCTCGCCCCATAGCGCCGGCGCTCCGGTCTGTTTTCGGTAATATTCATCATCCACGGGCAGCCGGGCCAGCTCGCTTCTTTCTTCCGCATCCAGCTCGCGCACAGAATCGTAAAAGCCAGGCAGCGTGATCCGTCCCCGCGAGTCATGCATCCCGGAAATCAGGTCGCACAGGACCTGTGCCGGGTTGTGCACGACGCCCCCAAAAACACCGGAGTGCAGGTCATGATCGGGTCCATAGACGCGAATCTCAAAATAAGCCAGTCCACGCAGGGCATAGATGATCGTGGGCACGTCTACGGCGATCATCCCGGCGTCCGGGTTGAGCGCCAGATCGCAGGCCAGGAGATCCTGATGGGCATCTATCCAGCTTCTCAAATTTGGCGAGCCAATCTCCTCTTCCCCTTCCACCAGGAACTTGATGTTCACCGGAAGCTGATCGGTTTTAAGGATCGATTCGATGGCTTTCATCGAGGCAATCACCTGCCCTTTCATATCGGATGCGCCTCTTCCGTACAGGTTTTCCCCGTTCATCACAGGATTAAATGGGCCTGTTTTCCAAAGCTCGACCGGATCGACCGGCTGAACGTCATAGTGGCCGTAAATCAGGATGGTGGGTGCGTTTCCCGCCTTAACCGATTCGGCGTATACGATTGGATGGCCGTTGGTTGGGAAGACCTGGACCTTATCCAGCCCCAGGAGCCGAAACTGGTCCACAAGCCAGTTTGCCGCCCGGAGCATGTCGGCCTGGTGATCCGGGTCAGTGGAGACAGACGGGATGCGGACAAAATCTTGTAATGAGCCTAAAAACTCTCCTTGATGAAGATGGGCGTACTCCAATGCTTTGTCGCGATGATCAGTCATTCATTCAACCCCATTCGATTTGATAGAATGGATTGATTATATGCTATTTTCTCTCTTATCTGTCCCAAAGCTGGTAGGTTTTGAAAAAAGAGCAAGCTCGCGGTACTATGGTAGTTGCCTAGACCGCCAGAGTAACCGGAGAGCTTGCCATGTCCATTGTCCTCCTGCAACTGCCCGAAGTCA